>LAHR01000598.1_pt1 | contig 28634 bp, 31 predicted proteins | sample 329641 | NCBI WGS metagenome assembly LAHR01 (sample SAMN03275701, study PRJNA271635) | activated sludge metagenome | isolation source: Sample C-3 Sludge from acetogenic chamber (third chamber) of Anaerobic...
CGGCGCACCTCGCGCACCACGATGGTCTGGAAGGCGATGTACTGCTGCGACGGCGTCATGCGGCACGCCCCTCCCCGGCCAGCAAGCGGACGAACAGCTCCTCCAGCCGGTTGGCCTTGTTGCGCAGCGACTGCACCACCACGCCTTGCTGCGACAAGGCCTCGAACAGCGCATTGGCCGTCTGCTGCTTCTGCTTGTCGAGGGTGACTTCCAGGGTGTGGTCGTCCACCACCCGCGCTTCATAACCGGGCAGCGCAAAGCCGGCCGGCAGCGGCGCGGCCAGGTCCAGCACGAAGGTTTCCACCTGCAGGCGCTTCAGCAGGTCGCGCGTCTGCATGTCGGCCACGATGACGCCCTTGTCGATGATGGCCACCCGGCGGCAGAGCGCCTCGGCCTCTTCCAGGTAATGGGTGGTCAGGATGATGGTGGTGCCTTCGGCGTTCTTCTGCTGCAGGAACTGCCACATCGAACGCCGCAGCTCGATATCCACACCGGCCGTGGGTTCATCCAGCACCAGGATGCTCGGCTCGTGCACCAGGGCGCGGGCAATCATCAGGCGGCGCTTCATGCCGCCCGACAGCATGCGGGCGACGGTATCGCGCCGCTCCCACAGGCCGAGCTGCTTCAGGTAATGCTCGGCACGCTGGCGGGCCAGCCCGGCCGGCACCCCGTAATAGCCGGCCTGGGTGACCAGGATGTCCTGCACCTTCTCGAAGCTGTTGAAATTGAATTCCTGCGGCACGATGCCCAGCTGCTGCTTGGCCAGCGGGAAATCGCTGTCGATGTCGTAGCCGCCGATCACCACCTGCCCGGCGGTCTTGCGCACCAGGGAACACAGGATGCTGATGGTGGTGGACTTGCCGGCCCCGTTCGGCCCCAGCAGGGCGACAAATTCGCCCTCCTGCACCGTCAGGTCGATGCCCTTCAGGGCCTGCAGGCCATTGGGATAGGTCTTGCAGAGTCCGCGGATGCGCAGCGCTTCAGCCATGGGGCCGCCTCCGGGACGGCACGGGGGACAAAAAAACGGCCGGTCATGGTAGCACGACCGGCCTTTTTTGCGGCAGCGCCGCGATGAACTGGAGCGGGAAACGAGGTTCGAACTCGCGACCTCAACCTTGGCAAGGTTGCGCTCTACCAGCTGAGCTATTCCCGCGTATCAGAAAAGTGGCGTCCCCTAGGGGACTCGAACCCCTGTTACCGCCGTGAAAGGGCGGTGTCCTAGGCCACTAGACGAAGGGGACCAAGCACAATCGTCAAGAGGCGCGCATTCTAGGAACTGCCGCTGCCTGAGTCAACACCCCGGCAGCAAATCGTTTGCGGTCAGGGCGCGGGCGTTTTGGGCTCGAAACGCAGGGCCAGCGAATTGATGCAGTAGCGCAGCCCGGTGGGCGGCGGCCCGTCCGGGAACACATGGCCGAGGTGGGCATCGCAGCGCGGGCAGAGGGTTTCCGTCCGCACCATGCCGTGGGAGCCGTCGCTGCGGGTGGCCACATGGCCGGACTCGACCGGCTGCCAGAAACTGGGCCAGCCGGAGCCGGAATCGTACTTGGCGGCCGACGCGAACAAGGGCAGCCCGCAGCAGACGCAGCAATACACCCCCTCGCCGTGGTGGTCCCAGTACCGGCCGGTAAAGGCCCGTTCGGTACCGTGCTCGCGGGTGACCCGGTACTCCTCCGGCGACAGCCGTTCGCGCCAGGCCTGTTCCGGATGGCTGATTTTTTCCATTTCCAACCCCTGTTCGCGGCTTTGTCCCGACACTTATAATGGCTGGCCATCCTGCCCGCAACCAGCCCGGCCTGCCCCCATGAACGAATTCCGCCAATCGCGCAAATTGCACAATGTCTGCTACGACATCCGTGGCCCAGTCCTGCGCGAGGCCAACCGGCTGGAAGAAGACGGCCACCGCATCCTCAAGCTCAACATCGGCAACCCGGCCGTGTTCGGCTTCGAGGCCCCCGATGAGATCCTGCAGGCGGTGATCCACCACCTCGGCGATTCGCAGGGCTACAGCGATGCCCACGGCATCTACTCCGCCCGCAAGGCCATCCAGCAGGAATGCCAGACCAAGGACATCCGCATCGAGATCGAGCACATCTTCCTCGGCAACGGCGCCAGCGAGATGATCGTGATGGCCACCCAGGGCCTGCTGGACGACGGCGACGAAGTGCTGATCCCCGCCCCCGACTACCCGCTGTGGACCGCTGCCGTGAACCTCTCCGGCGGCAAGGCCGTGCACTACCACTGCGACGAGGCCAACGGCTGGCAGCCCGACCTCGACGACATCCGCAGCAAGCTCAGCCCGCGCACGCGCGCCATCGTCATCATCAACCCGAACAACCCCACCGGCGCGGTCTACAGCCCCGAGGTGCTGGGCGCCATTGCCCGCCTGGCCGAGGAGCGCCAGCTGGTGGTGTTCGCCGACGAGATCTACGACAAGATCCTCTACGACGATGCCGTGCACACGCCGATGGCCAGCCTGGTCAAGGACACGCTGTGCATCACCTTCAACGGCCTGTCCAAGGCCTACCGCCTGGCCGGTTTCCGCTCCGGCTGGCTGTATGCCTCCGGCGCCATCCACAAGGCCCGCAGCTACCTCGAAGGCCTGCAGATTCTCACCTCCATGCGCCTGTGCGCCAATGTGCCGGCCCAGCACGCCATCCAGACCGCGCTGGGCGGCTACCAGAGCATCCGTGACCTAGTGGCCCCCGGTGGCCGCCTGTACGAACAACGCAACGCCACCTGGGAGCAGCTCACCGCCATTCCCGGCGTCAGCTGCGTCAAGCCCCGGGGAGCGCTGTACCTGTTCCCGCGGCTGGACCCGGCGATGTACCCGATCAAGAACGACCAGCACTTCGTGCTGGAACTGCTGCGCCAGGAGAAACTGCTGGTCGTGCAGGGCACCGGCTTCAACTGGCCGCAGCCGGACCACCTGCGCCTGGTGTTCCTGCCGCACCGCGATGTGATGGAGGAAGCCCTCAAGCGGCTCGAGCGCTTCCTGCACGAATTCGCCAAAAGCGCCTGAGCCGGCACCTGCAGGCCACGGGGACGCCATGTCGGACATCCACATCGACGATTTCTACAAGGACGTGGGCATCATCTTCCTGCGCCTGTACGCCAACTTCCCGCGCAAGTCGACCCTGTATGTGGACGATGTGTCCGGCCCCGACACGCCGGACGAATTCGGCCTGCACAGTGACCGCTTCCTGTCGTGCTTCGGTGCCATGGTGTGGCTGAAGGAACACGGCTACATCGACTTCGAAACCACCATCCGCCAGGAAGCCGTCGACCAGGCCTGCCTCAGCCACAAGGCCTTCCTGATGCTGTCCTCGCGCTCGAACCTCGATGTCGAGAAAGACGCCATCCCCGAGCACCTGCCGCACTCGGTGAAGGAGCTGTCGATGACCAATGTCACCCAGCTGCGCAAGGCCATCCGCAGCCGCTCCTCCACCCACATCCGCAAGTGCGTGCACTACCTGCTGTCGACCTCCGCCGTCTACGATTAATTTTTTGCCATCTACCCGGACGGGCGACTACCGGCCGGCGCCAGCCTGTACACTTTGCGCGCCCTTTTCCGCCAAGGCGCCGCCATGACCGACCTGCTGGATTCGCCCTCACGCCATTCCGTCTTCGTACGCATCCATACCCATGCCGACCGCTGGTTCGCCCGCTGGGGCAGTTTCTCGTTCCGCCATCCCTGGCTGGTCATCGCCACCTGGCTGCTGATTGTCGCCGGCCTGGCGACCCAGCTGCCCCACCTGCAGGTGGAAACCTCCGTCGAAAGCTTCGTGCACGACGACGACCCGCAACGCCTGACCTACAACCAGTTCCGGCACCAGTTCGGGCGTGATGAGCGCCTGCTGATGCTGGTCGAAAGCCCCACCGGCGACATCTTCAACCTGCCCTTCCTGGAAAAACTGCGCGACGTACACCGCGAGCTCGAACAGGCCGTGCCGCACCTGCAGGGCGTCGACAGCCTGATCAATGCCCGCCTCACCCGTGGCGAAGGCGATGAACTGATCGTCAAGGATTTCCTCGAGGACTGGCCGCAGACCGAGGCAGAGCTGGCCGCGCTGAAGGCCCGTGCACTGGCCAACCCGCTGTATGTCGACCAGTTCGTGTCGGCCGATGCCCGCTACGCGGTGCTGATGATCCGCAACGATGCCTACAGCTCGGCAGGGCAGGAACCCGTCGATGAACTGGCCGGTTTCGATGAACTGGCGGCCCCCGGCCCGGCAGCGGCCGGCGAGGAACGCCCCTTCCTCACCGGCCCGGAAAACACCGAGATCGTGCTGGCGGCCGAGGCCGTGGCCGAGCGCTACCACACCCCCGATTTCCACATTTCCTTCGCCGGCACGCCCTTCATGGTCGACAAGCTGACGCGGCTGCTGATCGAGGACATGGCCCGCTTCATGCTGATTTCCGTCATGGTCGTCATGGTGCTGTTGGCGCTGGCCTACCGCCGTGCGGTGATGGTGTTCCTGCCGATGACCGTCTCGGTGCTGTCGATGGTGGCCACCATGGGCACCATGTCCGCGCTGGGCATGCCGGTGGACGGCGCCGTGCAGATCATGCCGTCATTCCTGATCACCATTGGCATCAGCAATGCCGTTCACCTGTTCACCATCTTCTTCCAGGCAGCCAACCGTGGCTGCAACAAGCACGATGCCCTGGTGTATGCCCTGGAACACTCCGGCACGGCCATCCTGATGACGGGGCTCACCACCATCTTCGGCCTGGCCTCGTTCGTCACATCTGCCGTGAAGCCTGTCGCCAATTTCGGTTTCATCACGCCCATCGGCGTAGCCAATACCCTGCTGGCCTCGCTGACCCTGCTGCCGGCGCTGATTGCCGTGACACCGTTCGCCAGCAACAAGGCCACCGTGCTGCACTCCGGCAAGTGGAACCAGCGCGTCCTGCAGGCCTGCGGAGAGCTGGCCATCCGCAACCCGTGGAAAGTCATTGCCGCCTGGACCGTACTGATCGTGCTGGGCCTGGGCCTGGCGACCCAGATGCGCCTGTCGCACGACCCGATGAAGTGGTTCCCCGAGGGCCACCCGCTGCGCGTCGCCACCGACATCATCAACAAGGACCTCGCCGGCGGCATGTTCATGGAAATCCTGGTCGACACCGGCCAGGAAAACGGCGTGCAGGACCCGGACTTGCTCAAGCGCATCGACCAGGCCAGCCAAGCCCTGGCCGCCATCGAGAACCCCAATGCGCGCGTCGGCAAAATCGTCTCGATCATCGATGTCGTGAAGGAAACCAACCAGGCCCTGCACGGCAACGACCCGGCCTACTACACCATCCCGGATGACCGGGCCCTGGTGGCGCAGGAGCTGCTGCTGTTCGAGAACAGCGGCTCGGACGACCTCACGCAGATGGTCGACTCGCAATTCTCGAAGGCCCGCATCACCCTCACGATGCCCTTCGTCGATGCCATCCACTACCCGGCCTTCCAGGACCAGGTAGAGCCGATCATCCGCGACACCATCGGCGACAAGGCCGAGGTGACCCTGACCGGGTTGCTGGTACTGATGGGCAAGAACATCTACAACCTGATCATCAGCATGAGCAGCAGCTACATCACCTCGTTCTTCATGATCAGCGCACTGATGATTTTCTTCCTCGGCAGCGTGCGCATCGGCATGCTCAGCATGATCGGCAATGTGGTGCCCATCATCATCACGCTGGGGCTGATGGTGCTGATGGATACCCCGCTGGACGCCTTTACCCTGCTGATCGGCTGCATCGCGCTCAGCCTGGCGGTGGATGACACCGTCCACTTCATGAACAACTTCCGGCGCTACATGCACCGCTACCAGGACCCGGAACGGGCCATCCGCGAAACCCTGGCCACGGCCGGCGAGGCCATGTGGTTTACCTCGCTGGTCCTGACGGCGGGCTTCCTCGTCTACCTGTTTGCCAGCATGCAGAACCTGTTCTATTTTGGCCTCCTGACCGCCTGCAGCATCGTTGTCGCCCTGCTGGCCGACATCCTGCTGAACCCGGCCATCATGCTGCTGTACAGTCGCCGGCAGCTGCGCAAGGCCGGGCTCGTACCGGTACAACCCTGATCACGGAGCATTGCCGATGAAACATTACCTGCGCCTGTTGCTGCCCTGCCTGGCCCTGCTGGCCCCGCTGGCAGCTGCAACCCCCCTCGATGCCCGCGCCATCATGGAACGGGTCGATGCCCGCGACGACGGCAACAACGCCGAAATGGACATGGAAATGGTCCTGATCGACAAACAGGGCCAGCAGCGCAAGCGCAGCATCAAGTCCTTCCGCCGCGATGCCGGCGAAAACGGCCGCGACACCGAGAGCATCATGTTCTTCCTGTCACCGGCCGATGTGAAGGACACCGGCTTCCTGACCATGGACTACCACGATGTCAGCCGCGACGACGACCAGTGGCTGTACCTGCCGGCGCTGAAGAAAACCAAGCGCATCGCCGCCTCCGACAAGAGCGGCAGCTTCATGGGCACCGATTTCACCTATGCCGACATGACCCGCCGCAACCTCGACTTCTACGACTACAAACTGCTGAAGGAAGAAGAGGTCAACGGCCACAAGGCCTGGGTGATCGAAAGCATCCCCAACAATGCCCGCGAGCGCGAGGAAACCGGTTACAGCAAGGCCGTGGTGTATGTGCGGCAGGACAATTTCGTGGTGGTGCGTGCGGTGAACTGGGTCGAGAAAGGCGGCAAGCTCAAATACATGGAAACGCGCCAGCTGGAACAGGTCGACGGCATCTGGGTGGCCACCGAGATCGTGATGACCACCCGCAAGGGCCGCGACACCGAACACCAGACCGTGATGCACTCGCGCAACATCCGCTTCAACCAGCCGTTGACCGATGAACTGTTCAGCCTGCGCACGCTTGAAAAAGGCCTCTGAGCGCCTCGCGACAGGCCTGCTGGCAGCACTGCTGGCGGCCGGCACGCAGGCCCAGAGCCTGGAAGAAGCCCTGGGCGGCTTTGGTGATGCCACGCCCGCCATCGCCAGCGACCCCGCCACGGACGACGCACGCCGGCTGCCGGACGGCTTGACCGGCAGCCTGGCGCTGTCGTCCAGCTGGAACTACCTCGACCACCACGACGCCAGCGGCCGGGTCGACTGGCAGGGCCTGTCGAAACTGCGCAGCCGCCTCAACCTGCAATACGACACCGCCCTGGCAGGCGACTGGAAGGCCCGCGTCTCGGGCTATGCCTTCTACGATGCCGCCTACCGCCTGCGCGACCGCGACGACTACCCCGACAGCGTGCTCGATGACTACGAAAGCGAGGCCGACATCCAGGAAGCCTGGCTGCAGGGCCGCCTGCGCGACAACCTGGACCTGCGCATCGGCCGCCAGATCGTCAACTGGGGCCGCTCCGACAGCCTGCGCGTGCTCGACATCCTGAACCCGCTGGACAACCGCGAACCGGGCCTGGCCGACATCGAAGACCTGCGCCTGCCGGTCACGATGGCCAAGCTGGATGCCTACCACGGTGCCTGGACCACCTCGCTGATCGCCATCCCCGAAGTGCGCTTCAGCAAGAACCCGCCGGCCGGCCACGACTTTTATACCCCGCTGTCACTGCAGGCCGGGCAATCCCTGCGCATCGACGAAGACGAACCCGAAGACATCGCCGACACCAGCTGGGCCGCCAGCGTCACCGGCATCTTTTCCGGCTGGGACATTTCCTTCCACGCCGCCCGCAGCTGGCGCGACCAGCCCTACCTGGCCCCGGCACCGTTTCGTGGCGATGCCCTCGCCACGCTGGCGCAATCGACCCTGCAGCACAGCCGCACCACCCTGCTCGGTGCCGGCGGCAACATCACGCAGGGCAGCTGGCTGTACAAATGGGAAGCGGCCTGGATCGACGGCACCGACTACACCACCGCCTCCCCCGTCACCACCACCCTGCCCGGCCTGGGCACGCTGACCCTGCCCTTCCCCACCGACAGCACACGCAAGCAACGCATCGACCTGCTGGCCGGCATCGAATACTACGGCTGGGCCGACACCACCCTCGCGCTGGAAATCGCCAACCGCCACATCCGCGATTTCGACACCGCCATGGAACCGCTGCAGGAACGCCGCAACCGCATGGAGACCGCCCTGCGCCTCACCCGCAGCCTGCTGCGCGAACGGCTGGAACTCACCGCCCTGGGCATCGCCTTTGGCGAACGCGCCCAGCACGGCTCACTGCTGCGCCTGGAAGCCGCCTACGAATGGCGCGACGGCCTGAACCTGAAAGCCGGCCTCATCACCTACCAGCACGGCGACCTGCCGCCCTTCACCGTCATCGACGGCAACGACCGCGTGTTTGCGGAAGTGAAATACAGCTTTTGAGGGTGTTGCCGGGGTTTCGCCGGGGTTGCGATGGCTGCCGATGGCAGCCCATCAAAGGTGTCGCATCAGCCAAACCAAAGAGCCGGATTGATTAGGATTTAATCCCTAAGGCCCCTTTATTTCCGAAAATTCAATCTCTCCGGGTCCTTTTATTTTTATTCTTTAAAACAATCCGCCTTGGACTGGAACCACCTTCTTCTTTTGTGCTTCATGTATCTTTATGAACTCATCAGGCGAAGATAGTGCAACATCAATTAGATCGCGCTCCGCAAGAGACTTGTATAGAGCAGCAGATGCGGCTTGGCAGTTTATTGACTTCTCTGGATTAAACTCTATATCCGAAAACCCGTCGTATTCCATCAATCGTTCGGACAAAATCGGGTTCTGACGAAGTGCTGATAGATATAGCCAATCGTAAAAGACAGTTTGCGGGTTTATCGGCCAATCACGACCGTTGTACCGGAAGGCAATGAGTTGTCCTGACCCCCTCAACCTTTCATCCTTCTTTGCCTCCCTCGAAGTCTTCAGATAGATATCAGTGAATGGGCCACCTTTCGAAAAGACCTTGCTGCCTTGAAAAAGCACCTCGATTGAGGCGCTAAAACCATTGGCAGTTAACATTAGATTAAACGCACTCAGCCGGATTCCCAGCTCATCTTCAGACTTGCTAGAAATCTCTAAAATATTTTCGATGCCTTTCGTTTTCTTTGCGGAATCATGCAATGATCGAATTGATTTTTGCTTCTGGGTTTTTGACATGCCGGGATGCCAAGCAAACTCGATTGGCACGGCAACCACCAACAGAGGGCCACTTGATGTTGGGATAAAAATTGGTCGTTTTGCCATAACTACAACGGTGCAACTAGCTTGCTTTCGGAAGGAAATGGACTCAGGCTAAATCTACGCCAATGCTCAAAATCACTTCGCCATTTAAATAGCTCTGGAACTTTTTCTACTCTAATATTTTCCAAATGACACAACCGGTTTAGATCAGGTTGGCACTCTACAGCTACCATGCCAATGTAGCGCCTAGGAACTTCATTCCTAACCATCACTTCTGCCTGTGGATCAGTTGTAAAATAATCCGGAATGCCATTCCTGTGTTCTACGTGATTAAACATATCGTCGAATGCCTCGACAGAAGACCACTTATCATCTGGAAACATGCGAATTCCAAAACTTGCGGCGTTGGTTAAAATGAATTTGCAATCCAACTCCCATAGCAGATCTCTCTTGATTAATAAGACTGCCCATCCATCAATTTTATTTAGCGTACTCTTCTTCGCATAGAACATCTTGTAATTCGGAAAGCTTACTGAAATCGATATCCAGTCCAGCCACCCATCAGAACGATACTCATCCGTACATACATATTCGTGACCATTTAGAGCATTCCTAGACCTAAGGCCATTTTCTAGTATGGATTCCACGTTAGCGATTGGCGTGAAATGCACCAAGTAAGGTATCTTTCTCGCATCGACTCGCGTGCGGATACCATCTGCCCGTTTCTTTCCCTGTTCTTCCGCAATAACCCGACTTCTCTCTAGCTCCTCCACACGTAACCGATTCAGAATGGCTTCGTATTCTTCTTGTCTCCTAGCTTCTTCTTCCTCTCGCCGCCTCATTCGCTCCTTGGCTTGAGCACGCTCACGATCTTCGTAGAACGGCAGCAAAAGTCGTTCAAGGTCCCTCCTCTGGGATAAGGCCTCTTGGGCTTCTTCTGTTTCTATCTGAAAGATGACAGCCTTGATGTTTGACTCGGAGTCGGGCAACAGTCGATCAATGATCATCCTTTTTCGGAAATAGAGCTCCCTAGCTATCCTCGTATGCAGTTTTAATGCCTCAGTTGTTACATCTACCCTGTGCTCCTTAGCCGCAATAAACCAATCGTCATTCTCGGCTATTTCATACTCAATGTGATCTAGCTCTTGAACGAGAACATTCTTGGCAATCTCAGCTGCCTGTAAACGCTCATATCGTGCTTCTTCACGACTTTTCGTATTCTCGTCAATGGAACAATTGATTCGATCCTGTTCCTTTCGCGAAAGCGAATCAAACAACTCCTGTACGTTGAACTGCTGCTCTTTTTCCTGCATTCTCTATTCGCCTAACAGTTAATTCAGCGACAGCTGTCGTTGTTATTTTTCTTCCCGCGCCACCCTGGCACGCCTACCGGCACCCCGGATTTCCCTGAAAGTATCCTGCCATCAATAGCTTAGGCGCAAGCGTTGATTTTGCGCCCCCGGCCAATGCGGCCGCTGCCGTATGCGTCGGCCGCGGCATTGGGGCTGCAGCACGCGTGAATCCTGGGCCGGGTTGCGGGGCTATCGCTGGAAAACGGCAACCGGGGCACCGCGGGACTGCCCTCACCCCACCCGGTACAGCACCCGGTCATCAAACCCGGCCAGTACCGGCCAGAAGCCGGCCAGTGCCTGGTCCAGCAGCACATCGCCGGTATCCACCCGCAGTGGCCGGCCTTGCAGTGCGGCGAGTTTGCTCTTGGCGGCCACCAGCACGGTATTGTCGCGCCCGATGGCGCGGATCACCGCCGGTGACAGCATCTGGTTGCCGCGCCCCAGCACAAAGCCCTGCCCGCCGGTAATGCCCAGCACCAGCCGCAGCGGGCCGTGGTGGGCCTGCAGCAGGGCCAGCAGTTGCTGTTCGCTGGCATCGGTCAGCAGCACGCGGCCATCGCGGTAGGCATCCACGCCCATCAGGGTATACGGCAGGCCGAGCGCTTCCGGCACGGCGCAGGCGGTGGTGCCGGGGCCGGCCAGCCACAGGGTATCGAGGGTGAATTCGCGGATCAGGTAATCGGCAATGTCGCGCTGCACGAGGGCTTCGCTTTCGCGGCCGCCCTCCTTCACCTGCTGCAGGTAGCGGGTTTCGGCCGGCACCGGCAGTTCGCCGTAGAAGCGCGAGCCCACCCGGCCGGCGCGCAGGGCGGCTTCGTCGATGTCGCGCACTTCGGCCATGCGCACGCCCAGCAGGCCGCCGCCCGCCAGCTGGCGGAGCATTTCGCCGGTGGCCTCGGGGGATACCGCAAACACGCCGGAATGCATCTTCACGCCGGCCGGGATGCCCAGCACCACCATACGGCTGCCCACGGCATCGAACACATCGCGCAGCGTGCCGTCGCCGCCGGCCAGCAGCAGCACATCGACACCGGCCGCGAGCAAAGCCTGGGCGGCCGCACGGGTGTCGGCGGCAGCGGTGGGTTCAGTGGCCGGGACATACACCACGGTGGCCGGCAGGCCGGCCTCGCGCAGCCAGCGCTCGCCCATGTCGCCGGCGGCGGCATGCCAGTCGATGGGCAGGCCTTGCAGGCAGACCAGGGCGCGCCGGGTGCGTTCGCCGGCCCGCGGCAGGCTGCCCAGTGCCAGGGCCTGGGCCCGGATGGCGTCGCCGTCGCTGCCTTTCAGGGCCACCGGGCCACCGATGCCGGCCCAGGGGTTCACCAGTAGGCCCACCTTCATGCCAGCACGCCGCTGGCAAAGCCCAGCCGGGCCAGGCGTTCGGCATCGGCGCTGCGCTCGCAGGCCAGCTGCCAGTCGCCGAAGCCGGCACGGTTGGCGGCTTCACGGCGGCAGCGGTCGAAGGCAGCAGCGCGGTCGGCCTCCTGCATGGCGGTGCGGAATTGCCGGTCGAGCCCGGGCAGGTCGGTGATGCGGCACAGCAGTGCCACCGGGTCGGCCCCGGCCGGGAACGGCAGTTGCCCGGCCAGCGGCCCGGCCGGCGCCTGCCAGTCGGGCGGCACGCCCTGCCAGGCGCAGAAAGCCTCATGGACCATGGCCAGGCCGCGCTCGCGGGCGGCGCGGCCATAACCGGCGATGTGCGGTGTGGCCAAAGCCACCTGCTCCAGCAGGCCGGCATCGGGCTGCGGCTCGCCTTCCCACACATCCAGCACACTGGTGAGGCGCTGGCCCTGCGCCAGTGCCGCGTACAGGGCGCGGTTGTCGACCACGGCACCGCGGCAGGCATTGACCAGCCAGGCACCCGGCTTCAGGCGGGCGATGCGGCGGGCATCCAGCCAGTGCTGCGTGGGGTGCGCGCCGGCACGCACCAGCGGCACATGCAGGCTGAGCACATCGGCATCGAGCAGGGCTTCCGGGTTGGCGACGCGCGGGTAACGGGCATCGTCCACCCACGGGTCATGCCAGCACACGGCCATGCCCAACTCGGCGGCGAGTGCCGCAACACGGCTGCCGGTGTGCCCGAAACCGAGGATGCCCAGGGTCTTGCCGGCCAGGGCCTCACCGCTGCGGGCCGACAGCAGCGCGAGTGCGCAGGCGACATATTCGGCCACTGCCGGCGCATTGCAGCCCGGCGCACTGGCCCAGCGGATGCCGGCTGCATCCAGTGCGGCGGTATCGAGGTGGTCGATGCCGCTGGTGGCGGTGCCGACGAAACGCAGCCGCGGTGCTGCCGCAAGCAAGGCACGGTCGACGCGGGTCACCGAGCGCAGCAGCAGCACCTCGGTGTCGGCCAGCAGTGCCGGCGTGATGCTGCGCCCCGGCACGGTGGTGACCGTGCCGAAGCGGGCAAAGGCCTGCTGCACGCCCGTCAAGGCGCTGTCGGCGAGGATGTTCACGAGGCGGCTGCCTGCACGGGGTTGCTCCGGGAATCGGGGGTCACCATGCCGGCTCCGTCACCGGCAACACCGGCTGTGCCTGCAGGCGGGCCAGGTATGCCGGGCTGAGGAAATCACGGCCGGCCAGCAGGTGCTGCAGGTACCAGGCTTCCGGCAGCAGGCCGTCGGCCAGCACGGCAGGGTTGGCCACATACACCCAGGCGGCCACGCGGCCTGCGGCCGTCTCCACCCAGAAGGCCTCGCGGCTGTACAGGCGCGGCGTGCCTTCGAAGCTGTCCATGCGGGCAATCGCGGCCGGGTCATGCAGGCGGTACAGCACGCCTTCGACGCACTCATCCGGGGCATGCACGATATTGGCGTAGGCACAGCCGGGGCGATCAGCGGCGCGCTTGTTGAAGCGCAGGCCCTTGCACGGCAGCGTGCCGGCCAGGCACTGGTCATGGTGCAGGCCGCGGGCGGCCATGCGGGCAGGGTTCATGTTGGAGCCGTAGGCAAAATAAAAACGGATCATGGCTTGGCAACGCGCCGACGGGTTATCTATACTCGGTCCAAGCGGTCGTTTTGGAGGGTTGCACCCAATGCCAAACACCATCGTCGCTCCGCAGGCTACCGTCCTTGCGCAGCCCTGACGCCGACCCGCGCGTCATCTCCCTCGACCACTGGCGGCACGAGCACGCCGCCCGCACCCCGCTCCCGCTGCGACTGGCCCCGGAACTCGATGCGTTCCAGATCCTCTACCGCAACAGCCTGCATCATAACAAACTCCATGCCATCGACATCATCGGCTGGGCACTGATGAGCGACGGCACGGTGGATGCGCTGGTGCCGTGGCTGGATCGCGTGCAGTTTGCGCGCCACATCGACGACCCGCTGTGCGGCCACTGGGAAGGTTATTACCTGCCTGCGGCCGACCTGGTGCTGGAGGAACCGCCCGCCTTCAAGGTGCTGGAGCTGCAATCGGCCGCCGAGTATTTCGGCCTCACCGCCAGCGAGGGGCATGTCAGCCCGCAGGCCCTGCCGGATACCGCCGGCACCTGGGCCCTGCTCTACCATCCCGGCGAACACCGCCTGCGGCTGGAGCCGGTGGCGCGCTGGCTGCTGGGCGAAGACGGCCAGCTGTGCGGCGAGCTGTATGCCGACAACAGCGCGCCGGACGACATCCTCACCCTGCCTGGCCATCCGGAGTTCCGGTATTTCCTGCACGAACTGGCCGTGCAGCAGCTGATGGACGGTGGCGACGAGGCCTTCAACGCACTCGCTGAAAGCCTGCAGCACTGAGCGGCATCAGCCCTTGCGGATGCGGTAGCAAAAGACGGTATCTTCGCGCGTTTCACTCAACAGCAATTCATGGCCCAGGAAGACGCAGAACTTGGGGATGTCGCGCTGGGTGGACGGATCGGTGGCCAGCACCAGCAGCACCTCGCCCACGGCCATCTCGCGGATCTGGCGGTGCAGCAGCATCACCGGCTCGGGGCAGCAGAGGCCGGTGGCATCGAGGGTGTGCTGGACTGGGGGTGCGGTGTCGTTCATGGGGCGGACGGCTTGCCGATATCATCGGCCGGCAACAAGGTGACGCTTTCGAGGACTTCATCATACACGATGGCTACCGTGCCGCCGGTGACTTGCCGGCGCAGGCGCTCGACCTTCTCGGCCAGCGACAGCTCCACGGTGCCGTAGTCGGTGCCCTCGCGCAGCACGAAGGACTCCAGCAGGCCCTGCAGGGCTTCTGGCGACATGTCCTGCCAGTTGATGCGGATCATCCCACGCTCCCGTATGACGGCCAGCGCCATCTTAAAGTAAACTCCCGCCCAGCCACACCATACGCCGCCGCCGGCCAGCCACAGGGAACCCCGCACATGAACAGCCACCTGGTCCTCACCTTCATCGGCAACGACCGCCCCGGCCTGGTCGGCCAGCTGTCGTCGGCGGTGACCGCCCACGGCGGCAACTGGCTGGAAAGCCGCATGAGCCGCCTGGCCGGCAAGTTCGCCGGCATTGCCCGCGTCAGCGTGCCGGCCGCCGAGGCCGAGGCCCTGGCCACCGCGCTGCGTGGCCTGCACACCGACGGGCTGGTCGTCACGGTGGAAACCGGCCACAGCCAAACCGATGCCCCGGCCGACACCGTCACCCTCGGCATCCTCGGCCCGGACCGTCCCGGCATCGTGCGCGAGGTATCGCAGGCGCTGCACGCCCGCCAGATCAATGTCGACGACATGCACAGCGATGTGGTGAGCGCACCGATGACGGCCGAGGCGCTGTTCATCGCACAAGCCACCCTGCGCCTGCCGGCCGGCACCGACCGCATTGCGCTGCAAGACACCTTGGCCGCCATCGGTGACCGGCTGGGCGTGGAAATCACGCTCGACGATTGACCGGGAAAGCCGGGGCCGGCGCTGCGGCCTAGCGCCTGAACCGGCGCAACACCCACGCAGCAAGAAAACCCAGCGCCGCCATCAGGCCCACCAGCAGCAGGCAGGCCACGGCGATGCCCAGCAGGGCCCGCGGGTCCGCACCGAAGATCGCCACTGCGCAGTAGGTGAATACGCCCAGTGCGGCAAACCCCAGCACCAGGGTGCGGTAGCGGCGCACCATCTCCCAGACACTCATCGACTGCCCTCCCCGTCCACGCCGCGCAGGAATGCCCAGGCCAGCAGGAAGGCGGCGGCAGCAGCCCCCGAGGCCATCACGAAGGCCCACACCGCACCGTGATCCCAGATCAGGCCGCTGGCAGCAGCCCCCACGGCACCACCGGCGCCAAAACTCATCGCGCTGTACAGGGCCTGCCCCTGCCCCTGGTAACCGCCGTCGAACAGGCGCCGCACCAGCTCGATGGCGGTGGCGTGGAAACTGCCGAAAGTCGCTGCGTGCAGGCACTGCGCCAGCAGCAACACCGGCCAGGCCGTGACACCGTAGCCGATCAGCAGCCAGCGCAGGCTCGCGAGCAGCAGTGAGGCCAGCAGCAGGCGGCGGATGCCGAACCGCGGCAGCAGGCGGTGCATGAACAGGAACAGCACCACCTCGGACAACACGCCCACCGCCCACAGCAGGCCGGTCAGCATCGGCTGCACGCCGTGCTCCTGCAGGTAGATGCTGAAAAACGCGTAATACGGGCCATGCCCCACCTGCATCAGGAAACAGCAGGCAAAGAACACCAGCACCACCGGCTGCCGGACGATGGTGAGAAACCCGCCGCGCGTGCGCTGCTGCGGGTGAAGGCTGCGCTGTGCCTGCAACAGCCGGCTGCAGGCGAAGATGCCAAACAACAGCAGGGCCAGCGCATGCGGCAGGAAGCTGATGGGCAGCCACTGGAACAAGGCACCCAGGACTACCACGGCAACGATGAAACCGACCGACCCCCACAGGCGAACCAGGCTGTAATGGTGGTAACGGCCTTCGAGGTGCGACAGGGTCAACACCTCGTACTGCGCGAGGATGGCATTCCAGAAGAAGCTGTACAGCGCGATCACCAGTGCCAGCCAGAGGAAATCCTGGCGCAGGAACACGCCCAGGAAAAACACGGCCGCACAGGCTGCACCGATGCGGATGATGCGCAGCCGCTCGCCGGTGTGGTCAGCCAGCCAGCCCCACAGGTTGGGCGCGACGATCTTGGTGGCCATCACGATGGCCGACAGGAAACCGATCTGCGCTGCGCTGAACTGCAGGTGCTTGAGGTACAGGTTCCAGTACGGCACCAGGCCGCCCAGCACGGCAAAATAGAAAAAATAGAAACCGGACAGCCGCCAGTAGGGCACGGGCTGCATGGCGCACTCAGCCCTGGGCAGGGGTGGCGGGAATCACCGGGGTAGTACAGCGCACATCGGCATTCTGCGCACGGTGGCGCAGCAGGTGATCCATCAGCACGATCGCCACCATCGCCTCGGCGATCGGCGTGGCGCGGATGCCGACGCAGGGATCGTGGCGGCCGTGGGTGACGACCTCGACCGGATTGCCGTGGCGGTCGATGCTGCGGCCCGGCAGGCGGATGCTGGAGGTGGGCTTGAGTGCAATGCGCGCAACGATGTCCTGCCCGCTGCTGATGCCGCCCAGGATGCCGCCGGCATGATTCGACAAAAAACCCTGCGGGGTCATCTCGTCGCGGTGTTCGCTGCCCTTCTGCGCGGCCACGGCAAAGCCGTCGCCGATCTCGACACCCTTCACGGCATTGATGCTCATCAGCGCGTGCGCAAGATCGGCATCGAGGCGATCGAACACCGGCTCACCGAGGCCCGGCGGCACACCACGGGCCACCACCGTGATCACGGCACCGACGGAGTCACCCTCCTTGTTCAGCGCCTGCATGAAGGTTTCCATCGCCGGCACCTTGCTGGCATCCGGACAGAAGAACGGGTTGCGGTCGATCTCAGCCCAGTCGACGCGATCGATGGTGATGGGACCGAGCTGGCTCAGGTAACCGCGCACCTCGATGCCGCCGTGCTCGTGCAGGTACTTGCGGGCGACCGCACCGGCAGCCACGCGCATGGCCGTTTCGCGCGCTGAGGAACGCCCGCCGCCACGGTAATCGCGGAAGCCGTATTTCTGCGTGTAGGTGTAATCGGCATGGTTGGGCCGGAAGGTATCCTGGATGGCGCTGTAATCCTTCGAGCGCTGGTCGGTGTTCTCGATCAGCAGGCCGATCGGCGTGCCGGTGGTGCGCCCCTCGAACACGCCGGAGAGGATCTGCACCGCGTCGTCCTCGCGCCGCTGCGTGGTGTAGCGCGAGGTGCCGGGCTTGCGGCGGTCGAGGTCGTGCTGCAGGTCGGCTTCGGTCAGCGCCATGCCCGGCGGGCAACCGTCGATGATGCAGCCCAGGGCCCGCCCGTGGCTTTCGCCAAAGGTGGTGACTGCAAACAGCTGGCCTATCGTGTTGCCGGACATGCCGGTTTACCTTCTGCAAACGGGGGCTGTGAAGTGCCCCATTCTACGCAGTTCGCGCCGGCGCTGCCACGCGCCGGGGCCCGTCGGCAGGCCTAGTTCAGGATGCGGTAGCCGCGCCCGCGCAGGCAGTTCTTGATGACCTGGTCCTGCTCGCGCTGGCCCTGCCCGGTGCCTTTCGCACCGCCCAGCACGGCCCCGGCACCAGCCCCGCGCTGGGCCGCACCGCTGTCACCCACCGCAGCCCCCACCAACCCGCCGACGACAGCCCCGACCACGGCCCCGCTGGCAGCATCGCCGGCCACCGACACCTGTTCGGCATACTGGCGGCACTCGGCCAGGTCCTGCTCGTAATGCGTCATGTCGGTATTGGCCTCATCGACAATGATGCGGTCATGGCCGGCACAGGCCGGCAACAGCAACGCCCACAACAGCAGCAATCCGATACGCGGCATGTGCATTCCCTCCCCCACTGGCTGGCCCGGGTATCCGGCCGGGCTGTCTGGCAGAATGATACACAAGGCCGGGAACCGCCCGCATGAACGACGACCGCCATGACCGACGACCCGTACCGCGAACAGCACCAGCAACGCCTGGCCTGGATGCCCTGGCTGTACCGCAGCCTGAAGCCGGCGCAGCGGGCATGGGCCGAGGCCTGGCAGCAGGCACTGCAGGAAACACTGTGCCGGCTGGAAACCGTCCGCATCGGCCGCGACTGTTTCATCGCCCCCACGGCGACCCTGCTGGCCGAGCGCGGACGGCCCATCCGCCTCGGCGACGGCTGCCTGGTGGCGGCCGGCAGCTTCCTGCACGGGCCGATCACCCTGGGCAACCAGGTCAGCATCAACCATGCAGTGTCGATGGACGGCGGCGCGGCCGGCATCACCATCGGTGACAACACCCGCATCGCCTGCCACTGCACGCTGTTTGCCTTCAACCACGGCCTGCAGCCCGATCGCCTGGTGCGCGAGCAGCCGGTCAGTTCGCGCGGCATCCGCATCGGCAGTGATGTGTGGATCGGCGCCAGCTGCGGCATCACCGACGGCGTGTGCATCGGTGATGGCGCCATCATCGGCATGGGCAGCGTGGTGACACAGGACATCCCCGCTGGCTGCATTGCCGCCGGCAACCCGGCACGGGTCATTCGCCAGCGGTGAGCAGCGGCGTCAGGAAGCCGGTGTGAAGGCCACCCAGAAGATGCCGCGCAGGTCGCCGGCACGGTAGCCGGTAGCGCGGTCATCCGGGTACGCCACACGCAGGCGTTCGGCCACGGCCGGGGCCAGTTGCTCGCCGTGGCAGGCCAGGCACAGCGGCTGCACCGTGATCGGTTCGGCATAGCCGATGCGCCCGTCCGGCAGTGCGACCCAGCGCGGGCTGCGATCGTCCGCCTGCGCGGCGTACTGCGCCAGCAGTGCCTGCATCCACGGTTCCGGCGCATTGGCGGGGTTGCGCAGGCGCTCGCTGGTGCGGCCCATGCGCACGCCGCCCACACTGGCGGCGGCCGCCAGTTGCGGGGCTGTCACGCGGCAGGCGTCGATGGCCTGCTCCGGCCCGGCCGCAAGGCCGGCCTGCAAGGCTGCCTGCAGGTCGCGCTTGAACGGCAGCAACAGCGCCGCGCCCTGCTGCTGCGGCGTGGCCACTGCAGTCGCCGGGGCGTCACCACCGGCCCAAGCCAGGCCGGCACACACGGCCAGCCACGCACACGCGATGCGTGTCATCACAGCCCTCCTGCGGCAGCCAGCTCGGCTGCAGTCAATACGAAAACGCCTTCGCCACCGTGCTCGAAATCGACCCAGGTGAACGGCAGTTGCGGGAAGGCGGCTTCCAGTGCCGGCCAGCTGTTGCCCACTTCGCACACCAGCACACCGTCCGGCGTGAGGTGCTGCGACGCCTCGCGCAGGATGCGCCGCACCAGGTCGAGGCCATCATCGCCGGCAGCAAGGCCCAGCACCGGCTCGTGGCGGAACTCCTCCGGCAGGTCGGCCATGTCGCCGGCATCGACATACGGCGGGTTGCTGACGATGAGGTCATAGCGTTGCGCCGGCAGTGCCGCGAACAGGTCGGACTGCACCGCACGCACCCGTGGCTGCAGCCCGAAGCGCGCGATGTTCTGCCGGGCCACCGCGAGCGCGTCCGGCGAAATGTCCGCAAGGTCCACCATGGCCTGCGGGAAAACATGCGCACAGGCAATGCCGATGCAGCCGCTGCCGGCACACAGGTCGAGGATGCGGGCCGGGTCTTCCGCCAGCCAGGGCCGGAAGCCGTACTCGATCAGTTCGGCAATCGGTGAACGCGGGATCAGCACGGTGCGGTTGACGGTGAACGGCAGGCCGCAGAACCAGGCCTCGCCGGTGATGTAGGGCAAGGGCTCGCGCCCGGCAACGCGCCGCTGCACCCAGTCGCGGATGCGTGTGATGGCAGCATCCGGCACGGCATCGCCCAGCACGGCCTCGCTGCTGTCCAGCGGCAGGCCGAGTGCGGAGAACACCAGGAATACGCTTTCGTCCCAGGCATTGTCGCTGCCGTGGCCGTAATGCAGGTCCGCTGCAGCGAGCTGCGCATGCACTTCGTCGAGGATTGCCTTCACGCGCATCGCCACCACCTGCCCCTGCCACTGATCCAGCGCCTTAAACCCTGCGTATTATGCCGGAATATGCACGGGTTTGGCGCTGCTGCCGTCCTCTGCTACCATCGCGAACCATCCCGGCCCTGCACGGGGCCACGACAGGAAATCCCGCATGAAAGACGCCTTTGCCCAGATCATCCGCGAAGTCGGTGAAGACCTCACCCGCCCCGGCCTGCGTGATACCCCACAGCGTGCGGCCAAGGCTTTCGAGTTCCTCACCCGCGGCTACCACCAGCACATCGACGATGTGGTCAACGGCGCGCTGTTTCCTTCCGACAGCAACGACATGGTGGTGGTCAGCAACATCGAGCTGTATTCGCTGTGTGAGCACCACATGCTGCCGTTCATTGGCAAATGCCATGTGGGCTACATCCCGCAGGGCCAGGTGCTGGGCCTGTCGAAACTGGCGCGCATCGTCGACATGTACGCACGCCGTCTGCAGATCCAGGAAAACCTCACGCACCAGATTGCGGAAACCATCCAGTCCGTCACCGGCGCGATCGGCGTCGGCGTCATCATCGAAGCCAAGCACATGTGCATGATGATGCGCGGTGTCGAGAAGCAGAACTCGGTGATGAAAACCTCGTCGATGCTGGGCCTGTTCCGCAAGAACGACGCTACCCGCAAGGAATTCCTGGCACTGATCAGGAACAGTTGAGCGCGCTGCCGGCCCAGAACGGGTTCAGCCGGCTGGCCACCAGCGCCGGGTTTTCCATGTGCAGGTGATGGCCACCGGGCAGTATCTCCAGCTGCAGGTGTGCCAGCGCGCGGATTGCCTCCACCATCTCGCCGTACCCCGCCATGCCGCCTTCGGCCAGCAGCACCCGGTTGGGACAGCGCACTGCGGCAGCAAACGCGCGGTTGTGTGCCTGCGACAGCTTGAAGGCCGAGGCATACCGCAGCCGCGCATCGGTGGACCATACCCAGGCATCGCCGTCGCGGCGCAGGTTGCGCTGTACCAGCGGCGCCAGCACGGCATCGGGCAGCGGCGTGTGCCGGCGCCGTGCAGCCACGGCCTCGTCCAGCGTGGCGAAGCGCGGTGATGCGGCCGGTGTCCGGCGGAACTCGCGCAGGTGGCGACCGAGCTGCTGCGGGGCATCGTCCGGCGAATCCGGCAAGGGCCACAGCCCGTCGAGGAATGCCACCCGCTCGATGCGTTCCGGCAGGCTCGCGGCCAGCAGCAGTGCAATCATCGCGCCGCGCGAGTGCCCCAGCAGCGTGAAGCGCTCCCAGCCCAGCCAGTCGGCCAGTGCCAGCAGTTCACGCAGGTCATCCCACAGGTTGTAGCTGCCCGTGGCCGGGCGGTGTGCACTGTGGCCGTGGCCGGCCAGGTCCGGTGCCACCAGGGTGACGCCCTGCAGGTGGGGTGCCAGTGGCGTGAAACCCGCGCTGTTGTCCAGCCAGCCGTGCAGGGCCAGCACCGGCACCGGGCCATCGCCCCATTGCTGCAGGGCCAGGTCAATGCCCGGGGCCTGGAAGCGCCGGACCGTCACGGCGCGGTGTCGTCGGGGGTTTTCAGCATGCGCAGGCGCATGCAGCCGGGCGCGGCCAGGTCACCTTCCAGCACGGCAAGGTGTGCCGTACCCAGCTGCGGGCTGGCGCCGCGCGGGCGTTCGCCGTCAACCAGCACGGCCAGCAGCTGTGACAGCAGCGGGTTGTGGCCGACCAGCAGGGCATCCCCCGCCAAACCGGCCAGCCGCTGCAGCAGTGCGGCCACATCGGCTTCCGGCACCAGCAGCGGTTCTTCATGCACCGGCCGGGTCGCCCGGTTGGCGGCCAGCACGCAGTCCAGTGTCTGGCGTGCCCGCAGCAGCGGGCTGACCCATACGGTATCCGGCAGGCCGCCCACCCCGTGCAGGTACTCGCCGATGCACGACGCGTCGCAGCGGCCACGCGCGGTCAGTGCACGCAAGGCATCGCTGCGGGCCGTGCCGGCCTCACCGTGGCGCAACAGGCTGAGCTTCATGGCCGTGCGGGATCCGCCGTGACGAATTCGACATCGATGTTCTGCTCGCTGCCCATCAGGTCGCCGATCACATCGGCAATCGCCCGGTGGTTGTAGAGGATTTCGTAAAGCCCGTTCGCCAGCGGCATGTACACGCCCAGCTCCTGGGCCTTGTCGCATACCAGCTTGAGGGTGTTGATGCCTTCGGCGACCTGGTCCATGCCGGCCAGCACCGTATCCAGCGGCCGGCCCTCACCGAGGGCGTAGCCGACGCGGTAATTGCGGCTCAGCGGCGAGGAACAGGTGACGATCAGGTCCCCCACACCGGCCAGGCCGAGAAAGGTCATCGGGTTGGCCCCCAGGCGTACGGCAAAACGGCTCATCTCGGCCAGCGCGCGCGTCATCAGCATCGCCACCGTGTTCTGGCCCAGGCCGAGGGCAGCGCCCATGCCGGCCATCATCGCGTAGATGTTCTTCAGCGCGCCGCCCAGCTCGACACCGTAGCGGTCCGGGCTGTCGTAGACGCGGAAATAGGCACAGCTCAGCAGTACCTGGATGCTGTCGCACAGGTTTTGGTCGGCGCTGGCGATCACGCTGCCGGTGAGCTGGTGCGCGGCAATCTCGCGCGCCAGGTTCGGCCCGCTCAGCACGCCCAGGCGCACGCCGGGAATCTCGGCTTCGAGGATTTCACTCATCAGGCGAAAGCCGCTCGGCTCGATGCCCTTGGTGAGGCTCACCACCAGGGTGCCGGGGCGGATGCAGGCAGCGATCTGGCGGGCGACTTCACGGCAGGAGCTGCTGGGGACGGCGACGAACACCACATCGCTGCCGGCCACGGCTTCGTTGAGATCGCCGGTGGCCCGCAGCTGGGGCGACAAGGCACAACCGGGCAGGTATTCGTTGTTGGTGTGTTGCGTGTTGATTTCGGCGATGCGCGCAGGGTTGCGCATCCACAACAGGGCGTCATGGCCATTGCCGGCCACGATGTTGGCGATGGCAGTACCGAAACTGCCACCCCCGATGACGCCCACGCGGGCTGGTTTTTTCATGCGGTTTCCCCGGCCGACAGGACGGGCGCCATTCTAGCACGCCCACCCTGCCCGCCCGGCGCTCAGCCGGCCTGCAACAGCAGGCGGTTCATGCGTTGCACGAAGGCCGCCGGGTTTTCCAGTGCCACCCCGCTGGCCAGTGCCGACTGCTCGAACAACAGCTGCGCGATGTCGGCAAACACGCTGGCATCGCTGCTGGCGTCCAGGCGCTGCAGCAAGGGGTGCGCGAGGTTCACCTCCAGCACCGGGCGGCTGTCGGGCACGTCCTGGCCGGCAGCCTTGAGGATCTGCCGCATCTGCAGCCCCATGTCCTGCTCGCCCAGCACCAGGCAGGCCGGTGAATCGGTGAGCCGGCGCGTGGCGCGCACGGCACTGACGCGCTCGCCCAGGGTGTCCTGCAGGCGCTGCAGCAGGCCTTCGGTGGCCGGCTGCTTGCCCTCGGCAGCGCTGGCGGCATCGGCGTCCTTCAGCCAGCCCGACAGGTCGAGGTCACCGCGGGCAATGTCCTGCAGCGGCTTGCCACCGAACTCGTGCAGGTAGCCGGCCACCCATTCGTCGATGCGGTCACTGAGCAGCAACACCTCGATGCCGTGCTTGCGGAACACCTCCAAGTGCGGGCTGTTCTTCGCGGCATTGAACTGCGCGGCGGTGAGGTAGTAGATCGCGGACTGGCCTTCCTTCATGCGGCCCACATAATCCGCCAGCGCGTGCCGTTGCTGCGGCTGGTCGTCGTGCGTGCTGGCAAAACGCAGCAGGCCGGCGATGCGTTCGCGGTTGGCGAAATCCTCGGCGATACCTTCCTTCAATACCTGGCCGAATTCGTCCCAGAACCGCTGGTAATCCTCCGGCTGGTCCTTCGCCATGCTTTCCAGCATGTCGAGCACGCGCTTGGTCAGCGCCGAGCGCATCGCAGCAATCACCGGGCTTTCCTGCAGCAGTTCACGGCTGACATTGAGCGGCAGGTCGCCGGAGTCGATAACGCCCTTCACGAAGCGCAGGTACAACGGCAGGAACTGCTCGGCATCGTCCAGGATGAAGGTGCGCTGCACATACAGCTTGAGGCCACGCGCGGCCTCGCGCTGGTAGAGGTCGAACGGGGCCTGCTTCGGGATGTACAGCAGGCTGGTGTATTCCTGTTTGCCTTCGACCTTGTTGTGCGACCAGGCCAGCGGGTCTTCGTAGTCGTGGCTGACATGGCGGTAGAACGCGCGGTATTCCTCGTCGGGGATTTCGTTGCGGCTGCGCGTCCACAGGGCGCGCGCCTGGTTGATGGCCTCGTAACCGCCCTCGCCGTCTTCCGGCTTCACCGCCGGTTTCATCTGTACCGGGATGGCGATGTGGTCGGAATACTTGCGCACGATGCTGCGCACGCGGAAATCATCGGCGAATTCCTTCGCATCGGGCTTCAGGTGCAGCACCACGCGGGTGCCGCGATCGGCTTTTTCACACGGCTCGACGCTGAAACTGTCGCCAGCATCGGACTCCCAGTGCACGCCCTCGGCGACCGGCAGGCCGGCACGCCGGCTGAACACCTCGATGCGGTCGGCGACGATGAAACCGGAATAGAAACCCACGCCAAACTGGCCGATCAGGCGGGCATCCTGCTTCTGGTCGCCGCTCAGGTTGCGCAGGAATTCGGCCGTGCCGGAACGGGCGATGGTGCCGAGGTTGGCGATGGCTTCGTCACGGCTCATGCCGATGCCGTTGTCGCTGATGGTGAGGGTGCCGGCGGCCGCGTCGATGTCGATGCGGATGTGCAGGTCCGGGTCATCGGCCAGCAGCGTGCCGTCGTGCAGGGCCTCGAAGCGCAGCTTGTCGCAGGCATCGGAGGCATTGGAAATCAGTTCGCGCAGGAAGATTTCGCGGTTGCTGTACAGGGAGTGGATCATCAGCTGCAGCAGCTGGCGGGCCTCGGCCTGGAAGCCGCGGGTCTCGCGTGCAGTCGTTGCGGTCATGGTCATGCCCTCATGGCGGTCGGCGGAAGCTTCCTAGATAGGGGCGCGGCCGCCGTTTTCAAGCCACCACCGCCACGGCCGGTGCTCGGGTAGAATGGCGCCCCCCTGGAGCGAACCTGCCCCCGTGACCCCAGCCCAACGCGCCATCGGCCTTGCCCTGGCCAGCTCCCTGCTGGGCAGCCTGGGCGCTGCCGCCAGCAAGCATGTGGCGCCGCAGTCCGGCATCGCCACCCTCATCGCGGCCCAGTACCTCATCTGCACCGTGCTGCTGGCGCCGCAGTGCCGTCGCCATCTCACCCTGCGCCTGCCAGCCGGCACCTGGCTGTGGCATGCCGTGCGCGGGGTGTCGGGCTTCCTCTGCTTCCTGTTCTTCTACATGGCGCTGCAGCACATCCCGCTGGCCGATGGCGTGCTGCTGCGCAACGCCGCCCCGCTGTGGGTGCCGCTGCTGGGGCTGGGACTGGGCATCAGCCTGCAGCGGCAGGCCTTGCTGCCGGTTGCCATCGGGCTGGCCGGCATCGTGCTGCTGGTGCAGCCGGGCCGGCAGGGCATCAGCCACTGGCACCTGGTCGGCTGCCTGTCGGGACTGGCGTTTGCGGTGGCCATGCATGCGACCCGGGTGCTGGCGCTGCGCGAACCGCAGGCACGCATCCTGCTGCTGTATTTCCTGGTGTCGCTGGCCTGTGCCCTGCCCTGGGCCATCCTCCACTGGCGACCGGTTCCCGCCACGGCATGGGTCTGGCTGGCCGTCGTCGGGCTGTGCCTGTTCGGCTCATTACGCCTGTTCACCCACGCCTACAGCCTGGCGCCGGCGCAGCAGCTGGCGCCGATTGCCTATGCCAGCGTGCTGTTTGCCGGCCTGCTGGACTGGGGACTGTGGGGGCACCGGCCGGATGGCCTGGCGCTGGCGGGCATGGGACTGGTGATCGCCAGCGGCGTGGTGTTGGCGCTGCAGGCGCGCCCTGCCCCGGCTGCGGTTCAGTCGGCCGGCAAGGCGTAGGGGTTGGCCACGCCGGGCGGGCATTTCGAGAAACGCTTGTACATCCACTGGTACTGTTCCGGCGCCAGCGCCACGCAGGCCTCGATGACGCGGTTCAGTGCCGTCGCCGCCTGCACGGCATCCGCATCCGCCACGCCCGGTGCCGGCAGGAAGACGATCTCGAAGCCCTCACCACGCGGCTTGCGCAACACCGCCGCCCCCAGCACCACCGAATCGTTCACGCGTGCCAGGCTCGCGGTCAGCTTGCCGGTCAGCGCCGGCCGCCCGAAAAACGGTGCGAACACGCCGGCCTTGCTCGACGGCAGGTGGTCGGACAGTACCGCGGTGACATAGCCGGCCTTCAGGCTTTTCATCACCGTGCGCACGCCGGCGGGCGTGGCCGGCGCCATGACGGTGTCCTGGCGGCTGCGGCGCCACAAAATGAAACGCTCGAACCACGAAGAGTCCAATGGCCGGTACAGCGCCGCAAAAGCGCAGCGTCCCGACACCCAGGCATTGAGCAATTCCCAGTTGCCGATGTGCGGCAACACCAGCACCACGCCGCGCCCCTGCGCCAGGGCTGCGTCGAACAGCGCCTGGTGGCGTACCGTGATGCGTGCGTTCACCAGCGCGGAGGGCCACACCCAGGCCATGCCGAATTCGGCAAACCACTTGCCGGCCTCGCGGAAGCTGCGGCGCAACAGTGCCTCGCGTGCAGCGGCGTCCAGCGCCGGGTAACACAGCGCCAGGTTGCAGCGGGCGATGTGCACGCGCCTGGTGCCCAGCCGGTAGATCAGCCCGCCGGCTGCCGCGCCCACGGCCTGCGCCCAGCGCAGCGGCAGCAGGCCCAGCAGGCCGAGGAACAGGGCCAGCACCAGGTGGGCGATGTTGTTCAGGAAAGCAGCCAAGGAGGCTCCCGCAGCAATCGACGGTGGCGCCCATTCTAGCGCACCACCCTGCCTGCCGGCAGGAACCGGCGCCCATGAAAAAGGGCGGCTTGCGCCGCCCTTTTCCGTAACCTGCCGTGGTTCAGGCCAGCTTCCAGCCGGTGACTTCCGCCAGCGCCTTGCCGATGTCGGCCAGGCTGCGGACGGTCTTCACGCCAGCGGCATTGAGGGCCGCGAACTTCTCGTCGGCCGTGCCCTTGCCACCGGAGATGATGGCACCGGCATGGCCCATGCGCTTGCCCGCCGGGGCGGTGACACCGGCGATGTAGGACACCACCGGCTTGGTCACGTTGGCCTTGATGAACGCCGCGGCTTCTTCCTCGGCCGAACCGCCGATCTCGCCGATCATCACGATCGCTTCGGTCTGCGGGTCGTTCTGGAACAGCTTGAGGATGTCGATGAAGTTGGAGCCCGGGATCGGGTCGCCGCCGATGCCGACGCAGGTGGACTGGCCGAAGCCGGCGTCCGTGGTCTGCTCGACGGCTTCGTAGGTCAGCGTGCCGGAGCGCGACACGATGCCGACCTTGCCCGGCTTGTGGATGTGGCCCGGCATGATGCCGATCTTGCACTCGCCCGGGGTGATGACGCCGGGGCAGTTCGGGCCGATCAGGCGCACGCCGAGTTCATCGCACTTGACCTTGGCATCGAGCATGTCCAGGGTCGGGATGCCTTCGGTGATGCAGACGATCAGCTTGATGCCGCCGAAAGCTGCCTCGAGGATGGAATCCTTGCAGAACGGTGCCGGTACGTAGATCACCGAGGCTTCGGCGCCGGTGGCTTCCACGGCTTCACGCACGGTGTTGAACACCGGCAGGCCGAGGTGGGTCTGGCCACCCTTGCCCGGGGTGACGCCGCCAACCATCTTGGTGCCGTAGGCAATCGCCTGCTCGGAGTGCTTGGTGCCCTGGTCGCCCGTGAAACCCTGGCAGATCACCTTGGTGTTCTTGTTGATCAGGATACTCATGCTCATTTGCCTCCGGCTGCTTTGACAACCTGTACCGCGGCATCGGTCAGGCTCTTGGCAGCAATGATGTTGAGGCCGCTGTCGGCCAGCAGCTTGGAACCGAGGTCGGCATTGTTGCCTTCGAGGCGCACCACGACCGGCACTTTCACGCCGACCTGGGCCACGGCACCCATGATGCCTTCGGCAATCAGGTCACAGCGGACGATGCCGCCGAAAATGTTCACCAGCACAGCCTTCACATTCTCGTCGGACAGGATGATCTTGAATGCCTCGGTCACGCGCTCCTTGGTGGCACCGCCGCCAACATCGAGGAAGTTGGCCGGCTGGCCGCCGTGCAGCTTGACGATGTCCATGGTGCCCATCGCGAG
>LAHR01007165.1_pt1 | contig 27442 bp, 20 predicted proteins | sample 329641 | NCBI WGS metagenome assembly LAHR01 (sample SAMN03275701, study PRJNA271635) | activated sludge metagenome | isolation source: Sample C-3 Sludge from acetogenic chamber (third chamber) of Anaerobic...
AACTGCCAGGTCGTCTGAAGGTAATCGGTACCGTCTTGGACCCGGACGAGCTCTCCCTCGCTCGGGGCGGTGCTGTAGTTAAAGGAACTGATCTGGTTCCACAGCGCGCTTGATCCGATCCCGCGAACCTGAAAGATTCCGTTGATGGATGGATTGGCGAATAAGACCTTGTCACCGTTGACCAGGGTTACCCCGTCGATCGTAACCGACGGTCCGGTAGGGAGAACTGTCGTCGTTAGGTCCACGACGCGAACGGGGTGGATCACCCGCTCATCGGATGGCCTAGCGTAACCAATCAGAGTCCGCTTGCCCTGCTGCAGAGAAAGCCCGGTTGGCTCAACAACCACGTCGTTACCGACACGTCGGAATAAAATTATGGTGTCTCGGCCCATGACGATTGAAGACATGGGTGCGACGTTCACGGTCAAAGTTGCGCCAGGACCTGCGGTGCGGTTTACGCTGACATAGGCCGCCTTACCGTCAACGTCGAGCAGGAGTGACTGGGCTGCAATGTGGTTTCTGGCCTCAGGAAGTCCTGGGATCTGAAGATAAGTGTCTGACAGGATCTCAAGGGTGTCTGGGGTGGGGTTAGCCCACTGAACTTCCCCACGGACAAGGCGGATGTGCTTGTTTTGTCCCGCCATGATGTTTGTCTGAGAGATTGCGGTCGGGTAGCTGTCGGCGGTGTTCATACCAATGGTGCTTGTATACGATTCGTATACAGTTTCGCTGGTGATGCCAAGACGGGCCCTGATTACGTCGTGCAGGTCTTCGCCGAAGATGATGGACTCGCCCACGTCAAGCTGGCCCATGCCCCCTACGGACAGGAGGACCGGGTTAAACTCACCATCTTTAATTATCCCAAGAACCTGGATAGGGTTGGACCAAGGAAGGTTCTGGATAAGGGTAACCTGTGGGGTAACAGAAAAGTTTGACCCATCGAGCTCGACATAGATGGCCTCACCCTCGATCATAGGGTAAGTCCCGGCAGCGATCTGGTAGCTGAAATTGTTTACGAGATCGTGAATCTTAAGTCCGCTGCTGATAACAAGGTCGGACCCATCCCAAGACATATTGACGGAGGATCCGTGCGGTACAAGGGTGTTCGCTCCTGCCCCAAGCAATGCACCAGGAGACGGGTAGTTGAGTATGATAGGACCGGGAAGGACAATACGGGACAAAAGAACATCTGTTGGGAGCTCGTCCAAAGAGTAGGCCACTGCCTGAGATTCGGCAGTGTTCTTAATAAACCGCGTCTCGTTGCCGTCTGGCGCCTGGAAGTCTCCGACAGTTGTGGTAACAGGGTTTTCGGGGGACGAAAACGCAGTACTGACTTTTACCACATACCGGTCATTTACCGCGTTGAAGGAAATAAGCGTAACGTCAATGATACTCTTTGTTCCGTTGTTACCAAAACCTGACCCGGAGAACACGACCTGGTCGCCGATGTTTGGAGTAACGTATGACGAGTCAACGAGGAATTCATCGTTTGCTAAAGAGATTGTGTTTAAAGTACCGACAAGCGACGCGATATTCCCAATATAGGCGATAGCCACTCCGGCCTGGTAGCTGGTGTAGGAAACGCCGACATTTGACGACATGTGGGTAAAGATAGACCCCAGCTTGTCCTGTACTGTGGACACGCTCTGGGATTGAAATGCACCAAGGGCAAGGGTGAAGTCGACCCCGCGCTCTCTAATTTTAATGTAGTTTGTTGCTGACGCGTTGGATGCGACAATTTGATAGGTGTTGAAGATCGGATCGATAGAGAAATCAAAAACTCCGACATCCTCCGAAGGGGATACCATATCGATCATGAAAGCAGTCCCGGACACACCTTCATAGAATGACAGTCCGTAAACCGCGCCTCCCTTATCTTGGCGGAAGGCTACAACAACGTTTTTGTTGTCGGTGATAAATACCTTGGGATCTTTTGCGCCGTTGACCAGCGTACCATATCCAATGCGATTGACTGAGGCAGACACATCCACTGCCGGATCGATGGCAACGCCGATGTCGTCAAATTTTCGGTAGGTGATTTTACCGAGTGTGCTGTTTTCCCATGCAACATATACGTGGTAATCGTCTGTTACGTGGATGCTAGGAACGGTCTGGCTAAATGCATCGTTTGTAATGTTAAACGGCGCTGTAACCGTAGTTCCCCCAACATCGACTGTTGTAAAGAAAATCTGGTACTGGCTCGGGGCTACCAGGCTTTGATAGACAACATAGGTGCGACTATCGAAGGGATCTACGGCGATCTTTGGATTAAGGCACTCACCGGATTGAGCATCGATGGTTATCGCAGCAGTTAGTGCCACGCCTACGGAGCTAAACTTTCTCCACAGGATATTGCCGCCAGAAGACCATGTCAGATAAAGGTTATCAGACGAGTCAATGGCAACATCAAATGCAGTGTCGCCAAGGCCAGTTTGTATTTGAGTCTCGGCTACAAGAACAGTTGTGCGGTCTGATGAGATTTTTTTATAGGATACCGCGTAAACACCGCCATAGCCGCTGGACGAAAAAATATGGGCAGTGTTGTCAGACGCTACGACCGTCTTAACTTTATTTCTTACGAGGCTTGTGTCAAACGCCTGGGTATTCGCTGTTGTTGCTGGAGAGGTGTCGAACGTACCACCGACCAGGAGTTTCCTTACCCCAATGCGATTTTCATCATCCACCGGCCTTCGATAAATAACCCGATCAATCCGGTTGTAGTCAGGATCATCTGCCACAACTGGAAATGATGCGATCTCTGCCAAGTTTCTCCTCAGCCCTGTTTTGTCGACCAGGACGCCGGGAGAGTTTTCATAATCAGAAGGAACTGTTGTCAGAAGTCCCGAGAAGGGCCCGACCCGCTCAAAGTCAATATTCCCCTGATTGATGTCGTCGTAAACACCATCAAAGCTTAAGAATGGTTGCCGGGTCCATTCATTCCCGTCCCACGCAGCGATAATCACTTCATTTGCGACTACGTCACTTGGGGACTTTGCAAACGTGAAGATCAGGTCATCGATGTTGGCAGAGGTTGGGGCGGACACCACAAGATAGTACGGAGCTTCCAATGCAGTAGGAATACCGACAATGTGGCTATCTGTCTTCTCGACCAGCATCCCTTCCTGGATAAATGTAAACGGCGGGATGGTGATGTCAGTAAGATCCTGCGTTACCTCGCCAGACATTTTCACAACACCGTTACGACCGGTGTGTGCCTGTGAGATATTTCTAAATGTCTCGCTTCGGTACGGAGCCCGAAAGCCGTTGATCTTATTTACTGCCACAACTTAACCCCTTTTTCTCACAACTACGCGGAGGAAGCCTGAGGTGCGCACAACATCGCTGTAATCCTTATAGAATACACCGCTGTGGGCATTTTTAACGCGGACTTTGTTCTTATCCCAGTTACATACCACAGATCGGTCCATCTGTACGGAACCACCGATAGACCCGCCAACAGTGCCGGTAAGTCCTGGCGCTCCTGTCAGTGCAGGGGAGCCCGTTAGTGTGACCGTTCCCGTGAGGGTCTGGTCCCCGGCGGTAAGGCCAAGCGTGTTCGAGATCCCCAGAGTTCCAACCCCAACTGCAAGAGTTCCAACCCCAACTGCAAGAGTTCCGTTGCTGGGGGTAAACGCAAGCGTACTTGAGATGCGAGACATGGAGAGCTCTTCCACCGTCGCCGACCCATCGTCCGCTTGAGAAACCTGAACGGATACATCGAGGACGTCACTACCGAGGCCGTGCTGGAATATCTCGGTAAATGTCGTCGGAGATGTTACGTCAATTGGGCGCCACTCGCTTACAAAGACGTCCTTGAAGTGGCGAGGGCGGACTGCGGTGACAGCAACCCCATCCCAATCTGCCTCGCCAATGTAGATCTTTCCGGCAGCAGGAGTCTCTGCAGTGTCGAAACCGAGAGTTACGGCTTGTCGGTCACGGATAACATAGTTGATCGAGGACAGACCACCAACGGGAAACAATCCGGCAATCTTGAGCTGCTGAATGTTTCCTCCCGGGGCAACTTCCTTGATGATGTACCTACCAGCATCCCCACCAGTGAGGATCTCCAGTATATCTCCTGGCTGGACATCTTCAGCGGTAAAATCCGCGATGGAGGCGTCTGTGAACAACGTCATCTCGGAGTTGACATCTGCACTTGTAACACCGGTAGCGGTAACCGGGGGAGGTGTGGAAGAATCACCATCTACGGTGATATCTCCATCAGACATATATTGGGCATAGATGTACTTAACGCCGGCTGATCCGGAGAGGGTTGTATCCTTTGAAGTACGTACCCGCCCAAGCTTACCGTCTATCAGAAAATAAATCGCCTCAGCAGATCCGTTTACATTGACGTTTGCGCCGGTGAACCCCATCCAAGAGGGGTAGCCATTAAGATTTTTTGTACCACTCAGGATCATGTTCCCAAACGCAAACTCGCGAAACGCCAGTGCGTCGAGAAGGGTATCTCGCCCCTCACGGGCCTTCCACATCTCAAGGTCGACCTGGTTCAGCCTGTCCACAAGAGAAAACAGGGTATTTGATACAGGATCTCTGTGGCCATATACCGCAGAGTTTCTAGCGTCAGTGACTTCAGGAGTTGCCTTGAGGCTACCATCTGGCTCATGACCAACTTGGAGGTACTCGAGAAGAGTCGACATCGACTGACGGGCGTCTGTGATCTCGTTAGAGATTGCAAGTGCCTCATCATCGATCTTTTGGAAGTTGTCGTTAAGCGGCTCCCACCAAGAATCGCGGTATTCGCCGAATCCGGGTAAGGTGAGACTAAGATGTGTGGTCGTTACGGGCATCAGATCACCTACTCAATGTAAATGGTGTACCGAATGGTTATAGCAATGTCGTTTGCTGCCTCAAAAGGCACGGACTTAAAAGTTCTGATCGAGAACATCCGCTCATCTACGGGAGGGGTAGCGGGGGCGATGACTGCAGCCCGCGGCAAACCGCCAAGTCCATCATCGATAGTGATAAGCGCAACCTCGTTTACTATGGGTAACGCTTGATTTGAAAAGGCAGTGATGGGAATACCAGTGGCTGAAAAAGTCTTGATAAACTTCACTTCATGGACCGTAGGGGTGCCGATATTGAGAACGACTGCATCCACGTCGTCCCTAAAGACCTCGTTGTAGAGGCCGGTCATTGTGTCGGTAGGTACTTTCGGGATTGTCACATCAGCCGGAATTGTACCACGATCGCCTATGGCCATCCTGGCCACATAGTCCATCTGACCGCCCTCAATGGCGGAAATGATCTTATCTTTTCCAGTATTAACGATAATGTTGTGAAGGGTTTCTTTTTCGAGAATCCGACATTGAGAGAAATCAATGTCTGCAGAACTGTAGAGGTTTGGACGACGGCTTGGTAGTTTTTCACCGAGAATTAAAGCAGGCGACCCTTTTGAAACAAACAGCTCAACCATGCCTTTTGGAGAGAGGCTGTCCTTAAGCGCAGGTACCCTAAGTGGTTGAAATACGCCACCCATGTGCCGTCCTGACGCTTTTGCCCGTGTTTGTTTCATCCAAATTTTCTCCAATTAAATTCTACAGTACCGCACCGCATGTCTCAAGCCGTAAAGCTGTCTATGAGCACGCTGAAGCTATAAACTTCGACTTCTAGGCTTTCTTGCAAAAGGATCACTTCGCTGTCGAGATCAAGTCCCGGGTTGTCTACCGTTTCATAAGAGAGAAGGTCCGCTTCATCAAGAAAGGTGGTCTCATTCGAGTCCAGGTTCGGGGTAACATCTATAGAATGAAGATAAGAGTACCTGTCGTCAATATTAACTTCATCCCTGAAAGTACCGACGATAACCTGGAAGAGATAGGTTTTATTAATAGGCTTAATAGCATCCAAGAATGTTTTAACGTTTGCAAGATTAATATCTGGGGTTATAAACGCATCTACTGAAATTTGAGGTAGAAACGTATACTCCTCTAACATCTTGAGGGCTTTAGTTTCGTCAGTATCCCCGATTCCGGTAGTGGCATTCTCGGTAAGAAAACGCTGAATACCGTCCCGACCGATCTCGCTCTCGATAAACCCAGGCCGGTTAATCTTATCGTACACATCAATACCACTTACAAGAGCATCAAACCGACTCACCCTATCCCCCAATGAAACAATAGAGACAAGGCCGGTGGGAATGTCAAAGACGCGAACAGTACCATCATCCCCCGTAGTGGTTATGGTCGTAGGAGTTAAACCTGTGACATAGCCAGATTCTTTTGCCGTGGGGAGCCCAAAAAGAAGGTACAGTGAGGTTCGAACATTTGATGGCTTAGGTCCAGTCCAAAACGCAAACCAGAGTCCCTGAATAACATCAACATACCTCTGGGAGTTTGGCTGGTAAATATCCATTAAAAACCCGAAGTTGTTCCAGGGATTCTCCTCATCGAACAAGCTTCGACGTGCCCACATTTTCTCCGGCGGCTCTTCCTTGAATGCAATGAATGTTTTTTCCTGAACGATGTAATCCGTCCCCTGAGAAAGTACCTCTTGGGCGGATTCGTCGCGGACCGCATCCTGAAGCTGTGGTAACTCAGCTAGGTTTGGGTAGGGGGATGAAAATATCCAAGGATACTCCGGTACAGAGTAGGGCAGCTCGATATCCTGAATACCCAAAATAAACTCACAGGCATTAGCTGCCGGGATAGACGTCTCGTGAATGGTGATCTTCGACGAAATGCCGGACATGTTGGACACAAGCTGGACAACGGTATCGTCAAAAATACCACGAGCAAAACGAAACCCAAACGCTGCATTGATCTTGGACACGATCTCGGGAACAGTTGTTTTGTTGATCTGAAGCCCCTGGACGTTTACCTCGATTGGCGCCGAATCGTTAACAGACAACTTTAAAAGGTATCTATTGGTAAGATTAATCCCCAGAGAAAGATCCTGGGATGAGGTGAAGGTCGCGGGCTCATCAACAAAATTATCATCGTTAAATGTATACGGAAGCCAACGCTCTGTGGAGAACGGGACCAGGTTTTTAACCGAAGTATTTAGGTTCCCTTCAATATACTTCTGGTATGCCGCAGCAACAATCTGCTCAACACCCCGCCACACCTCACCAAAGCGTTCTCGCTCACTAGTGGGAAGAAGGTCCCAGACTGTGCCCAGAAAATCAAAATATTGATTGGAAGCCATTACTTACCTTTTTTAAGGATTTTCTTACCAACCTGCCAAGCGTAAGGAGCAGCAAGAGCGCCGAGACCGACAAGCTCAAGCTTATGTGCAGTATCTTCCTTAAGCGGCCTCCGTGCAAGATGCATAGCACTTGGAACAGCTAGAACACCAAGGCCACCAAGCTCTGCGGCCACGTTTGCTTTCTTTTCGAAACCTTCCCAGAACGCGACTTTATCCATCTTCTTAATTCTCCCCAAATGAAAAGATCTAATTGCCTTTCGTTTATGATCAAACGCAACCATGACATCGCCGCGCATCGTTAGCGGATCTACCTTTCGCTTAACTATCCGGTTGGAGCTTTTCTTATGATAGGTAAGGTGGACCGACTTCCTGATGGGGTTGTTTTTATTATGAGCCATCAGGCGCTCGAGGTGCTTTTTCTTAGTAGCGGATATGAGGGTTCGATTCATCTTGAAGCTCCGGTCCTAAGTGATGGGGACTGAAATCCCGAGCTGTACGATCTCGATCAAGAAGCTCTTTATTTACCCTAGTGTCCGGACCGGGGCGGCCGTAGCCCTCTTCAGTGCTGGTGTGCTGATCATAAACCAGCTGACCCATTAAAGAACCTTTGCCGGTGCCAGTAAAACCGCTACCGCCGGTCAGGCCTCCCGTTGCGTTTGCTTTCTTTGAAAATCCTAACCAAAACGATTTCACTGGAATGCCTTGTCGATAAACTTGGATACCGACTTCACGCGCCTTTGGCCAAGACGTTTTATTGCCATATGAGAGTTCCATGCTGATTTAAAAAGGGCTGCGGTTTTCTTCTCGCCGACATTGATATTTACAGTATGGCCGTCGGTCTTCTTTTCCTTAGGTTTTTTGTCAGATTCTGGGGCTGACTTGATTTCGTTCTGTGGTGCCGGAGCTGACTCTGAGGCGACGTCCTGGCCACCAGTGCCGGGGTTGCCGACAACTTCTGGGTTTTGGAAGTCTGCCATAATCCCGTCTGGGGTTATTTCATCAGCTCCCTCAGGAGCGATAGGCATCTGGGTACCGACATCTTCCCAGGATCGGGCCACGGCGGGGTTGTCCCACTGGGAACAATGCATGCGCACAGTCACGTCCTGTTTAATATCCGGGTTCATACAAAACCCAGAGCCGAGATCAGGATCGAGCATCCGGAAGTTTACGCAATTCATGCAGCTAGCACCCTCGACATCTGCCGGGAGTGTAATGAGGTCTACGGCTGAGGCTACTTGGGCATCTTCCGGAGTTCTTGGGTCTACTCCGTGGAGGTCGTTCCAGAGAAGAGATCTTTCATGCATGCCAGGCTGGCTGGGGGCGGAAACGTACGTCTGGGCTTTCTTCGCAAATCCTTCCCAGAAGGCTTTTTTCTTCATGATTCTCTCCGGAAGTTTTTTATTTTTTGGGGTCGCATCTTCCCACTCTTTGACTACCTTTGGACTGATTTCTCCGCGGGAAGCCATTGCATAGAATTTACGACGCTGTGCTTTAGATTTAAACGGCATTTTAAGACTCTATTCTTGTTAACGTAATGTTATCAGAAATCCAATGGGCAATGCGAGGGCTAAGGGGTCTTTTTGTGTCCCGGGGGAATGGATCCGGAGTAGGGATGGTCAGGTCGTTATCCCCGGTCACTATCAGGGTCGATCCGTCTGTGTTGAGGATCGTCGCCGTCAGTGAAAAAGACTTAACTGATGCCCCAAACCGGTCAAATGGGTCTGTGACTCGAGTAATAAACTGGCGCAGGTCAGAATAGTCCAGAACACTCCCAGCCGGCCGTAGAGCTATAAATTGTTTTACAAATTCAGTAAGTTGCTCATTGGTCGGGATTTCTGAGTCCGTCGCATCAACGCTGTACTGTATCTCTCCGCTGACATATGCCGGAATAAAGTGTTTTACAAGAATATCGCCATCAAGAACACGCTCTGACTCGGATCGGCAAAAGTTATGAAAATCCTCAATCTCAGGCACATATTCGTACTCAACTGCAAAACTAAAGCCCTGGTAAGAGGGGTTGATTACAATGAGGCTATCCTCAAAGGCTGAGTACCGCTCGTGGGGAGAATTGATCACCATGTAATAATCTGTACCAGACCCGATACCGTAAGGACCTTCCCCGTACCCGCCGACGCCATATCCGCCGGCGCCGTTTAAGATCTCACCAAGGGGCTCTTCTGTTATGGGGTCAATCAGCTCGATCTTTTTCACGCGAAGAAACGCTATGTCAGATATTGTCTGTTCCTCACGACCAGGACGGATTCCCCTAGTGGTTCCTAGCGGGTCAAGCTTCACATACTTCCCAATATCTATGGACAATGGGTTGAAGTAGTACTCAACGTAAACAGCCTCTTCGTTTTTAATCCCGCCCTCGCGAATAAGATACTGTACCGTGGAACTCGTATCTGTAAGCTCCGTGTCCAAGACCAAGGTGTTGGCGTTGGTTACAGAGATGATACGGTAATCCCCGGCGTCAGGACCAGACAGGATGGTAAGGACCATGTTTTTTGCCACTAGGGACGGCAAGGAGAATATCCCTACCGTGGGGTCTGTGAAAATGTCACTACCGGCCGTGGTGTCGCCAGTAGTTTGGGTGCCGATAAAGACCGGCCTAACAGTTCTCTGGATTTCTCCATCGTTATCGTTGATAGCGTAGTCAGTTCCCTCGGTAAAAACTATGGGGCCATCGCCATAAACTTCGGTGTATGTCATAACCCCGAACACACCAAAAAGAGCGGACGGAAGTGGACTGGATGGGTCATTTATGGACACCGAGCTGCCAGTACCCTTCGTAGGAGATACGAGCTTGAAACTTGTTGGGGTAGCAAATGCTACAGTCCTGCCAAAGGTGCTGTTTATCTTACTTATAATTTCAAATTTGGTTGTAAACGTCGGGCTTGATCCCTGAAGGTTGATCTGGCGCTCTTCGCCATCAATCGTGATTTTAATGTACTTGTTAACAGATAGGTTAACCGGGAACGACGTAATAAGACTCGTGATCTCTGCTGAGGTCTCATCCTTGATTTGCCTAACAACCGGATCAATGCCGCCAACCCGACTGATGTTTGTTGTGCCCATGGAGGCGAAATCTGTGTTAATCAGCTGAACCGCTGTAGAGGAAAATACCTCACGAGTAGTATCGATCAGGAGGCCTATGAAGTTCTTTGTCTTGGTAAGTATGTTGGGTGTTTTTACGTACCCATCGATTTTGCCACCGACGTGGGTATTAAACAGGATATCCCTCATCATCTCCTGATCGCCAAACCCGATGGGCTGCAGCTCTGTGAGGGTACTGGGAAAGTTTTCAAACAGTGTGGCATTAAACCCCTTGCCTGTTACAAGATCCCGAACCGCGATCGACTTCTTCGTTCTCTCGATTACCTGGGTGTTTGTCTCCCTGGCACGACCGCCGGTAAACGCGATCTTGTTCGTCACAGTAACAACAGCAGGATCTCCAGCGAGAGATACAAGACCGCCAACATCAAGATCGCTATCAGTGCCTGCCTCAAGAGCAATAACGGGAATATCGTAATAATAAAGCCCGTTTTCGATTTGGGCAGCCATCTGGACGTTTGTAATCGCAAACGGCGCGGTATTGGCATACGCCTTTCCGTTACTACCGGAGAATACCGCACCGCCTTCCGGCCACTCGCGAGAGACTGGCTCATTAAAATAAACCCGAGCAACACCAGCAGAAAAAGAACCAGTAGCGCGTTCCACAAAGAAATTTGAGATAAGATCATCGACCGTTTCCTCGTCAAAGGAGTCAGGGTCGTCAGTCAGGAGGATCCTCCGAAAACTTTGCCCTGTTTGTATAATGTTTGCTTCGTCACGAAACGGCTGAATAATAAACTCAAGAGGCTTAAAGATGAGTTGCTGGAAAGAAGTCCCTTTCCTAACCTCGAAGGTAGGGTCAAACTCCTTTAATCGCGTTTCCAAAAATTCTGCAATGGGTAGTTTTGCCATGGCTTAGCTCACCTTTAAATGACAATATCTGAGATTCTTCCAGCTTCGTTTATGATTCGAATAGTGACCAGAAACTCGTCAGGTGTTTCTCCCTGTCTCACTCCAGCGATAAAAAGGCTCGATAGCTTCTCTTCAGGATTCAAGGACAGTCCTGTCTGGGAGTTTATGATCTCGGTCTGTGACTTTTTTACCCGACGGGACAGCTCAGCGATAACTTCACTAGAGTCTGTGGCATCGATGTTCATTCCAATCATTTCAGGGATGCCGCCACCCTCATCTGGATCAAGAACATCTTGTCCGGGGGTGTTCATCAAAGACAGGTACACAACCTGAGTGAGTAGGTTTATTCCTGAAATGGGAACAGGCGCAGCCTTGAGGGTCACCCGGCCTGTGTTAGGGTCGATTTGGATAAGTGAAATGTCTTGTGCCATTAAAAGCTCAGTAAGTCTTCGAGTTTATTAAATATACTACCAACCCCAGCATCTTGTAGCAAACCGCAAAGGTACTCTTTACTTAGAAAGTCTTTTGCAAGTGCGGTCAAGTCCAGACAATCTTGGAGGTTTTTCAAAATTGCAAGATCGAAGTCAAAGGTGATCTTGAAGTTCAGAAGTTCCTGATCACCGCGAAGCTTGCTCTCTTCTTCCGAAAACTTGGCTGCAGATGCGGTGTCTGGAAAACAATCCCTAAGAAACGCAAACGCCTCAATGGCAGCCCCGACGTAGGTAGCATTCTTGCTATTGAGTTTGAAAAACTTGTCATACTCGCCACTCTCCAAGAGATCCGAAGCGCGGTCAAGACCCATTCCCTTGAGGGCCTGATTAAGTCCATCTTGTATCTTCTTAAGAGTATCTTCCAACGGTATCGGGGTATTAATAAACGCATTTAGCCTTGATCTGATCTCGTCACTTCGCTCAGTAACAAGATCGCATCGTGATATGAACGACCTGCACAGAGATATGTTTGCTGGGTCGACCTTGCCCCTGGCGACGTCAAAAGTAGCGGCTACCAGAAAATTATTAAGTTGCGTCAGAAAGAGGGTCGAGTTCTCCCTAGCTTCGGTTGCAATAAGAGCAGCCTGGCCAGAAGATTTACTACCAAGACTCTTGAGTGCTGTGACCGATGAACTGTAAGCATTTACTGGGCCGAGGCTTAGAGCAAAAGCCCCAATACCCTCCGACGTCACTTCATACTCTACCTCAGCGTACTGGGTGTTCGAACGATTTATCACTCTGTCCAGGACAAGATGGTCCTTGTCGCCGCTGATGGCCTTAACCCTAAAAAGTCCCTTTAGTGCATCCGGGGAGAACACCTCAACAGCATCGCCTGGGTTAACCTTACTAAAGTGCCCTGCATTGTGAACTATGAGCCGCTCGTTGAGACCGGAAGACTTGCTAAGCACGTGTGCATTTTTCTGTCTTTCAACCACAACAGATCCGGCTGGTATAAACTTAAAGGACTCAAGAATCAAGGAGCCGTCCATAGCCCACTTAAACGCGTTAGCTGTTACCTTTACCGGGTTTGCCTTGTAAGTTGCCGGTGGCCCAGAAACCCGACCCGGGTCGCCGTTTAGGTGAAGGGCCATAGAACCAATAAGGTCCGACAGCTTAACAAGGACGTTGTCAAAAAGGTTGACAATATAACCAGAAATAAGTGGAGGCAGTCCGGTCTGAAGTGCGCTCAGACCATTGTAGTAGGCAATGAGCATGCGGTTGATCTTGCTTACGCGATCCCCGTAACCCTTTGCTGCAGTAATTACGTCCTTGCTCAAAGTAGGTATTGCAAGAAGGTTTGTGATCTGCTCTTTTTCTGTGGGTACGCCCACACTATTCAAGATTTCTTTGGTGTTGGAGTTCAAGTAGGGGTTATCTGCAAATGGGCGAATGGACTCCACTGCGCTCTCGACTTTACCCTTACCCGTTCTATATCTTTTTGACAAAAACCGACCAGATGACGCTAAGGTGTTACGCACAAGACGCACATCTGATGCGCCGCTGTTTAGTTCAACCAGGGCAGCCCTGAGGTCCTTTAGGTACTTGTCAAAAACAGGATCTCCTGCAGAGTATGCTTTAAGTCCGTTATGGAGGTTCGTGAGAGTCTGCTTTAATCTTTCATTGATCTTATCTTTCTTATCAAGCTCATGAATGATGTTTTCTGCCAGCTTTTTAAGATAAAGAAGGACCAGGTCGTTGTAAGCCGACATAGCCTGAGCCAGCATGTTGTAGAAAAGGTTTAGGGCACTAATTACGCTATTCTCTTGCCCCGTAGCCTTAAGTGCGGCCATAAGAATGGAATCGGCGTTATTAGATATGTAGTTTGTAGCATAGTCCCTAAGCGGTCCGAAATTTCCAGAGGCTGCGTCTTTTAACACCCCCGAAATATCGACCTGGATTATGCTTCCAGGATCAGACAACTTTTGAAGAATAAGGTTGACGTTTTGAGTCAACTTCTTTCGACATTTTTCTTCAAAGTGCTGGGCTATGCTCATTTCTTAGCAGCCTTCTCGTACTTAGTCTTGATGCGTGTGACAATGCCCCTTACCTTGGATGGAGAAAACCCTAGAACCCTACCAATACGGTCATAATCTATTCTTCCATTTGCCTTGGTCATCTTGGGTTTACCGTGCTTACCAAAAATATGGTCGTAGGTGAGCTGCTCCTCGGGGGTAAGCGAGAAGTAAATATACTCAAGAACTTCCTCAGTCTCGGGTGTTTCGTATACACCGAATTCTTCCGTCCCGGCATCGAGGGCAAGATCCTTGTGGACCTCCTTCTTAATCCGCTCTACCTCTTTTACAGACCAGCCCAGGTTAGTTGCCACCTCCTGCGGTGTCGGTTCTCGGCTTAAAGAGTCTCTGAGGTTGGCCACGGCGCTCTGATACACCCCAACGTTCATTGCCCGAGGTTCTGGCATGTACGACAGGTTCTGGTACATGTAGTTAAGCCTCTTTGCCTTCTGGTGAACAGCACCATACACATGTGTTTGTAGGGCAGCGCCGCCAGCAGGATTAAACGTCTTAAGAGCATCAAAGAAACTTTGGGCAGCATAAGCTCTGTGGGCACTTTCAGGTAAGTTGGACCCGAACGATGCCTTCCTTGCCGCGTCGTATATTAGCGGCTTCATTGACCCGTACAGCTCTTGAAAATATTTAGGGTCGTTTGTGGACTTCCATTTTTTAAAAGCCTCTAGCTCGGGTTGTTTTTTTTCACTAGCCACGGAAACCTCTAAAGTTTTTAAGTGCCGATTGATACTCACTAACGACAGACAGCCTAATCTTCAGCATCTCTCCGAAATCTTTGTCATTTTCATTAAAGGCTCCCCCCTTAAATACATTAAAGAAAGACCTCCTAAGATCCGTCCCCTTCAGCTTATCTGTTTTAAGAGAGGTTGTCGCATTAAGCTCGTCTTTTTCCAAAGACGCCCCCAGAAATAAAAATGCATCCCTTGTCCTGATGTAATCCCTGTCAGTTATTTCCGAAATAAATGTCTGGACTGACTCGTTACCAAGCTGCTTCTTTTTCTTATATTCATCAATCAACTTCCTAGTGGCCCCAATAACTGTGGGCTCATCCTTGAAGTAATTGGTTATTGCAGCAGACCCCTTGTTACCAAGAATGGATGCATAGTAGGCCGAAAGGTTTGGACCGCCCACGTAAGTTGTTCCCTTCGAGGAAACCTCTTCTTTTGCTGCAGAAGACGTGGGTGGTTTTTCTACCGCCCCGAAGATGTCCTGGTCGTACCATGGCGGGACAATCGGGTCGTTTCCGTTTTTCGATGCATCCCTCTCTTCACCGACAGTACGTGCATAAGATAGCTGTACATTGGTGTACCCGCCCTCTGTTGCATAAATACGGTGAGTGACCGAAGAACAGTAAGCTAAGGTACTCTGGTTTGAATCACTATCGTCTAGGAGGAGAATATTAAACCCAGGAACTACCGAGAGTTTTAGATGACTTGTTATCTGAAGAGAGCGATTCTCGAATCTCTTTTTGTAAAACATGTATCTGGCGATTTGGCGAACAAAGTTGTCTTTTGATGGGTCGTTGACGTCTTTTGCAAAGTTTGTCGCTGCGGGGAACATGCTTTCTTGGGCCATCCATATGCCCTTCATCATTTCCTCATTTGTTACAAACTGGCCCTCTCTTTTCAAACCATTGTTAGTTTTTGACGACAGGGCATCAGAGTCTTTTTCACCAAAAGAGCCAAAATCCTCGGGTGCCTGAAGTTCATCGTCTCCTACATGGCCCTTCAGACCGTCTTTACCCATCATGAACGCCTGGAAACTGTCTGGTTCGAACCTATAAGGCATGGCAATGTTACCGGATTGCTGAAGATAGGTCGGTAGCTGTGGCTTGTAGATAAGCCGGGTAGGCTCTTTAAAGAAATTTCTAGAGTATTGGAAATTTGAATACTCGTCTGGGAAGAAGATGTTACAAAGCGGAGGAGGAATCATGTAAAGGTTTGGCTTGAAGATAAACTGCCCAATCGTGTACTTCCTCTTGTCACTGTCTGATGGGACAGTGGGCTTGTCTTTTGGAAGATCTTCTTTCTCTACTCTGGCAGGGAACGGTACAGAGGTGAAATCGTGAAAGATCACACTCATAAGATCCTGAATCACCATTCGTAGGCTTGCAAACCCGCCTCCAGTTTTTCCGGCAATTCCCTGAAACCACTTAAATGCCTGGTTCTGCTCCAGAAGCTCTAGCAGCTTGCCACTGGATTTAAGAATAATTCGGTCCGACAACCGAAGTCTATTCTCGGCTGACCTGTAAAATTTGTTAATGTTGCTTATAGATTTGTAGACCGAAACAAAACCCTGCAAGAAATCCTTTTGGCCATTCTCTCGCATTGTCTGAAAAAGATACGAATCAATTGAGTCCTGTGTAGCGACAACCTTAAAACCACTTTGCTCTGCGGTGTACCCATCAAGTCCGACGGCCAGCATTTCCTGACCACCCTTACCCAAGGAGGTAGTGGGGTTAAGGAAGTATGTCAATACATTATCCCAATAACTCGACATATCGATGCAGGTGAGGGAGAACGTACGAGACCCTGGGGATTTTGAAAATGAGTATCCGAAAACCTCACCCTCCCATGCCAACACATATGGGTAAGGCTCTGATGACTTTGTATTGTTGGTGTCACGCACATGGATGGATATATGCGTTCTGGGCTTGATGTTGTTAATGGCAGAATGGGGGACAACGTCAACGTAAGCAATGGATGCCTGCCCTACGGCAGACGTTATGGTAGCACCTATAAAAGGCACCTCCATTCCCTCAATGATAAGCTTTGCCCCTAACGATTTACCAACGCCCATGTTTTTCCCCTACAGCACTACCCGATCATCGATCCGGACACTCCCTGCAAAACTCCAGAGCACGGCTCCCCGCCATCTATTGCTTTTTTCGTTTCCTGAAAAGCAAGACTGGCCGAAGGCTGTGCCAGCCCAGCCCCCTGAGCACCCGCAATCTGGTCCAGCATAGCATTAAACGTACTGTCGGTAGTTTCCCCACTTCCAGTTGTAAACGTACGAAAATCTTCAGAAAGATTCAAGGTCGCCATTCTCTCAAAGACAACTACCTGAAACGACACAGATACCCCCGCCTCTAAGGCAGCGTCAGTTGTTGTCTGGAAGTTAAGCATGAGCCCCTCTATCTGACGACCGCCGTAGGTCAGTGCGATATGGGCATTCCTCTCCGCACACTTTGTGCCACGAAGGTAGTTGTCATAATAAAACTGGAAATCCTGCCTCCAGTTAATGTCCTTGGTGTTGATGAGCTTGCCTGAGAACGTGTACATGGGAGGACGCTCTCCGAACATAAACACGTAAAAGGCGCCAAAGGTCTCTACAATCTGAGATCTCTCAGCGTGACCTTCGTTTGTCCCTTCGAGGATAAACTTCGTGTATGGCGGTACTAGCTCAACACTACCCTTCTTTGTATTAGGATCTGTTCCAAAAACACGAATGGCCGCGGTCTCTTCATCAAAAGATGGGTTGATGCTCCTTGGGGGTCGTATAAACAACTTTTCACCAGAAGGGTCCGGTCTTCCAAACCGATACCAGTCCGCCATTCTAACATTTGTCGGCACCTTGTCCGGGATCTTGGCGTAGCTTGTGGCCAAGAGAGTTTCTTTGACAACGGCGTTCTCGATGCCAGATGATGCGGCTTTCTGTACAGAGTTCTTCGTCTTTCCCATGTTATAGACGCTGCCGGATGACAGGCCGCCAGAAGTATTAGGGGTTGACGTCACTGAGGTTGACCTACCGGTGCCAGCAATTCCTGCGATATCGGCCATTAGGTTGGTAACTCCTCTGCTGTCTTAGTGAATATGGAAGAGATTGTTCTCGGAGCCTTTGGATCATTAACGCTAGATCTTTGGGCCTGATTATAAAACTGAATGGACCTAGCCTGCGATACGGCGCGATCTTTTATGATATCTTCCACGTCATAACGATCCACTACCGCAAGTCGGGTCACGACGGAACCCATATCTGTATGAAACACATAAGATTTCTCTTTAAGAGTTGTGGTCATACTCCGCGTCCTTCCTGTCTAAGTCGATCTATTATAGTGTCATCCATCATAGAGATATTAAGTTTATTGGCCATGCTCTCCCAAGCAGCTAAGACGGTTTGATTTTCTGCTGCTGCTGAGTCGGTTGATCCGTTATAGATTCCGGTGAGCTGGATGTTTTCACGAGGGGGTTCTTTTTTTTTTCAGTGGGGATTACAGTGGGCTGTTCTCTGCTTGCAACAACCACCGGCGGTGTTTTACCAAAAAGAGCCTTTTGGGCCTGCTTTCTGGAAACGTCGTCTGTCTTGGCAATGTCTCTTGAGCGGTATGCGTCGTACACACCACGTCCTAGGCCATATTCACCATAATGCTTAGAAGATACTGACCTAGCCCTAAGAGCTTCCTCGGGGTTTTTACTAAGATGCTTTCTGAGCTGCTGAACATACTCAGGTATCCCAACCCCGGCATTACCTGCCGTACCCTTGGTAACGTCAATACCCGTTTTAAGAAACTTCTCAGCCCCACCCGATCCGGCAAAGTGGGCCATGGCGGCAAGATCCTCGTCAGAGTAATCTTTTCCATACCCAGATTTGCGCATTCTGGCCACAAATGGCGCAAGCTCTCTTTCATAGTACCTAGGGAAGAGCTCCTCCATCTGAGCCCGGGTAGCCCTCTCCATCTCAGCCTGAGAGCCATCCTTTGGCATAAAATCATCGATGGACCGACCGAGCTCCTCCTTAACCCACTTCTCATGCCATCTGGGTATGAACTGAAAAAGCCCCCTTGCCTTGGTATCCCACTGCACTGCAGAGGGGTTACCAGATGATTCTTTTAAGGCAAGGGCCGCACGGAATCTTTCAAAATCAGGACCTGTTGCTATCCTTCCCAGTGTACCCATTACTGCACCCCAAGTTTACGAGCAAGTGCCTCAAATGCTTTGTATGTCACTAGATTTATGCTTGTCTGAACCGCAAGTTGATCTTGGGCAGACCCCGCTGCTGACCCTGTGCCAATCCCAGCCGCCGCGCCAGCCGCCGCGACTCCAGATGTTCCAGCAAGTTCTTTTGGCCTGCTAATAAGCTCTTCAGTCATTGCAGAAGCGCCGCGTTCCTTAAACTGGCTTATGAACGTCTCGTGAAGGCTGGTCGGGATGTTTGCCTCTGAGAGGGCCTTCTTCCTGGATTCATCAGAGCTTCCGGCTTTTTCAAGAATCTGCGACGCTTTTACCCCGTAGGCACGAGATGCGATGTCATTCCCGATAACCGTCTGGCTAAGAAGCTCCTGGTTCTTCTGGAAGTCTGGACTCTTGACATATTCCCTAAACGAATCCCCGCCGCCTACGGCAAGCTTATCGGCAATGCCCAGAATCTGAGACTTGACCGTCTCCGGGAGTTTATCCATCCCCTTAAGCTCGACACCCAACGCCTCGACCCCGAGTACGGATCCCATTTTTTGACGAAGAACCTCAGAGTCTCTTAGGTTCTCAACTAGGGTTTCTGCTGCGAGAGTTTTATCCCTCGACGCTCCCTTTGCCGATTCCTCTATCTTGCGCCAAGCTCCGCTACTGATCAGGTTTCTGTCTTCGGGGCTTGCGTATGCTGCTGCAGCAGCTTTTTTGAGTAGGTCGGCTTTCTTAACCTCATCTTTTTCAGTGATGGCCATTGCGAGAAATGCTTTTGCATCGGCACTTTTTACTTGACCAAATCCAAGCTTTTCTTGGGCCATTTGAATATTTTTTGTGTACTCTTGCTGCATGGCCACATCAACAGCACCCTCAGCAGCTCTTATAGAGATTGCTGTTTTTCTGCTTTCTTCTAAATCCTTGGACCTATCACTGCCCTCAACTAGTCTTTGGTACGACGCAAACTCTGCAGCCGTAGCCTGGCTCATGTCCTTTCCAAATATTTCCCTAAACATTTCCTCGTTGGATAATTTGGCGGCTCTTCCCGATACGCCGAGTGCAATAAATTTCTCCTGTGCTTTCGGTAGGATGTCTTTAAGTAGGCCTTCCTTGTCCATTTCCCTAGCTGTTTCCGCAGATATAGATGAAACAACCCGGGCAAGCTGACTCACTCTTCTCAGCTCTTTGGTCTCGATACCGGTGACCATTCCGGTAACAATGTTCCTATCAAGAGACACCTCTGGAGAGACTTCTGATAAAACACTCGTACGAGAAGTCTTAACGCCGGAGAACAAATTGCCCTTTTTGCCGCGGGCCGATGCCAGGGCGTCAGAGAGGGCCTCGCCGGCGGTCTCTGCGAAAACACCACCCTTATCTAAGTCGACGGAAATCTTTCTGTAACTTCCGCCACGAGTTTTTGTCAGGCCGAGTTCAAGTCTTCTCTCTGATTCTCTTCTCTTTTCAGCCTCTCCCGTCAGAAGAGATCCCGCCCGCTCAAAGGCACCGTACCCGGTACCGCTGATATCAAACCTCTGCTGGCCAAATAACTCTTGTTCGGTGAATGATTGCATCACCTCAGACATGTCATCGACCATCCTGTTAAGTGGTGCAGCAACGTAGTCTGCGCCCTTTTTTATCACGTCCCCGACATAAGCCCCGAACCGTGTAAATACAAAGTTGTTGTAGGATTGATCAGAAAGTGTTTGGTTTCTCACTGCCAGAGCAGCAGCCTGCTGATTCTTAAGAAATTTTTCTGGATCTTTTAGTTGTGCAAGGCGGGCCTCTGTCTCTGATTCACTAAGCCCCATTTGGCTTTTTAAGATGTACCTGGTGGCCGTTGTCATGTCCGTTCCAGTCCATTGGGCAATGCTAGAGGCCTGCATGAGAGCCTCATTCATCATCCCGATATCCAGGCCACGACCTCCGAACATTTTTCCCTGCTGGGACCTGAAACGTTCCTGATTGACCTCATACTCAATCATTGCTCTCGGAGAGGACAGATTTTGGGTGGCCCTATGCGCAGCCTCCCCCATGTCCATTTTCCCAGTAAGTGCTCCCATAAAAGCACCCTGGTCAAATCCAGTCCCCTGCCTGTAGTAAAGACCACCGAATCCTCTACCCATGGCTGATTGGGTGTACGCCATGGTAGACCCGGTCATTCTTTGCGCAAGAGCTTCCTCGCCACCTGCCTGGGCTATTGCCTCTTGTGATATGAGGTTTGCATCCCGTGCGGCCCTGATTGAGGCAAGGTTCATCACGTTTGCCTGGTAACCGATCTGCATGGACACGCCCGTACCACGGAAGATCTCGGCCCCCTGCAATCCGATGTTTACCATCTCAGATGCTGTTCGTCCGGCCATTTTTCCAAACGTCTGGGCCTGAAGAACAAGCCCACCAACAGCCCCCGAATCGACGCCAATACCCTTAAAGTCCTTCATAACCTTAAGACCCTCTTCGAGGGTCGTGTTTAGGGTAGTGGCGACAACCTTAACGTTCTCGACAATGGTCTTAAACTTCTTCTTGAAGTCCTCGGTCTCGCGAACCCCGGAGAAGAGCCCCATCTCTGTGGCCCCTTTGAGAACCGCCGACAGGTCTTCTGTGCCCATCATCCTGTCTTTAATGTCAAGCTCTCTGATGTACTCGGACACGTCTCGACGGGCTGCTCTACTAAACCCAGCCCCTCTTCTAGGATCTGCCGCTGCGCTACCTGCAGTCACATAAAGATCACTTGTTCTTTCGAGGTAGTCTTGTACTTCTCGGCGGGCCGCCATCCCTTCGTAAATTTTGTCTGCTGCAAACCCACCTACAGCATAGCCTGCTAGGCCACCAGCAACCGTACCTACCAGTCCTCCTAGGGCCGCCCCACCAATCTTACTTCCAATAGCTGACGCTCCAAGAACCCCGGCAGTAACGCCGAGTCCTGCCATGGCTCCCCCAACCCTCTCACCGACATCGGCTGCCCCAGTCATGGCATAAAGATATGGTGAGGTCGCCCTGGGGGGATCTGAGATGCCGGTCATTGCCTTGAAGCTTCCCCAGAAACTTGTCTCCTGCATAACCCGTCCGCTAAACCCGGAATATACCCGTGCGGGGGGTGTGTAGGTCATAGGGCGAATCATGGATCCGAGGTCAGACATCATGCGGTTGGCACCCACCATGGCGCCGCCCCCCACGGTCTGTATGCCACCAACGGCTCCGCCGAAGTATGCACCCATCATAGGTGAGTCACCGTATGACGCTCTCATGTTGGTGTACATTGCCTGGGCGTCGCCGTACATAGGAGGGCCGCTCATGGGGGAGAGGGGGATATTGTCTGTTCGACCCCGCATGGCCATGACATTGGAGTAGATGGAGTCGATCTTATAGCTCCGATCGGCTTCTGAGAGACCAGCAGCGGCAGGAGACCTATATACGGGCGCCGGGCCCATCTCCGTGGCCGGCATGCCCGAATCGTCTGCCCCGTAATAGTTCTCGTCAGCCATATCTTAGCTCCGTTTCAAACTTCCTTTTTTCTTCTTGTTTCCACTCATGGCCTTGATTTTAATAGGACCTTTTGCGGTTTCTTCCTCAAGGATGCGTTTAATTTGTTCGGTTTTACGGTCGGTACGTGCCTTCTCTCCGGGCATGAGCGCATTTTTAAGCTCGTCCATCGTTTTCTTAAACGCGTCACCGGAGCTGCCGCCACCCCCGCCGGCCAGGCTCGATGAAATGGTGTTACCTACTGCAATGATAGCATTAACGATCGTTAAGGTCGTCAGATAACGGGTGTAGTTTTCATGCATCACCGCTTCGATAGCGAGGGCTTCCTTCACGCTATCGGGCGGTAAGTCAATATTTTTTAGAAGAAGCTGTGCCCTAGCCCGCCCAACTGGCGATTCTAGGGCTTGTCTAAAAAATACCCGTCCTTCTGTGACAACAGGACTTCAATATTAAAAACAAATGTCCAGTATTTAACGGCTGCTTGACTTAATACGGCCGGGGCCATATTACTAATGATTTTTCTCTTTTCTTTAACAGTGGCTGCGATATCAATAACTCTGTCTTTACTTTTATCGACTTCTTTAAATTTTGGTTTACAAACAGGCATGTTATTAATTTTTTGAAGGGCGCACGCTAAAGACCACATTTGTTTTCTGTTGTTGAACCCATCCAGGGTCATTTCAACGCTCTTTGTGTCAGCCGCCAAAAGAGAATCGACCACATCGTTCTCTTCTGCGGTCAGTGTCCGGACCGTGACTGTAAAAGGCTTTGTCGTCTTTTTAACCGGGTCTGGAATAAATGCGACTGTTATTGTTTTCTCTACGTAACCCTTAAAAAACAAGTTACTCCAATCTTCTGGAGACATCTCAACACCAAGATTTGTCAATTCCTTCAGTGCCGCCTGAGCTGGTGTTTTAGGCCCGTCTTCTCTTGTTTCCGAAGAATCACCTTGTGCGGTCGGTGCAGCATCAAACCCATCATCCTCTGCAGGAACCTGAGGTCCAGCCGATACTGCCTCGGGCTTTTTCCTGTCTTCCATTTTAGATTTAACAAGTTCAGGATCAATTTCTGGCGGGATGCCAAAGGAACCTTTTTGGAAGGGCTGAGCAGAACCAACTTTCATCGAATGTTTCTCCTTTAGGGTATAAGTCTCCAGGGAGAAATCTTACTTTATGGAGAAACTGATGGCAACGACTACCCTTTTATCTTTTTGTCCCAAGTGTAATGCTGAGCTACCCGTTGGAACTAAAGAAAAGTGCCCAACCTGCTCAACAATTATCTACGCAAAGAAAAACAAGTACTTTGAAACGCCAGACTACCTTTGGCATCAGAGAGACGATCATCGGGCAAATTTTGACCCCACACACCAAAGAGCACAAACGAAAGTTATAGACGCCGAGAAACTCGATGAGGTCGATGATGAGCTCACGTCATGGGCCAGAAACTGTCCCGCCGATGACCGCATTGCTGCCCTGAGAGACGCACAACTTCTCTTATCCAACTCACTTTTTTCACCACTATCGCCACGAGAGATGCAGCAGATTACTGCCATCGGAAAAGAAATCGGGAAGCTAGCACAATCAATTGAAGAATTTTTCAGACACGGAGGATCTATTTATGACAGAAAAGCTGGACGAGTTCGCCCCATCCCAGAGAATGCTGACGGGAGTGACGAGGCAATTAGTTAAGGCTGGAATACCGCTGGATAATATCCCCCAAGAGTGGGTGGATGTTATCCTGGCCGGAGCCTTAAAATGGATGACATCTTCATTAGACGGCGCAGAAGAAATATTAGGAAGGTTAAAATTAGAATTATATGCAGCGGACTCCACGAAAGAATATGTCGTTGAAGACCCTGGAAGTACTACAGCTAGCATAGTATCCGCAGAAGACATATTTTTCATCCGCGGCGTGATCGCCTCAGGAACACCTATCTCTCCAAAACAATTGGCAATCTCAGACAAAGACAAAAACCAGTGTGAAGACTGTGGGATAGTTTCTCATTGCCTTCTTGACGTAAGAGATCCAAGCTCTGGTAGAATCAAAGGTCTATGCAATTTTTGTGTTTCATTTCACGAAAACCCAAGGATTAATGATCTTGCTTCTAAAGAGACGTGTCGCTTCTGTACCGTGACGAATTGCATACATAACCCAAACAGGCTTGGCCTAACACGCCAGGCTTAATTTTTCGTAAAAACATTGAAGGTGAAACATGGGAGAGCCGAGCTTTTTTGTATGGAAAGATGTTATCGTCTTAAAGCCTGGTACCACGCTCATACCCGACGAGGCCGGTCTAAAAGACTATCCAGAACTAGAGCCTTTTGGGAAGTTTAGCAAAAAATTCCAGGGATTTATTTTCTCGTTTGGTGTCGGAAATCTCAAAAGAATTCACGACTCGTTTGGGAAGATACCCGTAACAGGCGGGAGACACTACATCGAGAAACTGCGCCAAAGTTATAGAGAGTTTCAGATCGATGAGATGCGAGCTGTCGAGATTAAGAACCTACCGATAGAAGACCTCCCGAAGATTAACTACAAGATACCACCTCTGGGTGATTATCAGCACAGAGAGACCATCTACCTCTGTGAAATACCATCAGCTCCTCTATTTGCCGACTGCGGTCTTGGAAAAACCTTCTGCGTTCTTGTTTCTACTGAGGAACAGATCCGTCGCGGCATCGTGCCTCGTGGAAAAGTCCTCATTGCTGCAAAGCTTGCTACCCTTTTCGGTAACTGGATGGAAGACGCTGCTAAGTTCACAGATCTCAAAGTAAGCTGCCTGTGGGCACCCTCTGGTAAAAAGAAAAAAGAAAAGGTACTCCGAATGCTCGAAGAGGATGCGGATGTTTACCTTATAAACCACGAAGGAGTTCGGGTGTATGAGGATGCTCTAGCCGCAAAAGGCTTTCATAAAGTTGTTGTGGATGAGAGCACAATCCTTAAGAGTTTTCGGTCAGAGCGTTCCCAAAAGGGAGGAGCCTTTGGCAAGGCACTCATGAACGTCTCCAGAAACGCTAAATGGAGAGTGGTCATGAGCGGAACTCCGGCACCTAACGGTGTTCATGACTTGTGGGGACAGTTCAAATTCATCGACCCTATGGGGTTTAAGCTAGAACCAAGTTTTTACGACTTTCGTAATCTCTACATGGAAGAAATAATATTTGGCAGAGATCAGATTGTTTGTGGGGAAGAGGGAAAAGAGTTAGAGAGCTCCGTCAAAAAAGCTCCGTCAACATGGCGCCCTACAAGAGATGGTACAAGTAGGGTCAGTGAGATCATAAAGCCGCTCTCCTTCAGAGTTAGGATGGAAGATCATTTGAAGGATCTGCCACCAAAAACCACGATGGAACGAACTGTGGAACTCAGTGTCGAGCAAGAAGAGCACTACAGTAACCTCGCGAAAGAATTCTTCACCACCATCGGCGGAGAGACGATCACAGTCTCCATGAAACTAACACTGATGGGAAAATTCCGACAAATCACTGGTGGGTTTCTATACGACGAATTTAAAGATGCACACCCTATTGATGGAGAAAACCCCAAGCTTGACGAAATGGACAGCATCCTTTCCGACGAGATAGGGAAAAAAAAGGTTATCGTATTTGCACAGTATTCTTACGAAATCGAAACCCTCTATTCTCGGTATAAGGACAGAAACCCCGTAACTGTATATGGCGGAAACTCAAGTAAGGTTAACTTTGAAAACATGGATCGGTTTAAAAACGACCCGTCTGTTCTCATGATTATCCTTCACCCAAAGTCCGCAGCACACGGCGTGAACCTCACAAATGCCCACTACATGATTTTTTACTCCATGAGTTTTTCAGCGGAAGAGGACTATCAGGCAGTAAAACGTATTGAAAGGGCAGGCCAGAAAAACGCCATGATCGTTTACTATCTTTTGTGCGAGGACTCCATCGATGAGTACATTTTTGATGTGGTTCAGAGAAAGCACAAAGCCCAGGCGGAGCTCATTGATAGCGGAAGAGTGCTTAGTGAGGATTCCGTCGCTAATGAGTTGTGGGGAAGCATGATTAATCACCTGACAGAGAAGTATCCGAAGCTATCTAAATTAATCCAGAGGACGGAGGTAATTAATGACACCAGAGGAAAAGATCAGACTATATAGGAATATGTTCTTTGGTAGACAGGATGTCTACGGAAGGAAAGTAGAGTTTGTAAACAAAGAGGACGGAACGACGAAGGCTATTTATGCCCCTGTTTGTGGCAACTTCTGGTCTCAGGGCTGTCACATCAAGAACAAGACCGGGATCACCTGTGAAGGGTGTGAGATTAGGAAGAATGAGCCCGTCAGCGACGAGTCTATAGCAAGACACCTTCGTGGCGAAGAGCAGCACATTCAGTATGTTCTGCAAAAAGATGGAACCATTAAGTTTGGTGCCATCGATCTCGACCTTAAGCCTGGAAAAGAAGATAAGGGCTATACATGGGATGATGTCAAAAAACTGTCTAACCAGCTTAAAGAGTGGGGAATCGCTCACGCGATCGCACGCTCAACAACTATGGGATTTCACGTCTATATCTTCTTTGAGGAATTCTACTCCGCCGACAAGTTCAGATCCATCATGCTTGAGGTCTTTAATCGTATCGGATTTATGACCTATCTGCAGATGCAGCAAAAGCCACTGGCAGAGATCTTCCCTAAGCAGGGTTTCGTACCAGAGGGCGGTCTCGGCAACGGTATTAAAACCCCCATGATTGTCTCAAGCTACCCAAAAGAAAGAAACGGGTGGGTCACAGAAGACAACGTGTGGATTGGAGCGGGGAAGGAGCTCGCGGAGGTTATTGAGGAGCAGTGGGCGTTCTTTAGCAACATCCCACGTGTACCCTCAAAGCTATTGGACGAACTGATCGAGCGAGAGGCAATCCAGGTTTTCTACGATAACCCCCTTGCAGGTAAAGGGTCAAAGGGTGCTAGCTCGTATCTCGAACATTACACGTCAGGCCGCTCTGGGAAGTGGCAGCCGCCCCTTTCTGGGTCGATCGAGAAGGTCTTGGAGGGGTGCGCCGCATTCCGACGGATACGTGATAAGTGTCTGAAGGGCGAGGTGCCTAGCCACGATGAGGGATTTACCCTCTATCATCTTGCTATGCATACACTCGACGGCCTGGAATGGTTTGATAACAGCGTTCCTGGTTGGGGTAAGACAGCTCGGGACAGAAAACAGCTGGAATACTCCATCAAAAAGGACTACGCCCCGTCTACTTGCAAAACCATGCAAAACAGCGGGCTTTGTATCCCAGGAACCCAGTGTTTCAAAAAGAAACCACCCGTCGAAACCGTTGAGGGTAAGACAGTTGTAAGGGACGATATCCCGGAGTCGAAGTGGGCTGAACCCTCGCCAATCAGGTATGCTTTTGGCAAAGGAGAGGACTTTCTTAAGAAGCTCCAGGA
>LAHR01002328.1_pt1 | contig 26154 bp, 24 predicted proteins | sample 329641 | NCBI WGS metagenome assembly LAHR01 (sample SAMN03275701, study PRJNA271635) | activated sludge metagenome | isolation source: Sample C-3 Sludge from acetogenic chamber (third chamber) of Anaerobic...
CACCGGCGCCGGCAGCGGCATTGGCCGCGCACTGGCGAAAGCACTCGCTGCGGAGGGCTGCCATCTCGCGCTGGTGGACATGAGCGATGCCGGCCTGCAGGAGACCCGTGCACAGCTTGCCGGCAACAGCGGCAACATCACCACGCACATCGCCAATGTCACCGACCGCGAGCGCATGCAGTCGTTGGCGGCGGAAATCCAGCAGCAGCACGGCGCAATCCACCTGTTGTTCAACAACGCCGGCATCACCATCAGCAAACCCTTCGAGGACAACTCGCTGGGCGAACTCGACCGCGTGATGGCCATCAACCTCGGTGGCGTGATCAACGGCTGCTACTTTTTCCTGCCGTACCTGAAGCAGGCCGGCGAGGGGCACATCATCAACACCTCCAGCATGGCCGGGTTTCTCGGCCTGCCCAACCAGGCCACCTATTCGGCATCCAAGGCGGCTGTGAAGTCACTGAGTGAAACCCTCTATGCCGAACTGGCCGTACACAACATCGCGGTGACCAGCATCCACCCCGGCGCGATCAAGACCAACATCATGAAAGCGGCCGTCGAGTACGGCAGCGATGCCGAGGAAACGAAGAAACTTGAATCACTGGTGATGCGCTTCGGCATGGAGCCGGATGCCCTGGCGCGCAAGGTGGTGCGTGCGGTGAAGAAAAACCGGCTGCGCGTGCGCGTCGGTGCCGATGCCTACCTGCTCGAATGGCTGAAGCGCCTGCTGCCGGTCGCCATCCACCGGCCGTTCCGGCACGCCTTTGCCAAGCGGATGGCAGGCAAGCCCTGATGCGTAGCCTGCCGGGCTGCCGTGGTACACCTGCTGCCGGGTGCCGGGCCTGATGGGTTACCTGAGGCCGCTGCTGCGGCACACCGTGGTGCCGCTGGTGCTGCTGGCCCTGACGGTGGGGCTGAACTGGCTGTTGCCGGCCTTCCGCCCCGGTTGGCTGGTGGCCGTGCCGGCCGCACCGGTACCCATCATGCTGGTGGGGCTGGCACTCAGCCTGGCGTTCAACCGCAGTCGCTTCACGCTGGTGCTGTTGACCCTGCTGGTGGCCTGGCTGGCACACGAGCACCACTGGGTCGGGCAGCGCACCCTCGCGGCCTGGCTGGTCAATGCCTGCGTCATCGCCAATTTCGCCGTGTTTGGCCTGTTCAAGGACCGGGGCCTGTTCTCGGTGCACGGTGCCTTGCGCCTGGCCATCCTCGCCAGTGAAGTGAACCTGGTGCTGTATGGCCTGCACTATGCCGCTGAGCCGCTGGTGCAGCTGGCCTTGTGGCAGCCCGTGCCGTTGCCGTGGCTGGACCGCGTGTGGCAGTGGCCCGACAGCCTGTTCTGGCTGGCACTGCTGGCCTTTGCGGTGGTATTCACCCGGTTGCTGGTGACGCTGCGCCACATCGAGGCCGGCCTGCTGGGCGCGCTGCTGGCATTCGTACTGGCGATCAACCCGGCCGGCCTGCCGTACGGCTACCCGCTGCTGATGGCCGGTGCCGGCCTCATCCTGTGCGTGGCGATCCTGCTCGACAGCTACCACATGGCGTACCGCGATGAATTGACCGGTATCCCGGCACGGCGCGCACTGAACCAGCACCTGCTGACGCTGGGCAGCCGCTACACAATCGCGATGCTCGATGTCGACCATTTCAAGAAATTCAACGATACCCACGGCCACGATGTCGGCGACCAGGTGCTGAAGCTGGTGGCGGCGAAAATCGATGAAGTAGGCGGTGGCGGCCGCGGTTTCCGCTACGGCGGCGAGGAATTCACCGTGGTGTTTGCCGGCAAGACGCCAAAGCAGGCCGGCCCGCACCTGGAGGCCCTGCGCGAGGCGATTGCCGGTTACGCCATGGTGGTGCGCAGCACGGGCCGCAGCAAGGACAAGGACGGCAGCAAGCAACGCGGGCACGGCGGCGGCCGCAAGACGCTGTCGGTGACTGTCAGCATCGGCATGGCCGGCCGCGGTGGTGACCTGAAGGAGCCGGAGCAGGTCATCAAGGCTGCTGACGCGGCGTTGTACCGGGCGAAGAAAAAGGGGCGCAACTGCCTCAGTACCTGAACGGGAGCGTGCCCATGAAGGCAGCGGTGAATCCGTGGGTGGCCGTGCTGGTCATCGTGGTGGTGGCGGCCATTTTCGGCGCCAGGTTCCATGCCGACGGCGAGCGTGCCCGCACGCCGGGGCCGAGTTTCCTGCGCGTTGCGCCTGATGGCGACCTGTGGCTGGTGCTGGGGCCGTCCTTGTACCGCTTTGCGCCCGACGGCACGCACCGCGAAACGCTGGCACTGGCCGATTTCCATGCTGCCGACCTCACCGGCGACATCGGTTTTTTCAGCAACGGCGACCTGCTGCTGCGGGCCGCACCGGCTGCCGGTGACCAGGCTTTCAGCGCCGGTGACCTGCTGCGCTGCACGCCGGCCACGCGCGATTGCCGGCGCTGGGGCCAGGACCGCTTCGACACGGTGTTCCGCCTGCACATCGATGCGGCGGATACCGTGTTCATCGCCGACACGATGCGTCACCGCGTGCTGCGCCGCAGCGCCGACGGCCACGACCAGGGTGCCCTGCAGGAAGGGCTGGGTTACCCCAACCAGCCGTGGCGCGAGGGCGACCGGCTGTATGTCACGCTGTCGGACGGTGGCCGTCGGGCCGTGCAGTGGTTCGCGCTGGGCAAACAGACCCTGGGGGATCGCCTCGGTAGTGCCGACATCGGCCATACCGCAGGGGTGGCCGCAGGCCATGTGATGGCCTCGGACATCCTGCGCGTGGGTGGGCACTGGTGGGTCAACCTGATGCGTGCAGGGCAGCGCGATGGCGGCCTGTACCGCTTCGATGCGCAGTGGCAGCTGCTGGGACGTGTCGACCTGCCGGCCGCTGCCGACCCGCTGCTGATGGTGGCCTGGCAGGGTGATGTGCTGGTGAGCGATTTCCGCCTGCGCCGCATCCTGCGTTTTGCCGCCGATGGCAGCGCCCGGCCGGATTTCGCACCGCCCGTACTGCAGTCCGCCTTCGCGGCCCTGCGCGAACGCGAGCAGCAGTACCGTCGCCTCAGCCAGGCCCTGCTGGCCGCCTTCGGCCTGCTGCTGGTGGCCGGGTTCGGGGTGGCCTTCTGGCAGCAGCGGCCACGCTGACCGCAGGCCCGCACGGCGGGTGTACACTGGGCCCCTGCCTGCTTGTAGGGATGCCATCATGGGTGACTGCTGCTCCGGTCCTGACAAAGACCCCGGCAACGCGCCTGCCGCGCCGGCCTGCCATGGGCCGGTGACACCGGCCGTGCCGTCGTGCTGCGGCACGCCACCGTCACCGGCGGCTTGCCACGCACCGGCGGCACCGGCCGGCGACAGCTGCTGTGCGCCGGCTCCCCGCCGCATCGACTGGCTGTTCTGGGGTTCGCTGGGTTTCGTGGCCGTGTGCTATGCCGCCTACTGGCTGGACGCCGCACTGGCCTGGCCGGCCGCGCTGGCTCACCTGTTCCATGTGGTGAAGGACCTGGTGCATACCGTCTGGTGGGGCATCCTGCTCGGCATCGTGTTCGTCGGCCTGCTGGACAAGGTGCCGCGTGACTTCGTGATGGCCGCACTCGGTACCGGCAGCGGCTTTGTGCCGGTGCTGCGCTCGACCTGCGCCGGCGTGCTGCTGGATTTGTGCAGCCACGGCATCCTGATGGTGGGCATGAAGTTCTACGAGCGCGGTGCCAGCCTCGGCCAGGTGATTGCCTTCCTGGTGGCCAGCCCGTGGAACTCGCTGTCGCTGACCCTGATCCTGGTAGCGCTGATCGGCCTGCCGTGGACCCTGGCCTTCATCGGCCTGTCGATGCTGGTGGGCATCGTCGCGGGCGTGGCCTGCGATGCCCTGGTCGCGGCCGGTCGCCTGCCGGCCAACCCCAACCGGCAGGCACCGCGCGACGGTTTCCGCTTCTGGCCGCAGGCGCGTGAGGGTCTTGCGGCGACGCGGTTCGATGCCGCGTTTTTTGCCAGCACATTGCGCGGTGGCTGGACCGGCAGCCGCATGATCCTGCGCTGGATATTCTTCGGCGTGATGCTGGCAGCACTGGTGCAGGCCTTCATCCCGACCGAGATCTTCCGTGCCTGGGTGGGCCCCTCGCTGCTGGGGCTGGCCGTGACCCTGCTGGCCACCACGCTGATCGAGGTGTGTTCGGAAGGCTCCTCGCCGATTGCGGCCGACATCCTCAACCGTGCCGGCGCACCGGGCAATGCCTTCACCTTCCTGATGGCCGGCGTCGCCACCGATTACACCGAGCTGATGTCGCTGCGCGAAACCACGCAGTCGTGGAAGATGGCCCTTGCGCTGCCGGCGCTGACCGTGCCGCAGGTGCTGCTGATCGGCTACCTGCTCAATACCCTGGCATGAAAAAACCCGGCCTTGGCCGGGTTTTTCCAGTGCCGCTGCCGTTACATGCGGTTGCGCAGTGCGGCGATGCGCTCATCCAGCGGCGGGTGGCTGGCGAACAGTTTCATGGCTTCCTGTTTCCAGCCCACATTGATGCAGAACGCAGTCAGTTCGCCGGGCATCTGTTCGGGGATGCCGTAATCGGCCTTCAGGCGCTCCAGGGCGCTGATCATCGCTGCTGAGCCGGCCAGCTGCGCACCGGCGGCATCGGCGCGGTATTCGCGGTAGCGCGAGAAGGCAGCCACGATCATGCTGGCCAGTACGCCCAGCACGATCTCGGCGAAAATCGTCGTGACCCAGAAGCCGATGCCGCGGCCTTCCTCGTTCTTCAGCACCATGCGGTCGACCACGAAACCGATGATGCGGGCAAAGAACATCACGAAGGTGTTGACCACGCCCTGGATCAGGGCCAGCGTCACCATGTCGCCGTTGGCGACGTGGCCGATTTCATGCGCTAGTACGGCGCGCACTTCCTCGGGGCGGAAACGCTGCAGCAGGCCGAGGCTGACGGCCACCAGGGCCTTGTCCTTGTTCCAGCCGGTGGCGAAGGCATTGGCCTGCTGGGCCGGGAAGATGCCCACGTCGGGCATGCCGATACCGGCGTCACGGGCCAGCTCCTGCACCGTCTGTAGCAGCCAGGCTTCGTCGCGGTTGCGGGCCTCGGTGATGACCTGGGTGCCGGTCGACCACTTGGCCATGGTCTTCGACAGCAGCAGCGAGACGAACGAGCCGGCGAAGCCAAACACGGCACAGAACACCAGCAGGGCGGACAGGTCCAGCCCGGTGCCGGTCATCCATTGCTGGGCGCCGATCAGGTTCAGGATGATCCCGGCGACCAGCAGGACCGCCAGGTTGGTGGCCAGGAACAGGACGATGCGCAACATAAGGCTTCTCCAAGGGTTGCCGGGTTTGTCAGGGGCCTTTATACGGGCAGTGCCCCCCGACTTCAAGGGCACAAACCGTATGGGTTAGGGTAGACTGGCCCGACGACCTAGCGGCGACAGGAGTGCGCCATGGCCCAGTGGTTCATTGAGGGGTATTTCGACGGTGACGATGTCCTGCGCCGCCTGCCGGTGCATGTGCTGCCGTTCCGCATGGGCCGCCAGGACGGCCTCGAGCTGACCCTGGGCAGTGGCGGCCTGTCGCGCGTGCATGCCGAGCTGTACGAGGATGGCGGCCTGCTGATGGTGCGTGACCTCGACAGCACCAACGGCACCTTCGTCAACCACAAGGTGGTGCGCGGCGAGCGTGCCCTGCGCCATGGCGATGTGGTGCACCTGGGCAATGCCGAATTCCGCATCGTCGGCCAGGACAAGCGTGCCAACGACAATGTCACCGGCACCATGATGATCGACAGCCTGCAGGAAGGCCTGTCGAACCGCCTGCCCACCGGTACCCGCGAGCTGCGCGAGCTGATCGACAGCGGGGCGGCGGTGGCCGCCTACCAGTCGATCGTGCATGCCGCCGATGCCGGCCTGTATGCCTGGGAGGTCCTCGGCCGCGGCGCCTACCCCGAGTTGCCGCAAAGCCCCGGTGAGCTGTTCCGCATTGCCGAGAGCGCCAACCTCGAAGTCGAGCTCTCCGAGATGATGCGGGTGAAAGGGCTGGAGGGCGCCCACGCGCGCAGCAACACCGACCGCCTGTTCCTCAACACCCACCCGCGCGAGCTGAAGGATCCCCAGCGCCTGCTGGCCTCGCTGGCGGCACTGCAGGAGCGTTTTGGCGGCAACACCCTGGTGCTGGAGATCCACGAGCAGGGCGTGACCGACATCGACGCCATGGCCGGCCTGCGCAACACCCTCGACCGCATGGGCATCGAGCTGGCCTACGACGACTTCGGCGCCGGCCAGGCGCGGCTGCTGGAGCTGATCGAGGCGCCGCCGGCCTACCTGAAATTCGACATGGCCTTCGTGCGCAACATCGACCGTGCCCCCGAGGCCAAGCTCGAAATGCTGCAGGCGCTGGTCAACATGGCGCGCAAGATGGGCATCCGCACCCTGGCCGAGGGCACCAGCCGCGAGGAAGAGGTCACGACCTGCCGCGCACTGGGCTTCGACCTGATCCAGGGGTACTTCTTCGGCAAGCCGGGCCCTTTGCCGCCGTAATGCCAGCGGGGAATCGATGACGATGCCAGGTACGGGGGCAAGCCGGTTGGCGCTGTTGGCAGCCCTGCTGGCCACGGCAGCGGCCGCCGGGGAGGGCGTGCCGCCGGACGCCGGGGCACCGGATGCCCCGCCTGCCGCCACGGCACCGGCGGACGGGGACGCCCCCGTTGCCGCCGCGGATGCCGATGACCGCCAGGGCCTGCCCCTGGAAGACATCCCGCTGGCGGAGGCACCGCCACCGGCAAGCGACTCCCTCTGGATCGGCACCCTGCGCTGGCTGGAACGCGTACGCGATGCGCGCTCCGTGGAGGTCGGCCAGCTCGGGCGCTATGTCGATTCGTGGTTTGCCAGCGAAGACGTCAGCCAGCTGCCGAACAAGAGCTATGTGCGGATCAGCGCCAAGGCGACGGCCTCGGAGCTGGAGAACCGCCGCCGGGAGGACTACAGCATCCGCCTGAAGCTCGACCTGCCCGGCAGCAAGCGGCGCTGGAAGCTGTTCTTCGAATCGGACGACACCAGCGCCGACCGCCTCGATGAAAAAGTGCGCAATGTGGTGTCCGGCGAGGGGCACTCGGTGGGCGGCCTGCGCCTGGAAAGCGACCGCGACCGCAACTGGCTGGTCGATACCGACATCGGCATCCGGGCCCGCATCCCGCTCGACCCGTTTGCGCGCATCAAGGTGCAGCGCCACTGGGCGCTCGGCAACCCGTGGACCCTGAGCTTCGTGCACGAGGACTGGTACTACCACGAGAAGGGTTTTGGCACCGAAACCAGCTTCGATTTCCACCGCCCGCTGGCCGAGGACTACTACCTCAGCATCGTGACGGCCGCACAGTTCCAGGACCGCTACGACATCCTGGAGCTGGCGCAATCGGCCACCGTCACGCACCTGATCGATGACCGCCAGGTCATCAGCTACGGCATCGGCATGCTGGGCGTGAACAAGCCCTCGCTGAAGAGCACGGCGTATTATGTGAGTGCAAACTACCAGCGCAGGATTCACAAGGACTGGCTTTTCGTGGAGGTCACGCCGGAGCTGCTGTTCCCCCGCACGGAGGCTTTCCGGCCCAAGTGGTCCCTCACGGTCGAATTCAAGGCCATCCTGACCGACCCCTGAGGCACCGGCGGCTGGGCGCCCGCGCAGCACCTGCCTATAATGAACCCACCCACCGGCCGATGCCTGCACCCTGTAGCCACAGGGCGGGCGGCCTGCCCCCTGCGGGCGGCCGGGTGAAGGGATAGCACGAGGATTCGATCATGGAGCAGTTGTCCGGCCTGGATGCGATGTTCATCCACACCGAGTTGCACGGCCTGCCGATGCACATTTCGGCATTTTCGATTTACGACCCGTCCACCGCGCCCGGCGGCAAGGTGGAATTCCGCCAGGTGCTGGACATCTTCGAGAACAAGATCCAGCACGAGGTGCCGATCCTGCGCAGCCGCCTGGTCGAGGTACCGCTGAACCTCGACCAGCCGTACTGGATCGAGGACCCGCGCTTCGACATGGTCTACCACGTGCGGCACATCGCGCTGCCGAAGCCGGCGGACTGGAACAAGCTGTTCACGCTGATCGCCAACCTGCATGCGCAGCCGCTGAACCGTGCCCGCCCGCTGTGGGAGGCCTATGTGATCGACGGCCTCGACAAGCTCGACGGCATCCCCAAGGGCTGCTTCGGCCTGTTCCTGAAGGTGCACCATTCGATCATGGACGGCCGCACGGGGCTGGCCATCTATTCCAACCTGCACACCCTGGCGCCGGAGGTGCAGTCCTTCGACACCCCGGCGGCAAAACTGCCGGCAACGGCCACCGACGAAGCACCGGAAACGCCGCCCGGCCTGGCCACCCTGATGCTGAAGGCCTCGGCACACAACGCGCAGAAAACCGTGGCGCTCGGCAAGACCCTGCTCAATGTCGCCAAGGCCGTCGGCAAGCTGCAGCTGGGCATCCGCTCCGGCGAATTGCACAGCCTGGAGAAACCCAAGTGCCGCTTCAACGGCCCGATCTCACCGGGACGGGTGGTGGACCGGCAGCGCCTGGCCATCGAGGATGTGAAAGCCATCCGCAAGACATTCCCGGATGTCACCGTCAATGAGGTGGCCTTGGCCATCATCGGCGGCGGCCTGCGCCGTTACCTGGCGGCGAAGGATGAGTTGCCGGCGCAGCCGCTGGTGGCCGGCGTGCCGATCGACGTGCGCACGCCGGAAGACGGCACCCGGCGCGGCAACATGGTCAGCCTGATGAACGTCTCGCTGTGCTCGCACATCGCCGACCCGCTGGAGCGCCTGCGCGCCATCCACAAGGAATCCCAGGCCAGCAAGCACTACGCGAGCACCCTCGGCCGCACCTTCGTCAACGAGGTGCTCGATGGCCTGTACTCCGGCCTCACCTCCTGGGGCATCCGCAGCGTGGTCGAATCCGGCGTGCTCGGTTTCCTCGCGCCGGTGCACAACACCATCGTCACCAACGTGCCGGGTGCGCCGGTACCGATCTACCTGGCCGGTGCCCGCCTGATCGATTCCTTCGGCATGGGTCCGCTGGTGCCGAGTGCCGGCCTGTTCCACACCGTGACCAGCACCTACGAGTACCTCAACATTGCCTTCACGGCCTGCCGCGACATGCTGCCCGACCCGGAGTTCTACAGCCGCTGCATCGGTGAATCGTTCGAGGAGCTGCGCGACGCAGCGCTGGAGGCACATGCCCGCCGGCTGGAAGCCGAAGCCCGGGAAGGCCGCAAGGCGGCCCGCCGTGGCCAGCGCCGCACGCAGCGCATCCACGAGGCGCAGGGCAAGCAGCCGCAGCCGGCGGTGCGCAAGGCCGCCCGCAAGCAGGTGCCGGATGCAGGGGCGCAGGAGGTGGTGGAGGCTGCGCCGCGTACGGCAGGACTCACGGTGGTGGCGGACAACACCAGGTCCGGCCACAGCGGCTGACGGCTAGCGGGTCAGGTGGCTTTTCATCTGGCCCTGCAGGAAGCGGCCGACGCCCTTGATGGCCGAACGGCCCTCCGGCAGGATCATCGACATGGCCTGCCAGACATGCGGCAGGCCGTCCCACACATCCAGCAGTACCGGCACGCCGGCGGCCTTCATCTTGGCGGCCAGCCGGCGTGAATCGTCCAGCAGCACTTCCTCGTTGCTGACCTGCAGCAGGGTCGGCGGCAGGCCGCGCATGTCGCCGTACAGCGGGGAGGCGTAGGGGTTCTTCGGGTCGGTACCCTGCAGGTAGAACTCCGCCCCCTCGCGCAGGCCGTCAGCCGGGATGATGGCGTCCTTCTTCGCATTCTTGGAGACCGAAGCCCCGGTGGCCGCCAGGTCGGTCCATGGCGACAGGCCCACCAGCGCGGACGGCAGCGGCAGGTTGAGGTCGCGCACCTTCAGGGCCGTGCCGAAGGTCAGCCCGCCGCCGGCCGAGTCGCCGGCCATGGCCAGCGATTTCGGCGGGTAACCTTCCTTCAGCAGCCAGCGGTAGGCCTTCACGGCATCGTCCAGTGCAGCCGGGAAGGGGTTCTCGGGCGCCAGCCGGTAGTCGATGGCCAGCACGCGGCATTCGGCGGCCTGTGCCAGCCGCCACAGCAGGTCGCGGTGGGTGGTCAGTGCCGAGCAGAACAGGTAGCCGCCGCCGTGGAAGTACAGCAGCACCTTGCTGGGATCGTTGCCCGGGGTGTCGTACCAGGCCGCCGGCACGCCGTTGATGCTGGTGATTTCCATCGACACCAGCGGCGGCAGCGTGGGCATGCGCTTGGCCGACTGCGCGATGGACTTGCGTATCGCGAGCGGGTCCGGGTTGCGGGTCAGGGTGCGGCCCACCACCCGCAACACCGGCTTGAGCAGGCTGGCCTGCAGGCTCATCGGGGCAATGCCGGCATGATGTCAGGCACGGTTCAGGCCGCTACCGCATCGGGTTGGTTGATCAGGCACAGGCGGTGCAGCCAGCTGTTGCGGAAGTGCTGCCACTCGCCTTCGGGCTGGGCGAGCCGCTCAGCCAGCAGGTACAGCACCCAGGGGTTGTGCGTGAGGCCGGTATGGCTGCCGGGTACACAGAGGTTTTCGTTGCGGCTGCCCGGCTGCTGGTCGATGCAGTACTGCCAGGAGGTGATGCCGTCGCTTTCGCTGTAGATCGCGGTGGAGGGCACCGGCGGCGCCTTGCGCCACACCGGGTCGCCGTTGATCAGGCGGTCTTCCTTGAGGCGCGGGTTCAGGCGCTCGTACATCTTCATGATGGGGCTGGACACGGCAATGTCTTCCGCATGCATGTCGTGGCTGAGGTTGAACGGCGAGCCGAGGGTGATGACCTGGCGCACCAGTTTCGGGTGCTTGTGGGCCAGCGTGCGGGCATAGACGCCGCCCAGGCTCCAGCCGACCAGGCTCACCGACTGGCCGTGTGTCTCGGCCAGTTCCTTCAGGCGGGTTTCCAGCCGGCGGTAGATGATTTCCTGCAGGCCGGGGTTGATTCCGATGTCCCAGGCATAGGGGCTGAACCCCTGCCGGCTGAGGAAGCGGCGCAGGATGTAGGTGCCACGGTCGGTGGCGAGGAAGCCGGGGAATACCATCACCGGCTGGCCGTCGCCGGTGGGGGCGTGGCGGCGCAGCCAGGGCAGGGTCGGGATCAGCGACAGGATCTCGAGGGGCGCCCGCAATTCGAGCATCGAGCGTGCCAGCGTCGGTTTTTCGATTGTGCCTGCCATCGTGTCCCGCCCTGTCGTGGTTATCGGTCTATCAGGCTGCGGTCCCTGCGGCTTCCGGGGCAATCCCTTGCGTACTGCCCCTGCCAAAGTCCGCCGCAGACTAGCACAGGCATGCCATGGGCCTCAATCGGCCCCGCCGCCCCCTACAGCGGGCGGCTTTCCAGTTCCTTTTCGATCTCGTTGAACAGTTCCATGCGGGTGACATACGGCTCGGCCACCTGCTTGCGCGTGCGCCGCAGCACCTGGGCAATTTCCTTCAGGCCGTCGGTGTAGTGGTCAAAATTGTCGAGCAGGCAGTCGGTCACTGCCGACCCCAGCCCGCGCAGGCTGCGCTTCTGGCCGGATCGCCAGGCATCCTTCAGTGCACGCGAATTGGATTCGCAGGCATGTTCCCAGTGTTTTTGCACCACGCCGCCGATCTCGACCAGGCTGTTGGTCAGCGAGCCGATGCTTTCAACCAGGGCACCCATGCCGACGAACTCGGCCAGGGTGAATTCGGCAGCTGCCATTTCCAGCTGGCCGGTGATGTAGCGGTTGAGGGACTTGTAGCGGCCGGCGCGGATGTTGTCCAGCGGGTTCTGTGCCGGCAGCATGTCGCGGGCAATCGCCTGCCAGTCGGCGTCGGTCAGGGTTTCCGGCAGGCGCGGCAGCACCTTGCCTTCCTCCACGGCCGAATGGCGGCCGTGGAAGCTGAGGTAGTCCTCGCAGCGCACGCGCAGCTGCTCGCGCAGTTCCTCGCTGTCGTTGCGGCGGATTTCGGTGAGCAGCTTGAGCAGGTTGCGGCCTTTCTGCACCTGCGTTTCGTGCTCGATGAAGATTTTCTCCACCGTGGCCTTCATGTCGGGATCGCGTTCCATCAGCTTGCGGAACACGATTTCCTCGCGCGGATGGTGCACATTGGCGGGGAAGTTGCTCATGTAGTGCATCACGTCGTACATGAGGTTGTAGTCAGCCGGCTTGTGGTCCTCCAGCAGCACCATCTGCTCCTTGAAGGCCTCGAAGATGCGTGCCATGTAGCGGTGTTCGTTGTGCAGGGTCTGCAGGATCTGTTCCTTGCTCATCAGCTGCGCCGGGCGGGTGGCCGTATTGCGGCGCTCGCGGCGCGGGCTGCGGGCTTCCGGGGCAGGCGTGGTGGCACGGGTGCTGGCGCTGGCGCCCGCAGTGGCCTTGCTGGCGGCCTTGCGCACCGGCTTGCGGCCGGCTGCGGCTGCGCGGCGGCGTTTCGGCGCCGGCTGGGCAGTGGTGTCTGTGGGCTCGGTCGCCATGGCATGTCCCCCGGTCAGGTGCGCTGGTGCGGGGCCAGCATAACCCGTCTTTCTAGTATGTTTATTCTAATTGCTGGCGGTATGGTGGCTCGCAAGTGCAGGCATCCGGTTGGGTTCTGCACGCATCCATTCCATGACCAGACGAGGGAACCATCATGGCACGCGCAGTCAAAACCGCCAAGCGCAGCACCCGCAAAACCGCCGCTGCCGGCAAGAAGCAGTCTTCCGCCAAGGCCCATGACATGCAGGCCAAGGTACACGACGTATCGGAAAAGGCCGGCGAACTGGCCAAGAAAATCTGGCTGGCCGGCCTGGGTGCCTACGGCAAGGCCTACGACGAAGCCAAGGTGCAGGTTGACCACATGGGCGACAGCGGCACCAAGTTCTTCGACCAGCTGGTGGCCAAGGGCCGCAAACTGGAAGGCGAAACCCAGAAAACCGTCAAGCAGGTCAAGAGCAAGGCCAGCAAGGCGACTTCCTCGCTGGAAGAGCGCATTGCCAAGGTGCGCGAGAGCATCAACATCGACCTGTCCGGCATGAACCCGTACGCCAAGCTCGACGAGATCAGCCGCAAGGTCGACGCGCTGTCCCGCAAGGTCGATGCCATGGGCAGCAAGCCGAAGGCTGCGACCAGCACCCGCAAGAAATCCGCTGCAGCGTCAGCACCGAAAGCCGCCGAGTAATCGGCACCCCCTCATCCAGGGGCGCAGTTGTATTGGGCGGGGCCGTCAGGTCCCGCCCTTTTTTATTGCCTGCCCGGCGTGCCTTGCCTAGACTGGCTCACCGACCTGCCGCTGCGAGACCACCATGGCACGGGCACGCACCCGCGATCGCATCCTGGAAACCAGCCTGCGCCTGTTCAATGACGAAGGCGAACCGCAGGTCACCACGGTCGACATCGCCAACGAGCTCGGCATCAGCCCGGGCAACCTCTATTACCACTTCAAGGGCAAGGAAGCGCTGATCGAGGCGCTGTACGAGCGCTTCGATGCCCAGATGGGCGAGTTCCTGCATGCCCCGGTACAACAGGCGCTGGGCATCGAGGACAACTGGTACTACCTCTATGTGCTGTTCGAGGAGATCTACCAGTTCCGTTTTTTCTACCGCAACCTGACCGACCTGCTGCAGCGCTACCCGGCCATCCGCAAGCGCTTCCGCCGCCTGCTGGAGCTGAAGCGGCGCACGGCACTGGCCATCGGCACCGACATGGCGGCGCACGGGGTGCTGGAGATCACGCCGGATGCACTGGAACGCCTGGCCGACAGCGTCACGCTGACGCTGACCTGGTTCATGCTGTACGAGGACCTGCTGCAGGGCGAGCTGCCCGGACCGGTGCTGATGCACAAGGGCGTGTACCAGGTGATGAGCCTGGTGGCGCCGTATTTCGGCGCGCAGCACCAGGCTTTCTTCAACGACTGCCGTACCCTGTACGAAACCCTGCTGGCCACCGGCCGCTGAATCAGGCGAGCGCGGCGTCGACCGCCTCCACCACCGAGTCCGCCACCCGGCAGGCCAGCCCGGCTTCGTCGCCGGCGCGGTATTTGCCCGTCCGTACCAGGCATGCCTGCAGGCCTGCCCGCAGCGCGCCGTCGATGTCGCTGTGCGCGTCATCACCAATCATCAGGGCCTCTGCCGGCGCACAGCCGATGCCGGCCAGCACGCTGGCGAAGAATGCCGGTGCGGGCTTGCCGGTGATGACCGCACGGGTGCCGCTGGCATATTCCAGCGCCTTCACGAAGGGCCCGGCATCCAGCGACAGTTGCCGGCCGTCGTGGAAGTAACGGTTGTCGCCGCTGGCGACCAGCGGCGCACCGGCCAGGCAGAGGCGAAAGGCCTGGTTCAGCGCCGCGTAGCTGAAATGCTCGCCGGCATCGGTTACCAGCACGGCATTGGGGCTGGACTGGTCGAGGCCGGCGAATTCAGGGGCAAGGTCCGGGTGTACCAGGCAGAACGGCCGCAGGCCGTGCTGCTGCAGGTAGTCGCGCGCGGCCAGCGGGGCGGTATGGATTTCGCCGGGCAGGATATGCAGGCCCATCGCCGCGGCCTGGGCCAGCACGGCAGCGGCCGTCCGCCGCGAGGTGTTGGTGACGAAGCGCACCGCCAGCCCGGCCGCGCGTGCGCGCCCGATTGCAGCGGCCGCGCCGGGGATGGCGGCCTGGCCGTTGTGCAGGACGCCGCCCATGTCGAACAGGATGGCCCGTGTCATGGCATGCCTGTGGTGTTGCCGGGAAGGTGGACAGTCTAGCGCAGGCGTGGTTGGCTTGCCTTCCCTGTGGCCGCAGCTTATCGTGAATCAAAAGCAGTGGTTCGCAGCATGACGGACGACACCGGCGACAATCCTTCCCTCTCGGAGCAGCTGGCCCAGCTCGAGCGCCAGCACCGGGCGCTCGACCAGCGCATCAGCGAGCTGCAGGCCTTCCCCTACCAGGACCAGCTGGAGCTGCAGCGCATGAAAAAACAAAAGCTGCGCCTGAAGGATGCCATCACCCGCCTGCGCAGCCTGCTCATCCCCGACCTCGACGCCTGAGGCGGGCATGGCGGCCGACACCCTGCGCATTGCCTCGTGGAACATCCACAAGGGCTTCAACCGTGGCAACACGCGCTTCCTGCTCGATGACATGCGCCAGGCCATCCGCCTGGTGGATGCCGACATCGTTTTCCTGCAGGAAGTGGTCGGCGAAAACCGCCGCCACGGTGACCGCGTGTCGAACTGGGTGCCCGAGCAGTTCGAATTCCTCGCCGACGAGGTCTGGCCACACTACGCCTACGGCAAGAATGCCATCTACGCGCATGGCCACCACGGCAACGCCATCCTCAGCAAGTACCCGTTCCGCTCGTGGAGCCAGTACGACATCTCGATCCTGCCCAGTTCGCAGCGCGGCCTGCTGCACGGCGTGATCGGCAACGGCGTGCACCTGATCTGCGTGCACATGGGCCTGCTCGGCTGGGAGCGCAGCTACCAGGCCTGGTGCCTGTCCAAGTTCATCGACCGCGAAGTGGGCGATGCGCCGCTGGTCCTGGCCGGTGATTTCAACGACTGGCGCCACCGCGTCGACCATACCCTGACGCAGCGTTTCGGCCTGGTCGAGGCCTACCGCGAGCAGCATGGCCGGCTGGCCACCACCTGGCCGGCGCGGCGCCCGTGGCTGCGCATGGACCGCATCTATTACCGCGGCCTTGCGCTGGTGCAGGCCGAACGCCTGTCCGGCGAACCCTGGTCGGCACTGTCCGACCACTGCGCGCTGTACGCCGAGTTCCGGCTGGGTGAAAGCGGCTGAAACCGGCTATGCTTGGGCAAAGGCAGTACGACCCCGGAGTTTCCCATGCGCCCCCTCGGCAAGGCCGGCAACTGGCTGGGTAGCCACATCGCGCGCTACCTGCTGAAACCGGTGAAAACCTACAAGAGCTTCGCCGTTGCCGGTGAGGACCGCCTGGCGCGCGTGCTGCAGCCGGGCGATGTGCTGCTGGTCGAGGGCAATACCCGCGTCAGCGCCGCCATCAAGTACCTTACCCAGTCGACCTGGTCGCATGCCTGCATCTTCGTCGGCCGGCCGCTGGCCGAACGCCTCGGTGATCCGTCCCTGCTGATGGTCGAGGTCGACATGGTGGAGGGCGTGATCGGCATCCCGATCAGCAAATACGCCGGGCTCAACACGCGCATCTGCCGCCCGGTGGGCCTCACCGAACCGGATCGCCACGCCGTGATCGATTTCATCATCGCCCGGCTCGGCTACCAGTACGACCTGAAGAACATCATCGACCTGGCGCGTTACCTCATCCCCACGCCGCCGGTGCCGGTGCGCTGGCGCCGCCAGTTGATCGCCTTCGGCAGCGGCGACCCCACGCGCGCCATCTGCTCCACATTGCTGGCACAGGCCTTCCAGTCGGTGCGTTACCCCATCCTGCCGCGCTACGAGGCGGCCGACCTGCGCAAGAGCGACGAGGAATGCCTGCGCTCGATGCACTACAGCCATTTCACCCCGCGCGATTTCGACCTCTCGCCGTATTTCAAGGTGGTGAAACCCACGCTGGAACTCGGCTTCGACTACACCCGGCTGAAATGGGCGGAAACCACCGGCCAGTCGGCACCCTGCAGCGAACACCGCGAGTAGGCCGGGCCGGCCTCACCGGCCACCCGTCTCCTGGAAACGCAAAACCCCGCAGTGCGGGGTTTTGTGTGTCTGGCGGAGAGGGTGGGATGATGCGGGCCTTGCGGCCCTTACCCTGCGGGCCGCCGCACGGCCTGCGGCCTTATGCGGCGTTCGGTCGCCGTGCATGGCACGGCTCGCGTCGAACCCGGGTGGGTTCTCATCAGCCACCCGTCTCCTTGAAACGCAAAACCCCGCAGGGCGGGGTTTTGTGTGTCTGGCGGAGAGGGTGGGATTCGAACCCACGGTCCGCTTGCGCGGACTCTTGATTTCGAGTCAAGCCCATTCGGCCTCTCTGGCACCTCTCCGGGCCCCTTGCGGGGGCGCCCATGATAGGGGAAAGCCCCGTTCCGGGCCAGTGCCGTGGCGGTTCAGGCCGACGGCAGGATGTCCAGCCGCAGGCCGGCATTCCAGCCGCCGTCGACGATGAACTCCGAGCCGGTGGAGTAGCTGGCCTCGTCGGAGGCGAGGAAGGCGGTCATGCGGGCCACTTCCTGCGGGCGGCCGATGCGCGGGATGGGGTGGTTCTTGTACCAGGCGCTGGCGGCTTCCTCGGTCTCGGCGCCGCCGGCCCCCATGTCGGTGTTGATGCCGCCGGGGTGCACGGTGTTGACGCGGATGCCGTACTGGCCGAGCTCGATGGCAGCCGCCTTGGCCAGCCCGCGCAGGGCCCATTTGGTGGAGGCATAGGCCGACAGGCTGTTCTTGGCCTGCAGGCCGTCGATGGACGAGATGTTGATGATGGAGCCGCCGCCGGCGCGCTTCATCGGGTCGATCACGCTGCGGATGCCGATGAAGGCACCCACCTGGTTGATGGCCACCACCCGCTGGTAGTCGGCCAGCGTGGTGTCGGTGAGGCTCTTGAAGATCAGGATGCCGGCGTTGTTGACCAGCACATTGAGCGGGCCGAGGGCTTCGGCAGCGGCCACCGCACGCGCCCAGTCAGCTTCCTGCGTGACATCGAGGTGCACGAAGCGGCAGTGGTCGCCGAGCTCGCGCGCCAGCGCCTCGCCCTTGTCGTCCTGCACATCGCCGATGACGACTTTTGCGCCGCGCTCGACGAACAGCCGTGCGGTGACGGCGCCCATGCCCTGTGCGGCCCCGGTGATGATGGCGGTCTTGCCGGTGAGGTTGCCCATGCTGCGTATCCTCCGGTTGAAGGTTGCCAGCATAGGGTGCCGGCCGGCCGCTGCAAAGCATGGCGGCGGTACGGGCGTGGCCGGGCGCGCGGGCAGGCACAAAAAAGCCGGGGCTGGCCCCGGCTCCCGTGTACGCAGGACAGGGCTTAGAGGGCTTCGTCAGCAGCCTGGCCGGCGTGGAAGGTGGTGTAGACGATCACCGGGATGCCGAGGCCGCCCAGGTGCTTGTCGACCAGCGGGCGTACCGCATCCCAGTCCAGCCGGCCGACGCCGGTGGCGAGCTTCGGCAGTGCGATGCTGCGGAATTTCTCCTGCACGGCCAGCTGCTGCAGGGCCTTCAGGGCCTTGTTGACGAACTCCACATGCGCCGGGCCGGGCTTGCTGCCGTGCTCGTAGCTGCCTTCCTGGGTCAGCAGGTTGACGATGATACGGCTGTCGGGCCCCATCCACGACCACAGCCCGCCGGCGGCCGGGTGCTGGGTCTGGCAGTAGTGGCGGAAGTCCTTCGCCATGGCCGGCCAGCGTTCGCGCAGTGCCAGCGCCAGACCCTGGTTGAAGGGGTCGTTGGGGGCCACGCCATGGGCAATGACCTGGGCTTTCGACAGCAGGATGTCACCGCTGGCTTCACGAATCATGGGAAATCTCCAGTTAACAGGTTGGATAAGGCCAGTCTATCGCCGGCGGCAGGCAGCGGCATTGACCCGCATCGGGTTCCGGCATTGCCTGCCACAGCATTCCGGCGCACCATGGGCCGCGGGAGTATGGCACACCCCCGCCCGGGATACCGGCCCCGTTGCACGCAAAGGAGTACACGATGGCGACCGCCCGCACGCAGACCCCCCGCACGAAAACCGCCGCCCCCCGGCCCGGCGAGCGCCTGCAGGCCCTGCTCACGCGTGCCAGCCGGCTGGGGCCGGTGAAGGCTGCCGTGGTGCACCCGGTATCGGCCGCCGTGCTGCAGGGCGTGGCCGAGGCCGTGCAGCACGGCCTGATCGAGCCGGTGCTGGTCGGCCCGCAGGCGCGCATCCGGGCCGCGGCCAAGCAGGCCAAGGTCGATATCCGTGCGTTTGCCAGCATCGATACCGAGCACAGCCATGCCGCAGCGCAGGCCGCCGTGCTGATGGCCCGCCGCCACGAGGTCAGCATGCTGGTGAAAGGCAGCCTGCCCACCGAGGAACTCATGCAGGCGATCCTGCAGCGCGACACCGGCATCCGCACCGACCGCCGCATGAGCCATGTGTTCGTGATCGACAGCCCGGCCTACCACAAGCTGCTGGTGGTCACCGATGCCGCCATCAACATCGACCCGGACCTGGCCGCCAAGCGCGACATCGCGCAGAACGCCATCGACCTGCTGCACCGGCTGGGCGTCAAGGCACCGAAAGTCGCCGTGATGTCGGCGGTGGAGTTCGTCAACCCGAACATCCCCAGCACCCTGCATGCCGCCGCATTGTGCAAGATGGCCGACCGCGGCCAGATCAGTGGCGCCATCCTCGATGGCCCGCTGGCACTCGACAATGCCATCTCGCGCGAGGCCGCCAAGGCCAAGGGCATCGACTCGGCCGTGGCCGGCGACCCCGATGTGCTGCTGGTGCCGGACCTCGAATCCGGCAACATGCTGGCGAAGCAGTTCCTGTATTTCAGTGCCGCGCAGGAAGCCGGCCTGCTGCTGGGCGCACGCGTGCCGGTGGTGCTGACCAGCCGCTCGGAAGGCGCACTCGGCCGCCTGTACTCCTGCGCCATCGCGGCCCTGTGCTGCCCGCGCCTGTTGCCATGACGCACCTGCTTGCGGTCAACGCCGGCTCCTCCAGCCTGCGCCTTGCGCTGTATGCGATGGGTGCTGCGCCGCAGTTGTGCTGGCAGGCACAGGCCGACGGCCTCAACGGCCCGCAGCCGCAGCTGCGTTGCCAGCTGCCGGGTGCCGACGCCAGCCGCCAGCCGCTGGCAGCCGGCGGTGACGGCCATGCGCGGGCCCTGCAGCAGGCGCTGGCGGATTTGCCGGCATCGGCCCGGCCCATCGATGCCGTGGTGCACCGCATCGTGCACGGCGGCCCGCGGCAGGGGCCGGAGCGGCTCGACGACGGCATCATCGCGGCCCTGCAGGCGCTGGTGCCGCTGGCGCCGCTGCACCAGCCGGTGGGCCTGCACCTGCTGCAGCAGTGCCGGCTGCAATTGCCGCAGGCGCGCCAGTACGCCTGCTACGACACCGATTTCCACCGCACGCTGCCGCCCTTGTCGTACCGCGTGCCGCTGCCGGAGCCGTGGCCCTCGCGCGGCGTGCGGCAGTACGGCTTCCACGGCATTTCCTACCGCCACTTGTACCGCTGCCTGCTGCAGCAGGACCCTGCGCTGGTACAGGGCCGCGTGGTGCTGGCCCACCTCGGCGCCGGTGCCAGCCTGTGCGCGGTGCAGGCCGGCGAAAGCCGCGCCACCACGATGGGGTTCTCGGCACTCGACGGCCTGCCGATGGCCACCCGCAGCGGGCGGCTCGATGCCGGCATCCTGCTGTACCTGCTGCAGCAGGGCCTGGATGCCACGGCGCTCGAACGCCTGCTCTACCACGACAGCGGCCTGAAGGCCCTGTCGGGCAGCACCGGTGACATGCGCGCCCTGCTCGCCAGCGATACCGATGCCGCCCGGTTTGCCGTCGCGTATTTCTGCGACCGCGTCGCCCGCGAGATCGCGGTGATGGCCGCTGCCATCGGCGGCATCGATGCACTGGTGTTCAGCGGCGGCATCGGTGAACACGCCGGCGCCGTGCGTGCGCAGGTGGCCGCACGCTGCAGCTGGCTGGGCCTGCAGCTCGATGCGCAGGCCAACGAGGCCCAGGCCGTGCGGCTGTCGGCCGCCGGCAGCCGGGTGGCGTGTTACCGCCTGGTCACCGACGAGGCGCTGTCGATGGCCGAGCAACTGCAGCCGCTGCGCTAGGATCCGGCCATACTGCAAACCGCGTGGGAGCATGCCGCCATGGCAACCGAAACCTGGGAACTGCTGAGTTATGTCGTCACCGTCATCGGCCTGCCGCTGGCGATCGTGGTGTTTTTCTACGAGCAGCAGAAAGAGCGTGACAACGAGGAAGAAGAGGTCTACCAGCTGCTGTCGGACAACTACCAGGATTTCCTGCGCGTCACGCTGGAAAACCCCGACCTGCACCTGTTCTCGGCCGACGAAACGCCAGGCCTGGACGATGAGCAGCGCGAACGCATGATCATCATCTTCACCATGCTGGTGTCACTGTTCGAGCGCGCCTACCTGCTGCAGTACGAAGACGGCATGAATGCCCGCCAGCTGCGCCGCTGGCGCTCGTGGGAAGACTACATGCGCGAGTGGTGCCGGCGTGCGGATTTCCGCCGGGCCCTGCCGGATCTGCTGCGCGGCGAAGACCCCGATTTCGTGGCCTGCATCCAGCGCCTGGCTGCGGAAGAATCCGCTGCGGCCTAGCCCGCGTCGCGCACCGGCGCGGTGATTTTCATCACGCCTTTCTGCAGGATCAGCGCGTTCGGGTAGGTGAGCAGGTTGCCGTCGTCGCATTTCAGCAGGATGTGGAACAGCCGGATCTCATCGATGACACCGCTCATGTCGCCGTCCTTGTCGAGGATGCGGATGCGGTCGCCCACGCGGTAGGGCGCACCGAAGAACAGGATCAGGCTGGCGGTGATGTTGCTCAGGATCGACCATTGCGCAAACAGCGCGATGCCGGCCACCGCAAACACCGAGGACAGGAACAGCGAGATCTCGCCGTACCCCAGGCCCAGCAGCAGGCAGATCACCACCACGCAGCAGAAGGTCAGCCCGATGTTCAGCAGGCGCGTGATGGTACGCACGCGCAACTCGCCCAGGTGATGCAGGGCGCCGAGGTTGCGCACCAGCCTGCGCAGCAGCCGGCTGCACAGCCAGAAACCGACGATGCAGGCCACGATCAGCAGCACACGGGTCAGGGTGTTGTTGGTGATGTCTGCGAACATGGGCCTCGCCATCCGTACGGGTACCGGGCCGCGAGTATACGGCAAAGCGGTGCGGGCATTAACGGCACGCCGTGCGCGGATAAAAAAACCCGGGCAGGGCCCGGGTTTTTTGTGTCACCGTTGCGTGTCAGGCATCCGGCATCAGGCTGTTCAGCCGGTCCAGTGCATCGACATACTCGGTGATCAGGCGCTGGATCACACCGCGTGAGGATTCCACGCTGTTGATCTGGCCCACGACCTGGCCCACCGGGTTGAAGGCCACTTTCTGGCAGTCGCCCACCGCCGCGTACTTGTGCGTACGGCGGATGGCGTCGCCGGTGACCAGGCCCTGCAGCGGCATGCCCAGCGGTTGCGGGTTGTTCGGGTCGGCCCAGGCTTCGGTCCAGTCGTTCTTCAGCATGCGGCAGGGCTTGCCGGTCCAGGAACGCGAACGGGTGGTGTCTTCCGAGGTGGCATTGAAGTACGACTGCTTCTGTGCCGGCTCGGCTTCGGCTTCTTCCACTGCCAGCCACAGCGAACCGGTCCACACGCCGGCTGCGCCCATGGCCATGGCCGCCAGCATCTGGCGGCCGTTGCCGATACCGCCGGCGGCCAGCACCGGGGTGTCACCCACGGCGTCAACCAGCTGCGGCCACAGCACGATGGAACCGATTTCGCCGGTGTGGCCACCGCCTTCGGAACCCTGCGCAATGATGAAGTCCAGGCCGGCCTTCTTGTGCGCCTTGGCTTGCTTGATCTTGCCGCACAGCGCGCCGATCAGGCGGCCGGAATCCTGCACCTGCTTGATGATGTGCGCCGGCGGGGTGCCCAGGGCGTTGGCAATCAGGCGGCACTTCGGACGGGTCAGGGCCTCATCGACCAGCTTGGCGGCGATGGCTTCGTTCCAGCCCAGCAGGCCCATCTTGTCGTTCGGGTCCGGCCATGCCGGCACGCCGTGGCTGCTCAGCAGCTTCTCGGCAAACTCGAAGTGCTCCTGCGGGATCATGTCGAGCAGCATCTTCTCGAGCTTGTCGGCATCGAGCTCGCCCATGCCTTCGTATTTTTCCGGGATCACGATATCGACGCCGTAGGGCAGGTCGCCGATGTGCGCATCGATCCAGTCCAGTTCTTCCTTCAGCTTCTCGGGGCTGAAGCCCACGGCGCCGAGGACGCCGATGCCGCCGGCCTTGGCCACGGCCACCACCACATCACGGCAGTGGGTGAAGGCAAAGATCGGGTATTCGATACCCAGTTTTTCACACAGGGGAGTACGCATGGCTTTTCCTCGCTGGTCGTCCGGACCCCGGGCGGGGTACTGTTCAGGGTGCACCATTATCGCGATCAGCCCCCCGGAGGGCAATTAACAATAACGATCAGTGTTGCCGCCCCATGGGGCCGGGATGGCCATTTTGAGCGGATTGGCCATGGTTTGGCCGGGTCCGGGCCGCCGGCCGGGGTGGCCGCCGGGCCGTTCCCGCATAATGGCGCGTTTTGCAAGGGACACAGCATGGCCATCCTCCATTCCGAAACCCGCGACGGCACCCGCTACGAGGTGCGTACCGCCGGCCACAGCCGCCGGCTGTACACCAACGGCGTGCTGCACACCCAGTACCACCCCGGCCGGCGCGTCACCGGCGGCGTCTGGGACCTGCTGGCGCTGCCGGCCCTGGTGCTGCCGCAGGCCCGGCGCGTGCTGCTGCTGGGCGTGGGCGGCGGGGCGGCCGTGCACCTGCTGCGCGACTGGTGCCCCGGCGTGGCCATCACCGGCGTGGAGCTGAACCCGGTGCACCTGCGGCTGGGCCGGCGGTTTTTCGGCCTGGGCGGCCCCGGCCTCACCCTGGTGCAGGGCGATGCCAAGGCCTATGTCGAGCAATACGCGGGCGAGCCGTTTGATCTGGTGATCGAGGACCTGTTCGGCGGCAACGGCGTGCCGGACCGCTCCTTCGCTGCCGACCGCAGCTGGTGCAACGCCTTGGGCCGGCTGGTATCGGCACAGGGGGCGCTGGTCATCAACACGCTGGAGCGCCGCCAATTGCGCGACACCGCCCTGCTCGCCGATGCCCGCGTGCGCGCGCAATGGCCCGGCCGCCTGTGCCTGACCCTGCCGGCGTATGCCAATGTGGTGGGGGCGTTCTTCCGCACGCCGGTGACTCCCGCGCAGTTGCGGCGCGCCGTGCGCAGTGATGCCACGCGCCTGCAGCAGGAACGCCGCGCACAACTGCGCTACCGCATCGGGCAACTGGGCTGAGCAGAGCACCATCGGCTACGGCCGCATGGGCCGGCAGCCCGAAATCAATGCTTGCAGCCAAGCCGTTGATGGCAGGATACTTCGAGGGAAATGCGGGGTGCCGGTGTAGCGCGTTGTAGCGGCACGATAATAAAAAAACGATTGCAGTCGCTGAATCAACTGTTAGCCATATTATGAAAAACATCAAATCCGCACTGTTTCTTAGACTTTATATTAAGTCCGACAGCGTTAATGGCCCAAGGCGTAACGTACGGCCCGAACGGAGAAACTTGGATTCATCCCGACTGAATACCCTAACCCGGTGCCCAAAGGGGGCGCGCTAAAGCGCGACACGAACAAAAGCGACAGCTGTCGCAGAATAAACTGTTAGATTTCACACCAACGAGTATGGCTACTTCACCGCTCAAGAAGAACGAGTTCCTGGAGTTGGTCGCCACCAGGTTCCTCAACGAGAATCCGGGTTGGCGTCGCTCACACCAGAAGAAGCGTGAGTACATACTCACTGTCGGTAGAGAGGTCAGTGACAGTTGTTTCGTTACGCTTTGCTTCTCTTGCCGCCCTGATCGCTACTGGCTCGGCCTGTCAGTGGGGTGGAGCCCTTCGGAAGAAGCACACGTGCAACGCCTGGAGTTGCGAGAGAATCCTCCGAACTACCCGAATGACGGCTCACTCCGTCGAATCCAAAATCTAGATCACGTAAGGCAGTTTGATTTCGCAGAAATGTCGAGGAGCGTCTCGGGGCTGCACGTTCCGTATCAAAGCTACAGTCTTGAGACCACCCCGCCCGAAGACGTAATGGCACTGATGCTCGGAGAGATCCGTGACTATGCTTTCCCTTACCTTAGGTTGATGCTTTCCGCGCGGCATGCACTTGAGATAACCGACGAGCAGCTTTCTGGCCGCGTCGAGGTGTAATCTAACTATGCGTTCAAGCGGACCGCGGAGAGTTGCCTTCATGTTTCCTGATGCGTGGTCGCGCCGCGGCCGCTTAACGCGGCGTTAGATTTCACACCAACGAGTATGGCTACTTCACCGCTCAAGAAGAACGAGTTCCTGGAGTTGGTCGCCACCAGGTTCCTCAACGAGAATCCGGGTTGGCGTCGCTCACACCAGAAGAAGCGTGAGTACATACTCACTGTCGGTAGAGAGGTCAGTGACAGTTGTTTCGTTACGCTTTGCTTCTCTTGCCGCCCTGATCGCTACTGGTTCGGCCTGTCAGTGGGGTGGAGCCCTTCGGAAGAAGCACACGTGCAACGCCTGGAGTTGCGAGAGAATCCTCCGAACTACCCGAATGACGGCTCACTCCGTCGAATCCAAAATCTAGATCACGTAAGGCAGTTTGATTTCGCAGAAATGTCGAGGAGCGTCTCGGGGCTGCACGTTCCGTATCAAAGCTACAGTCTTGAGACCACCCCGCCCGAAGACGTAATGGTGTAACCCTCCCCATATTAGTGCCACATATTCCTAGAGGTGTCGGGTTGGTTTTTTCTCATCCGGTATTCTACCGGAGTCATGTCATCCAGTGATTCATGTGGCCGTTCTTCATTGTATTCCAGCATCCACTTGTCCGTAATCTCCCGCACCTCGCTTAACCGCCGGAACACATAGAAGTCGAGCACTTCATTTCGGTAAGTGCGATTAAACCGTTCGATGAACGAGTTCTGTGTCGGCTTGCCGGGCTGGATGAACTCCAGCTGCACGCCATGTTGCTCAGCCCACTCAGCCAGGGCAAGCGATATGAACTCGGGACCGTTATCCATCCGCAGCTGGGCAGGATAGCCACGCCATGCGGCAGCCCTGTCCAGCGTGCGGATGACGCGCTGAACTGGCAGGTTCAGGTCTATATCAATACCGAGGACTTCCCGGTTGAAGTCATCAACCACATTGAATGTCCGGAAGCGGCGACCGCATAACAATGCATCACTCATAAAGTCCACCGACCAACTCTGGTTCAGCAATCCCGGTACCGATAACGGCTGTGGGTTACGGCTGGGCAGGCGGCGCTTGCCGCGCCGTCTCATGTTCAGTTTCAGCTGGCAATACACGCGGTAAACCCGTTTGTGGTTCCAGCCATGCCCTTCGCGCCGCAGGATCAGGAACAGCTTCCTGAAGCCGTAACGGGGGTATCGTTCCACTGCCGACAGTAGCGCCCCGATCACATCGTCGTCGTGTGTGTCATCAGGCTGGTAGCGGTTGAATCGCCCCCAGTTTACT
>LAHR01000423.1_pt1 | contig 25912 bp, 24 predicted proteins | sample 329641 | NCBI WGS metagenome assembly LAHR01 (sample SAMN03275701, study PRJNA271635) | activated sludge metagenome | isolation source: Sample C-3 Sludge from acetogenic chamber (third chamber) of Anaerobic...
CTGGTGCCAGGGCTACAGCGAACCGGGCGCGGGTTCCGATCTGGCCGGGCTGCAGACGCGCGCCGAGGACCGCGGCGACCACTTCGTCGTCAACGGCCAGAAGATCTGGACCTCCGGCGCGCAGTGGTCGCAGTGGTGCTTCGTGGTTTGCCGCACGGATCCGAATTCTTCGCGCCACAACGGACTTGCCTATTTGCTCGTGCCGATGAAACAAAAAGGTGTCGACGTGCGCCCGATCGTGCAGATGACCGGCAAGTCGGAATTCAACGAAGTGTTTTTCGATGATGCCGTGTGCGGTGCCGATGACATCGTCGGCAAACCCGGCGAAGGCTGGAAAGTGGCGATGGGTCTGCTCGGTTTCGAGCGCGGCGTGTCGACGCTTGGCCAGCAGATGCTGTTCAAGAACGAGCTGAACGAAATCATTCGTATCGCGAAAGAAAATGGTGCAGCAGAGATTCCGGATATCCGTGCTCGCATCGCCGAAGCGCACATGGGGCTGAAGGTCATGCGCTTCAACGCGATGCGCATGCTGTCGGGTGGCGCGGATGCCGGCCTGCAAAAAGAAGCGCTGATCTACAAGCTGCATTGGGCGAGCTGGCACCGCAATCTCGGTAAATTGGCGATGGATGTGCTCGGTGCGGAATCGGAAATTCTCGCCGGTGGACCTTATGAGCTGACGCGTCTGCAGTCGATGTACCTGTTCACCCGCTCGGACACCATCTACGGCGGCACCAACCAGATCCAGCGCAACATCATTGCCGAGCGCGGCCTGGGCATGCCGAAAGAAGCCAAAGGCCGCTGATTCCCACCTACTGGAAGCCATCATGGACATCAAACACCCCGAATACGTTCCCGGCCACGGCCTGCTGAAAGGCAAGTCCGTACTGATTACCGCGGCTGCCGGCGTCGGCATCGGTTTTGCCGCAGCCAAGAAAGCCGTCGAGGAGGGCTGCCGTGCCATCGTCATCAGCGACATCCACGAAGGCCGCCTGCAGGCATCGGTGGACAAGCTGAAGGAAGAGACCGGCCTGGCACAGGTGTGGGGCAAGGTGTGCAATGTCGTCAATGAGGACGAGGTGCAGGCACTGGTCAACTTTGCCGAGGAAAAACTCGGTGGTGTCGATGTGCTGATCAACAATGCCGGCCTCGGAACCTCGAAGTTGCTGATCGAGATGGATGACGCCGAATGGCACAAGGTCATCGATGTGACCCTGAACGGCACCATGCGCATGACCCGCTACATGATGAAGGTGATGAAGCCGCGTGGCCGTGGCGTCATCGTCAACAATGCCTCCGTGCTGGGCTGGCGTGCGCAAAAGGAGCAGGCCCACTACGCAGCCGCCAAGGCCGGTGTGATGGCGCTGACGCGCTGTGCAGCACTCGAAGCGGCCGATTTCGGCGTGCGCATCAATGCGGTGGCGCCGTCGCTGGCCGTGCACCCGATGCTGAAGAAATCCGCACCGGAAGCCCTGCTGAAGGAACTCGAGGGACGCGAGGCCTACGGCCGTGGTGCCGAGGTGTGGGAAGTCGCCAATGTGATGATGTTCCTCGCCAGCGATTATTCCAGCTACATGACCGGCGAGATCCTCGCCGTCAGCGCCCAGCGCGCCTGATCCCCCTTTATATCCAGGAGAGCACCATGAAAGAAGCCGTGATCGTATCCACCGCCCGCACCCCCATTGGCAAGGCCTTCCGTGGCGCCTTCAACGACACCGAAGCCCCGGCGATGGGCGGCCATGTGGTGAAGCATGCCGTGGCGCGTGCCGGCATCGACCTGGCCGAAGTCGAGGATGTGCTGATGGGTGCTGCCGCCCAGCAGGGTACCCAGGCCTATAACCTCGGCCGCCTGTGCGGCATCGTCGGCGGCCTGCCCAACACGGTGTCCGGCATGACGATGGACCGCCAGTGCTCCTCGGGCCTGATGACGATTGCCACGGCGGCCAAGTCGATCATGTGCGGTGAGTACGACATTGCCGTGGCCGGTGGCCTGGAGTCGATCTCGCTGGTGCAGAACAAGCACAAGAACAGCTACCGGTTCATTTCCAAGGCGGTGGTGGAGCAGGCCCCGCGTGCCTACATCCAGATGATCGAGACGGCCGAAATCGTCTCCGAGCGCTACGGCATCTCGCGTGATGTGCAGGACGAGTATTCCTTCCAGAGCCAGATGCGCACGGCAGCTGCCCAGCAGGCCGGCCGCTTCGACGAGGAAATCGTGCCGATGACCACGATGAAGGCCAACTTCAACAAGGAAACCGGTGAAACCACCTACCAGGAAGTCACCCTGGCGAAAGACGAGGGCAACCGGGCCGACACCACGCTGGAAGGCCTGAAGAAACTCGAACCCGTCTTCAAGGACGGCCAGTTCGTGAAGGAAGGGCGCTTCATTACCGCCGGCAATGCCTCGCAGCTGTCCGACGGTGCAGCCGCCTGCGTCGTGATGGACAGCAAGCTGGCAGCCCAGAAGGGCCTGCAGCCGCTGGGTATCTACCGCGGCCTCGCGGTGGCCGGTTGCGACCCGGATGAAATGGGCATTGGCCCGGTATTCGCCATCCCGAAGCTGCTGAAGCGCCACGGCCTGAAGGTCGACGACATCGGCCTGTGGGAGCTGAACGAGGCCTTTGCCTGCCAGGTGATCTACTGCCGCGACAAGCTGGGCATCCCCGATGAGCGCCTCAATGTCGATGGTGGCGCCATCAGCATCGGCCATCCCTTCGGCATGAGCGGGGCACGCATGGTCGGTCACGCCCTGATCGAAGGCCGCCGCCGTGGCGTCCGCTATGTGGTGGTGACCATGTGCATCGGCGGCGGGATGGGGGCGGCCGGCCTGTTCGAGGTCGCCTGATCCGGAAAAGTACATTCCGACCCATTTGTAACATTACAAACGCGACGGCCTGCGGTACTATCGTCGGCCCGGTTGCCCCGAGGGGGCGCCGGGCCCCGTTTAACCATTGATTTAATGCGGATAATGACAGGAGCCGGAAAGGCCATGAGCAGCAGCGCACAACCCGATCTCGACTACCGCAACCAGCCGGACAACACCGATCTCGACCACATTCCCGGTGACTGGGGCCTGCCGCTGGTGGGTGAAACCTTCCCGCTGATCAAGGATGTCTGGTCGCTGATCGACCGCCATTACAAGCAGTACGGCCCGGTGTCCAAGCTCAGCATCGGTTTCCAGAAGGGGCTGCTGGTGGTGGGGCCGGACCTGTACAAGGAGATCTACCTGGACCGTGACCAGAACTTCTCCACCGAGATGGGCTACGAGCGCAGCCTGAACCACTTCTACCGGGGTGGCCTGCTGATGCGCGATTTCGATGACCACCGCTTCCAGCGCCGCATGTTCCAGACGGCGTTCAAGAACGAGCCGATGCGCGGCTATGTCGGCATGATGAACCCCATCCTGCGCCAGCACATGGATGCCTGGTACGGCCAACCCGATTTCCTGTTCTTCAAGGGCATCAAGCAGGCCCTGCTGCAGGTGGGCGCCAAGGTGTTCATCGGCATCGATGACCTGGGTGATGAAGCCGAGAAAATGAACCAGGCGTTCCTCGACATTTCCGAGAAAGGCCTGATGGGCCTGTTCAAGTGGGACCTGCCCGGCCTGAAGTTCCATGCCGGCATGAAGGGCAAGCGTTACCTGGAGAAATACTTCGGTGACCTGATTCCCGTGCGCCGCCAGGGTGAAGGCAGCGACATGATGACCTTCATGTGCAAGGAAAAGATGGAGAACGGCGAGTACTTCCCGGCCTCCGACCTCATCCCGCACACCTCCTTCCTGCTGTTTGCCGCGCACGACACCACCACCTCGGTGCTCTGCCACATGATCTATTACACGGCCAAGCACCCCGAGTGGCAGGACAAGCTGCGCGCCGAGGCACAGGCCCTGGGCAAGCCCACCCTGGATTACGACGACCTCGACAAGCAGGAAATGCTCGAGCTGGTGTTCAAGGAAGCGCTGCGCCTGCGCCCGTCGGTATCGCTGATGACCCGCCGCACCATCCGTGAGTGCGAGCTGGGCGGCCAGCGCATCCCGGCCAACACCATGCTGTTCATCCCGCCGGTGTACAACCACACGCTGCCGGAATACTGGGACAACCCGATGGCCTTCGACCCGATGCGCTTTGCCCCGCCGCGCGAGGAGCACAAGCGCCACTCGTTCAGCTATGTGCCCTTCGGTGGCGGTGCGCACAAATGCATCGGCATGCACTTTGCCAACATGCTGGCCAAGTGCTTCATGCACCAGTTCCTGCTCAACTACAAATACTCCGTGGCGCCGGGCTACAACCCGCACCTGGAGTCGTTCCCGCTGCCGAAGCCGGGTGACAACCTGCCGCTGAAGATCGAGCGGATCCAGTAAGGCGCTGCGCGATACCAACGGGGGCGATGGCCCCCGTTTTTTTTGCGGGCCTTGCCGGGCGGGTTTGCCGGGTATAATGGCCTGCAACAGCAGGGGTGGACATGGGCATGCCATCACGCACAGTCGATATCGAAGTGACAAACCGGTGCAACGCCCTGTGCACCTTTTGCCCGCGCGACAAGATGCCCCAGCTCGGGCAGATGAGCCCGGCCACCTTCGACCTCGCACTGGATCGCATCATCGAATACGGGGAAGACCTGCGGCTGTTCTTTGCAGGGTTCGGCGAACCGCTGCTGCATCCGGAGATTGCCAGCTTCGTCGCCAAGGCCAAGCAGCGTGGCATTTTCACGGGCATCAACACCAACGGGGCCTTGCTGTCTGCCGGGCTGGCCGATGCGTTGCTGGATGCCGGGCTGGACATCATCACGTTCAATGTCGCGAGCTTTGGTGCGGATTACGAGGAACTCTACAACCTGGAGTTCGGGAAAACACTGGCCAATATCCGCACCTTCCTCGCGAAGAACCAGGCCGGTGCCTGTGAGGTGTGGGGCTACATTGTCAAAAACGACCTGAATGCCGACTCCATCAAGGCCGTCAAGAAATTCTGGAAGGATGTCGGCATCAGGCATTTCCTGGTGTCGGAAGAAACAAACCGCGGCGGTGCACTGGCGACCGGCGAATGCTTCACGCATGCGGGCAATGCCCACTACCTCACGAAGGCAAGGGCCTATTTTGAAACGGCAGGCCTGAAACCGGTATGCCCGGTGCCGTTCTCCTCGATTTTCATTGCGCAGGAAGGCGACTACTACCTGTGCTGCCAGGACTGGCAGAAAAAAATGCCGCTGGGGTCACTGGCGGATTATTCCTTCCGGCAAATGGACGCGATCAAGCGCCAGAAGCTGGCCTGCACCAACAAGGTATGCGCTGCCTGCAATGTTGATCCGGTCAACATTGCTGCCGAGGCCTTGTTCAAGCGGGAGCACGGCGAACTGGATGCAGCCGGGTTCGATGCGGCCATCCAGCGCATCCGGGATGTGTACCAGCCCCTGGTGTTTGACCCGTCATGAACGGGCCTGCCGGCCAGGGGGCCACGGTCAGCGTGCATGGCGCCGAGGTGCCGTTGCAGGATGCATTGTGGGAGGGTACCCGGGCATTCAAGGCAGGGCGCTATGCAGACGCCCTGGCCCGGCTGGAGCCCTGCGCCCGGCACGGCTCACTCGATGCGGCCCGGCTGGTGGCGCGGATGTACTACGCCGGCCACGCCGGCGACAAAGACCCCTGCCTGTATGTCTATTGGCTGGCCCGTTGTGCCGAATGGGGTGACCCGGCCGCGCGCTCCCGCATCAAGCGCCTGTTGCGCGAGGGCGGTGTGCCGGCCGCGCTGCAGGACGACCCCTACATCCGGCACGCCAGGCGCTGACGCGGGACCGGCCGGTCCGCCGCGGGCGGACCCGGTACGGGACACCGGGCAGGGTTTGTTCCATAATGAATGCCCGTACATTCCGCCGGAGCATTGACCGTGGCCCATGCCGTTCCCGACCCGAATCCCGATTACCGCCTGCAGCCGGAGAACACCCGCGGGCTGGACCACATCCCCGGCGATTACGGCCTGCCGTACCTGGGGCATGCCATCACGTTGATGAACGACACCCACGGCTGGGTGCAGCAGCGCCATGAGCGCTATGGGCTCGTCTCCAAGGTGCGCCTGGCCGGGCAGACCGGCCTGCTGGTGCTGGGGCCGGACATTTACCAGCAAATCTACCTCGACCGTGACCGCAATTTCTCCGCCGAGATGGGCTACAAGCGCCAGCTGGGCGCGTATTACCACGGCGGCCTGCTGCTGCGCGATTTCGATGAACACCGCGTGCAGCGCCGCATCTTCCAGACGGCCTTCAAGACCGAGGCCATGAAGGGCTACATCGGCAGCATGAACCCGGTGCTCGGCGAGCACATGGATGCCTGGCAGCAGCAGCGGGATTTCCATTTCTTCCCGGCCATCAAGTCCACCCTGCTGGAAGTGGGTTCGCGCATCTTCATCGGCATCGGTGATCCCGACAAGATGGACCTGCTGACGGAAGCCTTCCTCAAGGTCAACGAGGGCCTGCTGGGCCTGATCCGCAAGGACATCCCCGGCCTGCGCTGGCACACCGGCATGAAGGGCAAGCGCGAGCTGCGCAACTTCTTCTTCGGCCTGGTGCCGCAGCGCCGCACCGGCCAGGGCACCGACATGCTGACCTACATGTGCCAGGAAACCACCGAGGACGGCAGCCACTTCAGTGACGAGGACATCGTGCAGCATGCCGGTTTCCTGCTGTTTGCGGCCCACGACACCACCACCAGCGCGCTCACGCACATGATCCTGCACACCGCACGCCATCCCGAGTGGCAGGAACGCCTGCGTGCCGAATCGCAGGCGCTGGGCAAGCCCGTACTCGACTACGACGACATCGACCGCATGGAAGGCCTGGAACTGGTGTTCCGGGAAGCACTGCGCCTGCACCCCTCGGTGCAGATCATGACGCGGCGCACGATCCGCGAGTGCGAAATTGGCGGCTACCGCGTGCCGGCCAACACCATGCTGTTCCTGTCGCCGACCTTCAGCCACACGATGCCGGAATACTGGAGCAACCCGCAGCAGTTCGATCCGGAGCGTTTCCTGCCGCCGCGCGAGGAGCACAAGAACCACTCGTTTGGCTACATGCCGTTTGGCGGTGGTGCCCACAAGTGCATCGGCATGCACTTTGCCAACATGCAGGCCAAGTGTTTCATGCACCAGTTCCTGCTCAAGTACCGCTACCGCGTGGCGGACGGCTACGACCCGCGCCTGCTGACGGTGCCGCTGCCGAAGCCGGCCGATGACCTGCCGCTGGCACTGCAACGCATCGCGTAAAGGGGCATCCCATGTCTGGCGCCGCGAGGAAAACCCGTTGGGGCACCGGCAGCCGGGCCGGCTCGGAAGAGCTGGCCCGCGAGCAGATCCTGGAGGCGGCCCGCCGCTGTTACCAGGGCCGGGGCATTGCCCGCACCACGGTGGAAGACGTGGCCCGTGCGGCCAAGGTATCGCGCACCACGGTCTACCGTTATTTCCACAACCGTGACGAGGTGTTGACCGGCGTGGTGATGGCCGACTCGCTCGCCTTGCTGGAATACTTGCGCGACACCCTGGCCGGTGTCGGCGACTTTGCCGACTTCCTCGTCGAGGGCATGTTGCTGATCCTGCGCGAGGTGCCGCAGGCGCCGTTGTACGAGGCCTTTTTCGCCAGCGAAGGCGACAGCTCGCGCCTGCTCAGCCGCCTGTGCCTGTCCTCGGAAGAGGTACTGGCGCTGATCTGGCCGCATGTCGCGCAGCGCTTCCAGGCTGGCCTCGCGAGCGGCCGCCTGCGGCCGGGCCTGCAATTGCCGGAGATCATCGAATGGGTGGCCCGCCTGCTGCTGTCCTTCCTGATGACGCCCGGCGGGGTGGCGCAGGACGAAACCGCCCTGCGGGCGATGCTGGGGCGCCTGCTGCGCCCGGCGCTGGTGGCGGCATCCCCGGCCTAACCCCGGCTTCCTTGACCTGCCGCAAACCTCCGGGTGCCTGCTTAAGGTACATTTTGCCCTGACTGTACCGCTTTCAGGCCAGTCCGGGCGGATGCCCGCCAGGACTACCACAGGAGAATCGCCATGAGCACTGCCGCTTCCACGCTGGACTACACGCAGCAACCCGACAACAAGGACCTGGAGCACATCCCCGGTGAATACGGCCTGCCCTGGGTCGGCAAGGCCGTACCGATGATGAAGCACCTGTTCGAGACGGTGGATGAGCACTACAAGCGCTTCGGGCCGGTATCGCGCATCCGCATGGGCGGGCAGAACGGCCTGCTGGTGATCGGCCCGGACCTCTACCAGCAGATCTACCTCGACAAGGACAAGAACTTCTCGACGAAGATGGGGTATGCCAAGCAGCTGGGTGGCATGTACCCGGACACAATCCTGTTGCAGGACTTCGACGAGCACAAGATCCAGCGTCGCATGTTCCAGGGCGCGTTCAAGAACGATGCGATGCGCGGCTATGTCGACATGATGAACCCGGTGATGCAAGGCCACCTGCAGAAGTGGGAAGGCACCGACCCGCTGGTGTTCTTCCCCAGCATCAAGAAAGCACTGCTGGATGTGGGTGCGACCATTTTTGTCGGTATGGAAGTCGGCGCCGAGGCCGACAAGATGAGCCAGGCCTTCCTCGACAGCAGCGAGGGCCTGCTCGGCCTGGTGCGGGCTGACCTGCCGGGCCTGAAATGGCACAAGGGCAAGGAAGGTGTGCGCTACCTGCGTGCGCTGTTCAAGGCGATGATCCCGGCCCGCCGTGCCGGCAACGGCCGGGATACCTTCACCTTCCTGTGCAAGGAAAAACACGAGAACGGCGAATATTTCAGTGATGACGAGATCCTCAACCAGCTGACCTTCCTGCTGTTTGCCGCGCACGACACCACCACCAGTGCGCTGTGCCACATGGTTTACTACTCGGCCAAACACCCCGAGTGGCAGCAGAAAATGCGTGCCGAGTCACAGGCCCTGGGCAAGCCGCAACTCGGCTACGATGACCTGGACGGCATGAAGGTGACCGACATGGTGTTCCACGAGTCGCTGCGCATGCACCCGTCGGTGCCGATCATGACCCGCCGCACCATCCGCGAGTGCACCCTCGGCGGCTACCGGGTACCGGCCAACACCATCCTGTTCCTGCCGCCGTCGTACAACCACCGGCTGCCGGAATACTGGACCAACCCGGATCAGTTCGACCCCCTGCGTTTCAGCCCGGAGCGTGCCGAGCACAAGCGCCACAGCTTCAGTTACCTGCCGTTCGGCGGTGGCGCGCACAAGTGCATCGGCATGCACTTTGCCAACATGCTGGCGAAGTGTTTCATGCACCAGTTCCTGCTGAAGTACGAATACAGCACGCCGGCGGGGTATGCGCCGGAAATGCTGTCGGTGCCGCTGCCGCGGCCGGCCGATGGCATCCCGCTGACGCTGAAAAAACGCGCCTGAGTGCTGCAGTACACCGAAGAGGGGCCCCGGCCCCTCTTTTTTTTCGCCTATACTCGTGGCGGGTGTTGCCAGGGCGATGGGCCAATGAGGAGGAATCATGCGTACCCGGCTGATGGTGTGGGGGCTTGCTGCGGCATTGCTGGCGGGCTGTGGGGCGGACCGCGAGAAAATGGCGCGTCACAAGAATGACGACCACCTGCTGGAGGCGCAGGAGCGCCAGATCGAGAAGGCAAAAGCGGTGGAAGGCCTGCTGCAGGACACCACCAGTGAGCGTTACCAGGATCAGTGATCCGCGTTGCGGACTTCGACCCACAGCGTGAGTGGCTGCTGCGTGTGGCCATTGCCGGTGAGCACATCCAGTGCCAGCCGGTGCCAGCCGTCGGCCACCGTGCGGCTGTCCCATTCCAGCGCGAAACCCACCTCCGGCAGGTAGGGATCGGCATCCGGCCCCAGGTAGGCCAGCACGTCCAGGCGGTCGAGTTCGGGCACGGTGTCCAGCACGGGCTGGCCATTCACCCGCAGTGTGACACACTCCGTTCCGCTGGGGTGCGAGTACCAGCCGTCGAAGCGTACACGGCCCGACACCACGCTGTCGGCCTCCGGCATGCGGTCGATCCAGCCCCGTAAGGCCGTATCACAGAAGACATCATTCGCATTGCCCTGTGACTGCAGATCCAGCAGCACCAGGTGCCGCTTGCCGTGGAATTGCTCGATGCCGTGCAGCGTGCGCAGGCCGGGGTAACGCGTGCACAGGCGCGTGCGCAGTGCCTGCCATTCGGTGGGTGTGTGGCGGGTGGCTTCCAGTACGGCTACCCCGTTGGCGGGCCAGGCCGCTTGGTCGTCCAGCAGGCGCCAGCCCCAGAGGTCGAGCTGGGCGGCACGGCCGTCACGGCGGGCCTTGTCGTCGTCGAGCGTGTAGGTGCCGTGCGTGCGCTGCAGGCCGAAGGCCAGCTGGGCTGCGAGGTAGTAGTTGTCGGTCAGCAGTGGCGCATCACCGAAGCGGGCGGCGTGCTGGCTGATGTGCTGCCAACCGGCCATGTTGGCGGTGATGTGGCGGGCCAGCGGGTACGGCAGCTGCTCCAGCCGTGTCATGGCGAGGCACCAGCCCAGCCCGGCCGCCACCGCTAGCCAGCCCGATGCCAGCACCGCAGCTGCCAGGGCGCGTGCCGGACGGTTGCCCAGGCCTTGTGCCAGCCGGGCACAGGCCACCGGCAGGAACACCAGCAGCGGGACATAGCCGCCCAGCGACCAGTGGATGCTGGTGCTGCGCTGGTCACTCCACGGCGCCAGCAGGGCGAACACGCCGAGGTACAGCAGGCTGGTGAGCAGCAGCAGCCGTACGGCCGGGTCGCGGCGGGCGGCCTGCCCCAGCGGCCACAGGCTGGCCAGCAGGGCGAGGTAGAGCAGCGGTGAGGTCACCAGCGCCTGCAGCAGCACATAGCCCAGGCCTTGTGGCTGGAACTGCCAAGGGTGGCGGTCATTGAAGTGGAAGCCGATGGCGGCATAGTGGTGTGCCAGGTTGAAGCCCAGTGCCGGCAGCAGGCCCAGCAGGGCCAGCAGCGCGGCCAGCCAGGGGCCCGGGGTGCGCCACAGGCGCCGGGTCGCGGGGTCAGACAGGCTGCTGATGAGCAATGCCAGTGGCACCAGCACGAAGCGGTAGTGCGCCAGGAAGCCCAGCCCCAGCAATACACCCAGCAGCAGCCAGTGGCGCAGGCTGGGCGCGCGCACCGTACGCACCGCCATGCCCAGGGCCAGGGTGCTGAGCAGCACCAGCGGTGCATCCGGCAGGGCCAGCACGCCGAGGCCGGCCAGCAGCGGGACGGCGGTGGTGGCCAGCAGGCTCCAGAGGGCCTGGCGTGGCCCGGCCAGCGGCAGGGCCAGCCACCACACCGCCAGCGGCAGGACGCTGCCGCAGGCGGCAAACAGCAGGCGTACGCCCAGGAGGGTGTCACCGGCCAGGGCCGTGCCCAGGGCAACCAGCAGCGGCGTCAGCAGCGGGACATCGCTGTAGCCCCAGTCGGGGTGGTGGCTTTCCAGCCAGTAGAAGGCCTCGTCGCCGAACAGCTCCAGCGTCCCGGCCAGCCAGAAGCGCAGCACGGCCATGCCGCCCAGCAGGGCGGCAGCCAGCAGCCACAGGGTGCGGTTGGTATGCGGGGCGGGGACAGGCTGGGTCACAGGGCAGGGCGATGGCAACGGAGTTGCCGCGTATTGTGCCACAGGCCCTGCCGGGAACGGCTGCAAACGGGTGCGTCGCCGCACAAGGGCGGTGCATGCCGGCCCTGCCGGGCCGTGGGGGCGGCTGCCGGCGGCGGGCTGTCACGGCAATTTCACGGTTTGGCAAACAAATTGCATTACTGTTTTTGCAGCATGACGACGCGCAGAATGACCGCATCAGGGATCGACAGGGGACACGCACATGGCCAGCATCCAGCCGTTCACCCACATTGCCGCCCGTGCCAACGCATCGGCGTGGGACAGTTTCTTCCGCCTCACCGGCAGCAGCGATTGCCTCGGCATGATCGTGCGGCGCCCGGACGGCCGCTACTTCGATGATGCCGATGCCGAACCGGCCCGGCATCCCATCGCCGGTGGCGATGACGAGCTGCTGCACTGCGACCGGCTCTGAGCCTGCCGTAATGCGCCCGGCACGGGAGCGGCTGCCCCGTCCTGGCTGACCATGGCCGGCGCCGGTCGGGTTTGGTGGGCATGCGGGCCTGAGGCTAGAATGGCAGGCCCTCGTCCTGACAGGCGCCTGCCATGACCGCCACGCTGGAAACCCGCCTTGCCCGGCTCGAAGCCATCGAAGCCATCCGCCAGCTCAAGCACCGCTATTTCCGTGCCTGTGACACCAAGCAGGTCGCGCTGATGCGGGAGTGCTTCGCCGACGGGCCGATGCACATCGATTACGGTGCCGTCGGCATCTTCAGCCACCGCGATGACCTGGTGGCGCTGTTCAGCAAGGTGGGCTGCCACCCGCACATGGTGGAAATGCACCATGGCCAGAATCCCGAGATCAGCATCCACGGCCCGGATTTCGCCAGCGGCACCTGGGGCCTGTTCTACTACCTCATCAACACGCAGGAACAGACCCTGACCCAGCTGGGCGGTTTCTACGAGGACGAATACCGCCGTGAGGGCGAGGCGTGGCGCATCAGCCGCACCGTGTTCCGTGTCCACAGCATGCAGGTACACCGGCTGGAAGGCGGCCACGTGTACAACCTGCTGGCCGGCAGCCCGCCGGCATAACCGTGAAGCCCAAGGAGATGAGCATGAGCGCAGTCCAGGATTTTCCCGCCGGTGCCGCACTGGTGATCGGGGGCAGTGGCGGTACCGGTGTCGCGATCTGCGAGGCACTGGCACGGGCCGGCAGTGATGTGGTGCTGACCTACCACGGCAACAAGGCACGCGCCGATGATGTGGTTGCTGTGCTGAAGGGGCTCGGCCGCCAGGCCGAAGCGCACCAGCTGTCGATCGGCGATGCGGCACGCGTGCAGGCGGTCATCGACGATGTGGCCAGCCGCCGGCGCATCCACACCGTGGTGGTGGCCGCCGGTTCCGACATCCAGCAGCTGATGATCCGCGATGTGACGCCGGAGCAGTGGAAGGCGGTGATCGATGCCGACGTCAACGGTTTCTTCAACATCGTGCATTACTCGCTGCCGCACCTGAAACAGGGCGGTGGCGGCTCGTATGTGCACATCAGTTCGGCCGGCCTGCACAAATGGCCCGAGCGCGATGTGCTGTCGGTGGCGCCGAAAGCCGCCATCGAATGGCTGATCCAGGGCATCGCGAAGGAAGAAGGCCGCTTCGGCATCCGCGCCAACAGCGTGGCCATCGGCGTGATCAACACCGGCATCTTCAAGCGCCTGTGGGCCGATGGCACCTTCGACGAGGCCTGGAAGGACGCCGTGCAGGCCGGCCTGTGCCTCAAGCGCTGGGGTGAGCCGGAAGAAGTGGCCCATGCGGTGGTGTACCTGGCCTCGCAGAAGGCCGCGTATGTCACCGGCCAGATGATCTCCGTCGATGGGGGTTACGGCGTCTGACCGCGCGTCCGGGCGGGGCCCCGGCCTGCAGGAGCCGCCGTCAGCGCCTGAACCGGCCCTGCGTGCGCAGGCAAAAGCGCACCAGGGCCAGCATCAGGGGCACTTCGATCAGCACCCCCACCACGGTGGCGAGGGCTGCGCCCGAGGACAGGCCGAACAGCATCACGGCCGTGGCAATCGCCACTTCGAAGTGGTTCGAGGCACCGATCATCGCGGTCGGCGCCGCATCCGCGTAGGCCAGGCCCAGGCGCTGCGCCAGCCAGTAGCCCAGCCCGAAAACCAGCACGGTCTGGATGCACAGCGGGATGGCAATCCACAGGATGGTGAGCGGGTTGGCCAGGATGACCGCTCCCTTGAAACTGAACAGCAGGACCAGGGTGGTGAGCAGGGCCAGGATGGTGACCGGCGCCAGCCGGTGCAGGAAACGCTCACGGAACCAGGCTTCACCCTTGCAGGCGATGATCCAGCGGCGGGAGAAATGCCCGGCCACCAAAGGCAGCGCCACATAGGCACCGATCGACAGCAGCAGTGCCTGCCAGGGTACCGGCAGGCGGCCAATGCCGAGCAGAAAACCACCCAGCAGGCCGTACAACAGCAGCATCGTCAGTGAGTTGATGGCGACCATCACCAGGGTCAGGCCGTCGTTGCCGCGTGCCAGGTAACCCCAGACCAGCACCATGGCCGTGCAGGGCGCGATGCCGAGCAGGATGCAGCCGGCCAGGTAGCTGCGCCACAGCGGGATTTCCAGCATGCGTACCCCGTCGTGCAGCACCACCGTGCCGGCACCGTGCTGTGCCCCGGGCGGCAGGTCCAGCCCGAAGGGCAGTTTGACCAGGTCGGTGGCTTCCGTGCCGATCAGGCTGCGGAACAGCACGCCCAGGCACAGCAGTGCAATCGCGTACATGGTGAACGGCTTGATGCCCCAGTTGATGAACAGGGTCAGCAGGACCGGCCTGGCGTTGCGGCTGGTTTTGGCAGCGGCGGCAAAATCGATCTTCACCATGATCGGGTACATCATGAAAAACAGGCAGATCGCAATCGGGACCGACACCACCGGCGCACCGTTGATGTACAACGCCATGCCATCGAGCCGTGTGGCGACGCCCGGTGCCACTGCCCCGAGCAGGATGCCGCCGGCGATGCACAGCGCAATCCACAGGCTCAGGTAGCGTTCGAACGGGTTGTCCATCCGCCGTCCGGTGTTGTGCAGGGATGTCATGCAGGCTTCTCCAGGCCAAGGCTGTCGGGCAAGGTTTCGACAAAGGCGCGTATTTCATCGCGTACGCGACGGTACTGGGCCAGGGCTTCTGCCGCGCTGCCGGCATTCCTGGCCAGTTGCGGCGGGTCATCGAAGCCGGCATGGATGATGCGGGCGTGGCCGGGAAAGTGCGGGCAGGTTTCATGGGCGTGGCCACAGACCGTGATGACGGCATCAAACGGGATGTGCAACAGCCCTGTCACGTTTTTTGAAGACTGCCCGCTGATGTCGACGCCGGCTTCGGCCATCACACGCACGGCATCCGGGTCCAGGCCATGCGGTGCGATGCCGGCCGACCACGCCTCGATGCAGTCGCTTTTCAAGTGGCGCACCCAGCCTTCGGCCATCTGGCTGCGGCAGGCGTTGCCGGTGCACAGGAACAGGATTTTCAGCGTGCGTGCCTGTGGCATGACAGGGTCAATCCGCAGGGCAGCAGCGTTCACCGCGCTGCTGCCGGCAGAGGGTTTCCGGGTCGGTTGCGGCAATGCGGCGCAGCTGTGGGCGGTCGGCACGCCAGTCGCCGGAAGCCTGCAGCACCGGCAGCAGCCAGTCGAGCAGGCCGGCGGTGGCAGGGGTTTCCTGCAGGCGAAACCAGACCCAGCGGCCGTCCTTGCGGCTGGCCAGCAGGCCGCTGGCCGCCAGCTGCGCCAGATGGCGCGAAGCGGTGGCGCCGCTCACGCCGAGCAGTTCGGTCAGCTGGCAGGCGCACAGTTCCTCGTACTCGGCCAGGGCCGCGACGAGGCGCAGGCGGTTGCGATCAGCGAGGGCCTTGAGCGGCAACAGGGGCTCCATGGCGATTCCTATATTTAGCTAATTGGCTAAATATACATTCGGGAAGGCAGGGGCATCAAGGCTGCCGTGCGCGTCGTCAGGCCGTGTCCTGGCGTGTCCACTGCTGCAGCATGCGGGCCAGCTGCTGCAGGCGCACCGGCTTGGCGAGGTAGTCATCCATGCCGGCATCGAGGCAGCGTTGCCGGTAGGATTCGATGGCGTGTGCCGTCAGGGCGATGATGGGCGTATGGCGCCTGCCATCGTGCTCCAGTGCGCGGATGAGGCCGGTGGCAGTGAAGCCGTCCATCAGCGGCATCTCGCAATCCATCAGGATGGCATCGAAGGGGCCGTGCTCGCGCACGCAGTCCACGGCCTGCTGGCCATTGTCGGCATGCTCGTGCAGGACTTTCATCGCTTCCAGCAGGTGCTCGATGACCTGGCGGTTGATCGGGTTGTCCTCCACCAGCAAGACGCGCAGGTGGGACAGGTTGGGCACTGAAAACATCCCGCTGGCCACCTCGCTGGTGTCCGGCGTCGCTTCGCAGCAACGGAACGGCAGGCTGACCTGCACGCTGGTGCCCTTGCCGGGCTGGCTGGACAGCCGCAGGTGGCCACCCATCAGCTGGCTCAGTTCCTTGCAGATGGTGAGTCCCAGGCCGGTACCGCCGTAAATGCGCGTGATGCGGCTGTCGGCCTGTGTGAAGGCCTGGAACAGCTGGCCCTGCTGTTCCGGGCTGATGCCGATTCCGGTATCGGAAATCACGAAATTGAGCACGATGGTATCGGCAGACTGCGACTGCACGGTCACTTCCATGCGGATTTCGCCGTGCTCGGTGAATTTGAGGGCATTCGACAGCAGGTTCAGCAGGATCTGTGCCAGCCGGTTGGGGTCGCCCTGCAGGTATTGCGGGATGCGGTCATCGAAGTACAGGCGGAACCACAGCTGGCGGTTTTCCGCCTGCGGCTGGATGATGCCCGCAATGCGGCGGATTTCGCGTACCGGGTTGAAACGGATGTTTTCCAGCGTGACCTTGCCGGCTTCGAGCTTCGAGTAGTCGAGGATGTCGTTGATGACGCGCAGCAGGCTGTTGGACGCGTTGTGGGTGATGTCGAGGTATTTGCGTTGTTCATCCGTCAGTACGGTGGATTCCAGCATGTCGAGCATGCCGATGATGCCGTTCATGGGCGTGCGTATCTCGTGGCTCATGCGGGCCAGGAAATCGGTCTTGGCCGTGGCCTGTGTGGCGGCCAGGACAGCCTGTTCTTCCAGGGCCCTGGCTTCCTGGCGGTAATGGCGGATGCGTTCGGAAATGGTAAAGGCCAGCATCAGCGACTGGGTGGTGAGGCCGAACTCGTAGCCGTAGCGGATGAAGGTGCTGCTGGGCAGGAACGCCATGCCGCCTAGGGCCGACAATGCCGACAGCACCAGGAAGGCGAGGGTGCCCACCAGTACCGGCAGGGCAAACGGGTGGCGTTGTGACTGCATGTACACCGATACGCTGCTGCAGACCAGCCCGATGGCGAAGGCCAGGATCGACAGCAGCAGGACCAGTGTGCTGAAGGGCAGCAGCAGGAAACCGATGCCGCTGGCACCACTGAGGGCGGCGCTGGCGACCATCAGCCGGTTGGTGCACGGGTAATCCTGTGCCGTGTTGTAGATGCGCCGCAGCAGCAGCACATAGAACATCAGGAATGCACTGAGGATGGTGTTGTACAGCGCATGTTGCAGGCCGGCGTGATCCGGCAGGCGCGGGAAGGTATAGCCGCCGAAGTAGTACACGGTGGCAATGCCGGTACCGATGAACAGGCAGCAGTGGATGAAACTCGGGTATTCGCGGCTGTGCACCATCACGAACAGCAGGTAGACCAGGATGCCGGTCATGATGCCCATGAAGGTGTGCGAGATCGCCGCTGCACGCTGCATGCGCTGCTGGAATGCCGGTACGGAGACCAGTTCCGGGTTGATCGGCACCAGGTAGGCGGTGTTGATGCGCACGTACACATCCTGCGTCACCCCCGGGTCGACGGTGAGCGGGAAGGCGTGGAAGCGGTAATAGGGAATCGGGCGATCGAGAAACGGGTATTCGGTGCCGGTGCGGTAATGCACGGTCTCGCCGGCCGGCGTGCGGTAGGCAAACTCCAGTTCGCTGATCAGCGTGACATCAAAGTCGAGGATGCGCGTTTGCGGCTGGCCGGTGTTGTTGCGGACCTGGAAGCGCAGCCAGTTGTCCTGCATGCGTTGCAGGTCGCGGGCATCGCGGTAGGGCCGGAAGGCGATGTCCTGCGGCCGTTCCAGCAGGCGTTCGGCCGACAGCTGCCGGCCGGGGTCGACATGGATGGCGGCTGCGTCCAGCAGGCGGAAAACGGCCTGGTCATCGCCCAGTTCAAACAGCGCCAGTGCCGGGTTGGCCAGCAGCAGCAACAGGCAGGCAGCCAGCCGGCGGCAGCGGGAGCGGCGGTGGGTGATGGGCTGGCCGTGGGAATCCATTCGGGTGGCGGCACCGGTTTTATCGTTGTGTGGTGTGCGTCCTGCAGCCAGTATCGCCGCAAATGGCCGCGGGCGCCAAGTGCAGGGGGTTACCCGGCAGGCGGGGTGTGGGCGGGTATCACGCGGTGGCCGTCGGTGCGGTATTCACCCAGGTAGATGCCGAACTGCCCGCTGTGCAGCTCGCGGTAGAACACCCGCACCTGCCCGGCAACGGCCGGGAAAGCCAGCTGCGCCCAGGGCAACGCGGCTTCGCTGAACAGCGCGATCTCGCTGGCTTCGGGGCCGGGGTGGAAGGCGGTGGCATCGGCCATGGCGGCGGGCAGGGTGGTGCGGAAGGCGACATAGACCTCGTTGATGGCGACCAGGCTGCCGATGGCGTACAGCTGCATGCTGTCCGGCGGCAATTGCAGACCGGTTTCCTCGGCAAACTCGCGTGCCGCGGCTTCCTGCAGCGATTCACCCTGCTCCAGGAAGCCCGAGGGGATGAACCAGAAGCCGGCGCGTGGCGGCTGTGCGCGGCGGATCCACAGCAGGCGTTCGCCGGCATTGGCCATCACCGAGACCAGCACCTTCGGGTTTTCGTAATGCACGCGGCCGCAGGCATCGCAGACGCAGCGCAGGCGGTTGTCGCCGTCGGGGATGCGGCAGCTGACGGGCTGGCCGCAGTGGCTGCAGAAGTTCATGCGGGTATCCGGTCGGGCAGGTGAGGCCACAGTATGCGGCGGCGATCCGCCCGCCGGCAATGGGAAAGGCCGGCACGGGCCGGCCTTTCCCGCAGGGGGCTTCAGCGTTTGGCGATCACGCAGCTGCCGTGGCCGAACAGGCCTTGGTTGGCGGTCAGGCCGACGCGGGCATTGGCGACCTGGCGGCCGCCGGCTTCGCCACGCAGTTGCCAGGTGAGCTCGCACACCTGGGCCAGGGCCTGGGCCGGTACCGCTTCGCCGAAGCAGGCCAGTCCGCCCGACGGGTTCACCGGCAGGCGGCCGCCGATTTTGGTGTCGCCGCGTCGTACGAGGTTTTTGGCCTCGCCGCGTGCGCAGAAGCCGAGGTCTTCGTACCAGTCGAGCTCCAGGGCGGTGGACAGGTCGTACACCTCGGCCAGGCTGACATCCTGCGGGCCGATGCCGGCTTCCTCGTAGGCCTTCTGCGCCAGCGCCGGGCGGAAGCGGTGCGCGTCGGCCGCCACGGCCGAATCGGTGGCGATGTCGGGCATCTCGACGAGTTCGCTGGCGAAGGTCGGCGTCACGGTTGAGATCGCGGCGATGCGCACGGCATCGCCCTTGCCGATGCGCCGGGCGTAGTCGAGGCTGGAGACGATGATGGCCGCGCCGCCGTCGCTGGTGGCGCAGATGTCCATCAGGTGCAGCGGGTCGGCCACCATGGCCGAAGCCATCACATCCGCCACGCTGAACGCTTTCTTGTAGCGGGCATACGGGTTGTGCAGGCCGTTGGCGGAGTTCTTCTCCTTCACCAGCGCGAAATCCTCTGCGGTGTCGCCGTACAGGCCCATGCGGCGGCGTGCATACAGGGCGAAATAGGTCGGGTTGGTGATGCCGAGGCGGAAGCGCACCCAGTCCGGATCGTCCGGGCGTTCGCCCTTGGCCGGGGCAAGGAAGCCTTTCGGGGTGGTGTCGGCACCGACCACCAGCGCCACCTCGCACTCACCGGCGAGGATCTTCGAGCGGGCGGCCGCCAGTGCCTGCGAGCCGGAGGCGCAGGCCGCGTAGGAGGTGGCCACCTGCGCACCCTGCCAGCCCAATGCCTGTGCAAAGGTGGCACCGGCCACATAGCCCGGGTAACCGCAGCGCATGGTGGCGGCACCCGAGACGAACTGGATGTGCTGCCACGGTACGCCGGCATCCTTCAGGGCCGCACGCGCAGCGTGCACGCCGTACTCGACGAAGTTGCGGCCCCATTTGCCCCAGGGGTGCATGCCGACGCCGAGAATCGCAATTTCCTGTGTCATCAGAACATCTCCGGATAATCGTGGGCGTTCAGGCCGCGGGTTTCCATTTCCAGGTCATCTTGATGGACGCGTCGTCCTCGAACAGCGGTTCCAGCACGAGTTCCACCGGCATGCCGACTTGCAGCGCACCGACATCCACGCCGGTCACCACCTGGCCCAGCACGATCATCTTTTCCTTGCCCAGTTCCACCGCGGCGATCGCGAACGGCACATAGGGGTCGGCCGCAATGAAGGGCTCCGGCGGCTGGTAGCAGGCATTGGTGTACGACCAGATCGTACCGGTGCGCGACAGTGGCACTTCCTCGAAGGTCTCGCTGTCGCAGGCCGGGTTCTTGCAGAACAGGATTTTCTTCGGGAAGAAATAGCTGCCGCACTTGACGCAGCGGCTGCCCAGCAGGCAAGGCGTGTCGTCCATGGTGAACCAGCCCTCGAGGGCGGCTACCCGGGGTTTCTGACTCATGGGATTCTCCAGCGGGTGACGGCAAACCGCGCCCGGGGGCGCGAAATCCAGCAAAATCAGAAGGATACAGATCGCCACCGGCAGCCGCAACCGCGGCGTGGGCATTCCCGGCCGCGCACTGATCGGCAAAGACAGCCGGCTTGAACGCTTTTGCCATTGGTGGCGGCTGCCGATTCCCAAATAATTCAGCACCTTAATAAAACGATGCCGCCGCCGCGCCGGCCGATCCACCCCGGCGGGTTGATCGTAATGGCCAAGCGATTGCGGCTAAGATAAGGCCCCTTTTCCCGTACCACCCACCCGGACCGGCCAGGAGTCACCCATGAAACTGGAGTTCACCCCCGAGCAGGAAGCGCTCCGCAAGGAATTGCGCGCCTACTTCAAGAAACTCATGACCCCCGAACTCGTCGAGGAGGTCAACCAGACCATCGGCGAAGGCGGCGGCCCGCTGTTCTGGAAAGCGATGCGCAAGCTGGGCAAGGACGGCTGGATCGGCGTGGGTTGGCCGAAGGAGCTCGGCGGCCGCGGCCTGAGCGAGATGGAGCAGTTCATCTTCGTCGAGGAAGTGATGCGCGCCGGTTTCCCGTTCCCTTTCCTCACCACGGAATCGGTCGGCCCGATACTCGCGGCCAACGCCTCACCGCGCCTGCGCAGCCTGCTGGTGCCGAAAATCCTCGGCGGCGAGATCATCATCGCCATCGGCTATTCCGAGCCCGGTGCCGGCACCGACCTCGCCTCGCTGAAGACCACGGCACGCAAGGAAGGCAATGAATGGGTCATCAACGGCCAGAAGATGTGGACCTCGCTCGCGCACCATTCCAGCTGGGTATGGGTGGCGGCCCGCACCAATCCCGACCCGGAAGTGAAAAAACACAAGGGCATCTCGATTTTCCTGGTGCCGGTGGAAGCCAAGGGCTTCAGCATGTCGGCCGTGCATACCTTGGGTGACGTGCGCACCAATGCCACCTACTACGACAATGTGCGCCTGCCGGAAGACCACCTCGTCGGTGAACTCGATGGCGGCTGGAAGCTGATCACCAGCCAGCTGAACCGCGAACGCCTGTCGCTGGTGAATGTCGGCTCCTTCTCGCAGCTGTTCAACAATGTCGCGAAGTGGGCCAAGGACACCAAACTGGGCGACGGCAGCCGTGTGATCGACCAACCCTGGGTGCAGATCAACCTGGCGAAGGCGCGCACCGGCCTCGAAGCGCTCAAGCTCATCTGCTACCGCCAGGCCTGGAGCATGACGGTGGGCGAGCTGTCGATGCAGGATGCGTCCGCAGCCAAGGTCTACGGTACCGAGTTCTTCGTCGAGCTGTACCGCCTGCTCGGCGAAATCCTCGGCCAGCCCGGTGTGCTGCACCGGGATTCGAAAGGCGCCGTGCTCAAGGGGCGCCTGGAGGCCCTCTACCGCACGGCCTCCATCATCACCTTCGGTGGCGGCACCAACGAAATTCAACGCGACATCATTGCGATGGCAGGGCTGTGGATGCCCCGTGCCAAGCGCTAAGGGGAGGGGACGATCATGGATTTCTCATTCAACGAAACCCAGAAGGAAGTACAGGGCCTGGCCCGCCAGATCCTCGGTGACCTGGCCACGGTCGAGCGCCTCAATGCCGTCGATCAGCAGGAAGACCGCTTCGATGCCGACCTGTGGAAGCAGTTGGCCGAGGCCGGCCTGCTCGGGGTGGCCATCGAGGAGAAATACGGCGGCATGGGCTTCGGCTATACCGAACTCGCCCTGTTCGTGGAGGAAGTCGGCCGTACCGTGGCGCCGGTGCCGGTGGTGCCGGTACTGGTGAGTGCTGCATTGCCGATCCAGAAATTCGGCAACGCTGCGCAGAAAAAGGCCTGGCTGCCGAAAATCGCCTCCGGTGAGGCCCTGCTCACGGCGGCACTGATCGAGGATCGCAACGAGTGCCCGGCAGCGCCGCTCAGCACTGCGAAAGCCAAGGGCAAGGGCCTGCTCGTCAGCGGCACCAAGACCTGCGTGCCGTTCGCGCACCAGGCGGATCGCGTGCTGGTGTCGGCCAAAACCGCCCGCGGCGTGGTGGTCGTGCTGGTCGACCCGAAGGCGAAGGGCGTGAAACTGACCCGCCAGGTCAGCACCACGCGCGAGCCCTGGTTCGAGCTGGTGATGAAGGATGTGCTGGTGCCGGAAACCGACATCCTCGCCCGCGCCGACAAGGGTGCGGCCGTGATGAAGTGGGTATCGGACCGCAGCAAGACGGCGTTGTGTGCCATGCAGGCCGGCGTGACCGACAAGGCCATGCGCATGACGGCCAGCTACACCTGCGAGCGGCAGCAGTTCGGTGCGGCCATTGGCAGCTTCCAGGCCGTGCAGCACCGTGCCGCCAACTGCTACATGGATGTCGAGTGCCTCAAGCTCACCACCTACCAGGCGGTGTCGCTGCTCGACAGCGGTCGCGAGGCCACCAACGAGGTGATGATCGCCAAGGTGTGGGCAGGGGATACCGGCCACCGCGTCAGCTATGCGGCACAGCACCTGCACGGCGGCTTCGGCATCGACCGCGATTACAGCCTGTGGCGCTACTGCCTGTGGGCTCGCCAGCTCGAGATGTCGCTCGGCACCTCGGCCCGCATGCTGGCCACCCTGGGTGCGCGCATTGCCGAGGGCAAGGCGTACGCCGAATAGGCCGTACGTTGCGTACAAGAAACCCGGCCCCGGCCGGGTTTCTTGTTGCCGGGCGGGATGCGCCGGCTGCCGTGCCGGCCGCATCCTGCTGTTACAATGGCAGCTCCCGTTCCAGCCACCGGAAGCCTGCCATGACTGCCCGTTCGCCCTTTGATCCCGTTACCCTCGGCCCGCTGACCCTGCGCAACCGCTTCATCAAGTCGGGCGCCAACGAGGCCATGTCGCGTGACGGGCGCCCCACCAAGGCGATGGTGAAGCACCACCGTGATCTGGCAGCCGGCGGCATCGGCATGACCACGGTGGCCTACATGGCCGTGGCCGAGGTGGGCCGCACCCTGGGCGACCAGATCTGGATGCGTCCCGACGTGCTGCCCGACCTGCGCGTGCTGACCGATGCCGTGCACGCCGAGGGCGCGGCGATTTCCGCCCAGATCACCCACGGCGGCTCCTTCGTCACCAGCCTGCATGTGAAGGGCCGTACCATCAGCGCCAGTTCCGGCTTCAATGCTGCCGGCAGCCTGCGCGGCAACTTCCTGCAGCGCGCGATGAACGAAGACGACATGCAGCGCGTGATCGGCGAATTCGCGCGCGCCGCCGAACTGTGCCGCGAGGCCGGCTTCGATGCCGTCGAGCTGCACATGGGCCACGGCTACCTGCTGAACCAGTTCATCTCGCCCCTGAGCAACAAGCGCCGCGATGCATACGGCGGCAGCGCCGAAAACCGCGTGCGTTTCCCGGCCCGCGTGTTGGCGGCCGTGAAGCAGGCCGTGGGCCGTGACCTCGCCGTATTGGCCAAGATCAATGTCGCCGACGGCGTGAAGGGTGGTGCCACGGTGGACGATGCCATCGTCACCGCCCGCGCCCTGCAGGCCGCCGGTGCCGACATGCTGGTGCTGTCGGGCGGGCGTAATGTCGAATCGACCTGGTTCATGTTCGGCAGCACCATGCACCGCGAGGAAGTGAGCAAGATACTGCGGCAGCAGGGCGACTGGCTCACCGCGTTTGCGATGAAGGCAGTGGCGTTCATGGAGCCGAAAATCGCTTTCCGCGAGCTGTATTTCCGCGAGTACTCGCAGAAGATCCGGGCCGCCGTCGACCTGCCGCTGGCCTACCTGGGCGGCATCAAGTCACTGGCCAATGCGCAGCAGGCGGTGGACGACGGTTTCGATGCGCTGGTGATGGCGCGCACGCTGATCCACGACCCGGCACTGGTCAACAAGTTCAAGAGCGGCGAAGTCACCCAGTCGGGCTGCACCAGCTGCAATGCCTGCGTGGCCTACATCTACCACCCGGGCGGCACCCGCTGCGTGCTGAACCCGCCCAATGACGAAGCGCTGAACCGGATACCGGCCTCCGCACCCTGAGGTGCGCGAGCCGGGAGTATTGGGACCAAAGCAGGATTTCCCTGCCATGCGGTGGTGGGAGCGGGGAAGATCGCCCCATCACGCATGGATCAGGATTTAATCCCTCAGGCCCCTTTAATTCTCAATTATTATTAGGTGTTAGGTAACAAATGCACGGGGTTCGACCATGAAAGATCAGGAAATCATGAGGGCGTGCGACACCTGCAAAAAACAGTTTCAGTTCGGCCCTCATCGATACGAAGGGCGGTTTATTAAGTTATATGGCATTACCGTTTGCGACAGCTGCTGGAGTGGAAATTGGGATGGCTGGGCTCCGCATTTCGAGCCAATTCTTCAAGAGCACATGGCAAAGAACAACCTCCCAGAACCACAACGAAACAGCAAAGGCCTGCTACCGCGTGACCAAAGCTAGCCGCCAAACAATACGTTTAACTTTCGCTCACTTCTTTCGCTGCGCGACAAAAAGTTGCGCTTTTGGCCGCTCGGTAGCTTAATCGTTCGATGGCACGATGACGCCTCAGGGCAGTTGCTTGTTACGGCCCATGGCGGTCAGTCAGGTGTAAGCTTCGCCCACGCAATACTCCGCAAGGGGAGGAATCATCATAATGTGCCTAGAAAAATGAGCTCCGAAAATGGCATCTATGCGCTGATAAAAATCGGCGAACAAAATCACATGGAAGACCTCATTGATAAAGGGGCCATATTTCTTCGTCGACTGAAAGCGTTCCATGGCATTACGGATCAGGCTCGCGTTGACAGATACGAAGGCGCGGCCGAAGTATTCCAGCCCGATAAGGTCGTATTTACCGTTAATGGCCGACGCATAAAAAATTTCGCCGGGCCGGTAATGATAAATGGGCCACATAACCCCCTCATATATTGCATGTACGCACTGACGCCAAAACACCTTTCTTGTGAAAGTGGGCGCTATATTGACGAAAGATGCCTGGGGCTTGGAGACACAGCTGTTTTCATTACGAATGTAACGGCCTTTTATGAAAGGCTTGAGATCGCGGCAACCAAGCAGCGCTTCAATATGCGTGCTAGATTAATTGAATATGTTCCATGGGATTCGCATTCGGGCAGCATGGGTGCCTTTAGAAAGTTTGATGACCTTGGATACCAGCATGAGTGGCGAGCAGTCTTTGGCCTTATGGTAGAAGGTGAGACATTTCGCCTTGAAATCGGGTCATTGCGGGATATCGCCAAGATTGGAAAGATTGAAGATTTGAATCGTGCAATTAAATTTGTCCCTTAGTATTAAATAATAAGAATTATTGTTTACTTCGATCGCGGCGCGTATTGCTCGAAATAGCGCTTGGCTAGGATCTGCCCCGTCGCCCGCTGATCCGGGGTCAGTCTTTTGGCAACACGGTCTCGAACTTCAGCCGCCCCGGCAAAGCCATTGGCGGCGGCGACGGCAAGCCAGGCATAGGCTTCGGTGTCATCCTGCGCCCCACCCTGGCCCTTGGTATACATCACGCCAAGGTTGTATTGCGCATGCGCAAGGCCCTGCTCGGCGGC
>LAHR01002888.1_pt1 | contig 25623 bp, 19 predicted proteins | sample 329641 | NCBI WGS metagenome assembly LAHR01 (sample SAMN03275701, study PRJNA271635) | activated sludge metagenome | isolation source: Sample C-3 Sludge from acetogenic chamber (third chamber) of Anaerobic...
AATACGGAATCAATACGGATGAAATCCGTATTGATTCCGTATTTATACCGTATTGATAAGGGGAGCCAATAAGGACCAAAGTGGAAATGAAGAAATGGATCCCGACAATACATCTGGACAACTGGGTTGGCTTGATAATATGCGCTCTCCATCGAAGCGATTGGATCAGCCCGGAGGGCGACAGACTATAGCGAGGGAGTGTAGTGAGTGCAGCGAACGGAACCCCTCGACAAGCGGGTGCATATCATACAAAATTATCCCTCAGACCGGTCAGGGGTTTGATTGCCTCACAATCCGGGCGAACATATCCGTCCCGCTGGCGGAGCCGAAATAGCCCAGGGCGTTGTGGATGCCGCCTTGGAGATAGCCTTCCTCCATGAAATTGTAGTTGAAATAGTTCTCATCAACTATTTGCAAACGAAGGCGGTAGCGTCCGTAGAAGACAAAGGCAGTTGCGTAGTTGTTCAGCACCAGGTAGTTGTCTGGCAACCCCGGCAGGGGCGCGGAGTTAAAGACATACATGAAGCTGATTTTGCGGGGGGGGCTGCCGGCATTGTAACCGACGGCCATGTTTTCGTTGGGATGCTGTCCCTGCAGGAATTGCGAGGTATATTCCAGATCCGTGCTGAAGGGTTCCAGGCAATAGGTTTCCGCCATAAAGTAGAAGTTTCCAGCGGAGGCACCGGTAGAAGCGATGGCGGGAAAATCGCTGTCGATCCTGGCCCAGGGGATTTCGTTGCTGGTTTGCGGGTCCAGCGAAAAGCCGATGCCTGGAGGGTTGACTCCGTAGGGATCGGGCTCGGCGACAAGGCAGACAGGGACGGTGGTTTCTGCCCAGATCAAGGAATCCGCTCCCGGCACCTGCACTTCGATACGGTAGCGGTGTTCAGGCTGGATGATGTTTTCAGCCAGATCAATGTATTTGAATTTGAATTCATGCAAGGCTGGCGTGAGCTGGAATTCCAACCCGGTATCCAGGTCGCGGATGGTGACCGTGGCATCGTAAACGAAGATCTCCAGGGGGTTGAAATCCTCGATGGCGGAGCTGCGGGTCACATAGACCGGGTATTCCAAATGGACAGGTTTTCCGGCCATCAGCAGTCCTGCTACAGTGAAGACGTCGCCTTCAAAACGTGGCCCGCTGGTGTTTTCGCAGGACGCCAGCAGCATGGCCAACAGCGGTATAAAAAGGGTCAGGAGCCGAACGGGAGGGAACTTTACCATGTGACATTCACCCCAATGAAAGGCAGAAAGGGAAACTGGGAGCCGTCGTTGGCTTGCAGTTGCAGGCTCAGGTCTTCCTGCGGGACCAGCCGGTAACTACGAAAACTTACGTTTTTGCGGTCGAAGAGGTTGATCACGTCCAGATAGGGTTCGATGCTGCCCCAGCGCGTGTTCCACTGCAGTTTGGCGCTCAGGTCCAGCCGCATGTAATAGGGCAGGCGATAGCCGTCTTTGTAGCTGTAGATGATCTGGAAATTCTCGCCGTCGAAATAGACGCGTTCCGGCACCTCCACCGGCTGGCCTTTCCCGCCTGTATGATGCCTATCCCAATCCCTTCCGCGAAGGCGGAACAACCCTGATCGAAGCCAGGATCGCAAGCAGTGAAAGCGGCATCCTGAGCGTCTGCAACCTGCGCGGCCAGGTTATCCGCGGCCTGCAGCTGGGCTCCGGAAATCATCAGATCAGCCTGGCCAGCGGCGATCTGCCTTCCGGAATCTATCTGTATAAACTGCAAACGCCCAGCGTGCGCCTAGTTAAAAAGCTGGTGCTGTTGCGTTAAACCGCAGTCTCGCCCGTCATCCCCGTAGCCCGATGAGCTGATCTACCCGCCAGGTCCGGCTTCAGTAGAAAACTACGGCCGAGAACTGCCTCCGGAAGGTTTTTGTCCCATCCGTGGGCCGGGATTCCCAGGAAATGTAATATCTTCCCCGGGGCGCGATCCTGCCCGTGGAGGTCATGCCATTCCAAGTGAGCATCCCTTCCGCCGTGATCATAGTGTAATCAGCCAGAATGCGCACCAGGCAGCCGCTGAGATCGTAAACCCGGCAATTGACACGGCTCTGGGCGCTGTCCAGCTTGTAAACGAGGTTGATCGTTTCGCCGTTTTGGGGATTGCAGGGGCTGCCCTCAACCCGGACAGAGTTTTGATACTCCGGCACAGGGACGCTCTGGCTGTTGGCCTTGCCCGGCGTGGAGCCGGAGAGGTCGAGCGAATGGCGCCATGCCACCTGCTGAGAGGAGTCGAGATAGCGTTCCAGCGATTTGCCCTGGTGCGATCCGCCCCCGCTGTAACTCATCTGATCGATGCTGTTGCCATCTGAATCCTGCAGTGTGATGCTGTCGCTGTCGTTGTTCAGAACTGTCCAGCCGCTGGTGCCGATCACCGCGCTCGCCGGACAATCCGGATAGTGCGCCAGAAACTGCCCGGGCGTCGAACAGAGCACGAAATAACCGGAATAACCAGGCAGGCTGAAGGTGCATTCATGGTCGGCGGCGTCGATGATCTTATATTCACCCCGGGTGTTCGCTGCTTGCACCCAAAGCTCTATCCACTCGGGTTTTCCGGTCTCGGGATGGTACATGAGTTCATTGATCATCGGTGGCCTTAACTCCAGCGCAAACAGGTCCACGGTCACGGTATTGTTGCCAGGGTCAGGGTCGTTTTCCAGATCAAGTTCAGCTGTGACCTGATGATTAAGATCGTCCTCCACAGGCAGGCTGGCCACGACAAGCAGCGAATCCCCGGCGGCAAGATCTGAGACTATTTTGTCATCGATCTTTATGCCATCCAGATAGATACGCAGATCAGCGCTGATCGCCGGACTGATGTCCGCCAGGTTTTTTGCCCAGACCCCAAACTGCCAACCACTTTCCGCTTTCCAAGTACTGGGATGCAGGAGGGCATAATCGACCCGGACGCGGTTGGGCAGCCCGGGAGTTGGTTCCTGCTCCGCGTAAAAGTCGGTAGCGCAGTCGTTTGTATCATATCCGTCCATCCGCCTGGCCAACGAGTAACTCTCCGGCACATCCACGGCAAAGCTGGTGCCAGGCAAGCCTGTGTCATCAGGCAGGCCGTTGCTGTTGGGGCTGTCGTAAAGCACTGTGTCGGTGTAGGATCCGTCAGAACTCAGGTAGCGGATGGCATCGGTTTCAGCCCCGCCGTTTTGAAAGGCCAGCGGGGTTACGAAAACCGCCTGTTCGACCAGGGCGTCGCCGATCAACACAATGTGGTGGGCACGCAGGATGAAGTGGGGAAATTCAAAGACCTCCCCAAAATTGGCTCCGCCGCTGAAGATCTTGGCTCCGGCGAGATTGACATCCGTGTTTCCGGAATTGTAAAGCTCGATCCATTCCTTGCCGCTGTCCGCGCCGTCGGGATCGTAGCAGACCTCATTGATCACCACCTGGCAGGAGATCCGCGCCGGCAGCAAAGCCAGCGCCAGACAGGCCAGCAACCCTTGCCAAACCTTGATCACCGGTTTCACATCCTCTCTTCCGGCTCAGGGCAGGTCCAGCAGAATCGGTTCCACGCCCCAGATCTCAGCCGCGTATTCGCGGATGGCGCGGTCGGAGGAGAATTTTCCCACCCGCGCGATGTTCAGGATGGCCTTTCTGGCCCAGGCGTGACGGTCTTTCCAGAGCTCGTCGATGCGCTGCGAGGCTTCCAGGAAGGACCTGAAATCCGCCATGATGCAGTAGGGATCGCCGGAATCCAGCAGGGACCGGACTATCGGATCGAAGATGCCTTTTTCTTTGGGCGAGAACATATCCGAAGCGATGGCCTCGATAGCCCGGCGCAGCTCCGCGTCCTTATTGAAGTACTCGTATGGATTGTAACCGCCTTGTTTCAAAGCGGTTACCTCCGCGGCATTGAGCCCGAAGATGAACATGTTTTCGGTTCCTATCTCCTCGGCCATTTCCACGTTGGCGCCGTCCAAAGTGCCCAGGGTGAGGGCGCCGTTGAGGGCGAATTTCATGTTGCCGGTGCCGCTGGCCTCAAATCCCGCCGTTGAGATCTGCTCCGAAACATCCGCCGCGGGGATGATCTTTTCCGCCAGCGAGACCGTGTAATCAGGCAAAAACACCACCTTGAGCCTGTCTCCGACGTCCGGGTCCTTGTTCACCACCACGCCCAGATTGTTGATCAGCTTGATCAGGATCTTGGCCAGATAGTAGCCCGGGGCGGCTTTGCCGGCAAAAATGACGGTTCGCGGCACGCATTCAGCCTGGGGATCGTCCTTGATCCGCAGGTAGTGGGCAATGGTGCCCAACACATTTAGCAACTGGCGTTTATACTCGTGGAGCCGTTTGATCTGGGCGTCGAAGATGCTGTCCGCGGAGGTGCGGATGCCCGTCACCTTGAAGATGTGGCGACTCAGCGCGCGTTTATTGATCTGCTTGATCTCCAAAAAGGCATCCAGAAACTCGGTGTCATCAATGTATTGCTCGATCCCGCGGATGAGGTCCAGATCTGCCACCCAGGCATCGCCGATGTGCTCGGAGATGAGGCTGGCCAATTGCGGATTGCACACCCTCAGCCAGAGCCGGGGAGTGATGCCATTGGTCTTGTTCTGAAAGCGTTCGGGGTACATTTCGTAAAAATCCGGGAAGATGCGTTCCTTGATGATCTGGGAATGCAGCTTGGCCACCCCGTTCACCGCGTGGGACCCGTGCAGGCAAAGCTGCGCCATGCGCAGTTTCTTTTCCGGCCCTTCCTCGATCACGCTCAGGTTTTGCATCTTGTTGAGGTCGCCCGGATAGAGGCGCGTCACCTCTCCCAGGATGTGGTTGTTGATCTGGTAGATCAGCTGCAGGTGCCGCGGCAGCAGTTCTTTGAAGAGCTCCACACCCCATTTTTCCAGGGCTTCCGGCAGAATGGTGTGGTTGGTGTAGCTGAAGCAGCGGCGGGTGATATCCCAAGCGGTCTCAAAATCCAGCCTTTCCTCGTCGATGAGAACGCGCAGCAATTCCGGAATGGCCAGGGCCGGATGGGTGTCGTTGAGTTGCACGGCGATCTTGTCAGGAAGTTCGGCAAAGCTGTCGTGGTCTTGCTTCCAGCCCTGCAGGATGTCTTGCAGGGTGGCGCTAACGAAGAAGTATTCCTGCTCCAGGCGCAGCACCTTGCCCAAGTGGATGTTGTCGTTGGGATAGAGCACTTTGGAGATGTTTTCGGAGATGTTTTTGCGTTCCACGGCGCGCACGTAGTCGCCGCTGTTGAAATAGTCGAAGTCAAATTCGTCGGTGGCGGTGGCCTGCCAGAGACGCAGGTCGTTCACGTTGTCCACCTTGTAGCCGGGGATGGGAATGTCCCAGGCCACTGCCATCACGTCGTTTGTGTCCACCCAGCGGTGCCGGGTGCGCCCATCCGGCATTTCCTCGCTGATCACTTTGCCGCCAAACCGCACCCGGTAGGTGATCTCCGGACGCTTGATCTCCCAGGGGCAGCCTTTTTTCAGCCAGTGGTCCGGCTCCTCCACCTGGTAACCCTGGACGATGTCCTGCTTGAAGATGCCAAATTCATAGCGGATGCCGTAACCGTAGGCAGGATAGGCCTGGGTGGCCAGGGAATCCATGAAACAGGCTGCCAGGCGTCCCAGACCGCCGTTGCCCAGCCCCATGTCCGGCTCCAGTTCGATGATGTCTTCCAGCGCGTAGCCATATTCTTTCAGCAGGTCGTAGGCGTTGTCATATTCGTCCAGATTGATCAGGGTGTTGCCCAAGAGGCGGCCGATCAAAAATTCCATGGAGAGGTAGAACACCTTTTTCACGTCCTGCTTGCGATATTCATATTGGGTGCGCAGCCAGCGCTCGATCAGTTTGTCGCGCAGGCTCAGCCCCAGGGCATAATAGATATCCCAAGGTTGGGCGTTGGTGGTGTCCTTCACCAGGGAGTATTCCAAATGCCTCAAAAACAGGGTTTTTATATCGTCACTGCAGTCCTGGGCCTGGTCGGTGAAGAAGATGGAATGGAAATCGTTTTTGGGTAAGAAACCTTCTTTCATCAAGTCCTCATATGGGATTTTTCACTATTGTAACCATCCCCGCCATGCTCTTCTGATGTCAAGCGGAAAGTGGATCAGGGATGAATTGCGTAAATGCTCAAAGGATTTGCGCTCTGTCAGTTAAACGCCAAATTCGTTGCGGAGGGATATCAACCTGCCGCGATCAGGTCAGGATCGAGAGCAACTCCGCGAAAACTTCCGCGCGGGTGGTTTTGGCTAAGCTGTGCAGGGGCAGGCCCCGGCGGTGATGGATCTTGAGCAGCTTCAGGAACAGCGGGGATGCCTTGTTTCCGCCTTGGAGCAGCAGTTTCCAATCCTGGATAAATTCGCCTTTGTTCCAGTAGAGGTTGATGAGCTTGGCCAGTTCCTGCAGCCGGGCCACCTGCGTGAAGCTGAGCGCGTCAGATTTCAACACCTGCCAGGGCGGATGATCAAGCCACTGATAGCCGCGCTGGACAGCGATGTTTTGCATCGGCGTGTCTGGCAGGATCTTGAGCATGCCCAGCTGAATTTCCGCCGGGAGGGTTGACGCCAGTTCGTCCAGGGAACGCCGTACCGACGTAATTTTTTCCCCGGGCAGTCCCACCAGCAGGTCGGCGTGAACGCGGATCCGGGTGCGTTCGCGGAGGGCGTTCAAGGCGGCTTTCGTTTTGCGCCAGTTGGAGTTGCGCCCGCAAGCCCGGACCACGGCGGCGTTTACGGTTTGCACCCCAACTTCAAAGCGGATGCGGCCGGACGGGGCTTTTTCCAACAAGCGCAGATCCTCCTCGTTGAGCAGATCGGGATAGATCTCGAAGTGGAATTCGCAGTCCGCCTCTGGCCGGATGGCGTAGGCCCAGATCAGCCGGGCCAGCCGGGGATGCGCGTTGAAACTGCGGTCCACGAATTTCAGGGTGCGTGGCCGCAACTCCAGCAGGCGGTCCAATTCCGCGTACAGCTTGCGTCTGTCCGCGGCCACTGCGGGATCGAACCTCGCTTCATGGCGTTTATCCCTGGCGGAAAGGCAATAGACGCAGCGGAAGGGGCAGCCCCGCGAGCTTTCATAATGGACCAGTTTGCCTTGCAGCGCGGCTTTGTCGGACCTGCGATAAGGGAAGGGGAGATCACGCAGGGGCGGGGCCGTCGCTTCATAGACTCCACCGGGCAGCTCAAATCCGGATTCTGCCAACCCACGAAACACCCCCTCACCTGGTCCGTTGACGATAAAATCGGCTTCGTCCAGGCCGAAACCGCCGTGGTTGGCTTCCGGGCCTCCCAACACGATCTTCGTTTCGGGCAGCAGCTTTTTAAGTTCCGGGATCAACCGCCGCAGTTCACCGCTGTTCCAGATGTAGGCTGAAAAACAGGCTATGTCTGGTTTCTCACGGCAGATCTGGCTCAGGATGTCAAAGAGCGGCTCGCTGAGGGCAAACTCCAGCAACCGCACGGCATAGGGCAATCCGCGCAGGCATTCACGCAGAGCATGGAGCGCCGGATTGCTCTGGTACCAGGCGCTGTTCAGGCCGGTGAGACAGAGTTTGGGGCGGGGTCTATTTCTTGCGGACAGGGATCCAGATCTCCAGCACGGAATCCGGCTGGCCCCAGCGGAAACGCCAATCGTAAAGTTCATAATCGAGGGTGCCTACCATCTCATAGCCACTGCCGGGAAGCCATTTGCCGTGGATGAACTGATAGGTCTGGCCCAGGGAATCCAGCGGCCCGCGATGTTCAAAAACCGCGTATTCATGCGCCGGGATGCTTATTGCCTCCATCCCCGCGGGAATGTCTTCGGCGCTGGAAACCTCGACCCCGGCCAGATAGGAAAAACTGTCTCCCCTGGGGTCGTCGTCATCCTCGTAATAGCACACGCCGTAAGCCGTGCGGTCCGTCACCGTGTGCGGTATGCCCGCGCAGACCTTGTTGAAATCGTCCCAAAGCCTGGGTATAACGTTGTCCTGCATGCTCGAACGGCATTTGAGGCCCACCACCGTGAACGCTTCACGGCTCTCAAATCTGGGTTCCATTTTATCTCCTTTGGCATGGGGAACGGCATATTCTGATCCCCGCTCTGGGGGCCATTTTTAATCCCGCCAAAGGCTGTCAAGAGATTTGCGGCCAAACCATCTTTGGCCATTGTTAGCCAGAAGGTATGGTGACAGCAGCCGGGATGCGCCGTCCCTGAGGAACGGCCCTTCGCCCTGAACCTCAGCCAGTTGATACCCGGATTCCATATTTGGAGTGGCAGCGGCTCCGAAGCGCGTGCTGTGCCGCTGAGCGCAAATGCCTGGGGACGGCCCCTGCCCTCTCCCGTGATCAATACGGAATAAATACGGAATCAATACGGATTTCATCCGTATTGATCCCGTATTTATTCCGTATTGATACCGTGATGAAAGGGAAAAATCAGATATCGCCGATGTGGATGATGTATTAAGGCAAACCCAATATTCAGCTTGACACATTTAGAATAAAATATACCATACGCCAATGCCGACGTGCAAATAGTTTCCACGGTCAAGAAATCAGCATTACGGGGAGGAACCATCATGCATGGCGAACTTAAGAACTATCTTCTGAACCGGGGCAAGGCACCGCTGGACTATGTGCTGGATAAATTTGAGGATCACGAGATCGTACTTTTGGGCGAGATGCACTACATCCGCCAGCAAGCTGAACTGTACCACCGGCTGATACCCCTTCTGCCGGAGCATGGCATAAACCTGATAGCCACCGAATTTGGGCGGAGGGAAGATCAGGCTCTCATCGACAGATTACTGGGGCAGGAACAGTTCGACTTCTCTTTGGCAAAACTGATCATGCTCCATCAGGAGGCATTTTGGGGATACCGGGAGTATCTGGAAATCTACCGCCTGATCTGGGAACAAAACCGCCGGAATCCCCCGGACAGGCAAATCCGCTGCGTCGGCTTGAACGATCCATACAATTGGAAGCTGTACAACAAGATATGCCGCGAACAAAACCGCCGGCCCAACGCCGCTGAGATCAAGCTGATCTGGCAGGATTGCGACGAAAAGAACTGGCTGCAAGCGCTGAATCAATACCACGTACCAGGCGTCACCAAGGTTTTGGGCATCATGGGTTCGCATCACGCCTTTACGCGCTATCGCGAGCCGGATTTCACCAGGGAGGGCGGGCGCAAAGTATTTGCCGGATTCAATACAGTCCGTTTTGGCAACCATGTCCAGGCTGAATATGGCGCCGGAGTTTGCAACATCTGCTTTTACGATCCCTGGGACAGCCAGGAGTTCGACGCGCCAGAACAGGCCCCCGGCGGTGGCATCATCGACCAGATCATCAGTCCGCGCTTCTCCGAATTGGCTTTTGATCTGAAAGACAGCCCCGCGGGCGAACTGCCTGATGACAGCTTTTACTGCCTGGGTTACGAGGATTTCAGGTTGAAAGACTTCGCCGACGGCATGATCTATACCTGCAAGTTAACGGAGTTCAAGGCTTTGACCCCGATCCCTGATTTTATCGACGCGGCCAACTTGCAGGAATTTCGGGATTACGCGCCTTTCAATGATATGACGGACAAAAGTTGCGACGAGATAAACCGGGCCATCGCGGAGTGGGCTGATATCTGGTGATATGTCGCTTCGCTACTTTTGCGCAATGATGACAGGATGCCACGCGTTGGGTTTGTTTTCAGACCAGCGTGAACGAGCAGGAGGGAAAATTACCCGCGGCTATGTGGAGACGAGGGTTCTGAGGTTTTTGAGCCGGCTGGAGATATCCGCGGCGAACTGCTCGTCGGAAGCGTGGGGGTCGCGGGTGTCGAACCAGGTCTGGCAGGGTGCCTGGCCGCATTCGGCGCAGGATGCAAAGCCTTTGTCCGCGACGCATTGGAAGATGGGGCAATACTCCGCATCATAGAAAACCGCCCAGGGAATCTTGCCTTCCAGTTCCACGCAGCCTTCACACTCGGTTTTATATGCCCGGCAATCGGTGGAGCAACAGACTCCGCACACGCTAAGTTGTTTCATGATAAACTCCTATGCTTCCGGATCCGGGGATCCTGACACCAGTTCATGCAAGATGGCGAGAGCGTTTTCCTTGGCCCCGGAGCCGTTTTCCGCCACGGGTCCCACACAGGAGGGGCATCCATCCTGGCAGGGGCATTTGGAAACAAGGTCCAGAGCGGCTTTCAGCACTTGGTCGTGAAGGTCGAAGAGCTTGCGGGAAAGTCCGATGCCGCCGGAAATGTTGTCGTAAATGAGGATGACGGGGCGGTTTCCGGCCAGGGGGGAATTGTCCTCGCAGAAGACGTCGATGTCCTTGCGGTCGCACATCACGAAGAAGGGCGAAAGGTTCACCAGCAGGTAACCCAGGGCGGAGATGCCGCTCTGCATCTGCACATTCTGTTCCGCGAGACGGTGGCAGCGGGGGCAGAGAGTCAGCAGATTAGCAGGCGCGTTGGCCTCCTCCGCGGAGGCGAATTTGCGGAAGGGATCGAGGTGGTGGACGTGGTGCGCAGTTTCGGTTTCGGCCAGGCCGCAGTGCTGGCAGAGGAAATTGTCACGTTTGCGCACGGCGGCGGAAATTATGCCCCAGTCTTTGCCATAGTCGTTGAGGCCAACATTCCAGAGGCCCTGGGCTTTCACGCGGGCGACCGTTTTGTCAGCCAGTCCGATCCACCAGGCTACGGTCTGCAAGTGTGTTGGAGGCAAATCCAGCGGCTCGCGGCCGATTATTTCCTGGGTGTAGAATTTCAGTTTTTTAAAGCCGGTGATGGTGGTGGTAACGGTTACCTGGCCCAGATATTTGTCCGCGCCGGAGGCCGCCTGGCGGTTCATCAGGTTGTTGACCTCAATTTCGGTTTCCCGCGTGGTCTGGGTGAAGTAATTGGCCTCCACCGGCTCAATTTCGGCCTGGCGCCGCTCCAGATCGAGGCGGGTGACGATCCAGGTGTCGCCCTTGTCCAGATAGATGGCACCGGGATGCACCATCCAGAGCGCGCTGGCTCCATCCACCCAGCCGATCAGTTCCTTGCCGGCCAGAATCTGCACCTGGTCCGAGATGTTCCTAAGTGACACCTCCGCTGCGGGATAAGCCTCCGGAATGCCAATGTAGCGCGACCCGGCCTTGCGCGCTTTGCCTGCGGCCACCAGCACTTCCAGATGGGGAAAGATGTGCTCCGGACCCAGGCTGCCAAAGCCTTCGCTGGCCAGCAGGGCGAGGTCGTGGATGGCGCAGAGCAGCTGGCTTTGCAGGATCTCGCGGTGGTCCGGTGAAATGAGGGCGTGTTCGGGATTGTTATCGAAGAGATAGCCGGGATGCTGGCAGATGTATTGATCCAGGGGATTGGCGCTGGCAACCAGGATGGCCAGGGCTGTGTTGCGCTTGCGGCCGGCCCTTCCGGCTTGCTGACGGGTGGCGGAAATGGTTCCGGGATAGGTGTTTAGGAATACCGCGTCCAGACCGCCGATGTCGATCCCGAGTTCCAGAGCGTTGGTGGAAACCACCAGGCCGATGCTGCCTTCGCGCAGTTCTTTTTCGATCTCGCGGCGGTTAGCGGCAAGATAACCGCTGCGGTAGCTGCGCACCCTGTCTTTATACGCGCTTTCGCCGCTCAGATAGAGGTAGAGGATCTCCACGCTGCGCCTGGGGCCGCAGAAAATGATGGCCTGGCCGCGCCCGTAGAGCCAGCGTTTGGCCAAGGCGGTGGATTCCAGCATGGCGCTGCGCCTGATGCCCAGTGTGGCGTCCACGATGGGCGGATTCACGATCAGAAATTCCCTCCGGCCGTGCGGCGAAGAGTCTTTCTCTATGAGCCGGACAGGGCTTTCCAGCAGCTCTTCGGCGAGCTCGCGGGCGTTGGCGACCGTGGCGGAGGTGCAGATGAACTGGGGCTGGGACCCGTACAGGGAGCAGATCCTTTTCAGGCGGCGCAAAACGTTGGCGCAGTGCGAGCCGAAGACACCGCGGTAGATGTGCACCTCGTCGATCACCACCCAGCGCAGATTGGCAAAAAAGCTGCTCCAGAGGGTGTGGTTGGGCAGGATCCCCAGATGCAGCATGTCCGGATTGGAAAAGATGAGCCGGGCTTGGTTGCGGATGCGGCGCCGGGTCTCGGAAGCCGTGTCGCCGTCGTAAACGGCGCAGTTAAGATTATGTTTGTCAGATGGTTGCGCGTCCAGCGACTGGATCAGAGACTGCATTTTTTGGGTTTGGTCCTGGGCTAGGGCTTTGGTGGGAAAGAGCAGTAACGAACGGCTCGCGGGGTTGATCAGATGGTTTTGCAGAATGGGAAACTGGTAGCAGAGGCTTTTACCGCTGGCGACTCCGGTGCTGAGCACCAGATTTTCGCCTTTCAGGGCGGCGTCGATGGCCTCGCGCTGATGAGCGTAGAGGCGCGTGATGCCCTGAGAGCGAAGCAGATCAAGAAGTTCAGGCCTGCTTTGGGGAGGAAAATCCGCCCAGACGGCCTCCACAGGATCCAGCGACTGGCGCGCCACGATGTTGGCGCTGAATTGCCTGTCGCGAAGCAATCCTTCCAGAAAGTCCTCAACGTCCGGCTGGATGTAACTCTTCATTTGATGATCGCCAGGCGGCGGGTCCAGCTTTGACCTTGGGATTCCAGGCGCAGGATGTAGATCCCGGCGGCCAGCCGCGGGCAATGTTCAGCGCTGTGAAAGCCGGCAAGATTCTCCGCGGCAAAGAGTTTGCGTCCCCGCAGATCATACAGGGCAAGGCCAAAGAGGGTCTTGGCTGAGTTTTCCACCTTAAAAAATCCCGGGGAGGGATTGGGGTGAATTTGAAATGGATCATCTGAAGCAAGCTCTTCATCCACTGGCACATAACCGCCTTCGCCCACGATCAGGATGTCGTCCAGATACAAGGCCTGGGCATCCCAGGAGACGCAGTTGAAGGCCAGCCGCGCGCTCTGTCCCTGCCAGGGCGTGAGATCGTAGCTGTATTCTGTCCACTGAGCCGGCACCGAGATCCAGTTGCCGTCATTGAGCAAAACAAAGTTCTCCAGAGCAGATCCGCCGGTGGAGATCAGCACCCTCAGCCGCTCCAGTCCGAAATTCGTGGTGTGAGAGCGGGCCCAGAACGACAGGCTGGGGCTGTTTCCCAGTTGCAGGGGCGGAGAGATCAGCCAATCGTTGTTGGGCGGCGGCAAACAGGCCAGCGAAGCCAGCATGGAAGCGCCGCCGTGGGCATTGATCCCAGCCAGGGGCGGCACTGTCTGCTGCGGTTGAAAGACCAGCCAGGCCAGCGGTCCTCCCAGGCCAGGAACACTAACACCATTCCACTCCCAGCTGTCAGAGCCGTCCAGATCGAGGTTTTGCCAGCCGGGCACCGCTTGGGTGAAAGCCTGAATATCCTCGAAATCCTCGCCCAGGATCAGGTTTGGGGTTATTTCAGGTATGTGCACCGTAACTTGGTTGGATGGCCCGGAGACCTCGCCGAGATGGTTTTGGGCCAGCACATAATAATACCATACCTGCCCGGGGCTCACCTCGAAATCCTGATAGCCGGGGTCCTCGGTGGAGTTCAGGAACGTATCATTGCGGATCACGCGGTAGAGGCTGGGCTCTCCCTCCACAGGCGGTTCCCAGGAAAGCTGGACATGATCTTCAATGAAATAACCACCGAGGTTTTGGGGCGCTCCGATGCCTTCCCCGGCAGTCGTGAAACTCCACACGGGTCCAGGATATTCATTTTCGCCTTCCTGGGCACTCACCTGCCAATGATAGGTGGTGAGCATCTCCAGATCCTGGGAGGGAAACCAATCCTTTTCCGCCAGATCCTGCGCGACGAGTTGCAACGCTTGCGGGCCGGTTCCCAGCCAGAGGTCAAAGCTGGAGGCATTGCTTTGCCAGTGAAAGCCAGCATCGACAGCAATTCCGCTTCCCTGATCCGGCGGCTGGGGATGCCAGGGCGTGTAGCTGAAGGGCTCTATCTCCAGCCGGAGGTTGGGATAGGCCTTGAGGGCAAAAAAGTGGTTCGGCTCTGGCTCCGGAGGATCGGCCGGATCGGGGTTTATCTCGTCGTGCACAAACACTATGCCCCGCACTTCAGCAGCCGGCGAACAGAGAAAATCGTCCGCGTTGGAGCTGTAAGCAGGGGTGTTTTCATCCACGGCGATGATCAGGTTGCCGGTTCCGTTGTAATAGAAAAGTGAATCCAGATCGAGGTTGAGCCAGCCCTGGCCGGGAATCCCGCCGGTGAAATCCGACTCCTGCAGGGTACCGTCATACACCTGGGTCAAACTGTCCAGGGGCTCCCAAGATCCCAGGCTGTCCCTGGTGGTATGTCCGAGGTAGATCTTCCAGTCGTGGTTGCCGGAGAGAAACTGGGATGTGGTAAAGAGATACTGGAAGGACACTGAGCTGATGTTTCCTGCCAGCATTATGTCCTCAGATCTGTACAACTGCTGGGAATAATTGTATCTGCCAAAGGGTTCCACAGGCAGATGCTTGTTGGTGAGTTCGCCGTCGCCGATCTGCACCTGCTCAGCGCCTAGGCAGGCCAGAGTGATCAGAAACAGAGCCGCCAAAGCTGGTCGGGGCATTAAGTCCTCTTCTTCCAAATGCTTAGCTGAACCTTTCTGAGATGGTGGCGACGGGCTTCGATCCTCAGGGTTTGCCACAGTTCGACCGGTTCCCCCAGCAGTTCAAATTCCTCATTCAGGATGCCGCTGATACCCTCAAAAGCCGGGAGGGGCTCGCCATCTTTGCGAAAACCGCCAATCCGGTCCTCCGCTCTGGTTATTTCGGGATCCCAGGCATAGCTGTCGGCGATGGCAAACAGCCCCTTGGAATTCAGGCGCTTGTGGATTTCGTGTAAAAACCGGGCTGGCTTGATGGCACCTTCCACCGCGTTTTCCGCCAGGATGAAATCAAAACCAGAAAACCTGGCCGCGAGGTTGGATACGTCCGCCTGCCAGAACTCAACCCTGGCCGCGATCTCGTCCAGGCCAAAATCCGCAAGTGATTTTTCCGCGTAGCTTTGGATCTCACCCTCTTCATTGCGGACATAGCAGATGTAGCCCTTTTCCTTCATCCGGGTGGCCAAACGGATCAGCCGGGTGGAGAAATCCAGGCCGGTCACCGAGGCGAAGGTTCTGGCGAGTTCAAAGGTTCCGCGTCCGGTTTTACAGCCCAGATGCAGGGCGGTTTTTCCTTCCAGGGGGCTGATCCAGGGGTGGAGCGCGTCCCTGAGTTGCAACTCGAAGTTCTTCCCTCCCAAGGGATTATCCCCCCAGTTGGCGTCGCACCAGATGATGATGGCGGGATCGGATTCGTGGGGCTCGTCATACTCTGCCAGAGGAGCCTCGCTTTCGATGTAGCGGAAGCCGGCATGCTGGTAAAAATGCCGCCGGAAGGCGTAGCGGGAATGGCGCAGGGCTTCGTTGCCGGTGGAAATCCAGGAACCGCCTTTGATCAGGTTGTGCCTGCCATCGAAGGTGGGCACGGAAAAATCGTCGTAGATGGGATGGATCTTGAATCCGGGAAAAGCGTGGATGGGGGTTTCGGTCCACTGCCAGACGTTGCCGATGAGATCGTAAAAATCGCCGCAGGCAAAGCGGTCAACCGGACAAGGGGAAGCCCAGTATTCGAGGTTGATGTTGCCTGGAGCCTTGTCCCAGAGAGGCTGATCGGTTTTCACGCGGCTGTCTCTCAGCAGCATCCACTCCTCTTCGCTGGGCAGGCGAATGGGGCGGCCGGACTGTTTCGTTTTCCAGGTGCAGAAAGCCTTGGCCTCCAGATAGTTGCACTCCACCGGCCAGTTTTTGGGCAGGGGGATCTCGCTGGTCATGAGGCGCAGTTTGCAGCCGGCATCAGTCTTTCTCCAGAAGCGGGGCAGGGTGGCTTTCTGAAAGGACCGCCACGACCATCCTTCCTCGGTCCAGAACTCTTCCTTCTGATATCCGCCGGCTTCTACGAACTCCAGAAATTCGGCGTTGGACACAAGATGTTTGGAAGCCTTGAAGGGCTGCACCACAAAGGTCACGGAGCCGTATTCGTTGTCCCATCCATACCAGGGATCGCTGTCATCCTTGCCCAGGGTGACAGTGCCGCCCGCGACAGAGAGCAATTCGTTGGTTGGAGCGTCGCCTGTATCTGGGCATACGTTCCAAAAATCAAGCTGGCGCACCCTTTCCAGCGGTAGTTGGCGGATCAGCACGGACGAAGTTTCCAGATGGATGCGTTGGTGCTCGATGCCCATGATGATGCCCCACCAGGGACTTTCCCAGGTGATGCCGCGCTCGTCCAGAGGCAGTTCCGAAATGAGTTTGTCCACCCTGGCCCTCACCAGATCGCGGTATTTGCGCACTTCCGGGATGGGAGGCCAGTCGTAATGAGCTTCGTTGAGGTCGTCCCAGCTCATTTCGTCCACCCCGATGGCAAACATCGATTCCATGGCAGGATTGATCCTTTCTCCTATCACCCTGCCGATGATGAGTTTGTTGATATAAAAAGCCGCAGTGTGCCCCAGATAGAAAACCAGGGGATGGCGGAGCGGATCGGCGCGCAGATAGAAGCTGGAGTTGTCGGCCAGGCTTTCATAGAGCTTTTCGTCGATGCTGTGGGTCTGGTGAAAATAGTGCCGCAGAAGCTCACGCAGCTTGGCCGGATCGCTTTCGCGCAGGTTTATGGTCCGGATTCCCTTGATATCGTCCATTTTTTCTCCTTTCATTCATCCCGGCCGGCCGTCTCAGCCCCGATCCGGTCAGAAGCTTATCCTCGTACGCACAAAGCGTTTAAAGAGGGGATCGCAAAATTCATAGCAACTGTCATGCTTGCTCAACAACTGCAGCAGGATCAGGTTTTGGGCTGCCCGCTGGGTGCTGGAAACTGCGCCCAAACGATGGCGGGCGTGGTAGTCCCGGCTAAAAATGTTCGAGTTTTCAATGCTGATGGCGATCAGCAGCTTTTTTTGCTGCAGGCTGAGCCCGTCCCAGATCTGCAGGAAAAAGTCGTTCAGATTGGCCATCATGTTTTCCATGGCTTTCTGCAGCATGGCATCGTCCGGCTTTTTTCCGGATTGGACCGACAGTTGCCATACCTCAGAGGCAATGTACTGAACGTAATTTGGGATGTTGTCGGACCTGGCAATGATGCCATCGGCCAGTTCCCGCGATATTTCCAGCCCGGTTTCCCGGAACCGGCCGCTGATGTATTCCGCCATGCTCTCAGCAGCTATCTTGTCCAGCTGCATGACCTTGCAAAATTGGTAGAACGGCCTGCCCGGCTGGCTGAAAATATCCAGCAGCATGTGGTATCTACTGCCGGAGAAGATGTAGGAAGTTTGGGTGTGATGCTGGATCACGGAGCGCAGGACGTTTTCAAACCCGTCTCCGTTGAGTTTGCCGATCTCTTGGAACTCGTCAAATATCACCAGCCACTTCTGTTCCGGGTCCAGTTTCTCTGTCAGGTTCAAAACCCCCTCCAGCGTTTGCTGGCTGGGCGGCATCGGCTCAAAGGTGAAGGAAAAGCCGGGATTTCCCACCGGATCCAAGGTGATCAGGGGCCTGATTCCTTTTACCAGGGTGCCCACTTTTTTGAGGGTGGATTTCCAGCGTTTTCCACTCTGGATCAGCACCTCCCTCGAATAGAGGTCCATAAAGGCCTGGCGTGAGGTTACCCGGAAAAAATCCAGGTAGAGCACCTTGTAACCCTGCTCCATCATCACGCCGGACAGCTTGAACAGCAGCGAGGTTTTGCCAAAACGCCGGGGAGAATAGAGGACCACATTATTTCTGCCCTGAACGTCTCCACACAGATCCCGCAGTTCAGTTTCCCGGTCCGCGAAATAGGGGTAGCCCACCACCTTGCCGTATTGAAAAGGGTTTTGCATTGTCACTCCCGGCTTGTCTGATCTTGGGTCATATTCTGGGCGGCAGATGAAAACTGTCAAGCAATAATTACGCATGTGTGCGTTACGCTGATTAGCGTAATGCCCTGGGAGCATTTCCCGGATTGGCGCGAAGCTTGACAAATCACCCGGCCGGGTTATTCTGTAGGCAAGAGAAAACTCTGCACGAGGAACCATGAGCAGCACCCCACGCGGCGAACGCCTGATCATCACTTTGCTGGGAAACCGCAACAGCGGTAAATCCAGCCTGATCAACGCGCTCACAAATCAGGAGATCGCCATTGTTTCGGACACCCCCGGCACCACCACCGACCCGGTGGACAAACGTTACGAACTTCTCCCCCTGGGGCCGGTGACCTTTTACGACACCGCCGGCCTTGACGACACCGGCGAGCTGGGTGAAAAGCGGGTCCAGGCCACCTATCGCGTGCTGTTCCGCACGGACATGGCCATCTTTGTGAACGACGGCAACACCTTCACCGGCAATGAGTTGAGCTTCCTGGAGCGCGTCCGGGAAATGAAGATCCCCCTGTTGGTGGCTTTCAACAAACGCGACCTCCACCCCGTTGCCCCCGCCAATCTGGAGCATTGCCAGAAGCACGGTCTGACCTGGGTTTCTGTCTCCGCCAGCCGAAAGGAGAACATCCTCGAGGCCAAGGAAAAGCTGATCGCGCTGGCGCCAGCCCATCTCAAGGAGGACCGACCTTTGGTGAGGGACATCGTCAGTCCCGGAGACCGCGTGATCTTGGTCACACCGATCGATTCCGCCGCTCCGAAGGGCAGGCTGATCCTACCCCAGGTGCAGGTGCTGCGCGATCTGTTGGAAAGCGGAGCTGTGACTTCGGTGGTGCGGGAATTTGAACTCAAACAGGCTTTGGCGGCTCTGAAAGAAGACCCGGACCTTGTGATCACGGATTCCCAGGCCATAGATGTCGTGGTGCGGGACCTGCCTCCGCGGGTGAAACTCACCACCTTTTCCATCCTCTTTGCCCGTTATAAGGGCGATCTGGGCATTCTGGCGCAGGGGATCCGCCAGATCGACAAGCTTAGGGACGGTGACAGGGTTCTGATCGCGGAAGCCTGTTCCCACCACGTTCAAGAGGATGACATCGGCCGGGTGAAGCTTCCCCGTTGGCTGAAAGAATACACCAAAAAGGACCTGGTATTTGAAACCTACGCCGGCCACGATTTCCCGCCGAACCTGGAGGAATACGCCCTCTGCGTTCACTGCGGCGCCTGTATGCTCAACCAAATGGAAATGACCCGCCGCATCGTGGAAGCCCAAAGGCGAGGAGTGCCGATCACCAACTACGGCCTCACGATCGCCAAGGTGCATGGCTATTTCGAGCGCGCGATCGCACCGCTAAATATATTCCCCACAGATAAATAGGGTCCCGGACTAACTGCGTCGCGCCGGACCCTGGCTTTCCTTGGGCCGCCCTCACGAGCTTCACCCACTTAATTTGAAAGAGAGCCGTTTTTTCTACCCACCATATTTGAACTTGAGCCTTATCTTACCCTGTACTGTGAAGGGGATATTGTCAACTATGGCTCGATCGTCAATTCCTACTGCTATGTCAACGGCGTTGCCGACCAGTACGTTCTCACCGCTCCCGGCAGCACGCTGTCCTGTCCCGGCGGATTCATCCTCCAGTCAATGATCGGTGCCGCGCAGTGGTACTTCGGCACACAACTGGTGGCATCGGGTATTATGGACATTAATCTCAACAACTACCCTGCCTACTGGCTGGTTCCGGGAGTGTGGCAACCCGTGGCGGGCACCACCTACGGCCGTTTGATCACTTTCGGCACCGGGGAAACCGTCTCCATCCCGCAAAACCCCAGCATCCGGGAAAGCGGTCCGGAGCTGATCCTGCAGTGGGACGCGGTCGCCGGGGCCGCCTGGTATCAGATCTACGCGTCCTCAGATCCATACGGGACCTACACTCCCCTGGAGAAAGCCTACGACTACGACCCCTCAGACGGTATCGTCTGGTGGGAGATCACTCCGGCGTCACCATTCCAATTTTACAAAGTTAGCGCGGGAAACTAAGCAAGGATCAGATCAAGCTTCCATTCCTGCCCCGGCTCGCCCCGGTAGGTTCATCCGCGGTAGCGCGGGTATTTCGCCCTTAGCCCCAGTTCACCCAGCCCTTGCGCGCCTCCCATCGACCTCCCGTCTGCCAGATGGGAAGTGGGCGGGTGGTTATGGGGAGGTGCCCAAGCTCCAGATCAAGGATGAGCCGGCAAGGTTTCGCGTTTTGCCGGAACCAACCGCCAGATCCAAGTACATTCGGCCTTGTATGCCTCTGTATATAATGGGTAACACTTACGGCACGGGCGAGGCAAAAACCGGTCAGATCTGGTTGTGGAAAACTTCGCGCAGGGCTTTGAGATGTTTGGCCACGATCTTGTCGCGCATTTTCTTTTCCGGATGGATCACGCTTACGCCCGCGTTATTGACCCCGCCAATTTCCACCAGCAAGGCCAGGGTGCCGTGGATGTGGAAAAAGTAGTTGCGGGCGCTGCCCATCCTGCTGCCGGGAGTGGGGCTGACCTCGTAAGTTCCGCGCTGATAGTCTTTTGGGATCAGGCGGGCATAATCGCGGGCAAATTTCTCCAATTCCGCGTAGGCTTGGGCCTGTTTCTCGCTTTTGCCGTTCAGGGCGGGCAGGAAGATCTTTTCGCTCAGCGCGCCGGAGGGCGAACTGTGGTAAAAAATGGCGTGGTCGAAATGCTGTTTCTGCGCCAACAGGGTGATGGCCAGGATCTCCCGCTCGGAAGCGGGTTCTGTTCCCTTATAGTTCTGATGGGTTGCCGGCAGGTCCGCGAATTCATCCCAGAAAACCGGATAATTGCGGTTGAGGTCCACTCCGTCGTCGGGAAGGTCGAGTCTGCCGTTGGCATTGGTGTCGCGGTTGTTTTTGCGTTTATTGGCGCACAGGCCTGCGGAAACCACTCTGTGCCCCTCCGGATTGAGGGTGGGCACGATCCAGAAGCGGAATTGACCCAGAAGGGCATCGATCTTTTTATCCGCGCGGTTTTGGACGGCCAGCTGCTCGGCCCATTCCAGCACCACCTCCAGGCCCAGCACCTCATCGCCGTGATGCTGGCCGATCAGCAGCACGTTCCGCCTGGCCTGGGGACGGCCGATGTCCAGGCAGTAAATGGGCAGATTTTCGCTGCCGCTGAAGCCGATGATATTCAACCGCGCCAGGGCGGGATTGAGGTCCATGATCCGCTGTAGACGCGAGAACAGCTGGTCCGCGGGCAGATAATCCCCGGAGAGGGGGTAAACGTTGCCCCGCTGCCCGGAGCAAGCGGAGGTAAGAGCTGCCAGCAGCATCAATGCCTTTAGGAGAAGAGATCTTGAGATCATGAATTCCATTGTAAAGAGGGTGCCGTTTCCGTCAACCCTTTTACCGAATGGCGCCTGAAGGTAAAAATGAAGGCTGAAACGCGGTTGGACCTGAGATACTGCTTGACAAGATCGGGGCTTTCATATTAAATGCTTTTTTATGAAGGATTAAGATCATATGTGTGTATCAAGCAAACAGATAGATTACCTGAACAGCATCAGCTATGAAAAAAAGCATTTGCCGCGCGCAGATGCTTTTTTTATTACCTGGAGGATCGATGAACACCAGTGAGATAATCCGTCTGGCCCTCGCGGAAGACATCGGCAGCGGGGACATCAGCACCCTGTATCTGGAGCTGGAACCGGTCCCGGAACAGGCTTTCATGATCGCCAAGGCAAGCGGGGTCCTGGCCGGCCTGGAAGTCGCCAAAGAGGTTTTCCTGACGGTGGACAAAAGCATGAAAATCACTATATACAACAGGGACGGAGACCGGGTCGAACCGGGGGACGAGATCCTGCGCGTGGAGGGGAATCCATCCAGCATCCTGCAAGGCGAGCGCACCGCGCTGAACTTTTTGCAGCGCATGAGTGGGATCGCCACCCTCACCCGCGAGATGTGTGACGAGTTGAAGGGCTTCCCCACCAGATTGTTGGACACCCGTAAAACCACTCCGCTGCTGCGCTCTCTGGAAAAATACGCCGTGCGGGTCGGCGGCGGCTTCAACCACCGCTTCGGGCTCTACGATATGGTGATGCTGAAAGAAAACCACATCCGCGCCTGCGGCGGGATCACCGAAGCGGTAAGGCGCGTGAAAAAACACAACACCGCCCATAAGATCGAAGTGGAGGTCACCAACATCACCGAATTGGAGGAAGCCGTCAAAGCCGGCGTGGACAGGGTGATGCTGGACAACATGAACCTGACCCAGACACGGGCCTGCGTGAGGCGGTTTGGCAAAAAAGTGGAGCTCGAAGTATCCGGGGGGGTGACCCTCGCCAACATCGCCAAGCTCGCTCAGACGGGCGTTCACTACATCTCCAGCGGCGCTTTGACCCATTCCTACAAGTCGCTGGATATCAGCCTTTTATTCAAGGAGTGACGATGGAAGAACAACTTCGCACCCTGGCCAAAATGCAAAAGCTGGATGACCAGATCGGAGCCCTGCGGCTGCTGCAGCAGGAACTCCCGCAAGAACTAAACGACATCATCGAGCGGGTCGATCAGGCCACCGCGAACCTGCTGGGCAGCGAAACAGAGCGGGCTGAGATCGCCAAAAAGCAGCGCGCCCTGGAAGGTGACATCAAACAGAGCCAGGAGACCGTCAAGAAATACTCCACCCAGCTTTCCGAGATCAAAACCAACAAGGAATACAAGGCCCTGAACAGTGAGATCGCCTATCTCAAGGACAAGATCTCCGAACTCGAAAGCCAGGAATTGGAGCTGATGGACCAGGAAGCAGAGGCTAAAAAGAAGGTCGATCAGGACAAAAAGGACCTGGAGGCGGCGGAAAAGACCAAGCGCGCGAGGGAGGGCGATCTGCGCAAGAAGATCGAATCCCTGGACGCCGAGATCGAGAAGCTGCGCGCCGGTCGGACCGTGCTGGCCCAAACCCTGCCGCAGAACCTGGTGCGCCAGTATGCCAACATGATCAAAAACAAAAACAACCTGGCGGTGGTCTATGACCGCAATGGCGCCTGCGGAGGCTGTGGCTTCGTGATCCGGCCCCAGATCCGCATCGAAATCCAGCTGCGCAAGAAGATCAACTTCTGCGAAAACTGCGGCCGCATCCTGATGGAGAGATTCGAAGATATCTGATGCCCCGGCTGCAAGGCTCTGGGGCGATCATTGACCCAAGAGGTTATGGCAGCGGCCATGCCACAGCTGCCGGGAGGGCAGATGAGCCGGGAGCAGGAGCTTGGCTGAAGCGTGGTCTGAGTAAGCTGGGTGGGTAAATCCAATATCCATGTGTCCGCCTGACCGATCCGGCGATTGCTCCCAAGCTGTTTTCCCTTATGATATCAGCAACAACAAATAGCTATCAAAGGAAACAGAGCATGAACATCAGGAACGGCAACTGGCTGACAAGGGCTTTGTTCTTGCTGGCCATGTTCGGAGGAATAGGAATGACGAACGCCAAAACCATATACGATTTCAGCGCCGAGCGCATCGATGGCAGCACTGAGAGCTTGCGAAATTACACGGGCAAGGTGTTGCTGGTGGTGAACACAGCCAGCAAATGCGGATTCACCAAACAATATGACGGCCTGCAGAAAATCTGGGAACAGTATCAGGACCAGGGACTGGTGGTGCTGGGCTTTCCTGCCAACAACTTCATGCGCCAGGAACCCGGCGAGAATGATGAGATCGAATCCTTCTGCAAACTTAACTTTGGGGTTGATTTCCCTCTCTTCGCCAAGATCTCCGTGCGGGGCAAGGACATCAACCCGCTCTTCGCGTGGCTGACCTCCAAACAGGAAAATCCGGAATTCGCCGGCAAGGTGAGCTGGAATTTCAACAAATTCCTCATCTCTCGTGACGGGCGCTTGATCAATCGCTTCGATTCCAGAGTAGAACCTCGCTCTGACCAGCTGGTGAAGGCGATCGAAGCCGCGCTGAAAAACTGAACAGCAGCCGCCTGAGTAAAAAAAAATAAGCCCGGAGTCATACCGGGCTTTTTAGCATAAGGTTGAAGCGTCCTTAGATGAAGAGGTTGGTGTTGGACTGTTCTGCTTCGGAGAGGTAAGTGGCAACACCGCCGATGTTTACGCCTTCCATCAATTCTTCGGGCTTCACGCCCATGATATCCATGGACATTTGACAGGCGATCATTTCCACGCCTGCTTTCTGGGCTTGGGCGATCATCAGTTCCAACTGGTCCACGTTCTTGTCTTTCATGCGTTTGCGCATCAATATGGGACCCAGTCCGGCAAAATTGATCTTGGACAGCGCCAGCGAACGGCTGCTTCCGGCCATCATCATGCCAAACATCCTGCCCATCAGGTCTTTGTCCACCTTGGGTTTGTCGTGTTTCTTGATCACGTTCAACCCCCAAAAGGTGAAGAACATGGTCACCTTTTTGCCGGTGGTTGCCGCGCCGTTGGCAATCACGAAAGAGGCCAGAGCCTTGTCCAGAGCGTCGCTGAAGACCACAATGGTCTTGTTGAGGCCGCCGGCTGTGGCGCCAATCTCAGTGCTTCCGCCCTTGAGAACCGTGGCCACGTATTTTTTGCCGATTTCCTCGATGCTGATGAGAGTGTTTCCGGTCATTTTGCACCAGGCGGGAACGTCTTTCACAAAGCCGGGATCGGTGGCCGAAATGCGCAGTTTATCACCTTCCACAAGCTTGTCCATCTCAGTTTTAAGGCGCACGATGGGGCCGGGGCACTGCAGTCCGCAGGCGTCCGCTTCCACAGTGCGTCCTCCGGCGGCGGCAGCCTGGATACTTTCTTTTTTGTACATTTGGTCGTCCTTGTCGATGAAGTCGCGGGCAAAGATGTCCTCATTGGTTTGTTTTTGGTGGACCTGCTCGTAGGTCGTATATCCGCCTGAGAGGTTGTAAACCTGGTCAAAGCCATTTTGGGACAGGATACGGGAGGCAAAATAGCTGCGGTGTCCGGTGCCGCAGAAGACCACGATTTTCCTGCCCTTGGGAACCTCGTTCAGCCTGCCGCGAAGCTCGTCCACGGGAAGGTTGATGGCACCGGCGATGCTGCCCAGACCAAATTCCATGGGGGTGCGGACATCGATCAAAACTGATGTTTCCGGGTTCAGGCCTGCAATATCTTTCCAGTGGATGACCTTGGAAACTCCCGTCAGGATGTTCTCCGCCACCATGCCAGCCAGATTCACGGGATCCTTGGCGCTGGAAAACGGCGGCGCGTAGGCGTGTTCGAGTTCCACCAGATCATACACGGTCTCCTTGTGCTTGATGATGTGGGCCAGCATCTCCATGCGCTTGTCCACTCCGTCGAAACCCACCACCTGAGCTCCGTAGAGGCGTCCAGTTTCGGGTGCAAAAACTATCTTGATGGTGAGAGGCAGAGCGTCTGGATAGTACCCCGCGTGGGAGGATGAGTGGATCACTGATTCGAGGTGGGGGATCCCCTCCTGCTCCAAAACCCTGCCGGATACGCCGGCCGCGGCCACGGTGATGTCGAAGATCCTGGCGATGGCGGTGTTTATGGAGCCGCAGTAACTGCGTTTGTTGCCAAACACGATATTGTCGGCCGCGATGCGTCCCTGTTTATTGGCCGGCCCGGCCAGATAGGTGAGAAAAGTCTTGTCAGTTATGGGATTGGCCATGGCTATGGCGTCACCCACAGCGTAGATATGCGGGTCCGAGGTCTGCAGGTGCGCGTTCACCATGATCCCTTTGTTGGGTCCCAGGTCCAGTCCCGCCGCCTCGGCCAGGCGGCTGTCCGGCTTCACGCCAA
>LAHR01000522.1_pt1 | contig 25253 bp, 23 predicted proteins | sample 329641 | NCBI WGS metagenome assembly LAHR01 (sample SAMN03275701, study PRJNA271635) | activated sludge metagenome | isolation source: Sample C-3 Sludge from acetogenic chamber (third chamber) of Anaerobic...
CCAAGGGCCTGATGAACCGCGCACACGCCTACAAGGCCGCCGTGCAGGAGAACGAAGCCGCCGGCAACGACCCCGACAAGGCCGTCACCATGGGGCTGTACAGTTACCCGATCCTGATGGCCGCTGATATCCTGATGTTCAAGGCCAACAAAATCCCGGTTGGCCGCGACCAGATCCAGCATGTCGAAATGGCGCGCGATGTCGCGCAGCGCTTCAACCACCACTACGGCGAGCATTTCGTGCTGCCCGAAGCCGTCGTTGATGACACCAGCGATGTGCTGCAAGGCCTGGACGGCCGCAAGATGAGCAAGAGCTACGACAACACCATCCCGCTGTTTCTGCCGGAGAAACCGCTGCAAAAGGCCATCAACCGGATCGTCACCAACCTGCAGCAGCCCGGCGAACCGAAAGACCCGGACAGCTCAACGGTGTTCCAGGTGTACCGCGCCTTTGCCAGCCCGGAACAAACCGCCGCCATGCGGCAGGCCTTTGCCGACGGCATCGGCTGGGGCGATGCCAAAAAGCAGTTGTTCGTACTGGTCAATGAGCAGATTGGTGAGGCGCGTGAGCGTTACGAACGGCTGATGGCCAACCCCGCGCAGGTGGAAGAAGCCCTGCAGGCCGGGGCCGTGAAAGCCCGCCACGAGAGCGTGCCACTGCTGAAGGCGGTGCGTGCCGCAGTGGGGATACGGCCACTGGGGTAAGCAAAAAGCCGGCATCTGCCGGCTTTTTTGTCGGGGCGATGGCCGAAGCAATCCCCGGACCCGTTTGTGCTCATGGCTGGGCAGGTGCCTGCGGGTCCGCAGCGTCCGGTGCGCCATCGGCCGGTGCCGGTTCCGGCAGCTGGCTGGCCAGTACCTTGTCGACCCGGCGGCCGTCGATGTCCACCACCTCGAAGCGCCACTGTTCCCATTGCGCGATGTCGCCGGTATGCGGCAGGCGGTCGAGCAGCCACATCATCATGCCGCCCAGGGTGTGGTAGCGGTTTTTGTCTTCTTCCGGGGCGGTCTTCAGGCCCAGGCGGTCTTTCAATTCCGGAATCGGGATCAAGCCATCCAGCAGCCAGGAGCCGTCTTCGCGTTGCACGGCCCATGCATCGCCGGGGTGGTGCGGCCTGAATTCACCGGTCACGGCCTCCAGCACATCCTGCAGGGTCACCAGGCCCTGCAGCTCGCCGTATTCGTCGATCACGAACACCATGGGTGTTCCCGATGAACGGAATTGCTCCAGCAATTCCATGCCGGTGAGCGATTCGGGCACATACACGCACGGCTGCAACAGGCTGCTGATGTCCGTGGTGCCTTTTTTGTGCATCTGCGTGAACAGCTGTTTCGCGTTGATGGTACCTAGGATTTCATGCAGGCCACCTTGGCAAACCGGGAAGCGGGAGTGCTCGGATTCGGCCACCTGCCGCAGGTTTTCCTCCAGTGGCAAGGTGGTATCCAGGAAAACGATTTCGCCACGCGGGATCATCAGTGATCCGATCTGGCGGTCATCCAGGCGGAACACATTGCGCACCATGTCGTGCTCGTGCTTCTCGATAATCCCCGCTTCCGAGCCTTCGGCCAGCATGGCGTGGATGTCTTCCTCGGTCACATCGGAGCCTGCTGTTTCGCGCATGCCGATCAGGCGCAGCAGGTTGTCCGTCGAAAACGACAGCAGGCGCACAAAAGGCCGGGAGGCCACCGCCAGCACCGAGATTGGCCGTGCCACCATGCGTGCGATGCTTTCGGCATTGGATTGGCCGATGCGCTTGGGGACCAGCTCGCCCAGGACAATCGCAACATAGGTGATCAGCACCACGACCAGCAGGGTTGCCCCGGTTTCGCTCGTTTCCGGTGCGATGCCCAGGCCTTGCAGCCACAGCGCAAAGGGTGCCGCCAGTGCCGCCTCGCCGACGATGCCGCTCAGGATGCCGATTGCCGTGATGCCGATCTGGATGGTTGACAGGAAGCGGGTGGGTTCGGTGCCGAGTTTCATGGCTATCGCGGATGCGGAATCACCGTCTTCGGCAAGCCGTGCAAGACGGCTGCGCTTGGCAGTGACCAAGGCAATTTCCGACATCGCAAACAGCCCGTTGACCAGGATCAATACGAGCAGCAAGACGATTTCCATGGCGTGGCATTCCTGTGTTGTGGTGTCCGCTGCCAGGCGACAATCCGGGCGCGGGTGGTGCGATCAACGGCGGCCGTGGCCGGTGTGTGTCATCAGCCCGGTATTTTCCGTCAAAACAAGCGTCCCTCGATCCCGAAGAACACGGCCCTTGGTTCGCCGATGAAATACCGCTCGGTGCCAAAGGCGTAATCGGCGCGGTCGGCGTAATCCGCATTGGTGAGGTTGTGCACGCGGGTCCACAGCGTCCAGCGGGGGCTGGCCTTGAACGCGGCGCGCAGGTGCAGCAGGTCGTGGCCTGCGTAGCGGTTGAGGTTTTCCGGGTTGGTGTAGTACTCGCCCATCTCCACCCATTCCAGCTCGGTGCTGAGGCGTTCGGTGGGGCGCCAGTTCAGGCGCAGGCTGCCCAGCTGGCGTGGCGCGGTGTCGATGTCGTTGCCGTCAATCGGCGTGAGCAGGCCCGGCAGGGCTTCCTCGCTGTCGTACTGGTGGCGGGCCCAGGTGGTGTCGATGACCAGCGACAGGGCCGGCGTGATGTCCCAGCGGACGCTCATTTCCACGCCGTCGTGGCGGGTTTTGGCGCCGTCGACATTCCAGCGCTGGCTGTCCTGGTAGATCACATTGTCCTTGCGCATCGAAAACAGCGTCACGGTGTACTGTGCCGTGGCCAGCTGCTGTGTCCAGCCCAGTTCCACGCTGTTGAGCACGGTGGGTTCGATATCGGCAACCGCTTGCTGCCCTTGCAGGCGGTACAGTTCGGTGGCCTGCGGGGCGCGGAAGCCTTGGGCGGCATGCGCAAACACGCGCAGGCTGTTGCCCAGCTGGCCGACGATGCCGATGGAAGGCGAGGTCTTGGCGAAGCGGTCCTTGCGGTCGGCCGGGCGGTAGAAGCGGCAGCCGCTGACCAGCGGGTCGCAGGCACTGCCGTCAGGCAGGCGGTTGTCGTAATCGTAGCGGATGGATTCGTGGCGGATGCCGGCAGTCGCGGTCCAGGTGCCGTCGATCGCCCACTGCAGCCGTGCATACGGGGCAAGGGTGGTTGCGCTGGCCGTGTAGTCGTAATGCCAGCCGGCCGGCGTGGTGGGGGCAAAGGGGCGTGCCTGGTATTCCCGCAGGAAGCCGTCGGTGTATTCCGCATCGATGCCGGCCAGCCAGTCGAGGCTGCCGTTGCGGTACTGCCAGCCGCTCTGTACGCCCACGCTGTCGTGGCCGTTTTCCTCGGTGGCCTGCCACGGCAGGAAGTGCTGCAGGAAGCGCATGCGGTTGTGGCGCAGGTAGGGCGTCACCGACAGCGTGCTGTCGCCATCGGGTGCCCACTGCCAGCGGCTGGCCAGCCGCCAGCTTTGTGCGTCGCGGTAGGCCTCGGGGTTGGGGTTGGCCTTTTTGTAGTCGCTGTTGGCGTAGGCGTGGTAGCCGTCGATGAAGCCGGCGGTTTCCTGGTTCAGGTGGGTGGCGGTGAGCCAGGTATCCACGCTGAGGTGGTCGAGATCCTTGTGGTGGGCCAGGGTGAGTTTCTGCTGGTCGAAGCCGGAGTCATCCTTGTAGCCGCCGTCGTGGGTGCCGGAGAACTGCACCAGGAAACCGTGGTGGCCGGATTGCAGCGACAGGCGCTGGTAGCCGTGGTTGCCGGTCTCGTACTGGCCCTGCAGCAGCGGGGCGTAGCGCGGCGGTTGCGGGGTGACGGCATTGATGAGCCCGTGCAAGGCGTTGCCGCCGAAGACCACGCTGCCCGGGCCGCGTTGCACTTCGATGCGCTCGGCCAGTTCGGTGTGGGCGCCGAACAGTTCATTCACGTTGCAGAAACCGCCGGCGCTCAGCGGGATGCCGTTTTCGGCGAGCAGGAATTCCCCGCAGGCGCCGGCACCGGAAAATACCGGTGAGCGGATCGCGGTGAGGCTTTCCTGGCCGTTGCCACGGCTGACCCACACGCCGGGCACACGGAACAGGGCTTCACTGGGATGGACGGCGCTCACGGTGGCGAGGTCGTCACGATCCACCACGCCGATGGCCTGCGGCAAGCTCGCGAGGGCATCGGCGTTGCGTGAGGCAATCACCACCACCTGTTCCGGCAACGGTGTGCCGTGGGCGAGGCCACCGGACAGGATGAAGGCGAGCAGGGGTGTGCGTTTCATCGGGTCAGTCCAGGCGGGATTGGCCGTAATGGCTGCGGAACTGTTCGATCACGGCATCCATCTCCGCGCTGCTGAGCAGCATGATCCCGCCCGCCTGCCTGGCCAGCAGGTATTGCGCGGCGAGGTTTTCCACCTCGGTGGCCAGGTTGAGCGCGCTGTCCAGGGTGCTGCCGGTGGCGAGGATGCCGTGGTTGGCCATCAGGCAGGCCTTGCGGTCGTGCAGGGCGCCGGCCACGGCATCGGCCAGGGCCTGCGTGCCGAAGGTGGCGTAGTCGCAGCAGGGGATGTCGTGGCCGCCGGCGACGGCGACCATGTAGTGGAAGGGCGGGATGCCTTGCCGCGTGCAGGCCAGTGCGGTGGCATGCCGCGGGTGGCAGTGCACGATGGCATGCACTGCCGGGTGGGCCGCATAGACGCCACGGTGCATCGACCATTCGGTGGACGGCATCAGCCCCTCGGCCCAGTGGCCGTAGGCATCGACATGCACCAACTGGCCGGCTTCGAGCTGTTCGTAGGCAATGCCGCTGGGGGTGACCAGGAAGCCGTCCCCGCAGCGTACGCTGACATTGCCGGCCTTGCCGTGGTTGAGGCCGCTGTCGTTCAGCGCACGGGCGGTACGCAGCAGCTGTGCGCGCAGGTGTGCCACGGGCGTCATGCGTCGCTCTCCCGGCGCAGCTGGGCCAGCCCGCTTTCGGAGGCGGCATACACGCCCCATTCGGTAATCAGCCCGGTGACGAGGTAACCGGGGGTGACATCGAAGGCAGGATTGGCCGCAGCGGTGTGCTCGGGGTAGATCGCCACCCGGTGCAGGTTGCCGTCGTTGAGGCCGCTGATGTGGGTCACTTCGAGGCTGCTGCGGTCCTCGATGGGGATCTGGTGGCCGTGGTCGATGCGCCAGTCGATGGTGCTGGTGGGCAGCGCGACATAGAACGGGATGCCGTTGTCGTGCGCCGCCAGCGCCTTCAGGTAGGTGCCGACCTTGTTGCAGACATCGCCGTGTGCGGTGGTGCGGTCGGTGCCGACGATGCACACGTCGACATCGCCGCGCTGCATCAGCAAGCCGCCGGCATTGTCGGTGATCACGGTATGCGGCACGCCGTGCAGGCCGAGTTCCAGTGCGGTGATGGCACCCTGGTTGCGCGGACGGGTTTCGTCCACCCACACATGCACGGGAATGCCGGCATCGTGGGCCTTGTAGACGGGGGCGAGGGCAGTGCCCCAGTCGACGGTGGCAAACCAGCCGGCGTTGCAGTGGGTGAGGATGTTCAGGCGGGACTTGCCGGCGGGGCGTGCATCCCACAACCGGCGCAGCACCTGCAGGCCGTATTCGCCGATCAGCTCACAGGTGCGTACGTCTTCCCCGGCAATGGCATCGGCTTCCTGCAGGGCAGCACCGTAGCGTTCGGGCTCCGGCAGGATGGCCACGGCACCGTGCACGCGCTCCAGCGCCCAGCGCAGGTTCACGGCGGTGGGGCGGGTTTCCAGCAATTGCGAGAAGGCGCGTTCGAGCGCGGCGGTGGACGGGTCCTGGCGTATGGCGAGTGCCAGCCCGTAGGCCGCCACCGCGCCGATCAGCGGTGCGCCGCGCACGCGCATGGCGACGATGGCCTCGGCCACATCCGCCGGGCCGGACAGGCTGATCCACTGCAGCCGGTGCGGCAGCAGGGTCTGGTCGATGAGGTGGATGGCCGCCTGCGCGGCATCAAAGCGCAGGGAACGGTGCCAGGTGTCGCCGATTTTCACGCCAGTGTCCTGTCACGGGGGGGGGCCGCCATTGTACCGCAGCCAGCCGGCGCGGCTGCCGGCCTGCCGTGCGGGGGTTTCAGGACATGCCCTGCAGGCCCACATCGTCCAGGCTGGAGTGCCTGCTGTTGCCGTCCAGGCGGATCATCACCGACAGGTTGGCGCGCGAGTCGGCATAATCGAGCACCTCCTGCTGCGTGGCCTTGCCGGTTTTCCACAGCTGGAACAGCGACTGGTCGAAGGTGCAGCAGCCGGATTCGTTGTGGCGGGCGATGGTGTCGCCGATCTCGTCGATGCGGCCGGCCTGGATCAGTTCGGCGATGAACGGCGTGTTCAGCATCACCTCCACCGCCGGCAGGCGTTTGCCGTCGGCACCGCGGACCAGGCGCTGCGAGACGATCGCCTTCAGGTGCAGCGACAGGTCCAGCAGCAGTGCCTTTTGGTATTCCTCGGGGAAGAAATTGGTGATGCGCTCCAGTGCCTGGTGGGCATTGCTGGCGTGCAGGGTCGACAGGCAGAGGTGGCCGGTTTCGGCATAGGACAGCGCGTGGCGCATGGTCTCGCGGTCGCGGATCTCGCCGATGACGATCACATCCGGCGCCTCGCGCATGGCATTGCGCAGCGCGTTGTCGAAGGACTGCGTGTCGATGCCGACTTCGCGCTGGTCCACCACCGATTGCTTGTGGTCATGCACGAATTCGATCGGGTCTTCCACCGTGAGGATGTGGCCGGGCCGGCTGCGGTTGCGGTGGTCAATCATCGCGGCCAGCGTGGTGGACTTGCCGGAGCCGGCAGCGCCGACGACCAGCACCAGGCCGCGCTCCAGCATCACCAGCTGCTCCATCAGCGCCGGCATGCCGATCTGCGCGATGGTGGGAATCTCGGCACGGATGAAACGCACGACCAGCGCCGGGTAACCGCGCTGGCGGTAGAGGTTGAGGCGGAAGCGGCCGGTAGTGGGGATGTCGATGGCCTTGTTGAGTTCCAGGTCGGCCTCGAAACGGCTGATCTCCGCCGGCGACAGCACCGAGTAGGCCAGTTCCTGTACCTGCTCGCTGTCCAGCGCGCCGGGTGCCAGCGGTTTGGCAATGCCGTCGATCTTGATGGTGGGCGGGGCACCGACGCTGAGGAACAGGTCGGAGGCGGCGTGGTTGACCATGTATCTGAGGAGGGCGCGCAGGTCCTGGCTCATGGGGGCTCCGGCAGTCGGGTGGACAGCGCCCAGTGTAGCCGGAAGCGGGGCGCCGGGCTTGATGCCTGCCGGACAGGGGTCAGGCGGCTTGCAGGCTGCTGCCGGCGGGTGCCGGCCGGGGGTGTCCGCCGGCCTGCTGCCACAGCTGGCGGGCCAGCCGGGGGTGGTCGTCCCAGTCGCCGGCCACCACCCAGTCGGCTACCGCACGGGCCACATCCGGGTAGTGCCGGCGTGGCGCCGGCGGGGCCGCCAGCCAGTGCGTCAGTGCACGGGCATCCAGTGCCGGCACCACCGTGGCCAGGCCGAGCCGGACCAGCGCGCGGGCATTGGAGAGCTGCTCCATCTGCCCGTGCAGCGGCTTGGTGAGGATTTTCTTGCCCAGCTGCAGCGCTTCGCTGATCAGCTCGAAGCCGGTGTTGCAGATGACGCCGTCGCAGCCGGCCAGGGTGTGCTGGAAGCCGTCGCGCGACAGCGGGTGGATGCGGATGTGTTCCCGCGGGCTGGCGATGGGGGTGGGGGCAAACACGGCAAAACGCTGCTGCGGGAAGCCGGCCAGCCAGTCGCAGACGCTGGCGGTGTCCTCGAACGGCAGGTACACCACCACGCTGCCGTTGGGGGCTGCGGGCTGCCGTGACTCGAACAACGGCGGCAGCACCGGCTGGCCGAAATGGTGCCAGTGGAAGCCGAGCGGGATGTCCGCCGGGGCAAAGCCGCGCAGGATGGCGGCGGCGATGGGGTTGTTGCCGGCCTTCGGCACGCCGTAATGGAAGGCGTACTGGTGGCCGGTGCCGATCACGGTCTTGCCGCTGCGGCGGCCGGCCCAGGCCGTGACCGGCTCGAAATCGGTGAGGATGACATCGTAGGGGCGGGTGTCGAGTTCGCGCACATCACGCAGGAATTGCCGCAGGGCCAGCCTGCGTACGGTCTGCAGCGGGCGGATGCGGCCCTGCTCCACGACGAAGGTGAGCCCGGGGCGGTGCAGGAAGTCCCCGAAGGCCTCCATGTCGAACAGTGCCGCGTGCTCGCGCCCGCTGACCAGGTAATCGACCCGTACGGCGTGCCGCGCGAAGGCCTGCTGCATGGCGCGGGCGCGGGTGATGTGGCCGTTGCCGGTGCCCTGGATGCCGTAGAGGATGCGCATCAGCCGACCCAGGCCAGGGCCAGCCAGGCGCACAGGCTGCCCATCAGGCTGCCGGCCACGATGTCACCGGGGAAGTGCACGCCCAGCAACACCCGGGAGGCACCGATGCCCAGCGCCCACAGCACGGCCAGCGGGTAAGCAGAGGGGTAGCAGGCGGCGATGGCGGCGGCGAACAGGCAGGCACCGGAGGTGTGGCCGGACGGGAAACTGAAACGGTCCGACGGTACGATGCGCATCTGCCAGCCGGCGATGGCCTCGCCCGGCCGGCGCCGGCGGATACTGTTTTTCAGGGCCCAGTACAGTGGCCGTTCCAGCGCATAGCCGCAGGCGAGCGTGGTGGCAAATGCCGTGCCGTGTGCCGGTTCCAGCCACAGGCAGCCCAGGCCCAGCACGGCATAGGCGATGCCGGAGCCGCTGTGCGACAGGGCGAGGGCGATGCGGTAGGGCAGGCGGCTGTCGGCGATCAGGGCGTTCAGCCACAGGAAGAGCCGGGTATCCCAGCGGTGGAGCGGTTGCAGCAGGCGCAAGGTGTTTTTCATGCGCCCAGCATGGTGGCCGGGGATGACCCTGCCATGACAGCTTCATGAACATTCCGTGACAGTCGGCCCGGGCGCGCTGGTGTAGAGTAGTGGCCTTTGCAACCACAGGGGGGACAGGACATGGGACGGGTAGCCGGCAAAGTGGCCATCGTGACCGGGGGTGCCAGCGGCATGGGCAAGGCCGATGCCCTCACGCTGGCGCGGGAAGGCGCGCAGGTGATGATCACCGACCTCAACGAGGCCACAGGGCGCGAAGTGGCCGCCGCCATCGGCAGTGCTGCCCGCTTCATGAAGCACGATGTCAGCAACGAGGCCGACTGGCAGGCCGTCATCGCCGCCACCCTCGACGCCTTCGGCCGGCTGGACATCCTGGTCAACAATGCCGGCGTGATGAAGATCGGCACCATCGAGGACACCACGCTGGCAGACTGGCAGTTCATCAACCGCATCAACAGTGACGGCGTATTCCTCGGCTGCAAGCACGCCATCCCGGCGATGGAAAAAAGCGGTGGCGGCTCCATCATCAACATGTCCAGCGTGGCGGCCATCCACGGCATGCCGTTCATCGCCGCCTACAGTGCCAGCAAGGGTGCCGTGCGCGCACTGACCAAGCATGTGGCGGTGTACTGCAAGCAGAAGAAAAACCACATCCGCTGCAACTCCATTCACCCTGATGGCGTGAAGACGCCGATGATCGTCAAGGTAGCCACCGGCAAGGATGTGGCCACGCAGGCCGACATCGATGCGCTGGATTCACCCGCCTACCCGATGGCCGACCCGCAGGACATCGCCAACCTGGTGCTGTACCTGGCGTGCGATGAATCGCGCTTCATCACCGGTGCCGAGATGCTGATCGACAACGGTGTGACCATCACGCCGCCGTCGCCGTGAGCCTGCCGGCTGCTGCAGGCAGGCTGCTGCGGGCCTGGCCGTCATGAATCCGGATCCGCACCCGTTCGAGACCCTGACGCCGTCGTTCATCATGAACGCCGTCGAGGCGTTGGGGTTTGCCTGTGACGGGCGCATCTTTGCCCTCAACAGTTATGAAAACCGCGTCTACCAGGTCGGCATCGAGGGCGAGCTGCCGTTGATCGCCAAGTTCTACCGGCCGGCCCGCTGGAGCGAGGCACAGATCCGCGAGGAACATGCCTTTACGGCCGAACTGGCCGCGCACGAGCTGCCGGTGGTGGCGCCGGTGGTGCGCGATGGCGAGAGCCTGTTTGCGCACGGCGCGTTCCGCTTCGCACTGTTCCCGCGCCAGGGTGGCCATGCGCCGGAACTCGGCAACCCCGACAACCTGCTGGTGCTGGGCCGCACCCTCGGACGCATCCACCGCATCGGTGCCGCGCGTGCCTTTGCCGAACGGCCGCGCATCGACAGCCGCAGTTTCGGCCATGACAGCGTGGCCTTCATCCGTGCGCACTTCATCCCGGCCAACCTCGATGCGGCCTATGCCTCGCTTGCGGCGGATGTGCTGGTAGCGGTGGATGGCGTGCTGGCGCAACACGGCAGTGCCGTGGACTGGATCCGCGTGCACGGTGACTGCCACGCCGGCAATGTGCTGTGGCGCGATGGTGCGCCGCATTTCGTCGATTTCGACGATGCGCGCATGGCCCCGGCCGTGCAGGACCTGTGGATGCTGCTGTCCGGTGAACGCCATGAGCAGCAGCTGCAGTTGTCGGAAATCGTCGACGGCTACAACGAGTTTGCCGATTTCAACCCGCGTGAGCTGCAGCTGGTGGAATCACTGCGTACCCTGCGCATCATCCACTACAGCGCCTGGCTGGCACGGCGCTGGGAAGACCCGGCTTTCCCGCGGGCCTTTCCCTGGTTCAATACCGCGCGCTACTGGGGTGACCACATCCTCGAGCTGCGCGAACAACTGGCCGCCCTGCAGGAATTGCCGCTGGTGCTGCAGTAGCGCGCCCGGCTACCGGGGCTGTTACACTGTGGCAGGCGCCGGTACGGTGACCGGGCCGTATAACAACACCAGGACAAGGGGAATGTAACCATGGGCATGCTGAAGGAATTCAAGGAATTTGCCGTCAAGGGCAATGTGGTGGACATGGCAGTGGGCATCATCATCGGTGGTGCGTTCGGCACCATCGTGCAGAGCATGGTCAAGGATGTGCTGATGCCGCCGATCGGCCTGCTGCTGGGCGGGGTGGATTTCTCCGACCTGTTCCTGGTGCTGAAAGGTGCCGGTGAGTTCAAGACGGTGGCCGAGGCATCCGCAGCCGGTGCCGTGACCGTCAACTACGGCCTGTTCATCAACAATGTCATCAGTTTCGTGATCGTGGCGTTTGCCGTGTTCCTGCTGATCAAGGGCATCAACCGCCTGAAGCGCCAGGAAGCCGCTGCACCGCCGGCGCCGGCAGTCACCCCGGAAGACGTCCTGCTGCTGCGCGAGATCCGCGACAGCCTCAAAAAGTAGGCGCGTTGCACTGACAGGCAATCCCGGCTGCGGCCGGGATTGTTTTTTTCAGGGGTCAGGCGGGTTTGGGCGACGGCTGGCAATTGGCCAGTTGCAGCGCAGCGTCCAGTGGCATCACCGGCTTCACGCTGACCTCGCTGCGCAGGCTGTTGGCGACGAAGCAGTTGCGGTGTGCCGATTCGTGCAGGGCTTCCAGCTCGCAGGGTGAGGGTGCCTGGCCGGCAGCAAAGCGTGCCCGCGGGCGCAGCGTGATGTGGGTTACCGCCATGCGGCCATCGGCGTTCTTCTGCAGCACCCCGTAGGGTTTGTCCTCGTATTCCTGCAGCAGCCAGCCGGCCTTGGCGGCCAGTGCGAGGAAGGTCAGCATGTGGCAGCTGGCGACACTGGCCACCAGGCCCTGTTCGGGATTCACGCAGGCCGCATCACCCTGGTATTTCACCGCCGCCGACACCGGCACGGCGACACCGTTGCTGAACAGCCACTGGTGGTTGCGGCTGTAGGTCTTGCCATCGAAATCGTCACGGGCGTTTTGCCACAGTACGCGGATGCCGTCGTCCATTGCCGTCTCCCGGAGGGTGCTTTGCGCTATTCTAGCCGGGTATGGCCGGTGGCAGGAATCGCATGGGCAGCAAGGCGCAGGGGGGTCTGGTGTATTCGACGGTGGGTGGGCGCATGTGCCCGGCCTGCCGGCAGCCCGTGGCACAGTGTGCGTGTGGCCAGGTGGCCGCACCGGCAGGCCGGGGGCCGGTGTACCTGGCCCGCGAGACCAAGGGGCGCAAGGGTGCCGGGGTCACCCTGGTGCAGGGTGTGCCGCTGGCGGCGACCGAACTCGCGGCGCTGGCGAAAGCCCTCAAGCAGCGTTGTGGCGTGGGCGGGGCGGTCAAGGATGGCGTGATCGAATTGCAGGGCGACCAGCGCGACAAGGTCGAGCAGGCCCTGCAGCCGTATGGCTGGGTCATCAAGCGCAAGGGCGGCTGAGGTGGGGAGGCGGCATGGGCTTTTACAGTGAACGGGTGTTGCCAGCTGCCATCAACTGCGCCTGTGGCACACGCCTGATTGCCGAGCAGCGGCAGAAAGTGGTGCCGCTGGCACGCGGGCGCGTGCTGGAAGTCGGCATGGGTTCGGCGCTGAACCTGCCGTTCTACAACCGCGACGCCGTGGAATGGGTGTGGGGGCTGGAGCCGTCACACGGCATGCGCCGCCAGGCCCGCAGGCACCTGGCGCGTTCACCGGTCGAGGTGCGCTGGCTGGACTTGCCGGGTGAGCAGATCCCGCTGGAAGACCACAGCGTCGATACCGTGTTGCTGACCTTCACCTTGTGCACCATTCCCGATTGGCGCACGGCATTGCAGCAGATGCACCGCGTGCTGAAACCCGATGGGCTGCTGCTGTTCTGCGAGCACAGCCTGGCCCCGGATGCCCCAGTGCAGCAATGGCAGCACCGCCTCAACCCGCTGTGGAAAAAACTCTGTGGTGGCTGCCACCTCAACCGGCCGATCGTGCCGTACCTGCAGCAGGCCGGCTTTCGCATCACGGCACTGGAAGAAGAGTACTTGCCGCAGATGCCGCGCTTCGTTGCCTACAATGTGCGGGGACAGGCCGTACCGGCCTGACGCTGCCCATGCTGGTCATCACACCCACCGTCTGCATCCCCGACCACGAGCTCGAGTGGCATGCCGTGCGTGCGCAGGGTGCCGGCGGCCAGAACGTCAACAAGGTGGCGTCGGCGGTGCACCTGCGTTTCGACATTGCCGGCTCGTCGCTGCCGGAATCCTGCAAGGCACGCCTGCTGGCCCTGCACGATCACCGCATCAGCCGCGAGGGCGTGCTGGTCATCAAGGCGCAGCGTTACCGCAGCCAGGACAAGAACCGTGAGGACGCGCTGGCCCGGCTGGCGGAACTGGTACGGGCAGCCCTGCTGGAGAGGCGCCTGCGGCGGCCCACGGTACCCAGCCGGGCGGCACGCCGGCAGCGCACCGACCGCAAGGTGCTGCACGGTCGTACCAAGGCCCTGCGCGGCAAGGTGCCGCTGTCTTAGCGGCCCGCGGGGGGGCAGGCCAGGCAGCGGCGGTACGGTTGTTTGCCGCTATACTGGCGCCTTCGCGGCAAGGGGCATCCCATGGAAAAACTGGTCTATGTGCTGTGGCGGCCCGAAGGGGTTTCCGAGACGATCTTCCGCCAGCGGCTGACCGGGGTGGTGTCGCAGCGCCTGCTGGATGCCGGCGTGCTGCGCATCCAGGTCAATGTGGTCGATGATGCCGTGCGCCCGGCCGAGGCTACCCGCCAGGTGAACAGCCACCCGGCGGCCGATGCACTGGTGTCGGTGTGGGTGCAGTCGGCGATCGAAAGCCGCCGGCTGGAACGCATCCTGCTGGAATCCAGCCGCGGGCTGGCCGGTTACCTGGTGGCCGAATCCGAGCCGGTGGCCAACACCCGGCACGTCAGCGAGCCGGGCCAGCGCACGCCGGGTTACAGCCAGGTGGTGTTCCTGCAGAAGCCGCATCGCCTGGGTTATGAAGCCTGGCTGGATTACTGGCTGAACCAGCACACCCGCGTGGCGATCGAGACCCAATCCAATTTCCGCTATGTGCAGAATGTGGTGGTGCGCCCGCTGACCTGTGCCGCACCGGCCTGGGATGCGATTGTCGAGGAGTGTTTCCCGGCCGAGGCCATGACCAACCCGATGGCGTTCTACGATGCGCGTGACGACGAGGCGAAATTCCGCAAGAACCAGAAAGCGATGATTGAAAGCTGCATGAAGTTCATCGATTTTGACCGCATCAATGTCATTCCCACCAGCGAGTATGTGGTGCGGAAATGATCATTCCGGATGCTGCGGCGGTGCCGGCAGCCAGCCGGCCTGCCGGAAGTGTGCCGTTACCAGGCTGACAAAGGCATCAACGCCCTCGTCATTGAAATGGCAGGGGTCCCCGAACCAGGCGATGTGCGGTGACAGGGCGGCATCCATGTCCAGCAAGGGCGTGCCGGTTTGCACGGCCAGGTTGCGGATGCTGTGGTTGATCCTGGCCAGTCCTTCGCGCACGTAATCCGGCGGCCCCCAGTTGAAGGCATCGCGGCGGTCGTAATTGTCCGGATTGACATAACCCAGCCGGTTCTCCAGGAAGGCACGCCGCGTGTAATCGGCCGGGATGGCATGCGCGAAAGTCATCAGCAGCAAGGTTGCGCCATCGTCGCGCACCATTTCCTGGATGTTGCGCAGGTTGCCTGACAGGCTGCTGACGGAGGCAAAACGGGCAGCATTCATGTTCTCCCGCCCGGGAAAGACGAACGGTGCATGGCTGTACCAGCCCAATGCCCGGCGGGCATCGAGCTTTTCCAGCCAGGGGCGCAGCAGCCGGTATCCGGCATGTGCGAGTACGCTGTGGCTGATCAGCGGGCCTTCGGCATACCAGGCATCCATGTGCGCGTAGTCATCGCGGTAGAGGGCCGGTGCGGCATGGTTCGCCCACAGGTCGTTGATGCCGTTGTAGTACAGCACATAATCGAAATCGTATTGGCGCAGCAGGCGGTACTTGAGCAGGTCGCTGCGTGAGGTGTGCGAGCGCAGGCTGGCATTGAGCAGCTCGACGCGCTGTGTGGTGCCTGCCTGCAGGGATGCCTGCAGTTTCTCACCGAGGTGGCGGTTGAACAGGGTCGATGACCCCAGCAGCAGGATGCGCAGCGTGTTGGGCGGTTTGTGTTTTTCCAGGACATCACCACTGAAACCCATGCGGTTGATGACCTGGCCGTCGATGCGGGTGCCCGGCGTCGCCGCAAAGCGCATCAGCAGGGTGTCGCGCGGCAGTCCCAGCAGCCACGGCAGCAGGATGAATTCAGCCACGGCCAGCAGGATGGCCGTAATGGCCATGCAGTAGGCAAGGAAGCCTGCGGTTCGCTGTGGCATGCTCAGGATCCTGGCCGGTTCATGGCGTCATCATAAGGGGTCTGTACCGTGGCGCAATCCTGCCCTGCCAATGAAAAGGGGCGCCCGCAGGCGCCCCTTGCCGTCATGCCGCTGTTCAGCGGTATTCGTAGGTCACATCCAGGCCGTAGGTGCGCGGCTCGCCGAACCAGCCGTAGTTCACCACACCGAAGCCGACCGTGTGCAGCAGGTATTCCTCGTCGGTCAGGTTCTTGCCCCACAGTGCGAACTTGAGCGAGCTGCCGTCGCTGCCGGCAGCCACATCGGCCAGGGTGATGCGGGCATTCCACAGGCCGTAATCCGGCAGTTCGAAGCCGTCCTGCGGCGGGGCCGTGCCGGTGGTGTCATCCCGCCAGCTGTAGTCGACATGCAGGCTCATGTTGCCGAAGCTGAACGCGGGCAGGTCATAGTCCAGTGCCACGGAGTACGACTTGTCCGGTGCATACGGCATGGTGTACCAGCCGGAGACATCCTGTCCGTAGGTCGGTGACAGCGGTGCCTGGTCGATTACTTCCGTGAACTCGGAATCGGTGATCGCATAGCTCACCGACAACTGCAGGCCTTCCGTCAGCAGGGCCACGACTTCCAGCTCCACGCCCTGGGTGACGGCCTCACCGGCGTTGAAGGTGTCGGTCAGGAACGGCACACCCGGGTTCAGGATGAAGTTCTGCTGCATGTCGGTCCAGTCGTTGTAGAACGCAGCCGCATTGACGCGTACACGCTGGTCGAGCCAGGTGGACTTCAGGCCCAGTTCGTACGAGGTGACTTCTTCTTCATCATACGGCCGCATGAAACCGGCTTCGGTGGAGCGGGTGTTGAAGCCGCCGGCCTTGTAGCCGGTGACGGCCTTGGCATAGGTCGACAGGTCGTCCGTCCAGCGGTAGTTGATGGTCAGCGCCGGGTTGAAGTTGGAGTAGTCTTCGTCAGCCTGGCGCGGCATGCAGAAGTAGGTGCAAGGGAAGCCGATGTTGCTGTACTTCTCGGCTTCACGCTCGTCGACCGTATAGCGGACACCCAGGGTGATGTCCAGCGGGTCGACCGGCGTCCAGGTGACCTGGCCATAGGCTGCCCAGGCGCTGTTGTCGGACTTGATGTAGCGGAACTCGATCGGGTTCACCATCGACGACAGGCTGGTGTTGTATTCGGTCTCGTAGCCGTGTTCGTCGAAGTAGTACAGGCCGGCCACGTATTTCAGCTTGCCATCGAGGGCATCACCGACGGCCTGCAGTTCCTGCGAGAACTGGCGGTGGTGGGTGCGGCTGTTGACGTTGAGGAACTCGATGAAGGGGTTGCCCGAGAAGTTCTGCTCGATGCGCTCCTTCATTTCGCGGTAGCCGGTGATCGATTTCAGCGTGACATCGCCTACCTGCCAGCTGATGGTCAGGCCATGGCCCTGGATGTCGGTGTCGCTGTCTTGTACCGGCGAGGTCTGGAAGCCGTCATCGAGGCGGTGCTTGCTGGTGTACGGGCCGAGGAACGGGATCAGGGACGGATCGACGATTTCCATCAGCTGGTAATAACCCTGCGGGCCGACGATGTTGCTCTGGTCGTAGGCGTAGTCCACGGTCAAGTCGTCGGTGGCTGCCCAGCGCACCGCCAGGCGGGCACTGGCCTTGTCTTCATCCTGGAAGTCATGGCCTGCCGCGGAAAGGTTGTCACGCCAGCCGTCCTTTTCCGAGCGGTCAAAGCTGATCTTGGCACTGAGGCCGGCGGCTTCCGGCAGGTTGAGCTGGGTCTGGCTGCGCCAGTAGCCGTAGTTGCCGGAGGAAACCATTTGCTTGAAACCCAGCTCGCCGGTCGGCTTGGCGGAGATGATGTTCACCGCGCCGCCGGTGGTGTTGCGGCCATACAGGATGCCCTGCGGGCCGCGCAGTACCTCGATGCGCTCCAGGTCGGTGGCATCGGCACTCAGGCCGATGTTGCGGGCCACGTATACACCGTCGTAGTAGACGCCGACGGCCGGATCCTGCGTGGTCTGCGATTCGTTGCTGCCCACACCGCGGATGAACAGCACATAGGCCGAACGGCTGTTCGGGAAGGGTGCCATCTCGAGGTTGGGGATGTTCTTGCCGATGTCGCTGAGGTCACTGACCCCCATGTTTTCCAGTGCCGTGCTGGACAGCGCCGAGATCGAAATCGGCGTGTCCTGCAGTGAGGCTTCGCGTTTTTCGGCGGTGACCACCACTTCCTCGAGGACGGTGGCCCGCTGGGTGTCGTTTTGTGCCAGTGCTGTGCCGGACAGCACGCCCGAGGCCATGGCAATCGCGATGGCCAGTGGTTTTTCCAGTCCGTGCTTGGTCATGGTCTATCCCCTTGTGAGTACGCAGAAGTGGTTTGGTGGGTGGCAATGCCGTGAAGCAGTACGCGTGCGGGCAAAGGCAGGGTGTTGCAGTAGCGGGGCAGGCCCGGATGCTGCAGGCGGTCGTGGACGGTGCAATCAATGGCGTCGGCGGCCATGGCCCTTCCCCCCCCCGTTTTGCGTTCTTATCGTTTTGCAGGGTGCCACGCCGGATGGATGCATGCCCCTGCTCTTGAGCATAACCCCTTGTGCGTCAGAATCAAGGCGGATGTTATGCCTGGCAGGCCGGGTGGGCGTGCCGCCAGCCTGCCGGCATGCTATAAGCCGGTACGGGTACGGGCCCTTGCCCGTGCCGGCTACCGGGGGATGACGCATGCCACTGGACCCGCAGATCAAGCCTTTGCTGGCGGCGATGAATGCCTTGCCGGCACCGGATCTCGCCACGGTGTCGCCGGCCGCCTGGCGCGCTGCGGGCCGCATGCCGCTGCCGGAGCACCCCGAGCCGGTGTCGGCCGTGGAGGAATACTGCATCGCGGGGCCGGCTGGTGAGCTGCCGGTACGCCTGTACCGGCCAGGGGCTGCGGCGCCGTACCCGGTGGTGTATTTCCACGGTGGTGGTTTCGTGCTGTGTGACCTCGATACCCACGACGCTTTCTGCCGCCGCCTGTGCAACAGGCTGCAGGCCATGGTGGTGTCGGTGGGTTACCGGCTGGCGCCGGAGCATCCGTTCCCGGCGGCACCGGAAGACTGTTGTTATGCCGCCACGGCCTGGGTGGCGGCGCAGGCAGCCACACTGGGTGTGGATGCCAGCCGCCTGATGGTGGCGGGCGACAGCGCGGGCGGTTGCCTGGCTGCCGTGGTGTGCCAGATGGCCCGTGACCGCGCGGGACCGGCGATTGCGCGCCAGCTGCTGCTGTACCCGGTAACCGATAGCCGCTTCGATACGGTGTCCTACCACGACAATGCCGAAGGGTATTTCCTGACCCGCACGATGATGCAGTGGTTCTGGCGACAGTACTTGGCCTGCCCGGACGATGCGCGCAATCCCTATGCGGCACCGCTGCAGGCGCAGGATTTTTCCGGCCTGCCGCCGGCCGTGGTGCTGGTGGCGGAGTACGACCCGCTGCGCGACGAAGGGGAGGCCTATGCCCATGCCCTGCAGCGGGCTGGCGTGCCGGTGCTGCTGCGGCGCTATGCCGGCACCATCCACGGTTTCCTGGCGTTCCTTGACATCGCGGTATCGCGGCAGGCGCTGGACGACATTCACGCCGCACTCAGCGTGTGAAGATGAAGTAGCCCATCGGCGTGACCATGTCGCGCGGGATGAAGTCGACGAGGTTCTCCTGGAAGGCATTCAGCAGGAAACGGTATTTGCTGATCTTCGGGTATTCGACCCCGGCGCGTTCGAGGTGCGTGCCGAGGTTGATGCGGAAATTGTCGTCGAACAGCGGGTTGTTGCGGTAGGTGCTGCTGCGGTAGCCGCACTGCAGGCCGAGTTCGCGCATCGCGTGGATGTCGAAGATGTACTTGTCTTCCATGCTGGCCAGCTTCTCGCGGTCGTTGCCGATGCGCTTGGCCTTGGTCAGGTGCTGGGTGAAGTGCTGGATCTTCTGCAGGTCTTCTTCCGACAGGCCGGCCAGCCCGGTGTTCTTCTCGATGCGCAGCAGCAGGTTGGCGAGGAAAGCCACCAGCACCTTGCCCTGCAGCACCGGCTCGTAAAAGATTGCCGAGCCGCCCGGCCGCAGCAGGCCGTGCAGGCGGCGCAGGATCAGCGGGTAGTCGAGGAAGTGGTGCAGCACGCTGTTGCCGACCACGAGGTCGAAGGAGCCGTCGCGGTACGGCAGGTGGTTGGCATCGCAGACGCAGTAGTGCGCGGCCACCGGGCTGTCACCGACCAGGTCGGCAGTGGCGCGCAGGAACTGCGGCGAGATGTCGGTGGCATGGAAGCTGCGGAACGGGAAGCGGTGCGCCAGGCTCCAGGTCAGCTGGCCGGTGCCGGCGCCGAGTTCGAGCACATCGCCGAACGGCACGCCGAGTTCGGCGAACACGGTGCTCCAGCTCTTGTAGATGCCGTTGCGGCTGTTCTCGTTGATGTAGTGCAGCTGGTCGTAGTCGATGTCCACCAGCTTGGTGCGCGGGCTGTCCTCGGCCAGCAGCTGCGGGATGCCGTCGACCACCGGGTACTGGCGCCCGCAGGCACGGCAGTCGATGCTGCTGCCGGATGCGACCAGCGGCTGGCCGCCGCAGCAGGGGCACTGCAGGATGGCGGTGTCGTACGGCGGTGTCGTGTCCATGGGCGGGCCGGCAGCAGTCAGGCAGCGATTATGCCTCAGCAGGGCTTTGGGGCAAGATAGTCGCCACCAACGGGGGAGAACATCGCATGGCCGTGTATGCAATGACGGGTGGGGCCACCGGCATCGGGGCGGCGATTCGCCGCCAGCTGGCCGCTGCGGGGCACCGGGTGATCGTGGCCGATGTGCGCCATGCCGACATCGTGGCTGACCTGTCGACGGCGGAAGGCCGCCGGCAGGCCGTCGACGGCATCCGGCGGCTGGCACCCGACGGGCTCGACGGTTTCGTGCCCTGTGCCGGCGTGGGGCCGCATGTGCAGCCGCCATCGCTGGTGGCACGGATCAATTATTTCGGTGCGCTGGCCACCTTCGAGGGCGTGCAGGAGCTGCTGGTGGCCCGGCGCGGTGCGGCCGTGCTGGTATCGTCCAATTCGGCGTCCATGCCCGGTACCGACCCGCAGTACATCGACCTGCTGCTGGCCGGTGACGAGGCGGGCGCCTGCGCCCGTGTCGATACCCTCGACGGCCACCATGCCTATGCCGGTTCCAAGCAGGCCCTCACGCGCTGGATGCGGCGGCACAGTGCTGCCTGGGCGGCACGCGGGGTGCGCATGAATGCCGTGGCACCGGGCATCACGCAGACACCGCTGACCGCGGCCACGACGGCAGATGCGCAGTTCGGTCCGGCGATGAAGGCCTTTGCGGCCTCGGTACCGCTGGGCCGCGTCGGACAGCCGGATGAGATTGCCGAGGCGGTGTGTTTCCTGCTGTCGGCACAGGCCTCGTTCGTCTGCGGTGCCGTGCTGTTCGTCGACGGCGGCCACGATGCCATGCTGCGGCCGGATGCGTTCTAGCCGCATTCAGCGCCCGGCGCGGCGGCGGGTGTCGTCGAGCAACTGCCGCAGTGCGGCATCCTGCGGGTAATCCCGCACCAGGGCTTCCAGCAGGGGCAGGGCCTCGGCGTGGCGCTGCTGCGCCAGGTACGACTGTGCCAGTGCCTGGCGCGTGCGCTCATCATGGCCGTTGAGGGCCAGCGCCTGCTGCAGGGCGCGCAGGGCGCCGTCGCCGTCACCCAACTGCTGCAGCACCAGGCCCAGGTTGTAGTGGGCGGCGGCGTGCTGCGGGTTTTTCGCAACCGCCTGCTGCAGCGCAGTGCGCGCCGCGGCCATCTGCTGCAATTCCGCGTGGCCCAGCCCCAGTGAGAAATACAGGTCGGCCTGCTGCTCCGGCAGCGCCTGCGGGATCGCCTGCTGCAGGATCGCCACGGCGCGGTCGGCAGCACCGATCTGCCCGTAGAGCACCGCCAGCGACTGGTAGGCCGGGATGAAATGCGGGTCGGTGTCGATGGCCTGCTTCATGCGCCGGATCGCTTCGTAGGCATTGCCCTGGTGGTAGGCCAGCTGGCCGAGGTTGGCATGGCCTTCCGGGTGGTCCGGCAGTGCCGTTTGCGCCAGGCGGTATTCCGCCAGCGCGGCTTGCCAGGCCGTGCGGTCGGCGGTGGCGAGTTGCGGGCTGCTGTCGGCCAGCAGGCGGGCGGCTTCCGTGCGCACGGCGCGTACCGGGTCGCGCAGCAGCGGTGGCAGGTAGCGCTGGCGGGCAGCCGCCGGCTGGGTTTCGAAGGCGGTGACGGCGGCACTGCGCACCAGCGCCGAGGGATCCTGCAGGGATGCGGCGAGCTGGCTGGCCGGTGTGGCGCCGTACTGCCCCAGCAGTTCCAGGGCGGTAGCACGCCAGATGGCCGGTTCGGCCGCGCTGCCGGCCAGGCGCTGCAGGCCCGGCAGGGCGCTGGCGTCACCGCGGCGAGCAGCCGCGATGGTACCGGCACGGTCGGGTTGCGTATGGCGACCCTGCGGGTACCACTGTGCGATGGCGGCCTGTGCCCAGGCCGGGCTGCGCTCGGTGTGGCAGGCATTGCAGGCATTGGGCGTGCCGAGCGTGAGGCTGTGGTCCGGGCGCGGGATGCCGAAGCGGTGGTCGCGGCGGGCATCGACCTTCATGTAGGTAGTGGCGGGCATGTGGCAGGCCACGCACTGGCTGCCGGCACTGCCGGGGGCATGGTGGTGGTGCGCCGGGGTGTCGTAGCGGCCAGCCTTGAGGCTGGGGAAGCGCGGGTTGCCGGCTTCGTGGCAGCTGCTGCACAGCGCATTGCCGGCAGCGCGCGGCTTCAGGCTGTGCGGGTCATGGCAGTCGAGACAGCTGACGCCGGCCTGGTGCATCCGGCTCTGCAGGAAGGAGCCGTACTCGAACACTTCATCCTGTATCTGGCCATCGGGGTGGTAGAGCCCTTCGCGCAGCAGGGCCGGCATCGCGTTGTCCAGCAGCGGGGCAGCCCAGGCCGTGGCCGGGGTCAGCGGGTGGCGGCGTGCATGGCAGCTGCCGCAGGTGTCCAGCACGCGGGCAGGGTCGGTGAGCGGGCGCTGTGCCCAGCCCTTGTCGGCCACCTGTGGCGAGGGTTGCTGCGCCCACGCCAGGTGCGCTTCGCCAGGGCCGTGGCAGGCCTGGCAGTTGACGTTGTGGCCGCTCGCACTGCTGTGGTACTGCTGCGTGGCGCTGTCGTAGCCGAGCCGGAAGTTCGTGGTATGGCAGTCGATGCAGAACGAGTTGGCGGTGAAGAACCGCTTGCGCCAGTGCAGGGCATCGGCGGCTGTTACGCCATCGCCGGCCTGCAGGTGGAACCAGCGCCGGGCGCGCGTATCCCAGGCCACCGGGAACGCCTGCAGGCGGCCGTTGGGGAAGGCCAGCAGGTATTGCTGCAACGGGTCGACGCCGAAGGTCCAGGCCACGCGGAAGGTCTCGCTGTGGCCGTTTTCCTCCACCGTGACGAGGTAGTTCGTGCCGTCGCGGTGGAAGCGGGCACGCAGGCCCTCGCCCTCGAAACGGGCTTCGTTGAAATCGCCGAGCACGCTGCCGGGCAGCGGGGCCTGCATGGCTTTCGCATGGTCGGAATCGTGCCAGCTGGCCGCTTCGCGGGTATGGCAGCCCAGGCAGGTGTCATTGTTGACGAAACCGTCGCGGCTCTGGTCGAATGCGCCGCCGGCCAGCACCGGGCAGGCAGCCGCCAGCAGGGCCAGCAGCAGCCGTGCAGCACGCCAGGTGGTGCGGCGGCTCATCGTCATCAGGGGCATTCGGGGTTTCCTCCGGGGGAGCGGGCATGATAGCAGGGCTGTTGGGCATCATCGCACCGGTGTTCCTGCTGGTGGCCGTGGGGTTTTGCTGGCAGCGCCGCCAGTTGCCGTTCGACCAGCCGTTCATCACGCGCCTGGTGATCGACCTGTGTGCGCCGGCCATGGTGCTGTCGCTGCTGGCGACGGCCGACCTGTCGCTGGAGCATTTCGCCGGCTTTGCGTTGCAGGTGCTGGCCGCGTTGGCGGTGATGGGGCTGGTGGCCGCCGTGCTGGCACGCCGCCATGCCGACCCAGTGATGCACTGGGTGGCGCTGGTGTTCCCCAATACCGCCAACATGGGCATGCCGCTGTGCCTGCTGGCTTTCGGGCAGGAAGGCCTGCTGCTGGCGACGATCTACTACACGGTGGTGTCGTTGGTGCACTTCACCCTCGGCGTGTCACTGGTGGCGGAGCAGTCGAACGCCTGGCGTACCGGCCTGCGCACGCCGCTGGTGTGGGCCACGCTGGCCGGCCTGTCGCTGATGGTGCTGGATGTGCCATTGCCGGAATGGCTGCTGGCCAGCCTGCGCCTGCTCGGCCAGCCCACCATCCCGCTGATGCTGTTCACCCTCGGCGTGTCGCTGGCGAAGCTGCCGTGGCGGGACCTGGCCGGACGCATCGACCTGGGCCTGGAGCGCCTGCTGGTAGGCGGCGTGGCGGCCCTGGTGCTGCTGTGGGTGTTCCGCCCGGAAGGTGTGGTGCGCGGGGTGCTAGTGCTGGAAACCCTGATGCCCTCGGCCATCTTCAACTACCTGCTGGCCGCCCGCTTCGGCCGCTACCTGCCCGGCGTGACCGCCATGGTGGCCTGGTCGACCCTGATGGTGTTCCTGCTGCTGCCCGTGTTGCTGTACCTGCTGCTGCCGGTTGCCCCCTGACGGTCCCGCGCCGTACAGTAGGCCCACCACATAAGAACAGGACACGGGCCCGGATCCGGGCCTGCTTGCCGGATGCAGGATTTCCCCACCGTCTACGGGCAAACCGTGCACGCCTTCGCCGAGTTTTCCGGCGATGTCGCGGCACGCCTGCTGCAGCAGGGTGGCCAACTGCTGGAAGAAATGGCGCGCAAGGCCGGCCGGCCGGCGGAACGCGAGCGCCTGCAGGCGGATGCGCGGACACTGCTGGCGGCACGCGATGCACTGCGCGGGCAGCTGGTGGCGCGCCTGCAGGCGCAGGCCGGCCGCTTCCAGGCGGGCGAGGAACTCCCGGAAAAGGACACCCCCGAGGCGCAGCCCGACGAGCTCGCGCGCGAGGTGGTGCGTACGGCCGATTGCCTGGCCAACCAGGTTGCCGAGCCACTGTGGTACCTCAACATGCGCATGGCACTGTTGCGTGGCGGGCTCAAGACCGCCGATGGCAGCAATCCGCTGGGCCCGGCACAGCTGTGCAATGCCCTGTGTGCCGTACTGGGGCAACAGGCCGTGCCGCCGCATGCGCAGCTGTTGCTGTTTCGCCTGGTCGAACGGCACCTGCCGGAACGCCTGGCGGCGTTTTACGACACGCTGAACGGCAGGCTGGCTGCGGCCGGGGTGTTCCCGCACCTGCGGTATTACCTGGTGGAAACCGGCCGCGACCAGTCTGCTGGCCAGCCGGGCGTGTTCGGGTGCGATGCCCGGCAAGCAGCCCTGGATCACGAGCGTGAAGCGCAGGTGCACCTGGCGGCGCTGCTGCGCGAACAGGCCCGGCAGCGCGACACGGCGTTGCGGCAGACGGCACTGGGCACCCCGTTCGGGCGCATGGACACCGAGGGCCGTGGCGGTGCCGACACCCTGACCGAAACCGACATTGCCTTCGCGATCATTGCCGTGCAGGCCCGCTTCCCGATCCCGCGCGGGCGCGTGTACCGGCCCACGCCACCAATGGCCGATATCGAAGGCCTGGTGATCGAGCAGCTGCTGAAGGCCGGTGACCACTCGGGCCGCCGCCGCCTGAAGCGCCCGATGGCCGAGGGGTTTTCCCGCATGGGGCTGCTGTTTGCCGGGCTGGTGCAGGACCGCTTCCTGGGGCGCGAACTGCGCGACCTGCTGAGTCACCTGTACCTGCCATTCCTGAAGCTCGGCATGCTGGAAGGCCGTTTCTGGAGCGATCCGTCCCATCCCGGACGGCGCCTGCTGGCGGTGCTGTGCGAACTGGCCGAATTCTGGGTGGCCAGCGCCGACAATGACCGTACGGTCTACCCGCAGCTGCATGCGGCCGCCGAGCGCCTGGCCCGCGACTACATCGACGACATCGCGGTGGTCGCCGAGCTGGCCGACATGCTGGAAACCTTCGCCCAGCGCATCGGCCA
>LAHR01003503.1_pt1 | contig 23922 bp, 28 predicted proteins | sample 329641 | NCBI WGS metagenome assembly LAHR01 (sample SAMN03275701, study PRJNA271635) | activated sludge metagenome | isolation source: Sample C-3 Sludge from acetogenic chamber (third chamber) of Anaerobic...
CGCCGGGCGGCAATGTGCTGGCCGGCACTGCCGTGGAGGTGATTGCCGGTGCCCACGCGGGGCACACCCCATGACCGGCGGCCGCAGCACCAACCCCGACAAGGGCCTGATTGCCTGGTTTGCCCACAACCCGGTCGCCGCCAACCTGCTGATGGCCATGCTCGTGCTGGCCGGCATTGCCTCGGCCATGAACCTGCGCAAGTCGCTGACGCCGGACTTCGAGTCCAACCTCTTCACCATCACCATGGTCTATCCGGGTGCGGCGCCCACCGAGGTCGAGAAAGGCATCCTCATCAAGATCGAGGAAGCCATCAAGGACATCGAAGGCATCGAGCGCATCGAGTCCACTGCGGCGGAAAACAGCGGCACCGTGCGGGTGGAAACGCACGAGGACTACAAGCTCCTCGACATCATGAATGAAGCCAAGACACGGGTGGACGGCATTGCCAGCTTCCCGGCCGAAGCCGAAAAACCGGCCATCAGCCAGGTGCAGCAGATCCACCAGGCCCTGCAGATGCAGGTCTATGGCGACCTGAGCGAAGTCGCCATCAAGAACCTCGCCGAGGAAATCCGCCTCGAACTGCTCTCCAACCCCAGCATCGCCCGCGTCGACCTGTGGGGCGCCCGTGACTTCGAGATCTCGGTGGAGATTCCCGAGGAAACCCTGCGCAAGCACGGCCTCACCCTCAGCCAGGTCGCCGACACCATCCGGCGCTCCTCGCTGGACCTGCCGGGCGGGTCGATCCGCACCGCCAACGGCGACATCCTGCTGCGCACGCGCGGGCAGGCCTACACCCAGCAGGATTTTGAAAACATCGTGCTGCTCACCGCAGCCGACGGCACCCGCGTCCGGCTGGGCGACATCGCCAGCGTCAATGACGGCTTCGTCGAGCTGAAGGGTTTTGCCACCTTCAACGGCCTCTACAGCGTGGCACTGGCCATTTACGCGGTGGGTGACCAGGATGTGATCGAGGTTGCCGATGCTGCCAAGCAGTATGTCATCGAGAAACGCCAGACCCTGCCGGAAGGCGTCTACCTCGACACCTGGGCCGACACCACCTATTACCTCGACGGCCGCATGCAGATGATGGTCAGCAACCTGGTGCTGGGCGCCCTGCTGGTACTGCTGGTGCTGGGCCTGTTCATGGACCTCAAGATTGCCTTCTGGGTCATGATCGGCATGCCGGTGTGTTTCCTCGGCACCTTTGCCATGATGCCGCTGGTAGATGTCAGCCTGAACATGATCAGCATGTTCGGCTTCATCCTGGTGCTGGGCATCCTGGTCGATGACGCGATCATCATCGGCGAGAGCGTGCACACCCAGATCAGCTACCACGGGCACAGCCTGCGCACTGTGATCGAAGGTGCACAGCGGGTGGCCCTGCCGGCCACCTTCGGCGTACTGACCACGCTGGCGGCTTTCTCGCCCACCCTGTTCGTCGACGGGGTGTACCGCAACTTCCCGGCGGCCTGCGGCTGGGTCGTGCTGCTGTGCCTGACCTTCTCGCTGATCGAATCCAAGCTGATCCTGCCGGCCCACCTGGCCGAGATGAACAAACCCTTCTGGCGCTGGGCCCTGGAGTGGCGCTGGCAGGAGCGCCTGCAGGAACGCTGCAATGCCGCCCTGACGCGTTTCGTGCACGAGCGTTACCAGCCGCTGCTGGAGCGCTGCATCGCACGCCGTTATGTCACCGCCGCCGCCTTCCTGGCCCTGTTCATCCTGTCCATCGGCCTGGTGGGTGGTGGCCTGGTGCGCTACATCATGACGCCGCAGGTGCCGGGCGATTTCGTGGTCGCCAACATCGAGATGATGGAAGGCACTGCCGAAGACCGTACGCTCGAGGTCATCCGTGCGGTGAACCGTGCCGTGTACGAGCTGGATGCCAAATACCAGCAGGACACCGGCTCCGGGCAAGGCTTCATCAAGCATGTGTTCGCTTTCGGTTCCGACGGCCTGTTCGGCTCGGTCTGGCTGGAGCTGGTCAAGAGCGAGGACCGCAGCATCAGCAGTGACGACATCACCAATGCCTGGCGCGACGCCGTCGGCGAGGTGCCCGGCACGCGCGTGCTGTCGTTCTCCACCGCGCAGGAAGGCAGCGGCCCGCCGATCGCCTTCAACCTGACTTCCGGCAACATCCAGGAACTGGAAGCCGCCGGGCAGGAACTGGCCGCCCGCCTGAAGACCTACAGCGGCGTACACGACGTACGCAACAGCGCCAGTGACATCGTCGATGAAATCCAGCTGACCCTGCGCCCGGAAGCCGAAGCCCTCGGCATCACGCTGGCCGATCTCGGCCGGCAGGTGCGTGAAGCGTTCTACGGTGCCGAGGCGCAGCGCATCCAGCGCGGCACCGACGAGGTGAAGGTCATGGTTCGCTACCCGCGGGACGACCGCAAGAGCGTCTCCACCCTGGAAAGCATGTACATCGTCAGCCCGACGGGCGCCCGCGTGCCTTTCTCGACGGTGGCCGAGGCCACGGTCCAGCCGGGGTACTCCACCATCACCCGCATCAACAGCCGGCGCTCGGTGCTGGTCACCGCCGAGGTGACCGAAAGCGCGGTGGAACCGGCCCGCGTGATCGCCGATCTGGAGGCAAACTTCCTGCCCGCGCTGCAGGCACGCCACCCCGGCCTGCGCTGGAGCCTGGACGGCGGCAGCCGCGAGGCACGCAAGCTGGAGTCCTCGCTGTTTGCCGGCTTTGCCCTGGCGCTGGCCAGCGTCTATGTGCTGCTGGCGGTACCGCTGCGCTCCTACCTGCAGCCGCTGATCATCATGAGCGTGATTCCCTTCGGCATCATCGGTGCCGTGGTCGGCCACCTGGTGATGGGCAAGGCGATCAGCATGATGTCGGTGTTCGGCATCATCGCCCTGGCCGGCGTGGTGGTGAACGACAGCCTGGTGATGGTCGATTTCGTCAACCAGTCACTGGCGCGGGGCAAGGGCTTGCTGGATGCCGTCATCGGCGCCGGCACCGAACGCTTCCGGGCCATCCTGCTCACCTCGCTGACCACCTTCGTCGGCCTGTTCCCGATGCTGGTGGAAACCAGCGTACAGGCCCAGTTCGTCATCCCGATGGCCATTTCGCTGGCCTTTGGCATCGTATTTTCCACCGTCATCACCCTGCTGCTGGTGCCCACCCTGTATGTGATGCTGGACGACCTGCGCCACCTGGCGGGCCTGCGCGGCTACGCCGCCAGCCAGCAGGATCACTGAGCCCGGGAGGCCCCAATCCCCCCCTGAACAAAAAACGCGCACTTTGCCTGGCAACCTGTTAAGCTGTGCCCGCTGATTTCCAGCAAGCCGGGTTACCGGCTGTAAACGCCAGCCATCCCGGCTGGCCTGTTCCAAGTTAAGAGGCAAGAAAACGCTATGTCAGGTCAAATCACTACCGGCACCGTCAAATGGTTCAACGATGAAAAAGGCTTCGGCTTTATCGCACGCGAAGGTGCGCCGGATGTATTCGTACATTTCCGCGCCATCAATGGCAGCGGCCGCAAGACCCTGAAAGAAGGCCAGCAAGTGACGTTTGAAGTCACCCAAGGCCAGAAAGGCCCGCAAGCCGAGAACGTAACCCCGCTCTGAGTGGTGGTTCCGTCGGAAAACCCCGGGGTTCGCCCCGGGGTTTTTTTATGCCCGTACGCCACCGGTTTGCGCCAGCGCAAGGGTTCAGCGGGCAGCCGGGACTACCCTGAATCCGGCCAATGACCGGCCAGGAGGGCCCACCATGAAGAAAAACCTCGGGACTGCCGACCGCCTGCTGCGCATGGCGCTGGCGCTGGGCATTGCCATCCTGATCGCCAGCGGCAGGCCGGACGGCCTGCCGGCACTGCTGCTGGGCGCCGTGGCGGCGGTACTCGCACTGACCAGTACGATCAGCTTCTGCCCGCTGTATGCCCCGCTGGGGCTGTCGACGCGCCGGCAGGGCTGAGCCGGCTCAATCCGGCAGCAGCACCTGTACCACGCCCCCTTCCACCGTCACCGGCCAGGTGGTGAGCGGTTTCTCGCCACGCACGGCATTGAGCAGCTGGATGCCGGGCGGGAAACAGGCCCATTCACGCACCGCACCGCTGCGCACATCGAAACGCGCGCGGTGCAGCGGGCACTGGATTTCATCGCCGTTGACCAGCGTGCCTTTTGCCAGGTTGGCAAACACATGCGGGCAGCGCGCCTGGGTGGCATGGAAGCCGTCGTCCAGCCGGTAGACGATGCCTTTTTCGCCCCCGGCGGCAAACGGCCGCATGCCGCCCACCGGCAGTTCGTTTTCCTGGCACACACTGAGTTTCGCCATCGCCTGGCCTCCCCGGTTGGCTGTCGCCGCCAGCATACCCGCAACTTTCCCGGGGTTGAATGCCGGCGCCGGCTGCCGTTAGCTAGGCGCCTGCAACCCGGCCGGAGCCTGCCATGGACACCTTTCACTGCATTGCGGCCGACGACGCCCGCCGCCTGATGGCCGATACCGCCATCACCATCGTCGACATCCGTGACCCCGCCAGCCATGCCGGCGGCCGCATCCCCGGTGCCGTGCACCTGTCGGATCGCAACCTGCAGGCATTCCTCGACAGCGCCGACATGGACCGGCCACTGCTGGTGTATTGCTACCACGGGATATCCAGCCAGAACGCTGCCGGCTTCTTCGCCGAACGCGGTTTCAGCACGGTGTACAGCCTGGACGGCGGTTTCGAGGGCTGGCGTCACGCCGGCCCGGTGGAATCCTGAGCCACGGCGGCCTGCCACTGCTTCTGCCAGCGCGCAAAGAACATGCTGCTGGTGTACAGCGCCACCAGGGTCAGCACCAGTGCCCAGTCGACCCAGCTCACCAGCGGGTGGAACAGGTTCAGCACCAGCTTCAGGAAATACAGCAGCAGCACGAAGCACAGCCAGATGAAACTGCGGAAATTGCGCCGCAGCAGGCCGGGCAGGAAAGCCAGCAGCGGCAGCGTGGCCAATGCCCACACCGCCACGCTCGGCGTACGGTCGGACGGCACCACCCACAGCGTGCCGACTGCCATCAGCAGCAGGAATAGCACATAGCAGCCCATCGTGACGCGGTAGCCGGTTTCCATGCGTTGCTGCAATGTCATGCACCACTCCCCAGGCGCTGTGCCAGCACCGCCACCCGCATGCCCAGCGCATGCGCCAGTTGTTTCTCCTCGTCCGTCACGGCGCGCTCGCCGGTGCCACCGGCCACGTGCGACGCGCCGTACGGCGTGCCGCCGCCGCTGGTCGCCATCAGGGCGCGTTCGCTGTAGGGAATGCCGGCAATCACCATGCCGTGGTGCAGCAACGGCAGCATCATCGACAGCAGGGTGGCTTCCTGGCCGCCGTGCGGGCTGGCACCGGAGGTGAATACCGCCGCCGGCTTGCCGATCAAGGCACCGTCCAGCCACAGCGCGGAGGTGCCATCGAGGAAATACTTCAGCGCAGCGGCCATGTTGCCGAAACGCACCGGGCTGCCCAGCACCAGGCCGGCACAGTCACGCAGGTCGTCCTCGCTGCAGTACAGCGGGCCTTCGTCGGGCACCTCGGGCAGGCTGGCGGTGGTTTCGGGTGCCACCGGCGGCACGGTGCGCAGGCGCGCTTCCAGGCCGGCGCGTTCGATGCCGCGCACTACCTGGCTGGCCAGCGCAGCCGTCTTGCCGTGACGGCTGTAATACAACACGAGCACATAGGCCATGGCTTACCCCAGCAAGGCCAGCACGTTTTCGGGCGGGCGCCCCAGCACGGCCTTGCGCCCCTTCACCACGATCGGCCGTTCGATCAGCTTCGGGTGCAGCACCATCGCACCGAGCAGGGTGTCGTCGTCGAGTGCCGGGTCGGCCAGGCCCAGCACCGCGTAATCGTCCTCGCCGGTGCGCAGCAACTGCCGCGGCGTCATGCCGAGCTTGGCCAGCAGGGCCTTCAGGGTGGCGACATCGGGCGGGGTTTCGAGGTAGTGCACGACATCCGGCTCGACGCCGTGCTCCTGCAGCAGCGCCAGCGCCTGGCGCGACTTGGAACAACGCGGGTTGTGGTAAATGGTCACGGCAGCCATGGACAGCCCTCCTGCGGGTCGTGGCCGTGTGGTTGCCCCACGGCAGGGCCGCTATACTCGCACGCACACGGCCGGGGCGCATTATAGCCCACCCTCCCCCCGCCACCGGATGCTGCCATGACCCCACTGTCCCGGCTGTTGCGCCAGCCCCTGGCCTTCGCCGCCTACATCGGCCGCCGCCTGCTCCGGGACAACTGCCAGCGCAGTGCTGCCGCACTGACCTACATGAGCCTGTTCGCCATCGTGCCGCTGATGACGGTAACCTTCGCGCTGTTCTCGGCCATACCGGCCTTCGACACGGTGGGCGAAAAGATCCGCAGCCTGGTGTTCGCGTATTTCGTGCCGGCCGCCGGCGCCCATGTCGAGCAGTACCTGCAGCAGTTCACCGCGCAGGCACAGAATCTCACCGCCGCCGGCTTTGCCTTCCTCGCAGTCACCGCCTTCCTGATGCTGCGCAACATCGAAAAGGCCTTCAACGAAATCTGGAACACGCGCGGCAACCGCCGCGGCCTGTCCGGCTTCCTGCTGTACTGGGCCGTGCTCAGCCTGGGGCCGCTGCTGCTGGGCATCGGTTTCATCGCCAGCACCTACCTGCTGTCGTTCACGGTGCTGGCCGGCCAGGCCGACCCCATCGGCATTGCCCCGCAGCTGCTCGATGCGCTGCCGCTGCTGACGGAAATCGCGGCGTTCACCCTGCTGTATTTCGCCGTGCCGAACTGCCCGGTACCGATCCGGCACGCCCTGCTGGGCGGCACGCTCACCGCGCTGGTGTTCGAAGGCGCCAAGACCCTGTTCGGGCTGCTGGTCAGCAACACCAGTTACGAGCTGGTGTATGGCACCTTCGCCGCCGTGCCGCTGTTCCTGCTGTGGATCTACCTGTCCTGGCTGCTGTTGCTGGCCGGTGCGGAATTCGTGCGCGCCCTGTCGAGCTTCGGCGACAGCCACAGCGAACAGCCCGACCTGCTGGTTGCACTGGCGTTGCTGGCGCTGTTCCGTGAGCAGCACCGCAGCGGCCACCCGCTGGACGAGGCCACCCTGCTGGCACGGCGCTGGAAACCCGGCGGCCGGCCCATCACCCGCGAGCGCTGGGAAAGCGTGCGCAACCGCCTGCTGGGCCTCGGCGTGATTGCTGCCACCGACGACAACGCCTTCGTGCTGTCGCGCGACCTCGGCACCCTCAGCCTGGCCGGGCTGGCCGCGGCCTTCGGCGGCATCGATGCCCCGCTGCCCGCCCCCGACAGCACCGCCGCCCCCTGGCTGCGGCAGGCGCATGCCCTGTTGAGCGCGGAAGCACAGCGCCGCCAGCAGGCGCTCGCCATCCCGGTCGATACCCTGTACGGAGACTGCGCATGAGGCACACCCTGCTACTGGCACTGCTGGTGCTGCTCACCGCCTGCGGCCGCGAACCGGTACCGCCGGCTGCATCCCTGCAGTTCCACGACGGCCAGTCACGCACGCTCGCCAGCTACCGCGGCCAGTGGGTCGTGATCAACTACTGGGCGGTGTGGTGCAAACCCTGCCTGAAGGAAATCCCGCACTTCAACCGCCTCGCGGCCGAATACGCCAGCCAGGTGGTGGTGCTGGGCGTGGATTACGACGACAGCCAGGGGAGCGTGCTCGACGAGCGCATCGCACGCATGGACATCCGCTTCCCGACCCTGGCGCGTGACCCGGCCAGCAGCCTCGGCCATGCACGCCCCACGGTATTGCCCACCACCGTGATCTACGGCCCCGACGGCACCTTGCAACACACCCTGCTCGGCGACCAAAACTGGGCCAGCCTCGCGCAGGCGCTGGGGCTTGGGCTGGAATGAACCGCCACTGCGTGCACGGCTTTGCCAGCGGCCGCGTGCAGGGCGTGGGTTACCGCGCCTTCACGCAGGCGGCGGCCAGCAGCGCCGGGCTCAGCGGCTGGGTCAGGAACACGGCCGACGGCCGGGTGGAATTCGTGCTGGCCGGTGATGCAGCGGCCATCGACGGCGTACTGGCCACGCTGCGCCGCGGCCCCGCACGGGCGGCCGTCAGTGCCCTCAGCAGCCAGTCCTGCGACGATGAAGGCTGGGACGGCTTCCACATCCTGCGCTAGGACAGCGCCGCCAGCCGTTGCCGGTATTCCGGCAGTGCCCGCCACACCAGCACGGCCGCGCACGGCGTGGTCACCGCACCGAGGATGGCCAGCGAATAGCGCAGCGCGGCATCATCGGCAAACACGAAATCGGTCAACGCCGCCACCACGCTGGGCCCCAGTGCCAGGCCGGCCATGTTGGTGACGAACAACAGCAGCGCCGACACCTGTGCCCGCAGCTCGTTCGGCGTCACGGTCTGGAAGGCGGCAATCGCCACCCCGAAATACGCATTGAGCAGGAACACCAGCGGCACCAGCAGTGCGAGGCTGCCGGCTGCCGTCGGCGCCAGCGGTGCCGCCACCGCCGGCACCAGCGCCGCCCAGGCCACATGCACCACCATGCGCAGGCTGGCATCGGCATGCCGGCGCTGCAGCCAGGTGGCATACACACCGCCGCCCAGCGCACCGGCCGAACCGGCCAGCACATAGATCAGGCCGAACTGCGCCGCCGCATCCGGCAATGACATGCCGTGGCTGCGCTGCAGGAAGGCCACCAGCCAGGTCAGCACGCCATAGCCGAGGATCGACAACAGCGCGATGCCGGCAAAACCCAGCCCGTACAGGCGCCAGCGCTGCCGCATGAACGCCAGCACATCGGCCAGCGGGATGGCTGCGGTTTGGCCTGCCGGCTGCAGGCACCCGCTGCGCGGCGGCTCGCGCAGGCAGGCCAGCAGCAGCGACAGCAGCACGCCGGGAATGCCCAGCAGCAGGAAGGTCAGCTGCCACGGTGCCACCGCACCCACCAGTGGCAGCACCACGGCCGCCTGGCTGCTGAAATGGCCGTACAGCGCACCACCGATGCTGTAGGCCAGCCCGCCGCCGATGGTGATGCCCAGCGTGTACACCGCCATCGCCATCGGCAGCTGCGCACGCGGGTACACATCACTGAGCAGCGAATGCGAGGGCGGCGACAGCGCAGCCTCACCCAGGCCCACCCCCATGCGCGCCAGGAACAGCGTGCCGTACTGGCGCGCCAGCCCGCAGCAGGAGGTCATCACGCTCCAGAACAGCACGCCCAGTGCAATCACCCGCACGCGACTGGAACGGTCGGCGATGCGTGCAATCGGCAGGCCGAGCACGGTGTAGAACACCGCAAATGCCGCCCCGTGCAACAGGCTGAACTGGAAATCGGTGATCTGCAGGTCGGCGCGGATGGGAGTCACCAGCACCGCCATGATGTTGCGGTCGATGAACGACAGGATGTACGCCAGCAGCAACAAGGCCAGCACATAATGGCGGTACAGGGCAGATGGGGTGCTTGCGGGCGCGTCCACGGCAGCCTACTCTTTGTTCCCGTTATTGCCCGGCGATTCTAGCAGAGGAGCCTGCCCGCATGGCCAAGCCGCACGCATTCGATGTCCGCATCCCTGGCGATGTGCACGCCACCCTCGAAACGGTACGCGCGCTGATTTGCGAAAATGGCGGCCGCTTCGACGGCGACCATGAGTCAGGCAAGATCGTCGGCATCACGCCCGTCGGCTCCATCAAGGGCCATTACATCGTGCGCGGCAAGACCTGCCAGATCACCATCACCGACAAACCGATGCTCGCGCCGATGAAACGCATCGAGGATGTGGTGCGCGATTACTTCGAGAACGCCTGAACCGGCCGGAACCTTCCCATGGACACACGGCCAGTGACGGCCCCCGCTTTGCTGGCCTCCTGCCTGCGCGCCTGGCGGGCGGGCACACCGCTGTCACCGCGCCTGCACCTGCTGTTGGGCCTGCTGCTGCCGGCCGCGCTGCTGGCGGCCAACCTGCAGGCGGTGTGGGCCTTCACCGTCGATGACGCCTACATTTCGTTCCGCTATGCGCGCAACCTCGCCCGTGGCGACGGCCTGGTCTACAACCCGGGCGAGTATGTCGAGGGCTACACCAATTTCCTGTGGACGGTGATCCTCGCCGGCTTCATGAAACTCGGTGCCGATCCGGCACCCGTCGCCAAAATCCTCGGCGCGGCCTCAGCCTTCGGCTGCCTCGCCCTCACCTACGCACTGGCGCAGCGCCTGCGCCCGCTGCAGCGCACGCCTTGCCTGGCCACCTGGCTGCTGGCCAGCAGCATCGTGTTCTCCGGCTATGCGGTATTCGGGCTGGAAACCGCCTTCTTTTTGCTGCTGGTGCTGGCCGGCATGCTGCTGATGCTGCGCGAGCGTGACGGCGACGGCAGCGCCGTCCCCTGGTCCGGCATCGCCTTCGGGCTGGCCGGCCTGACACGCCCGGAAGCACCGCTGTTCATCGGCCTGCTGATGCTGTTCTGGGCGCGGCCGCTGTTCGGCCGCCAGAACCTGCTGCGCGGTGTGTTGTTTGCCGCCATCGTCGGCGCACACCTGCTGTTCCGCCAGTCGTACTACGGCAGCTGGCTGCCCAACACGCTCGGCGCCAAGACCGGTGACACCGCCGCACAACTCGATGCCGGCCTCGGTTACCTGCGCAATTACCTGCAGCACACCGGCCCGGTGCTGTGGTTCGCCGTGCTGGGTGCGGCCTCGGCACTGCTGCAACGGCAACGCGAGACACTCGCCATCACGGCCTTGCTGCTGGCCTTTGCCGGCTACATCGCGCTGGTCGGCGGCGACTGGATGCCGCTGTTCCGCTTCATCTCGCCGATCGAGCCGCTGGCCTTCCTGCTGGCCGATGCCGGCCTGCGCAGCCTGCTCGACCGCCGCGAGGCGGCCCTGACCCTGGTACTGGTGATCTTCCTCGGCAGCGTAGCGGTGTCACGGCTGGACACCCTGCAGCGCGACCAGCAGTTCGTGATCGAACAGGACAAGCACTTCTGGGACACGGCGGCCGGCGGTACTGCCCGCTGGTTCCTGCAGCACGGCGAACCCGGCACCATCGCGATGGGTGACATCGGCTACATCGGCTGGGCCACCGATTACCCGGTACTCGACCTGCTCGGCCTGGTGGATGCACGGATCAGCCGCATGCCCGGCGGCTACACCGGCAAGACCGGCCCGGAATGGCTGGATTACCTGTTCGGCCGGCAACCGCGCTACATCCTGCTGGTGTCATCCAGCCCCGGCTGCCATGAACCGTCGGTGCACGGTTCGCGCGTGATCTACGACGACCCGCGCTTCCTGCAGCACTACCGGCTCGCCGGCCGCGTGCGGCTGGACGGCGGCTTCGCCTGGTGCTTCTTCCAGCGCGACTGAACGCCCGCCCTACCAGCCCAGTACGGCCTTGATGAACGGCAGCGTGAGCCGGCGCTGCTGGGCCAGCGCGGCGTGATCGAGGCGGTCGAGCAGCTGCAGCAGGGCTGCGGTATCGCGCGGGGCACGCGCCAGCAGGAAACGCGCCGGCTCGTCGTCCAGCGACAGGCCGCGCAGGGTTGCACGCTGCTGCAGCAGGGCGAGGCGGTCGGCATCGTCCGGCCAGTCGAGGCGGAACACCGTTGCTGCCGCGAAGCGCGATTGCAGGTCCGCCAGGCCGATGGCGAGTGCCTGCGGCGGCTTGTCGGCCGCCAGCACCAGCAGGCGACCGGCATCGCGCAGGCGGTTCATGGCATGGAACAGTGCTTCTTCCCAGGCCGGCCGGCCCAGCACCGCCTGCACATCATCGAGGCAGACCAGTTCGAGGGCTTCCAGGCCGGGCAGGATGGCGGCCGGATCGGCGGCGCTGAAGTCGGCCAGCGGCAGGTACATCGCCGGCCACTGCCGTTGCGCCGCCGCATGGCACAGCGCTTGCAGCAGGTGCGTGCGGCCACTGCCGGCCGCACCGTGCAGCCACAGCACGCGCGCACCGTCACCGGCCAGCGCGGCCTGCAGGGCAGCCACCACCAGCGCGTTGTTGCCGCCACCTGCGTGGAAATTGCCGAAGGTGGCTTCATCGCGCAGCTGCAGCGACAGCCCGAGTTGCGGGTACGCACTGCTCACGGCGTGCGCCAGCGGTACAGCAGGCCGTCGGCCGCGGCCTGCGGGTCAGTCACCGGCAGCGGCAGTGCCTCGACTTCCTTGTGCAGGGCCAGCTCATCGGCAAAGGCCGCCACATCGCCCAGCAGCACCAGGCGGTAGCGCACGCGGTCGCCGTCCACCTGCTCGGGCACCACCGAGGCCACCGAGGCCAGCGAGGCCAGCAGCGCGCGCGAGGCCATGTAGTCCGCAAACGACTGCACGCCCTGCAGTTCGAGGCTGACGCCACCCACCGGCTGTGCCGTGATGGTGATGCGGTAGCGCGCCGCCAGGGTGTCCGTCACCAGCGCCAGCAGCGTGGCCACGGCGAGCGCCGGCGTATCGGCCTGCACCTCCAGCTGCTGCGGCAGGCCTTCACCCAGCAGCACCCAGCGGCCCTGCCAGCGCCCATCCGGCGTGGGCGCAAACCCGCCGGCCAGCACCCAGGTGTTGCCGTAGCGGGCCGAGGCCTGCCGGATCGCCGCCTCGTCGAGTGCCCAGGCCTGCGCCGACTCCAGCGCCACGCGGTCCTCGGTGTCATTGGCGGGCCACTGCAGCGGCACGCCGCGGTCCTGCGCGGCATCCTGCATGGCCAGCAGCCAGTCGGCATCGCGCTGTGCATCCAGCCGGCGCAGGGCATCGCCCTCCTGCCAGGCCCACCACAGCAGCACCGGCGGCCGGTTGACCGGCCACAGCGGCAGCCCGCTCTCGCGCACGATGCGCTCCAGCGTCGCCGGGGCAAAGCGCAGGCGCAGCACGAAGCCCGCTGCCGGTGCCGCCGGCACCTCATAGCTGAACTGCCCCACCAGCCGGTCGGCCTGCAGAAGGAAGGGCTGCACACCCGGCCAGGCCTCGAACGAAGTCTGCCCCGTCAGGCGGGTCAGCACGCGCAACAGGCCCTCGCGGGCGCCCTGCTTCAGGGCCGCCGGCGACTGGTCGGCCACCGGCACGCGCGCGTCGTACAGGCCCGGCGGAACCACGGCCCACGCCGGCCAGCCCATGCCCAGGGCAAGGCAGAACACGAGGCACGGCAGGCAATCACGGATACGGGGCATGAGTCATTGACGGTGATGGGTCGGCAGCCGATTATACAGCCCCCTTCCGCTGCCACGGCGCCTGCCCATGACCCACCTCCGCACGGCCTGTTTCCTGCTGCTGGCGCTGGCTGCCACCGGCTGCGCGAACCTGTGGTACCACTACGAAGACCCCAAGGTCGACCTGGTGGGCCTGGAGCTGCTGCCGCCGCAGGGCCTCAACCCCGGCTTCCGCCTCACCCTGCAGCTCACCAACCCGAACGACCGCCCGCTGCCGATCAGCGGCCTGTACTACGAGGTCAGCATCGAGGGCCACGAGATCGCCAGCGGCGCCTTCAACGACGGCGTCGACCTGCCGGCCTACGGCAGCCAGACGATCACCTCCGATGTGCAGACCAGCGTGCTGGGCAGCCTCAACCTGGTGGCCGACCTGGTCAGCCGGCCGCGCAAGCAGGTGCGCTACGCACTGTCGGCCAAGGTCTCGGTCAGCGGCTTCACGCTGCCGTTCCGGGTCACCCGCAGCGGCCAGGTGCAGTTCAAGCCCTGAGCGCATGACGCCACCGGGGGGCACTGCTAGAATGGCGCCTCCCCGACCCGGCCCCACGAGACCCCCCATGAGCGGCAAGCCCCACTCCCCCCTGACCTACAAGGCTGCCGGCGTCGATATCGATGCCGGCGATGCCCTGGTCGAACGCATCAAGCCGATGGCCAAACGCACCACCCGCAAGGAAGTGCTGGGCGGCCTGGGCGGCTTCGGCGCGCTGTGCGAGATCCCCGCCGGCTATAAAGAGCCGGTGCTGGTGTCGGGCACCGACGGCGTCGGCACCAAACTGCGGCTGGCCATGCAGCTCGGCATCCACGACACCATCGGCATCGACCTGGTCGCCATGTGCGTCAACGACATCGTGGTCACCGGCGCCGAGCCGCTGTTCTTCCTCGACTACTACGCCACCGGCAAGCTCGACGTCGACACCGCCGCTGCGGTGGTGAGCGGCATCGCCGAAGGCTGCGAGCAGGCCGGCTGCGCCCTGGTCGGCGGCGAAACCGCCGAGATGCCCGGCATGTACGAGGGCGAAGACTACGACCTGGCCGGCTTCTGCGTCGGCGTGGCCGAAAAATCCCGCCTCATCGACGGCAGCCGCGTGGCGCCGGGCGATGTGCTGATCGGCCTGGCTTCATCCGGCCCGCACTCGAACGGCTACTCGCTGGTGCGCAAGATCCTCGAAGTGAGCGGTGCCTCCACCGATGACCCGATGGCCGGCACCACCCTGGGCGCTGCCCTGCTGGCGCCGACGCGCATCTATGTCAAATCGCTGCTGAAGCTGATCAGCGCCGTCGATGTGAAATCGCTGGCGCACATCACCGGCGGCGGCCTGCCCGAGAACCTGCCGCGCGTACTGGCCGACAACACCGTGGCCGTCATCGACAAGCGCAGCTGGCCGCGCCCCGAAGTGTTCCGCTGGCTGCAGGAAGCCGGCGAAGTGCCGGAAGACGACCTGCTGCGCACCTTCAACTGCGGCATCGGCATGGTGGTGTGCGTGCCGGCCGCACAGGCCGCACAGGCCCGCAGCCTGCTCACCGCCTGCGGTGAAACCTGCTTCGACATCGGCCGCATCGAGGCCGCCACCGGCGCGCCGGTCGTCCGCTTCACGGGCGCCTGAACGCGATGACCGGCAAGCGGCTGGTCATCCTGCTGTCGGGCAGCGGCAGCAACCTGCAGGCCTTCATCGAGGCCCGCGCACGCGGTGAACTGCCCGCCACGCTGGCCGCCGTCATCAGCAACAAGCCCGCCGCCTTCGGTCTCACGCGGGCCCGCGAGGCCGGCATCCCCACCGCCGTGGTCGAGCACCACCGCTTCGAAAGCCGCGAACACTTCGATGCCGAACTCATGCGCGTGATCGACGGCTTCCGGCCCGACCTGGTCATCCTGGCCGGCTTCATGCGCATCCTCACGCCCGGCTTCGTGCGGCACTACGCCGGCCGCCTGCTGAACATCCACCCCTCGCTGCTGCCCAAATACCCCGGCCTGCACACCCATGCCCGCGCCCTTGAAGCCGGCGACCGCGAGGCCGGCGCCACCGTGCACTTCGTCACCGAGGAACTCGACGGCGGCCCGCCCGTCATCCAGGCCCGCGTGCCCATCCTGCCCGGCGACACCCCGGAAACCCTGGCCACCCGCGTGCTGTCCAAGGAACACATCATCTACCCGTTGGCGGTACGCTGGTTTGCCGAAGGCCGCCTGCAACTCGATACCACCCACCACAAGGTACTGCTCGATGACCATGCCCTGCCTGCTTCCGGTTTTGCGTTCACTGGCTAGCGCCTGCCTGCTGGCCGGTGCCGGCCTGGCCCTGGCCGGCAGCACCACCCCGCCGCCCGCACCGGCGGTACCCGCCGCAGCCCCGGCCGGGCAAGCGCAATCGTGGGGGGTGGACGATAGCGCCGCCCAGCCGGCGGCCACTGCCGCCTGCACGGCCGGCCTGAAGCCCTTCAAGGCGCGCTATGCCTCGGCCGGCTTCGGCATGGAACTCACCGTCGAACGTACCCTCGTGCACAACGCCGACGGCAGCTGGACCGCCAGCGCAAATGCCTCGCAGCTGTTCTTCACGGTGAACGAATCCACCCACTTCCGGCTGGACGGCACGCAGATCCGCCCGCTGGCCTACCGCTACCAGCAAACCGCCGGCGGCAAGAAAAACCGCGACTGGCACTACGACTACACCAAGAACACGGTGAGCAACCTGAACCCGCAGCAGGCATGGACCCTGCCGCTGCAGGCCAATGCGCAAGACCGCTACAGCTACCAGCTGCAGATGGGCCTGGACCTGCACTGCGGCGGCAGCAGCCTGCGCGAAGTGGTGTACGGCATCCCCGACAAGAACAACTACGACGAATACCGCTTCACCGTGCGCGGCCATGAAACCCTGGATACCGCCTTGGGCCGCATCGACACCATCAAGCTCGAACGCGTACGCCCCGACAACAAGCGCCAGGACATCATCTGGCTGGCCCCGCAGTGGAACTACCAGATGGTACTGCTGCGGCACATCGAACAAGACGAAACCACCGATACGAAGATCCTGAGCCTGGAGCTGGATGGCAAGGCCATCCGGCACTAAGCCCCCGGAGCGCCCCACACCATGGACGGTATCAACTGGCAGGCCTGGGTGTATCCCGCAGCGCTGGGGCTGATGTCCGCGCTGGTGATCGGGAACAACCTCTTCCACTGGGCCAGGGCAATAACACGCCACGAATCGACATCGTTCACGCTGTTTATTGGCGGATTACTGGGCGCGGTTGCACTGCTGGCCGCCCCTGTCCCCGCGATGAAATGGCTGTGCTTTGTGCCGCTGCTCATCGACCCCGGTACAAGCTGGGTGGTGTATGGGCTTTGGAAAAACAGAAAGCCGTAACAGCACCGCAAGCGTTTGGTACCGACCCCCGCACCGCCCGGCCCTGCCGGGCGGTGGCGTTTTGGGGCAGGGCAACGCACTGGCCCCCCGTGAATGCCGGCAGGCCTGTCGTGGGTAAAAACACCGGGGCATGGCGGCAGCCACCCAATAAAAGTTTGCCAATTACCGGGATGCGGGGTAAGTTCCCATACCACGGGGTGGCAGCATAAGTGGCCGGGGAAATAACAAACGCCCCCGTAGAATCAACCGTCATCCCCCGAGGGATCAGCGTGGCAAAAAAACGGCATGGCTCAAAATTGCTGGGAGATGCGGGAGAGCACTTCGCCCTGAGTCAATTCAGCTTTTGTGAGAAATACGCTGCGAAGATGCCCGATAACTGGCAGGCATATGACCTTGCAGTAGAAACCGGAAGCGGCCTCGCTCGTGCAAGCGTGAAAACGCGCAGTGAAAGCGAAGGATGGGCAAAGAGCCGATGGTTCAATTTTGACGACCGCCAGATCTGTGACTGGTATGTCTTCATATTCAAACCAAAAACCGGGCCATTAAGGGCGTGGGTAATGCCTTACGCAACAGCGCTACAAAATGCGAACACCCCTGGGAAAAACAGGAAGGACCCATGGTTTCGCGACATTTCCTGGGCAAAGCTGAACAAGCCGCCCCTCATTGCCTATGAAAACAACTGGGAAATGAAAACTGTTAACAATTAGGGCAAGAGGAGTGAAATCCCTTTCCGGGGATTGGCGGCACTAGCGAAATACCACCCTACCAAAAATTATTATTGGCAAAAGCTATGTCAGAATTAAACATATTCGTAGATTTCGACAACATTGAAAACAAATTTTTGTGTGGAGGACCAATTGCACTTTCTAGAACGATAGCTGCAATCGTTCCTTTGGAAATTATTTCTGGTTATTTGGGGATAACAGTGCGCTTGTATGGGGGGTGGAGATGGAACGGAAACCTGACCCATCAGGCCCAATATCTTATCCCAAAAATTCGCGCAGGCTCGCCTGGAGTCATTCCGATAAAAATTGATAACGCTGTCATAAATTTCAGACTTCGAGTGGAACTGGCTGAAAAGCCGATAGGATATTCAAATCTCCTAGGCCGCACTTTTGTTAAAGAAAGGAGCTTGCGAAAATTTCGCGTAAAATCTACCCCTTGGGATGGGTGCACATCTTCAGGATCTTGCGGCTTATCTCATCTAAATTCCGCAACTCATGCTACAAAATGTCCTGATCCGTCTTGTGCTGTCATGATGGGGTCCATTTTGATACGAGATGAGCAAAAAATGGTTGACACTCTGATTGTCGCCGATATCGCCCAATTGGCTCTTGTGGATAAGGCCAAGAACATTGTTGTTGTTTCTTCGGACACTGATATGTGGCCAGGAGTTATTCTAGCGCTACGTGCGGGATGCTCAATTTTGCATATCCATCCCAAATCGCAATGGAAAACCCAGCAGCATTTGCTTAACACATTGACTAGCTCTATATCAAAAAAATATTCCCAGTTAAGCCTTTAGGCGGTGATAGTTATGGAAATCAGTGAATTCAAGAAAATATTAACGGCCTTTGCGGATGAGCCGGCGGATGTCGATGTAAGGCTTGGCCGCGTAGTTGCGCAAATTCGAGACGATATTGTTGAGGCTAAAATCGAATATTCAGGAGATGGCGAGCAGCGATTAATAATCGTTGAAAATGATCAGAGATATCCTGCGCGCCTATGGCTTATTAATAGGGTTGCTCGTATTCCGCAGCTGGCGGACAAGATAATTTTAGCAACGACAGTGCCGCCGGAGTATTCCACCAAATCGCCATTCGTAACGCCAGAAGGATCGCTTGTTGATGATTTGGCCATTTCCAGTGATTACGGTAGCGAAATTGACGTCCCTGATGCTGTCGAGTCGTTAATCAAAAAGGCTTCACAGCCCCTTCCAGGGGCCACATCCGTTGTTTACTTAACGTCGGATGCTGGCGAGGGAAAAACCACTGTAATCAATAAGGTAGCGCAGCAGCAGGCAACGCGCTTTAAAGATAAGAAGTGCCACTCTCTTGTGGTTCCAATTCCTCTCGGTGGCAGAGCTTTCTTGACATTTGATGATGCGGTAATTGCCGCATTAGTTAACAGGCTCCGTTTCAATTATTTGTATTTTGACGCATTTATGGCGCTTGTTCGAATGGGGGTGCTCGTCCCGGCCTTTGATGGTTATGAGGAAATGCTTGTCCAAGGCGGAAAGGGGGAAGCCGTTTCTGCTCTTGGCAACTTGGTTCAGTCACTTAATTCATCAGGTACTGTTATCGTTGCAGCTAGAAAGGCTTTTTTCGAATATCTGAGTTTTAAGGAGCAGGCACGCCTTCTTGATGCGATTGGAGATCGATCGGCATCATTTTCTCGACTCTCCATCTCTCGATGGTCAAAGAATCAATTTATCGAGTATGGAAAATTGCGGGGGCATGAAAACCCAGAGGATGTCTATTCCGTTGTATCTGCCCGACTATCTGCAGATCACCCCCTATTAACTCGAGCAGTCTTGGTTAGGCGCTTGTTTGATGTTGTCGGAGATGGCACGCAAAACTCGGACTTGGCGAAGCTATTGGGAAGCAGCCCTCACGACTATTTCTATAAATTTGTTGATGCAATTGTTCGGCGAGAGGCGTCGGAAAAGTGGCTTTCTAGGGTTTCTGGAGAAGTCAATGAACCCCTAATATCAATCGACGAGCATCACGAGTTGCTTTCGTCAATTGCCCAGGAGATGTGGCAATCGGCTGTATCTGCCCTGAGATACGATGTCATCGATGCAATCGTAGATATTTATGCGGAAACCAGAAAAAAGAATGCTATCGTTATACGCCAGATCAAAGAAAGGATTCGGCAGCATTCTTTGTTGGCGTCTGGCAACGGGAAGAGCGGGTATATTTCGTTTGATCACGAGGACTTCCAAAATTTTTATCTTGGAGAAAGTCTTGGATCAGTTTTGGCGGCAGCGTCTGTAGGCGAAATTAGGGCATTTTTATCTGTTGGCATGGTTTCAAATCAGACCATTGAGCAGAGCGTTCAATGTGTTATAAGAAGAAGAGCCAATATTTCTTCTGTTCTTAAAGCTATTTTTGACGTAAATGATGGCGAGAGTGGATTCTCTTTCTGCAAAGAAAATTGTGGCACCATTGCAATACGCTTGCTGGAATGCAGGCCTGATAATTCGACGGTTAGCTCGCTGGATGGGATGTTTTTCCCTGCAAATTCCCTGCAAGGAAGAGATTTGAGGAACGTCCAATTTTCGCGATGCCAATTCCAGCCAACATCTGTTATTAACGCAAAATTCTACAATTGTCTTTTTTCAAATTGTGAATTTGAGAGAATGGAAATTGATGGCGATGGATCATTATCGGGAATTCTGTTCGATAATTGCCGGATTGACTCGATGAATGTTTCCGAGCTCGATGAGCAATCGTACGACCCTGATGTCATTTCGCGCTGGATTCTTCAGTTTGGCGCAGATATTTTGGGCCACGCAGCCAATAATGACGGGGTTGCTGTTCAAACTGATGATAAGTTAAAGATGCTCGAAAGGTTCTTGCGTGTTTTCTTGCGCAGCACCCATGTCGATGAGGAAATTATTCGTCTGCGTCTTGGAAAGACTCATGCATCAACGTTCATTGATGATCTTCTGCCCGACCTTCTCAGCGCCCATGTTCTTGAAGAAACTCCATGGAAGGGCGGTGGCGTGCAGCGGCGCTTCAAATTGGGGATTCCACTGTCGCAGGTGAATGACGCGTTGGAGCGATCAAAAGGGAAGTATCGTGCTTTTCTGGAGGAAGTGGCCAAGGGATAAGTCAAATAAACGGGCCGGAGGGGTTATTGTTTAACCACCTCCTTCCCCCCTCACCTCACCTCACCCAAACGCTGCAAGGTGGCCGCAAAGTGCCGGCCAAACAGCCACGCGGTGCGGATATCGCCCGCCACAAAGGCATCGGCCGCGGCACCGTGGCCGGCCTGTGCCATCAGCCCGGTCCATGAGCCGAGCCGGTTGGCCGCTTCGTCATGGGCAACGCCGTGGTGCTGTTCGGGCAGGATGGGGTTGCCCACCCACAGCATGCCGTGCTGCATGCAGAACACCAGCATGGCCTGCAGGGTCGATTGCTTGTCGCCGGCCGGCAGCGAGGACACGGTAAAGCCGGCAGCGAGCTTGTCCTTCAGCGCCTGGCTGCGCCAGAGCCGGCCGGTGGCATCCATGAAGGCCTTGAACGGGGCCGAGACGCCACCCAGGTAGGTGGGCGAGCCCAGGATCAAGCCGTCGTAGGCGCACAGCGCCTCCGGTGCGGCCTGGGCGTCGGCGGCGGTGAGCAGGCAGGCCTCGGTGCCGGGCAGGCTGCGTGCGCCGGCCAGCACATGCCCGGCGATGTGTGCGGTGTGCCCGTGTGCGCTGTGGTAGACGATGGCCAGTGTTTTCATGGGGTGCTCCTCAATCATCCGTCAGTGGGTGTGGTGGGCCAACACCGGGGCGATGGCCAGCGCTGCCGCATACAGCCCCAAGCCGAATACCGTGTGATTGGCCAGGCTGCGCAGGCAGTTCTGCAGCGGGGCCGGGGTGCGGCGGGCGGCAATCCCCTGCCCCAGTGCCGGCTGCATCACCAGCCACGGGGCCAGCACGGTGCCGCAGCCCGCCAGCAGGGCCGGCAGCAGCGTGGGTTGCTGCAGCCAGGCGGTGCCGGCGATGGCCAGCGGCAAGGCCGCGAAGGCAATGCCGATGGCGTAATGGGTGAGCCAGCCCAGGGCGCGCTCGGCGCGGATGGGCGCGGCCTGGCCGATGGCGGCATGCGCAAAGCGGCCCCGCGCCATGTGGCCCACCCAGCGGCCGATGAAGGCCATGTTGGCGGTGGGCACCCCCAGGCGCCGCAGCAACAGCAGCCAGCCGTCCATCACGGCGGTGGCGCCGATGCCGATCAATGCCATGTGCAGCGTGTCGTGCGGTGTCATTGCGTTCCCCTTGTGTGGTTGACCCGGGCGGGCGATGGGTGCACTGTAAAAGTTGAAGTCGACTTTAGGTCAAGGGGTTTTTGGGATGGATATCGCCGAAGTGGCCAAACGCAGCGGGGTGCCGGCCTCGGCACTGCGCTATTACGAGAAAAAGGGGCTGATTGCCTCGACCAACCCGCAGGGCGTACGGCGCAACTTTGCGGCGGGGGTGCTGGACCAGCTGGCGCTGATTGCGCTGGGGCAGGCCGCAGGCCTGTCGCTGGATGAAATCGGCACGATGCTGACGCCGCGCGGCGGGCCCCACATCGACCGACAATTGCTGGCCGCCAAGGCCGATGCGATTGATGCCACCATCCGCCAGCTGCGTGCGGTCAGCCGCGGCCTGCGACACGCCGCTGCCTGCCCGGCGCCCAGCCATGCCGAGTGCCCCACCTTCCAGCGCCTGCTGCAGGCGGCGGCCTCCGGTGCGCTCGAGCGGCAACGCAGCGGCCTGGGTGCACAGCGCAAGGTGCGCTAGGCAACAGGGATCACGGCCTGGCCGGCCACACCGGTGGCTTGGGCACAGCGTGCATGGACAAGCCCGGCAAACCCCCTAGAATGCGCGCCATGAACGCCGGCACCGACGAACCCCTGGTCATTTCCTGCCCCGACGAAGACCCCGCCACCCTGCGGGCACGCTTCCAGGACTGGGGCTACCTGTATTTCCGCCAGTATGTGCCGGCGCACGCCTGCCGCAGCCTACTGCAGGACCTCACCGCGCCGCTGGCTGCGCATGTGGCGCTGGACCGGGCCAGCGGCCTGCCGCAGCTGGTGGGCCAGCCCTTCGTGGAAACCGATGCGCTGTGGGATGTGCTGTACCCGCAGCTGCAGGCGCTGGAAAGCTTCCATGCCTTTTTCCATGACCCGCACATCCTCAGGCTGATGCGCACCGTCGCCGGTGCCGAGGTGTTCGTGTACCCGATGAAGATGGCGCGCATCGCCACCCCCGGCCGCATCGGCTATGAAACCCCGCCCCACCAGGATGCCCGTTCACACGCGGCCGGCCCCACCATGGCCGGCATCTGGGTGGCGCTGCACGATGTGTGCGCCGAGGACGGCCGCCTGAAGATCCTGCCGCGCTCGCACACCCGCGGCGTGCGGCCGGTGGTGCCGTCGCAGGGTGTGGGCAATGTGCAATGCGAGATCTACCCGGACGAAACGACCTGGCATGTCTCGGATGTGCAGCAGGGCGATGTGATCATCTTCCACTCCGCCACCGTGCATGCCGCGCAGCCCAACCGCAGTGCGCGCACCGTGCGCATCAGCGTCGACACGCGCTTTTGCGATTACGGCGCACCGGTGTGTTCCTTCAACCTGGAGCCGCACCACGGCTGGCGCATCGCCGGCCTCGACTGGCCACGCATCTACCGCGACTGGCAGCAGCAGGCCCTGCAGTACTACTGGAAGGACTACCCCAACCTGTGGCAGTTCGGCGCATGATCGCGCTGGACATCCCCGGCCTCGCCGCCGGGCTGCGCATGCAGGTGCACGCGCACGGCGACCGCATGATTTCCGAGCGGCTGCGCCGCGACCGCTGCTGGGAAGCCTATGAAACGCAGCTGACCCTGCAACTGCTGCGCCCTGGCGAGGTGTATGTGGATGCGGGCGCCAACATCGGCTACTACACGCTGGTGGCCGCGCAGCGGGTGGGGCCGGCCGGCCGCGTGTTCGCCTACGAGCCGGACCCCGCCAACTTTGCCCTGCTGCAGGCGAATGTGGCGCTGAACGGCTTTGGCCAGGTGCAGCTGTTTGACTGTGCACTGTCGGACCACGATGGCGAGGGCCGGCTGTTTTTGTCTGCGGACAATTTCGGTGACCACCGCGTCTATACCGACGAGCAGGCCGGCGAGCAAACCGGTGCGCGTGCCGATGCACCGCTGCGGGACAGCTGCCCGATCCGGCTGGTTGCCGGTGCAGCCCACCTCGGCCGCCACACGCAGCGCATGGATTTCCTCAAGATCGATACGCAGGGTGCCGAATACGCCGTGGTGCAGGGGCTATGGCCGCTGATCGAAGCCAACCGTGCCCACCTGCGCCTGATGCTGGAGTTCTGCCCCTACGGCATCCGCCATGCCGGCGGCGATGGCCTGGCCCTGGTGGGGCTGCTGGAAGCACTCGACATGGACCTGCACATCATCGACCACCAGCAGGAATGCCTGATACCCGCGCAGGGCCATCACCTGGCCGACTGGGTGATGCAGATGGCGGCCGAGCCGGCCAATGAAGGTTTCGTGAACCTGCTGCTGACCCCGAAAAAATAAGGGCCGGGCTTTCAGGCCTTGGGCAGGGTGACGCCCTTCTGGCCCTGGTACTTGCCGCCGCGGTCGCGGTAGCTGACCTCGCATACCTCGTCGGATTCGAAGAACAGCATCTGTGCCACGCCTTCGTTGGCGTAGATCTTCGCCGGCAG
>LAHR01001046.1_pt1 | contig 23735 bp, 26 predicted proteins | sample 329641 | NCBI WGS metagenome assembly LAHR01 (sample SAMN03275701, study PRJNA271635) | activated sludge metagenome | isolation source: Sample C-3 Sludge from acetogenic chamber (third chamber) of Anaerobic...
ACCGACTGAGCTACCTGGGCAGGTAAGGCCGGAAAAAGAGCGCGTATTAAACCCGCGGCCCCGCGGGCCGTCAAGCCAAGCGGGGTTCAGGCCGGTTTTTCCGGCACATAACCTTCGGCGCTGTCGAACGGCTGGTTGCCGAGGAACTTCTCCAGCTGTTCGGCCAGGTATTCGCGTGCCTTGGGATCAAAGGCGTTGAGGTGTTTTTCGTTCAGCAGGCGGGTCTGGTGGGCCTGCCATTCCTGCCAGGCCTTTTTCGAGACGGTGTCGAAGAGGGCTTGCCCCCTCGGGCCCGGGAAGGGAGGGCGTTCCAGGCCTTCGAGTTCCTGCTGGTATTTGCGGCAAAACACGGTACGGCTCATGGGGTGTCCTCGGTTCAGGCGTCGCGGGTCGGGGGTGGCAGCAGGCTGCGCACGGGGGCCGGCAGGCCGATGCGCTGGCTGCCGTTATACCAGAGTGTGTCCGGCGCGGTCACGGCCGGCCGCGTGGCCAGCGGCAGCCGCAAGGGCTGCAGCGTGACACGGAAATGGCTGAAGGCATGCGCAATCGCGGGCAGTGGCTCAGCCTGCGGGCGGCGGCGGATGCCCAGTGCCTGCAAGGTGGCGCGGATGTCGCCGTCCTCGCACACCGGGGGTGCCCACAGCCCGCCCCAGATGCCTTGGGGTGGGCGTTTCTGCAGCAGCACCGAGCCGTCCGCTGCCGTCAGCAGCAGCAGCTGCCACTGCCGCTGGGGCAGGGGTTTGCGGGCCTTGCGGCGGGGCCAGGCCGTGGGGTCGCCACTGGCGAAGGCAGCACAGCTGGCCATTAGCGGGCAGTGTGCGCAGCTGGGGTTGCTGCGGGTGCACACGGTGGCGCCGAGGTCCATCATCGCCTGGGCGTAATCACCGCTGCGGTGGCGCGGGGTGGCGGCTTCGGCCAGTTGCCACAGGCGCTGTGCGGTGGTGCTGTCGGCCGGCGCACCGTCGACGGCGTGGTAGCGTGCCAGCACGCGTTTCACATTGCCGTCGAGGATGGCGGCCGGCCGGCCGAAGGCAATCGACACGATGGCGCCGGCGGTGGAGCGGCCGATGCCGGGCAGTGCGGACAGGGCTTCGACACTATCGGGGAAATGGCCGCCGTGCTGCTGCACGATGGCCTGGGCGGTGCGGTGCAGGTTGCGTGCCCGGCTGTAGTAACCCAGCCCCGTCCACAGGTGCAGCACGGCGTCGGCATCGGCTGCGGCGAGCGACTGCACGGTGGGGAAGTGCTGCAGGAAGCGCCGGTAATACGGGATCACCGTGGCGACCTGCGTCTGCTGCAGCATGATCTCCGACACCCACACGCGGTAGGGCGTGGTGTCGTGCTGCCAGGGCAGGTCGTGGCGGCCGTGCTGGTCGAACCAGCGCAGCACGGCCTTGCGGAACGCAGGCGGTGCGAGCGGCATTACTTGCCGAACAGGCCTTTCAGGGCCCCGCCAAGTTTCTCGTCCGCTTTTTCGGTGATGGCCCTTTTCGCTTCTTTCTTGGCCATTTTTTCCAGCAGTTCGCCCATGCGGCTGCTGTCGACGCCGCACTCGGTTTTGGCAGCCTCGCCGGCGTAGCGGCCCTGGCAACGCAAGGGCCAGGCAATGTCGCGGTAGGTTTCATTGACGGCACAGGCAGGATCGGTGCCGGAGAGATCGCCGGCCAGCACCACACCGAGGCGGATATCGAAGCGGTCGTCGGGGAGGCTGACGGCGCCTTCACCGAGCAGGCGCAGTTGTGCGAGCTTGCCCTTGAAGTCCTGCGTGACGCCAACGCCGTTGTTGAACAGCAGGTTCATCGCCACGCGCTCGATGGCGGTTTGCTGCGGCCATTGTGCGCTGCTCTTTTGCTTGCGGCTCAGCGCGATGGCCTGGCAGGTGTATTGCTCCAGGCTCACACCGTGCAGAATGCCGTCGCGCAGCAGCAGGCTGGCCGGGCCGGACAGGTTGCGCTTGAGGGCAGCGACCGAGTTGCCGCGTGTCTGCAGCTCGGCCGTGAGGCTCGCGATCCCGTCGAAGGGACGGCTGCCCTGCATGTCCTGCAGCAGCGGGCCGATCTGGACGGCATCGAGCGTGGCGTTGAAGCGCAGCGGCGGTACATCCTTGCCGGCATCCAGCGAGGCCGTGCTGCGCAGCTTGCCGCCGTAGAGCGTGCCGTCCAGCCGTTCCAGCGTGAGCAGGCCGCCGGCGCCGCGGGCAGTGAGCTGCAGCTCGCCCACGGTGATGCCGTTGGCAACGAGGGCGTCCAGCGCGAGCTTGAGCGAGAAGTCCAGTTGCCGCAGGGCAGCTAGGGGCAGCAGGGCGGCATTGGTGTCGCTGGCCGTGGGCGCCTTCGCCGGGCCGGTTGTGCCGGTGTCCGTGGCAGCAGCCATGTAGCGGTCGATATCCAGCCGGTTGCCCCGGAGTTCCAGCAACAGGCGTTTCTTGTCGAGCGGGGTAATGCCGGCCTGGCCCTGCAGCACGGTGTCGTCGAGGGTCAGTACCAGCGGGTTCAGCACGATGCCATTCGGCGGGCCGGCGAAGGTGGCCTGCAGGGCGACGCGCGACAGGGCCTGCGGGTCCTGCAGCGCGGGGGCGGACTGGCCCAGGGCCTGCAGCAGTGCCGGCACGCTGAACGGTTTCACGGCCAGGCTGCCGCTGATTTCCAGCGGGGTGGCCGGGTGAATGAGCAGGTCGGCCGTGATCGCGAGATTGGCCAGTTCCAGCACCAGGCCCTCGAGCTGCAGCCAGCCCTTGTCAGCCTCGTAACCCAAGCGTGCCTGCAGTGACAGCGGCACCCGCTGCTGGCCGAACGGTGTGCCGGCGAGCGTGCCCGACAGGTCGATGCCGACCGGCCGGCCGTCGAGGTTGACGTCGCTGACGGACAGGTTGAGCGGGTCGGCAGCGTAGCGGCTGCCGGACTGGCGATCGGTGTAGTGAATGTGGGCATCGGACAGCACGATGCGGTTCACCGTCAGTGCCAGTGCGGCACCGCCACTGGTGGCCGGCGTCGTGGCAGCAGGTGCTGGCGTGCTGTCTTCGCGTGCGATGCGGGTCCAGTTGCCGCGTCCCTTGCTGTCGACGGCCAGCTGCAGGGTGAGGCCTTCGAAGGTCACGGTGTCGGCCGCCACGCTGCCCTGCAGCAAGGGCAGCAGCCGTACGCCGAGGTGCGCGCCCTGCAGGCGGGCGAAGGCCTCCGGGCCGTCCTCGGGCAGGCGGAACTGCAGCGCGCCGGTGCTGAAGCCCAGGGTGGGGAAGAAGGACCAGGCGAGGTCGCCTTCGAGGGCCAGGGTGCCGCGCGTGTGCTGCGCGACCAGGGCTTCGACCTCGGCCTTGTAGTCATTGGGGTCGATCAGGCGGGTGATCACAACCAGGGCCAGCAGCGGCACCACGATCACCAGTACCAGCAGGGCGGTCACGGCTTTCAGCAGCGTACGCATGGGGGCATCCTCGCCATCCGGGTGGGTCCGGCATGGTAACGCAAACGGCCGCCGGGCGGCGGCTCAGGCGGCCAGCCGTTCCCGTACGGCGGCGGCGATGGCCAGGCAGGCGGTCAGCCCGGGCGAGTCGATGCCGAACAGCTGCAGCAGGCCGGGCAGGCCGTGGCTGCCGGCATCCTGCAGCAGGAAGTCGCTGAACCCGGCCGCGGCCAGCCGGGGCCGGATGCCGGCCGTATCCGGTTGCAGGGCGTTGGACGGCAGGTGCGGCCAGTAGCGGCGGATGGCGGCTTCGAACAATGCGGCGCGGTCGGGCGGAACGCCGTAGTCGAGGGCATCCACCGGCAGCGTGTCCGGCCCGAAGCGCAGGCCGCCGCCGAGATCCGGCGTGGCATGGATGCCCAGCCCGGCCAGGCCGGCTTCCGGTACCGGGTACACCAGGTGGGTGAAGGGCGAGCGCCCGGTCAGGCGGAAGTAATGCCCCTTCAGGCGGTGCAGCGGCGGGATGTGCTGCGCGGCCAGGCCGTCGATGCCGGCCGCCACGGTCTGTGCGTGCAGGCCGGCGGCATTGACCAGCTGCCGCGTGCGCAGCGTGAACGGTTCGCCGCGGCTGTGGCCGTGCAGCACGAAGGCCCCGCTTTCGCAGTGCACCCGTTCCAGGCGGCTGCCGCAGGCCAGGGTGGCGCCGGCGGCCTGCGCCCGTGCCAGCAGCACCTGCAGCAGGGCGTGGCTGTCGAGGATGCCGCTGTCCGGCGACAGCAGTGCGGCTACGGCCTGCAGCTGTGGTTCGCGGGCCCGTACGGCGGCCGCGTCCAGCCCGTGTAGGCGGATGCCGGTGGCCTGTGCGTTGGCCGCCAGGCGTTCCAGCGCGGGGATTTCCGCAGCGGTGGTGGCGACCAGCAGTTTGCCGCAGCGGCGGTGGGCAATGCCGTGGTCGGCGCAGAAGCGGTACAGGCGGTCACGGCCGTCACGGCACCACTGCGCCTTCAGCGAGCCGGGCGGGTAATAGAAGCCGGCGTGGATGACTTCGCTGTTGCGGGCCGAGGTTTCCGTGCCGGGCTGGGCGTGTTGTTCGAGCAGCAGCACGCGCTGTGAGCCGGCGAGGGCCTCGGCGATGGCAGCACCGACGATGCCGGCACCGGCGATGATGACATCGAATGCCGTCATGTGCGCGGCGGGCGCACCAGAACATTGGCATGCTCGCCGCTGCGGAAGCCGTACTGCCCCATCCAGGCGCGGGTCGGCAGCGGCACCGGCAGTTCGCATGCCAGCGCCTGCTGCTCACGGTCGAGTTGTTCGCCGAGCAGGGTCAGCATGCGCTCGCCGACGCCACGGCCACGGGTCAGCTTGCGCACGCACACCGCGCGCAGCCAGATGGTGCCGGCTGCCCCCTGTTCCAGCCAGGCCAATGCAATGATGCGGCCGTTGAAGCGGCCGGCCAGCAGGCGCTGGCGCGGGTCGGCCAGCAGGCGCTCCAGCCAGGCGGTGGCGTCCTCGCCGGCCGCGGGCAGTGGCGGCAGCGTGTCGGGCCAGTCGGCCAGGGTTTTCAGCAGGTCGGCACGGTCCTGTGCGGTGGGCGAGGTGACGGGGTCGAGGATGACGGGCATGGGCCGGCTACCGCAGGGCGCGTGTAATGCGCAGGGGCATTCATTATAATACGGCTCGTTTCCCCACGAACCGATCCGGGTATTCCCATGGCCAAGCGCACTGCCAGCGTCGCACGCAAGACGCTGGAAACCGACATCACCGTCCGGGTCAACCTCGATGGCAGTGGCCAGTCGGGCTTCGATACCGGGCTGCCCTTTCTCGACCACATGCTCGACCAGGTGGCCCGCCACGGCCTGGTCGACCTCGACGTGCATGCCAAGGGCGACCTGCACATCGATGCCCACCACACCGTGGAGGACATCGGCATCACCTTCGGCCAGGCGGTGCGTGAGGCCACCGGCGACCGCAAGGGCATCGTCCGCTACGGGCATGCCTATGTGCCGCTGGACGAGGCGCTGTCGCGCGTGGTGATCGATTTCTCCGGTCGCCCCGGCCTGGCCTGGAATGTGCCGTTCGTGCGCGGCCGCATCGGTGATTTCGATGCCGACCTGTTCCACGAGTTCTTCCAGGGCTTCGTCAACCACGCCCAGGTCACCCTGCACATCGACAACCTGCGCGGCGAGAATGCCCACCACCAGGCCGAGACGGTGTTCAAGGCCTTCGGCCGCGCACTGCGCATGGCCCTGTCGCGCGACGAGCGCATGGGCAGCACCACGCCGTCGACCAAAGGCACGCTCTGACGCTGCCATGCCCACCGTCGCCGTCATCGATTACGGGATGGGCAACCTCCATTCCGTGGCCAAGGCACTGGAACATGTTGCGCCGGGCGTGGCCGTGCATGTCACGGCAGACCCCGCGGCCATCCTCGCGGCTGAACGCGTGGTATTCCCCGGTGTGGGTGCCATCCGTGACTGCATGGCGGAAATCCGCCGCCTGCGCATCGACCGCGTGCTGCACGAGCTGGTCGACCGCCGTACGCCGCTGCTGGCGATTTGCGTCGGCATGCAGGCCCTGATGGATTCCAGCGAGGAAAACGGCGGCGTCGATTGCCTGGGCATCCTGCCCGGCCGGGTGCGTTTTTTCGGCGATGACCTGCGTGATGCGCTCGGCAACCGGCTGAAGGTGCCGCACATGGGCTGGAGCCGCGTGCACCAGTCCGTGCGCCACCCGCTGTGGGCCGGCATCGAACAGGATGCGCGTTTCTATTTCGTGCACAGCTACTGCATCGAAGCCGATCGTCCGCAGGATGTGGCCGGCGAGACCGAGTACGGCCGCCATTTTGCCGCAGCCCTGGCCCACGACAACCTGTTCGCGGTGCAGTTCCACCCGGAAAAAAGCCACACTGCCGGCTTGCAGTTGCTGGCCAACTTCATGCAATGGAAGGGCTCATGCTGATCATTCCCGCCATCGATCTCAAGGACGGCCAGTGCGTGCGCCTGCGACAGGGCCGCATGGACGATGCCACGGTATTCTCGTCCGACCCGGTGGCGATGGCGAAGCACTGGGTCGATGCCGGCGCGCGCCGCCTGCACCTGGTGGACCTGAACGGCGCCTTCGACGGCAAGCCGGTCAACGGCGAGGTGGTGAAGGCGATTGCGCGTGCCTACCCGCAGCTGCCGGTGCAGATCGGCGGCGGCATCCGCACGCTCGATACCATCCGCGCCTACCTCGATGCCGGTGTCGACTGGGTCATCATCGGCACCCAGGCGGTGAAGGAACCGGCCTTCGTGACGCAGGCCTGCCGGGAATTCCCCGGCCACATCATCGTCGGCATCGATGCCTGTGACGGCCGCGTGGCAACCGACGGCTGGGCTGAAGTCTCAACGGTGCAGGCCAGCGATCTCGCGCGCCGTTTCGAGGACGATGGCGTATCCGCCATCGTCTACACCGACATTGCCCGTGACGGCATGATGCAGGGCGTGAATGTCGGCGCGACCGTCGACATGGCGCGTGCCTCGCGCATCCCGGTGATTGCCTCCGGCGGCATTACCAGCCTGCAGGACATCCGTGCGCTGGCGGCAGTGGCACACGAAGGCATCCTGGGTGCCATCACCGGCCGTGCGATCTACGAAGGTACGCTCAACCTCGATGAGGCACAGCGCTGGTGCGATGCGCAGGCGGGTGCCTGATGGGGCTCGCGAAGCGCATCATTCCCTGCCTGGATGTCGACCGCGGCCGTGTGGTCAAGGGCGTGAAGTTCCTCGACATCCGCGATGCCGGTGACCCGGTGGAAATCGCCCGCCGTTACAACGAGCAGGGTGCCGATGAAATCACCTTCCTCGACATCACCGCCAGCCACGAGGACCGTGCCACCACCTGGGATACGGTCGAGCGCATGGCGAGCGAAGTGTTCATCCCGCTCACTGTCGGCGGTGGCGTGCGCACGGTGGAGGACATTCGCCGCCTGCTCAATGCCGGTGCCGACAAGGTCAGCATCAACACGGCGGCCATCCACAACCCGGACTTTGTGCGCGAAGCGGCCGGACGCTTTGGTGTTCAGTGCATCGTGGTGGCCATCGATGCCAAGCGCGTATCGGCACCGGGCGAGGCGCCGCGTTGGGAAATCTTCACCCACGGCGGCCGCAAACCCACCGGCATCGATGCCGTGGACTGGGCGGTGCGCATGGCCGGCTACGGTGCCGGCGAGATCCTGCTCACCAGCATGGACCGCGACGGCACCAAGGACGGCTTTGATCTCGGCGTGGTGCGTGCGGTCAGTGATGCGGTGCCGGTGCCGGTGATCGCCTCCGGTGGCGTCGGCAACCTGCAGCACCTGGTTGATGGCATCGTGCAGGGCCATGCCGATGCCGTACTGGCAGCCAGCATTTTCCATTTCGGGGAATACACGGTGGGTGAGGCCAAGGCCTACATGGCCGCGCACGGCATCGAAGTGCGCCTGTAACCCCGCGTCAGGAGTCGGCCTTGTCCTTGCCGGCGAGGAACTGCCTGAAGAAGCTCACCAGCAGTTCCGGGCTTGCGGTCTGGATGAAATCGAGGAAATCCGACAGCGCATCCTGCGCTTCTTCTTTTGTGGCGAACGGGCCCATCGGCTTGCCTTCGCGTGTGGTGACGAACCACTGGCCATTCTCGCTGTAGAAACGCCCGCTGCGCACAGGTACCGGACCGTCCTGGTCGCCGTCGCGGCGCGGGGGCTGCTGTTGGCTCATGGGGCTTCCGTGGCCGGTGTGGCCGGCTCGCCTGGTGTGGTGCTGACCAGATTGCCCGTTTGCAGGGGGGGATTCAAGCCGCCGGCCGGGGGTGACGGCAGGGGGTCGTGAACCAGTTCCGAGGCAAACACGAGTTCGATGCCCAGTGCCGGCAGGTAACCGATGGCTTCCTGCAGGTAGGCCAGGGTGGCGGGGTAGGGATGGCCGATGCCGATGGCGCTGCCCTCGCTGCGGGCGATGCGCAACAGGCGGCGGAAGGCCAGGTCGATGGCCGCGCGGGTGGGTTCGTTGTCGAGGAATACCTGGCGGCTGGCATGCGGGATGCCGGCGGCGGCGGCCTGCTGTGCAGCAACCGAGGCCGGGGTGGTACGGCTGTCGATGAAGTAGAGGTCATGGCAGCGCAGTTCCTGCATCAGCCAGGCCATCGGTTCCTGCAGTGCGGTGAGCTCACTGCCGGTGTGGTTGTTGAGGCCACGGATGTGCGGTACCGAGGCGATGGCATCCGCCAGTGTGCCGGCCAGTGCCTCACGGGTCATGCCCGGGCGCAGGGTGTCGCGGGTGGCGTACTTGTCGGCGGTGTTGCTCATCGGCATGTGCAGCATGAGCTCCTTGCCGAGCGCATGGGCGGCATTGGCGATGTCGTGGGCGTGCGGCGTGTGCGGCATGACGGCCAGCGTGACCTGGCCCTGCAGGCCGGCTGCCTGCAGGCCCATGAAGCGGTTGTTGCCGATGTCGTCGATGATGATCGCGATGCGCGGTGCTGCGGCGCTGCCGGTGGCGGCCGGTGGTGCCACGGCTGCCGGCGCCACCGTCGTGGCCTGCGTATCGGCAGGCGTATCAGCAGGCATGCCGTTGGCAGGCTGCGGCGCGGCGGGCGGCGGGCTGCTGCAGGCCACGGCCAGCAGCATGGCCACTGCCAGGCCGCCGTGCTTACAGGCCTGCAGCACGGCCAAGGATGTGAACCCCTTTCAGCAGGTTCAGCGCTTCATAGAGCTGGTTGTCGCTTTCGAGCAGGCCCGGTTCCGTAGTGCCGCGTTTGGGGGCATCGGCATGGCCGTTGCCGTTTTTCAGGTGGCCCTTGAGGTCGGCCTCACTGACGGCCAGGCCGTCGGCCTGCTCGACGCTGGCAATGCGTGCCCGCTGCACCGTGATGTCCGGCTCGATGCCCTTGGCCTGGATCGAGCGTCCGCCGGGCGTGAAATACAAGGCGGTGGTCAGCTTGATGGCTTCCTGTTCCGACAGCTGCACGACGGTTTGTACCGACCCTTTGCCAAAGCTCGGGGTGCCCATGATCACGGCGCGGCGATGGTCCTGCAGGGCGCCGGCAACGATTTCCGAGGCCGAGGCCGAACCGCTGTTGATCAGCACCACCAGCGGTACGCCACCGCTGAGGTCGTGGCCGGCGGCTTCGAAGCGCATGCGGCTTTCGGGCTGGCGGCCTTCGGTGTAGACGATCAGGCCTGTCTCGAGGAAGGCATCGGCAACCTGTACCGAGGCCTGCAGCACGCCACCGGGGTTGTTGCGCAGGTCCAGCACCAGGCCCTTCAGGGGCTGGCCGCTGGCCTGCAGTGATTCGATGGCCTGTTCGACTTCGGTGCCGGTGTCTTCCTGGAAGCTGGCGATGCGGATGTAGCCGAAACCCGGTTCGAGGAGCTTCGAGCGCACGCTGTGGATGCGGATGATGTCGCGCACCAGCGTGAGGTCGAAAGGCTGGTCGACGCCTTCGCGCAGCACGGTGATGCGGATGCGGGTACCGGGCTTGCCGCGCATCATGCCGACGGCTTCGTCCAGCGTCATGCCGGTGACGGGCTTGTCGTCGATGCGGATCAGCAGGTCGCCGCTCTCGATGCCGGCGCGCTGTGCCGGCGTGTCGTCGATCGGGGCGATCACGCGCACGAAGCCGTCCTCCATGCCGACTTCCATGCCCAGGCCGCCGAATTCACCGCTGGTGGACCCCTGCAGGTCCTCGAAGTCGCCGGCATCGAGGAAGGCCGAGTGCGGGTCGAGGCCGCTCAGCATGCCCTGGATGGCGTATTCGAGCAGCACACGGTCCTCGACCGGCTCGACATAGTGGCTGCGGATTTTCTCGAAGGCATCGACGAACATGCGCAGCTCTTTCAGCGGCAGCTGCCCCTGCGGGGCGTTGCCGTCGGCAGCGGGCGTTGCCGGCGCACCGGCTGCCAGCGCCGGCAGGCTTGCCAGGGTGAGCCACAGGGCCGGCAGGAATGCCAGGAGACGCAGCATGATCGGGATCCCGGGGGAAACAGGTGTGGGGGCAATTGTAGCCGGAAACCGCCGTGGCTGCGCACGGCGGGCAGCGCTCAGCTGCTGCGGCACCAGCGTGCCGGGTTGTCCGGTTTGCCCTGGTGGCGGATTTCAAAGTACAGGCCGGCGTCGGCCTGCCCGCCGCTGGCACCCACCGTGGCAATGCGCTCACCGGCACTGACCCAGTCGCCGACTTCCTTCAGCAGGCTCTGGTTGTGGGCATACAGGCTGAGGTATTCGCTGCCGTGGTCGATGATGATCAGCAGGCCGAGGCCACGGAACCAGTCGGCAAATACCACGCGGCCATGGTGGATGGATGCGACCGGCGTGCCGCTGCCGGCGCGGATCAGCACGCCCTGCCAGCGCATGCCGCTGCCGCGCGCGCTGCCATAGGCCTGTGCAATCGGCCCCTGCACCGGCCAGGGCAGCCGGCCGCGAGCCTTGGCAAACGGCAGTGCATCGTCCGGCATCGCCATGCGGGTGATGGAGTCTTCCACGGCCTGCAGCAGTTTCTCCAGTGCACTGCGTTCGCGCTGCAGGCGGCCGAGGCTGGCATCGGTACTGCGGATGTCGCGTTGCAGGGCTGCCAGGACCTGCTTGCGTTCCGCCTGCCGCAGGGCCAGTGCGCGCTGCTCCTCCAGCAGCGTGGCGTGTGCGGCCTGCAGGCGCCCTGCCGTGGCCAGCAGCTCCGGTTCGATGGCATTGAGGCGGGTGATGGTGTTGCGGAAGGCCAGGATCTGCGTGGCGCGGGCCTCGTTGAAGTAGCGGTACCAGGTCATGTTGCGTGCGAGGGTGGCCGGGTGCTCCTGGTTGAACAGGACGCGCAGGCGTTTCTCGCGCCCCAGTTGCCAGGCTTCGCGCAGCTGGGCTTTCAGCAGGGTCTCCTGCTGCTGGCGGCTGCGCTGCAGGGTATCGCGTTCGGTGCGCAGGGCGGCCAGCGTGCGTTCCTGCGTGCGGATGCCGCTTTCGGTGTCGCGGATGGCGGCACTGAGGCGGCCGATGGCCACTTCGGCATCGCGCAGAGCCTTTTCCTGCGTGCGGGCCTCGCCGCGCAGGCTGTCCAGCTGGCGCTGCACATCGGCGATGCGGCCCTTGAGTTTTTCCAGGTCACGCGCCGACGGTTCTTTCGCGGTGGCCAGGGTGGGCAACAGGCAGCAGGCCAGCAGCAGGAGTGCTCGCCAGCGCATCGTGGGCGGCCTGCCGGGAGGGGTCTGGCTGCCGTGCGCCGGCACCGTCAGCCGGCCGCCGCCTGGCGGGACTTGTCGGGGGCCAGCAGCATGCGTCCGGTCATTTCGGCCGGTAGCGGCAGGCCCATCAGGCCGAGCATCGTCGGTGCGACATCGCACAGCCGGCCGTCGCTGGCGGTGAAGTGCAGGGCGCGGCGGCCGACATAGACCAGCGGTACCGGTTCGCAGGTGTGTGCCGTGTGCGCCTGGCCGCTGGCGTGGTCGCTCATCTGCTCGACATTGCCGTGGTCGGCCGTGATCAGGCATTCGCCACCGACGGCCAGCACGGCATCGGTGACACGGCGCAGGCATTCATCGAGCGCCTCGACGGCCTGCACGGCGGCTGCGAACACGCCAGTGTGGCCGACCATGTCGCCGTTGGCGTAGTTGCAGATGATGGTGTCGTAGCGGCCGCTGTGGATCGCCTCGACCAGCTTGTCGGTGACTTCCGGTGCGCTCATTTCCGGCTTCAGGTCGTAGGTGGCGACATCGGGCGAGGGCACCAGGATGCGGTCCTCGCCGTCGAACAGGGCTTCACGGCCGCCGCTGAAGAAAAAGGTCACATGGGCATACTTTTCCGTTTCGGCGATGCGCAGCTGGGTTTTGCCGTGCTGCGCCAGCCAGGCACCGAGCACGTTGTCGAGGTTGTCGGGACCGAAGGCGACCGGGGCCTTGATGTCGGCCGCGTATTCGGTGGTCATCACGAAGGCCGCCAGCCGTGGCCGTGCGCGGCGCGTGAAACCGCTGAACGCATCCTCGACGAAGCTGCGCGTGATTTCGCGGGCGCGGTCGGCGCGGAAGTTCATGAAGATCACCGCGTCGCCATCGCCGATCACGGCCGGGCTGTCGCCGATCACGGTGGGTTTGACGAATTCATCGTCTTCATCGCGGGCATAGGCAGCTTCCAGGCCGGCGACGGCGCTGGCGGCGCGGTAGTCGGCCGTGCCTTCGGTGAGCAGCCGGTAGGCTTTTTCGACACGGTCCCAGCGGTTGTCACGGTCCATGGCGAAATAGCGGCCGACGATCGAGGCCACGCGGCCGCAGCCGAGTTCGCCGAACAGCGCTTCGGCTGCCGCGAGTGAGGCGTGCGCGCTGCGTGGCGGGGTGTCGCGGCCGTCGAGGAAGGCGTGCAGGTAAACCTGCGTTGCGCCGCGCTGCGCGGCCAGGCGCACCATCGCATGCAGGTGCTGTTCGTGGCTGTGCACGCCGCCGGGCGACAGCAGGCCCAGCACATGCACGGCACGGCCGGCGGCCACCGCCTTGTCGACGGCGGCCACATAGGCCGGGTTGCTGAAGAAGCTGCCGTCCTCGATGGCGGCATCGATGCGGGTGATGCTCTGGTAGATGATGCGGCCGGCGCCGAGGCTCATGTGGCCGACCTCGGAATTGCCCATCTGGCCGTCGGGCAGGCCGACATCACGGCCGGAGCCGGAAATCAGCGTGTGCGGGAACTGCTGCCACAGGCGCGTCCAGGTCGGGGTGCGCGCGGCGCGGATGGCATTGTCCTCGCCGCCCTCGCGGTGGCCGAAGCCGTCCAGCACGATCAGGACCAGGGGTGTTTTCGGGGCAGCGGTGGCCATGCGGGAGCCTCGGCAGCAGCAAGGAAGGGACAGGCCGCCATTTTAGCGGCCACGCTCCGTTGCGGGCAATGCAAGCGGTGCGCAGGGCAGGGCGGGCATTGTATACTGGCGCCCCCCTTGGAACGGCGTGACTGGCAGCGTATGGAACTGTTTCTGGCTTTTCTTGCCCAGCAGGCATTGCTGGCTGGCGCCTTCGTCGTACTGGTCGTGCTGTATTTCGTCACCGAGGCCCGCCGTGGCGGGCTGGCCGTGACCCCGCAGCACCTGGTCAACCTGGTCAACCGTGAAAACGCCCTGGTGGTGGACCTGCGTGACGGCGCCGAGTACCGTGCCGGCCACATTGCCGGCGCGACCCACCTGCCGCTGAAGGATGTGGCCAGCCGCCTGTCCGAGCTGCAGTCCCACCAGGACAAACCCGTGGTGCTGGTGTGCAAGCACGGCCAGGCGGCCGGTGGTGCTGGCAAGATCCTGCGTGCGAACGGCTTCCGGCAGGTGTTTCGCCTGGGGGGCGGCATGCACGAATGGGAAAATGCCCGCCTGCCGCTGGTGAAGTCCTGATGGCCGCCGATGTCCTGCTGTACGGCACGGCCTGGTGCCCGTACTGCATCCGTGCCCGCCGCCTGCTCGACAGCAAGGGCGTGCACTACACCGACATCGACACCGATGAAACCCCCGGCGCCCGTGAGGACATGCAGCGCCGCGGCGGTGGCCACACCGTGCCGCAGATCTGGATTGGCGGCCAGCACATCGGTGGTTGTGATGACCTGTATGCCCTGGAACACGCCGGCCGCCTCGATGCCCTGCTGTTTCCTGTCCCCGCTGCCTGAATGCCCAACAAGGAGACGATGATGACCGAACCCGCCAGCACCGCGCAGCCGCAATTCGCCCTGCAGCGCATCTATGTCAAGGACCTGTCCTTCGAATCGCCACTGGGGGTGGAGCTGTTCCAGCTCAAGCTGGCCCCGCAGATCAAGATGGACATGAATACCCGCCACAGCAGCGTGGGCGAAAACCTCTATGAGGTGGTGCTGGGTGTGACTGTTACCGCCACCCAGTCCGACAAGACGGCTTTCGTGGTGGAAGTGCAGCAGGCCGGCCTGTTCGGTTGTGCCGGCATCCCCGAGGCACAGCTCGACCAGGTGCTGCGCGCCTTCTGCCCCAACATCCTGTTCCCCTACCTGCGCGAGAGCATCGACAACCTGGTGGTGCGTGGCGGCCTGCCGCCGCTGCAACTGGCGCCGGTCAACTTCGACGCCCTGTACCAGCAGGCGCGTGCCCAACAGGCCGCCCAGAAGCAGGCCAGCACCCAGTAAGGCCGCAGGCCCCGGACGGCCGGCCCGCCGGGTCCCGCCGCCGGCCCGGGGCGCGTATAGTAGGGGGCCTGTACGAATGCCCCGGGACCCTGCCATGCACCCCAGCCGTTGCCTGTTGTTCCTGGTGGGCCTGTGTTGTGCGGTGGCCCCGGCGGCCGCTGCCCCGGCTCCGGCCGGAACCGCCGTGGCGGCCCGCTTTGCGGTGGCCGGCACTGCCGGTTTTGGCAGCGAGACCGTGCCGCTGAAATCGGCCATCGCCCGCTGGGACCCGGCCAGCGGCGAGCTGGTCGTTGCCCTGTTCCCCTTCGAGGTCAATGATGCCGATGTCGCCAAGGTGCGCAGCCTGCGCGTGATCTTCTATGTCACCGCTGGCAAGCCCTCGCCCGACCCGCAGCGCTGGCCCGAGGCGCCGTACTTGGTATTGTCCTGTGGCGTGCAGGGCGGTGTCCCGCCCTACGGGGTGGAAACCCTCAGCGGCTGCAACCTCAATGCGGCGAAATGGCGCGCCCGCAGCACCTTCGGTGTCGCACTCGACGCCACGGCCGTGCAGGGTATCGTGCAGGCCTTTTCACTGGATCCGGCCGATCTCGGCCGCCTGCTGTTCAAAGTCCACGAAGGGCAGGATCGCGAGGGGCTGGAAGGCTTTCGCTACAGCGCCGTGCTGATGCCGGTCGCGCACTAGGTCCCGCCGGCAAACCCCAGCTGCCGCCAGGCTTCGTACACCACCACCGCCACGCTGTTCGACAGGTTCAGGCTGCGGTTGCCCGGCCGCATCGGGATGCGCAGGCGTTGTGCCGCCGGCACGCCATCCAGCACGGCCTGTGGCAGCCCGCAGGTCTCCCCGCCAAACAGCAGCGCATCACGGGGTTCGAACGCATGCCGGTGGTACGGCGTTGTGGCACGGGTGCTCAGGGGCAGCAGGCGCGATCCGGGGCGGGCAGCCAGGAAGCCGTCGAGCGAATCGTGCACCTGCACGCGGGCCCATTCGTGGTAATCCAGCCCGGCACGACGCAGCTTGCTGTCGTCGAGCGTGAAACCGAGCGGGCGGATCAGGTGCAGGGCAGCGCCCGTGTTGGCGCACAGGCGGATGACATTGCCGGTGTTGGGCGGGATTTCCGGCTGGTACAGCACTACGGCAATCATCGTGCAGCTCGCGGGGTGGGGGGCTGCTGATGGTAGCGGCTGCAGCCCTCAGTCGTCATCCTCGCCGTGGTCGTCACCATTGCCCATGCCGAGTTCCTTGATTTTGCGCGTGAGCGTGTTGCGGCCCCAGCCCAGCAACTCGCTGGCCTCGCGGCGGCGGCCGTGGGTTTTCCTCAGCGCGGCATCGATCAGGATGCGTTCGAATTCGGGCACGGCGGTGTTGAGGATGCCGGCCTGGCCGCGGGCCAGTGCCTGCTCGGCCCAGTGTTGCAGCGCCTGCTGCCAGCTGGTGGTGCCGGTACCGTTGCCGGCGGGTGCTTCCAGCAGCTCCGGTGGCAGGTCGCGGCGGTGGATCTCGCGGCCCGGCGCCATCACGGTGAGCCAGCGGCAGGTGTTCTCCAGCTGGCGTACGTTGCCGGGCCAGTCGAGCGCGCACAGGCAGGCTTCGGTGTCGGGCAGCAGCACCTTCGGCTCCACGCCCAGTTCGCGTGCCGCACGCTTGAAGAAGAAGCGCATCAGCCGGGGGATGTCCTCGCGGCGGTCCGCCAGCCGCGGCAGGTGGATGCGGATCACATTGAGGCGGTGGAACAGGTCCTCGCGGAAGCGGCCTTCGCGCACCAGTTGCTCCAGGTTCTGGTGGGTGGCGGCAATGATGCGCACACCGACATGCACCGGCGTGTGGCCGCCGACGCGGTAGAACTCGCCGTCGGCCAGCACGCGCAACAGGCGGGTCTGTGTGTCGGGCGGCATGTCGCCGATTTCGTCGAGGAACAGCGTGCCGCCGTTGGCCTGCTCGAAGCGGCCGTTGCGCTGCTGGGCCGCGCCGGTGAAGGCACCCTTTTCGTGGCCGAACAGTTCGGATTCCATCAGGTCCTTGGGGATGGCGGCCATGTTCAGTGCAATGAAGGGTTTGCCGGCACGCGGGCTGTGGCGGTGCAGGGCGTGGGCCACCAGCTCCTTGCCGGTACCGGATTCGCCGTTGATCAGCACGGTGATGTTGGAATGCGACAGGCGCCCGATGGCACGGAACACTTCCTGCATCGCGGGGGCTTCGCCGATGATTTCGGTTTCCGGGCCGCTGTCGCTGTTGTCGGGCGGCGTGCCGTGTTCGTGTGCGTGTGCAATGGCACGCTCGGTCATTGCCACGGCTTCGTCGATGTCGAAAGGCTTCGGCAGGTATTCAAAGGCGCCACCCTGGTAGGAGGCCACGGCACTGTCCAGGTCGGAATGTGCGGTGGTGATGATCACCGGCAGCGCGTGGTGTGCCTCGACGATGCGGCCAAGCAGTTCCAGGCCATCGATGCCGGGCATGCGGATGTCGCTGATGATGGCATCGGGCGTGCCCTTGCCCAGCTGGCGCATCAGGGTGTTGCCGTCCTCGAAGCTGCGGGTACGGATGCCGGCCTGCTGCAGGGCCTTTTCCAGTACCCAGCGGATGGAGCGGTCGTCGTCGACGATCCAGACTTCGGCTTCATGGTCCATGAGGAACCTCCACGGGCAGGTAAACGGAGAAACAGGTATGGCCGGGGCGGCTTTCGCATTCGATCAGGCCGTGGTGCTGCTGCACGATCGACTGTGCAATCGACAGGCCGAGCCCGGTGCCGTCGGGATGGCCGGTGACCATCGGGAAGAAGATGCGGTCGATCAGCTCTGGGTCGATGCCGGGGCCGTTGTCGGCGACATCGATACGGCAGACCAGCGGGTGGCGTTGTGCGCCGATGGTGAACTGGCGCAACACGCGCGTGCGCAGCAGGATGGTGCCGTGTGCGGTGTGGCTGCGGCGCAGCGCCTCGAGGGCATTGCGGGCGATGTTGAGCAGGGCCTGGATCAGCGGCTCGCGGTTGGCATCGAACTCGGGGATGCTGGGGTCGTAGTCGCGTTGCACGCGCACGCTGCTGCCGGCCTCGGCCTCCAGCAGCTTGCGGATGTGCTCGGTGATCTCGTGCACATTGAGGCGGGTCGGCGTGCCGGGCTTGTGCGGGCCCAGCAGGCGGTCGACCAGGTTCCGCAGGCGGTCGGCTTCCTCGATGATGACGCGGGTGTATTCGCGCAGCCCGCCGTCGTTGAGCTCGCGGTCGAGCAGCTGCGCGGCGCCGCGGATGCCACCCAGCGGGTTCTTGATCTCGTGCGCGAGGCCGCGCACCAGCAGTTGGGTGGTTTTCTGCGCGGTGACGAGGGTTTCCTCGCGGCTGATGCGCAGCAGGCGGTCGAGCGGGAAAATCTCCAGCACCACGGTGGTGTCGTACTCGTCCTCCACCGGGGTCAGTGCAAAGTCCACCGTGATGGCCGACCCGCTGGCCAGCACCAGGCTGGCCTGGCGGCGGGTCAGGGGCTGGCGGCTGCGGGCGGCATCGATCACGTCGTGGCCGATGCTGCTGTCGGCGGCGTTGCCGTAGCGGAACAGGCTATCCAGCGGCTGGCCGACACCGCGCTGCTGGCTGGCTTCCAGCAGGGCTTCCGCGGCCGGGTTCAGGTAGCGGATGAGTCCCTGCCCGCTGACCAGCAGGGTGGCCGTGGTCAGGTTGTCCAGCAATTTGCGGTAGAGACTGTCGCGTGGCGTGGTCATCGTTGCTGCATCGTCCCGGTATGCCCTGTGGCGGGGCCCCGCTCCCGGCGGGGTGCCCCTGACAGGGTTAGCAAAAACCGAACCAGTTTCGGGCGGGCGGCGCCAGGGGGGGAGAAAGTGCCTCGCCACGGGCCGTCCAGGCCCCGCTGGCGGGAGGTCACGGGGGATAGTGTACGCCAGGGCGCACCACAATGGTGCGCCGCACGGGTCAGTAGTTGCTGAGATTGGGTTTGCGGGCCGCGACGGCATCCAGGGCCGTGCGGGCTTCGCGGGCCTCGGTTTCCAGGGCTTCCAGGCGTTGCAGGAATTCCTCCGACGGCTGGGCGCCGGCGCTGCCGCCAAAACGGCCGGCGATGCCGGTGAAATCGCCTTCCTGCGGTTCCTTGCCGGCTGCCAGGGCGGCCTCGGCGGCGTCCAGCCGGCTGCGGGCGGCGGCGTACTCAGCCTCCCAGGCCGACAGGGCGTTGGCGGCGGCCTCGCGCTCGCTGCCGATCTTCTCGCGCGTCCACTGCTGCATGCTGGCATCCGGCTGCAGGATGTTCTGCCCGGGCGGGGGCGGCTGGATCGTTTCGACCCGCGCGGCGCCGGGGTTTTCCGGGCGGGTGTCGGTGTAGCGCACCTTGCCGTCCGGATCGGTGATCTTGTAGATGGCCTGCGCCAGTACGGGGCTGGCCACGGTGGCGCACAGGGCGAGGGCAAGCAGGCGGCGGTGCATGGCGAATCTCCGGCGGGGGGGCCTGCGGGCAGTTAAGCAGATGCCGGCTGCCGCCGGCAAGGGCGCAAGAAAAAACCCGCCGGGGTTGCCGGCGGGTTTGGGTGACAGCGTGCGGGTCAGCAGCTGTAGTACATGTCGAATTCGACCGGGTGGGTCGTCATGCGCAGGCGGTCCACTTCGTCCTGCTTGAGCGCAATGTAGGCGTCGATCAGGTCGTCGGTGAACACACCACCGGCCGTCAGGAAGCCGCGGTCGGCATCCAGTGCCGCCAGTGCCTGGTCCAGGGAGTGGCACACGGTCGGGATGGCGGCGGCTTCTTCCGGCTCCAGGTCGTACAGGTCCTTGTCCGCGGCATCGCCGGGGTGGATCTTGTTCTGGATGCCGTCGATGCCGGCCATCAGCAGTGCGGCAAAGCCGAGGTAGGGGTTCGCGATCGGGTCCGGGAAGCGGACTTCGATGCGGCGTGCCTTCGGGTTGGCCACATACGGGATGCGGATCGAGGCAGAGCGGTTGCGTGCCGAGTAGGCCAGCATCACCGGCGCTTCGAAGCCCGGTACCAGGCGCTTGTAGCTGTTGGTGCCCGGATTGGTGAAGGCGTTGATGGCACGGGCGTGCTTGATGACGCCGCCGATGTAGTACAGCGCGGTTTCCGACAGGCCGGCATAACCGTTGCCGGCAAACAGGTTCGTGCCGCCTTTCGACAGCGACTGGTGGCAGTGCATGCCGCTGCCGTTGTCACCCACCAGCGGTTTCGGCATGAAGGTGGCGGTTTTGCCGTACATGTGGGCGACGTTGTGGACCACATACTTCAGGATCTGCACTTCGTCGGCTTTCTTGGTCATGGTGTTGAACTTCACACCGATCTCGCACTGGCCGGCGGTGGCGACTTCGTGGTGGTGTACCTCGACATCCAGGCCCATCTGCTCGAGCACGGTACACATCGCCGAACGCAGGTCATGCAGGCTGTCGACCGGCGGCACCGGGAAGTAACCGCCTTTCACGCCCGGGCGGTGACCCATGTTGCCTTCCTCGAAGTGGTGGTCGGTCGACCAGGCGGCTTCCGAGGAGCTGATCTTGTAGCTGGCACCACTGATGTCGGATTTCCATTTCACGTCATCGAAAACGAAGAACTCGGGCTCGGGACCGAAGAACACGGTGTCGGCGAGGCCGGTGGACTTGAGGTATTCCTCGGCACGCAAGGCCACGGAACGCGGGCAGCGGTCGTAGAGTTGCATGGTGGCCGGATCGACCACATTGCAGCGCAGGTTGACGGTGGCGTCATCGGCGAACGGGTCGAGTACGGCGGTGCTGTCGTCCGGCATCAGGATCATGTCGGACTCGTTGATGCCCTTCCAGCCGGCGATCGAGGAGCCGTCGAACATCTGGCCGTTCTCGAAGAAGGCCTCGTCGACATAGCGTGACGGGATGGTGACGTGCTGTTCCTTGCCACGGAAATCGGTAAAGCGGATGTCGACCCACTTCACCTGATTCTCTTTGATCAATCGCAGGGTATTCTCTGACATCCGACTATCCTCCAGTGGTGGTTCTGGCCGGGGGGGCGGACCCCGGCGAGGCGGCGCATTATAGCGCCCTTGTCCGGACCCCGTTGCGAGGCGGGGCCAGCGCGCGGTGGCGCTGCAAACAGGGACAGCAAAATGCGTGCCATGGCGTTTTTGGGGGGGTGGCGGGGCGATCCTGGCCGCTGCCGGGCCCGTGCATCGCACCAAAAAAGAGCGCTGCGCACACTGTTGGTGCGCAGGCCGCACCACGGCCCCGCTGGCCAGCGCGATGGCCCCCTTTATAATGCCGGCCCCCTGCCCAGGATGCCCCACCCATGCAGTTCATCATCAAGCTGTTCCCGGAGATCACCATCAAGAGCCCGCCGGTGCGGCGCCAGATGGTGCGCCAGCTGGCGCAGAACCTGGGCCGCCTGCTGCGCCGGCTCGATGCGGGGGTACGGGTCGAGCGCGAGTGGGATCGCCTGGTCATCCACAGCACGGCGGTGGATGCCCGCGAGCGCTTTGTGCAGGTGCTGGCCGCCACGCCGGGGATAGCCGTGTTCATGGAGGTGGAGGATTTCACCTTCACGGGCCTGGACGACTTGGGTGAGGCGGTGCTGGCCAGGCTGGGCGACAGCCTGCGCGGCAAGCGCTTCGCGGTGCGCTGCAAGCGCTCCGGGCGTGACCACGGCTTCACCTCGCTGGATGTCGAGCGCGCGGTGGGGCGGGTACTGCTGCACGGTGCCGGTGCTGCCCGGGTCGACCTCACCGACCCCGAGGAGACCGTGCGGCTGGAGCTGCGCGACGGGCAGGCCTTCCTGGTGCGGGCCCGCCATCCCGGCCTGGGGGGGTTCCCGCTGGGCACGGTGGAACCGGTGCTGTCGCTGATGTCCGGCGGGTTTGATTCGGCGGTGGCCAGTTTCCTCACCATGAAGCGCGGCATGCGCACGCATTTCCTGTTTTTCAACCTCGGCGGGCATGCCCACGAAATCGCGGTGAAGGAAGTCGCGCTGTACCTGTGGCTGCGCTACGGGGCCTCGCACCGGGTGTTGTTCGTCACCGTGCCGTTTGAGGCGGTGGTGGCGGAAATCCTCGCGCGGGTCGATGACAGCCAGATGGGCGTGGTGCTCAAGCGTTGCATGCTGCGGGTGGCCGAGCGGGTGGCGGCCGAGCTGGAGATCCCGGCGCTGGTCACCGGTGAAAGTGTGGCGCAGGTGTCGAGCCAGACGCTGACCAACCTGGCCGTGATCGACAGCGTCAGCAGCACCCTGGTGCTGCGGCCGCTGGTTGCGATGGACAAGCGCGACATCATCGATACGGCGCGGCAGATCGGCACCGAGCCGTTTTCGCGGCACATGCCGGAATACTGCGGCGTGATCTCGAAAAACCCCACCACGCGGGCCCGCCCGGAGCGGGTGGCGCAGGCCGAGGCACAGATGGACATGGCCGTGCTGGAGGCGGCTTTTGCAGCACGGCGCAGTACCAGCATCGATGCCATTGCCGATGACCTGCAGCAGCCGGTGACCATACCGGAGTGCAGCACGCTGGCGGCCGGCGATGTGGTGATCGATATCCGCCATCCCTCGGAAACCGATGTGGTGCCGCCGGGCACGGCGGCGGCACAGGTGCTGGCCATTCCGTTCTATGCCCTGCACCAGCGTGCCGCGGAACTGGACCGCGCGACCCGTTACTGGCTGTACTGCGAGCGTGGCGTGATGAGCCGCCTGCATGCCGGCTACCTGCAGGAGCAGGGCTACGCGCAGGTCGGGGTGTACCGCCCGCAGCCCGGCTAGCCCGGGAGCTTCAGCCGAATGCGCCCAGGCTGTGCAGGAACACCAGCACCACGCCGGCAGGCGCGATGTAGCGAATGACCACGCGCCAGCTGCGGAAGGCCGCCTCCGGCATGTCCGCCAGCTGCTGGCGCAGCATGTCCGGACGCAGCTGCCAGCCGGCAAACAGCGCGATCAGCAGGCCGCCCAGCGGCAGCAGGATGTTGGAGGCGATGAAGTCGAGGGTGTCGAAGGTGCGCCCCGAGTGGATGCAGGCCACGCCGCCCAGCCAGCCGATGCCACCCAGCAGCAGGGCGGCACGCGGCCGTTGCACATGCCAGGTTTCGTTCAGCCAGGCCACGCCGGGTTCGATCAGCGAGATGGCGGAGGTCCAGGCCGCGATGGCCACCAGCACGAAGAACAGCGCCCCGAACAGGTCGCCGCCGGGCATGCCGGCAAAGGCAATCGGCAGGGTCACGAACATCAGGCCGGGGCCGCTGCCCGGCTGCAGGCCGTTGGCGAATACCAGCGGGAAAATGACCAGCCCGGCCACCAGGGCCACGGCGGTATCCAGCAGCGCAATCACCAGCACGGTGCGGCCGATGGAGGCTTTCGCCGGCATGTAGGAGCCGTACACCAGGATGGCGCCCATGCCGAGGCTGAGCGTGAAGAAGGAATGCCCCATGGCAGCCAGTACCGCCGTGCGGCGACAGCTTGCTGGTATCGAAATCGAACAGGAAATGGAAGCCAGCGGCGAAATCGCCGGTGGCCAGGCTGTAGCCGAGCAGCACCAGCAGCAGCAGGAACAGCAACGGCATCAGGATGCGGCTGGCGGCTCCCAGGCCCTTGCTGACGCCGCCGGCGACGATGGTCACCGTCATCAGGATGAACACCGTGTGCCAGGCCAGTTTCTGTTGCGGGCTGGCCTGCAGCGCGTCGAAGGCAGCCTGTACGGCTTCGGCGTTGGCGCCGTTGAGCGTGCCGCGGCCCAGCAGCCCGATGTAGTCGAGAGTCCAGCCGGCAATCACGCTGTAGAACGACAGGATCATCAGCCCGGCCGCCATGCCCATCCAGCCGATCACGGCCCAGGCGCGCGGGGCAGCCGATTCGGTCGCCAGGAAGCCCATGGCACTGGCCGGGTTGCGGCGGGCCTGCCGGCCCAGCAGGACCTCGGCCATCATCACCGGGATGCCCACCAGCAGGATGCAGGCCAGGTAGACCAGTACGAAGGCCCCGCCACCGTAGATGCCGGTGATGTAGGGGAACTTCCAGATGTTGCCCAGGCCGACGGCGGAGCCGGCGGCGGCCAGGATGAAAGTCCAGCGGCTGGCCCAGCCGCGGTGGGGGCGGGCATCGGTAGGCGGCATCGTCACGGTCCCTGGTCGGCTTCCCTGCCGGGCATTCTAGCCGGGGCAGCCGGCCGGGGGTAAGGCTGGCGGCCGGCTTCGGGTATATAATGCGCCGCCCTCCACCCCGCCTGCGGTAATCCCCATGATCGAAAAGTTGCGCAACATCGCCATCATCGCC
>LAHR01001049.1_pt1 | contig 23661 bp, 20 predicted proteins | sample 329641 | NCBI WGS metagenome assembly LAHR01 (sample SAMN03275701, study PRJNA271635) | activated sludge metagenome | isolation source: Sample C-3 Sludge from acetogenic chamber (third chamber) of Anaerobic...
GTACTGGGTTTCGCTGCCGAGTTTCTTGTCCATCATCTGCTTCAGGGCGGCCGTGCGCCGGGTGACCAGCGGCAGGGTGCCGGCCAGCTTGCTGATCAAATTTATGGGTGTCCCTTATTATTTCCTTTCTTGACTTGTCGTTAAAGATCCGCCTAGCGCATCGGTCAGCATCACCCTGATATCTGCAGAATTCCAAACATCAAGGTTAAAACCATAACCAATAGTTGGGTTTCCATCCCCGCCTCCATTGTGTATACCCGTTTTCACTTCGGCACTCACGGCCATTCCGATCATCAACAGTACCGTTTTGCCGTCAATATTTAGCCGTTTGTTTTATATGCAATCTGTTTATTTCTGCCCGTGCAATCATGCAACCGGCATGTTTCCGGAACACGGGGGTTACAAGTACCTGACGACGGCATCACCCATCGTCGCGGTGTTCACCCGGGTGGTCCCGGCCGAATGGATGTCGGCCGTGCGCAGGCCGTCATCGAGCACCCGGCTGACCGCCGCCTCGATGGCATCGGCAGCGGCCGTCGCCCCGAAGGAATAGCGCAGCAGCATGGCCGCCGACAGGATGGTCGCCAGCGGGTTGGCCAGGCCCTGGCCGGCGATGTCCGGCGCCGAGCCGTGGCAGGGTTCGTACATGCCCTGGCCCTTCTCGTCCAGGCTGGCCGAGGGCAGCATGCCGATGGAGCCGGTCAGCATGGCGGCCTCGTCGGACAGGATGTCGCCGAACATGTTGCCGGTGACCATCACGTCGAACTGCTTCGGCGCGCGCACCAGCTGCATGGCGGCGTTGTCGACATACATGTGCGAGAGCTGCACATCGGGGAAGTCCTTGGCCACCTCTTCCATGACCTCGCGCCACAGCACGGTCACTTCCAGCACATTGGCCTTGTCGACCGAGCAGACCCGCTTGCCGCGCTGGCGCGCCAGCCCGAAGGCCAGCTTGCCGATGCGGCGGATCTCGGACTCGCTGTACACATAGGTATTGAAGCCGCGCCGCTCGCCACCGGGCAGGGTCTCGATGCCGCGCGGCTGGCCGAAATAGATGCCGCCGGTCAGCTCGCGCACGATCAGGATGTCCAGACCGGCGACGATTTCCGGCTTCAGGCTGGACGCCCCGGCCAGCTGCGGGTAGAGGATCGCCGGCCGCAGGTTGCCGAACAGGCCCAGCGCCTTGCGGATGCCGAGCAGGCCGCGCTCGGGGCGCAGCGCCATCTCCAGCTTGTCCCAGCGCGGGCCGCCGACCGCGCCGAGCAGGATGGCATCGGCCGCCTGCGCCTTGGCCAGGGTGGCCTCCGGCAGGGGGTGGCCGGTCGCCTCGATCGCCGCCCCGCCCACCAGGGCCTCGTCAAACTGCAGGCCGAGCTTGAATTTCACATTGGCGGCATCGAGCACCTTGCGCGCCTCGCGGATCACCTCGGGGCCGATCCCGTCGCCGGGCAGAACCAAAATAGTCTTCATAAACAAGTCCTTGGATGACAATCATGCAGCAGGGGTTGAAAACAGCCAGGGCGCCTGCTGCCGCCATTTCGCCTCGAAGGCGCGGATGGCAGCGGCGTTTTCCAGGGTCAGGCCGATGTCATCGAGGCCATGGACCAGGCAGTGCTTGCGGAAGGCATCGACCTCGAAGGGGATCACCTCGCCCGCCGGCGTCACGATTTCCTGGTCCGGCAGGTTGACGGTCAGCGCGTAGCCTGCAGTGGCGGCCACCTCGCGGAACAGCCGCTCCACCACGGCCTCGTCCAGCACGATCGGCAGGATGCCGTTCTTGAAGCAGTTATTGAAGAAGATGTCGGCAAAACTCGGCGCGATGATGCAGCGGAAGCCGAAATCGGCCAATGCCCAGGGCGCGTGCTCGCGGCTGGAGCCGCAGCCGAAGTTCTGCCGTGCCAGCAGGATGGCCGCCCCCTGGTAGCGCGGCTGGTTCAGCACAAAGTCCGGGTTCTTCGGCCGCCCGCTGCAGTCCTGCCCCGGCTCGCCGTGGTCGAGGTAGCGCAGCTCGTCGAACAGGTTGGGGCCGAAGCCGCTGCGGCGGATCGACTTCAGGAACTGCTTCGGGATGATCATGTCGGTATCGACATTGGCCCGGTCCAGCGGCGCCACCAGCCCCTTCCTTACCGTAAACTTTTCCATGGGAGTCTTACCTAACTCATTGATTATAAAAGTTACTAATATCGATAAAATGCCCCGCCACCGCAGCGGCGGCGGCCATCGCCGGGCTCACCAGGTGGGTGCGCCCGCCGTGGCCCTGGCGCCCCTCGAAGTTGCGGTTGGAGGTGGAGGCGCAGCGCTCGCCCGGCTGCAGGCGGTCGGCGTTCATGGCCAGGCACATCGAGCAGCCCGGCTCGCGCCACTCGAACCCGGCCGCCGTGAAGATGCGGTCGAGGCCCTCGGCCTCGGCCTGCTGCTTCACCAGGCCGGAGCCCGGCACCACCATCGCCTGCTTCACCGTGGCGGCGACCTTGCGGCCCTTCACCACCGCGGCGGCCGCGCGCAGGTCCTCGATGCGGGAGTTGGTGCAGGAGCCGATGAACACGCGGTCGAGCCGGATGTCGGCGATGGCCTGGCCGGCCGCAAGGCCCATGTACGCCAGCGCCGATTCGATACCGGTCCGGCGTACCGGGTCGGTTTCGGCGGCCGGATCCGGCACGCGGCCATCGACCGCCACCACCATTTCCGGGCTGGTGCCCCAGCTGACCTGCGGCTTCAGTGCCGAGCCGTCAATGGTCACCACGCGGTCGAACACCGCATCCGGGTCGCTTACCAGGGTGCGCCACCAGGCCACGGCCTGCTCCCATTGTGCGCCCTGCGGCGCGAACGGGCGGCCCTTCACATAATCCAGGGTGGTATCGTCCACCGCCACCAGGCCGGCGCGGGCGCCGCCCTCGATGGCCATGTTGCAGAGGGTCATGCGGCCTTCCATCGACAGCGCGCGGATCGCCTCGCCGCCGAACTCGATGGCATGGCCAGTGCCGCCGGCGGTGCCGATGCGGGCGATGATGGCGAGGATGACATCCTTGGCAGTGACTCCGGGCTGCAGGCGGCCGTCCACCCGCACCAGCATGTTCTTCATCTTCTTCTGGATCAGGCACTGGGTGGCCAGCACATGCTCGACCTCCGAGGTGCCGATGCCGTGCGCCAGCGCACCGAAGGCACCGTGGGTGGAGGTGTGCGAATCGCCGCAGACCACCGTCATGCCCGGCAGCGTGGCACCCTGCTCGGGGCCGATCACATGCACGATGCCCTGGCGGGTGTCGTTGATGGTGAACTCGGTGATGCCGAAATCGCGACAGTTGTCGTCGAGGGTTTTCACCTGGATGCGGGAAATGTCGTCGGCAATGCCGTCCACACCCCGGGCACGCTCGGCGCTGGCCGTCGGCACGTTGTGGTCCGGCGTGGCCAGGTTGGCCTCGCGCCGCCAGGGCTGGCGACCGGCCAGGCGCAGGCCCTCGAAGGCCTGCGGCGAGGTCACCTCGTGGATCAGGTGGCGGTCGATATAGATGAGGGCGGTGCCATCCTCGCGCTGCTGCACGAGGTGGGCATCCCAGAGCTTGTCGTACAGGGTCTTGCCGGCCATGGAGGGTGCCTCGTTGGGAGGAATGTGGATGGTAGGCCCTGCCTGCAATAAAATAAAATCATCTTTTTTATAAATTGCATAACCAAAGGGAATATTTATGGATACCCAGAACCTGCGTGCCTTCCTGGCCGTGGCGGACAGCGGTTCGTTTTCGGGCGCGGCCGAACACCTGCACCTGACCCAGCCGGCCGTGTCCAAGCGCATCGCCGTGCTGGAAGGCGAGCTCACCACCCGCCTGTTCGACCGCATCGGCCGCCGCACCCTGCTCACCGAAAGCGGCCGTACCCTGCTGCCGCGTGCCCGTGCGATCGTGCTGGCCATCGAGGACACCCGCCGCAGCCTGCAGAACCTCGCCGGCGAAGTGGGCGGGCGGCTGTCGATCGGCACCAGCCACCATGTGGGCCTGCACCGGCTGCCGCCGGCCCTGCGCCGCTTTGCCCGCGCCCACCCGCAGGTCAGCCTGGACATTCGCTTCATGGATTCCGAACAGGCGCACGGGGCCGTGCTGGCCGGCGACCTGGAGCTGGCCATCGTCACCCTGTCGCCGCTGGCCATCCCGCAACTGCAGCGCACCCCGTTGTGGGATGACCCGCTGGCCTTTGCCTGCGCCCCCGAGCACCCGCTGGCACGCCGGAAGCGCGTCCAGCCGGCCGACCTCGCGCAGCACCCGGCCGTGTTGCCCGGCGAAGGCACCTACACCGGCCGGCTGATCCGCGAAGCGTTCGAGGCACACGGGCTGGCCCTGCCACCGGCGATGACCACCAACTACCTCGAAACGCTGAAGATGCTGGCCAGCGTCGGGCTGGGCTGGAGCGTGCTGCCACAGACGATGCTGGACCACGAACTGGTCGAGCTCAAACCGGCCGGCATGCACATCACCCGCGAGCTGGGGCTGATCGTGCACCGCGACCGCAGCCTGTCGAATGCGGCGGGGGCGTTCATCGGGGTGCTGCGGGCGGAGGCCTGAAGGACGCGGGGATGATTCACCCCGCTGCCGGCAGCTTCATCCCCACGCGGGTGACACGGTCGCCCTGCACCGCCATCGCCACCAGTTGCACCGGGCCGAGCTGCAGCTTGTCGCCCACCACCGGGTGCTTGCGCTGGCGCACGAACAGGTCGGCCACCGTGGTGGTGGGCGGTTCATCGCCGCTGGCAATGCCGTAAACCATCGCAAGATCCGACAGCAATGCATCGCCGGGCAGGGTGAACTCGCCGAAGAACTGTTGCTGGCCAAGGCGTTCGGGTGTTTCGGCCTGCAGCAGCTTGCCGAGATCGGCAGCCGTGCGGCTGTGGCCGGCCACCACCAGCCAGTCATCCGGTTCCAGCAGCATGCCGGCCGCCACCGTCTGCAGATCACCCTGCCGGCTCACCGCCAGCAGGCGGGCATCGGCCGGCAGGCGCAGGCTGGCGGTGGAGGCCACCGGCTGGCGCAATTCATGGTTGCCGATCAGGTACAGCACATGGTCGCCCTGCCCCGGCAGGCCGAGCGGCAGCGTGTGCTGCGGCAGGCGCGGCGGCGGCACTTCCAGTTTCAGCCAGCGGGCCAGCGGGGCCAGCGTCATGCCTTGCAGCACCAGCGACACCAGGACCAGCACGCAGGTGACATTGAACAGCAGGCGTGCTTCCGGCAGGTTGGCCATCATCGGGAACAGCGCCAGCACGATCGGCACGGCACCGCGCAGGCCCACCCAGCTGATGTAGAACAGCTCGCGCCGCGGCAGGCGGAACGCCCACAGGCAAGCCAGCACCGCCAGCGGCCGTGCCACCAGCACCATGACCAGCGCAATGCCCAGTGCGGGCAAGGCGTACTCGATCATCTGCGAGGGCACCACCAACAGGCCGAGGATCAGGAACAGGCTCAGCTGTGCCAGCCAGGCCAGGCCATCGTGCACCTGCAGGATGGTTGGCAGGCTGCCGACCCGGTTGTTGCCCAGCCACAGGCCCACCAGGTAAATGGCCAGGAAGCCGCTGCCGTTGGCAAGGGCGGTCAGTGCGAACACCAGCAGCCCGCCGCTCATCGCCAGCAGCGCATACAACCCGGTGGCCAGTTCCAGCCGGCGCAGCAGCCAGGCCAGCAGCCAACCACCGGCCACGCCGCCCACGGTACCGATGCCGAACTGCTGCAGCAGCATCGAGAACACCGTCCAGCCGGGTGAGGCACCGTCGAGCCGGATCAGCTCCAGCAGCAGCACCACCAGGAAGATTGCCATCGGGTCGTTGCTGCCCGATTCGATTTCCAGCGTGGCGCTGACGCGCTGGTTGAGGCTGCGCCCCTGCAGCAGCGAGAACACCACGGCAGCATCGGTGGAGGCCACGATGGCACCCACCAGCAGGCCGACCAAGGGTGGCAGGTCCAGCAACCAGATGGCAGCCGCACCGGTGATGGCCGCCGTGATCACGACGCCGGCGGTGGCCAGCACCGACGCCGGCCGCAGGCCGACGCGGAAAGTCTGGGCCTTGGTGCGCATGCCGCCGTCGAGCAGGATGATGGCCAGCGCCAGGTTGCTGACCAGGAAAGCCGTGTTGAAATCGCTGAACTGGATGCCGCCGGGGCCGTCTTCGCCGGCCAGCATGCCGACACCGAAGAACAGCAGCAGTACCGGCATGCCCAGCCGTGCCGACAACGGGGTCAACACGATGCTGAACAACAACAGCGAGGCGGCCACCAGCAGGATATGCAGTGAGCTCATCGGGACTCCTTGGGGACAAGGCCCGCAGTTTAACATCCTGCCGGGCACCCGCCGTACGAAAAAATGCACCACGCCGGCGACAGGTGCAGGCCCGCAGGGCATGTTGCCTGCGCCCAATCACCCCTGGGAAACCCCCATGTGCAACCGCTCCCTGACCGCCTTGCTGGTCATTGCACCCGCCGTCGCCGTACCGGCCTGGCTCAGCCAATGCGCCGCGAGGGCAATCCCACCCTGCCGGACACCCAGGCCGGTGAAGCGCTGATACGGATCCAGGCCGTGGTCGTCCGCATGAAAACTGCCAACCGCGAGATCCAGGCAATGATCGCGCCCGGGGAAACGGCCAGGTCAAGACAGGAACCGGACACCGCTACCGTGGCCGCGGCTGCAAAATGCGTGACAAGCACCAGCCCCCGGTGTATTTTCGGCGCATCCTGGATCACTCCCCAACCACAAGGCACCACCCCATGAACATGCGCCCGTTTGCCACCCTGCTGCTGGCAGGCTCCCTGATGGCCCTTGCCGCCTGCGGCAACAAGGACGCTTCCACTCCGGAAGCCCCCGCCCCGCAAGCCGTTGCACCGGCGGTCGAGACCCCGGCTGCGGCCCCGGCGGCAGCCGAAACCGCAGCCCCTGCACCGGCTGCTGCCCCGAAAGCCGAATCGGCCTTGCCGAAAGGCTGGCGCAAAACCCTGACGGTCGGTTCACCGATCGACCCGGCCGTGTATGCCGAAGGCAAACCGGTCGACCCCAGCAAGCACCCGGAACTGCCCGCCCTCAAGGCCGGCCAGCAGGTCATCAAGGTCAACCGGGTGTTCATCGTGCTGAAGGCCGACACCCGCGAAATCGTGCGGGTGATTGCGCCGGAAAAAGACGGCACGCCGGACACCCAGGCAAAGACGTCCAACTAGGTTCCGTGCCGCACGGAAAAGGGCGCCCGCAGGCGCCCTTTTTTCATGCCGTCCGCTACGGCAGCGTTCACTCGCCGGCCGTGGCCTGCCACGGCGCCTGCTGCAGCACCCAGCGCCACAAGCGCCCGCCGGTCCACCATTCGTGCGCACCGGCCACCGCCCGCACCTGCGCCGGCGGCAACAGGCCGGCCAGCACGCCGTGCTGGCGCCAGAACGGATCGAAGCGTCCGTACCCCAGCCAGATGCGCTGCCGTTCGTCCGTCGCCAGGTCCCGCAGCCAGGCCCACAGTTGGCCGTACCCATCGCCCTCGGCCGCCTGCCAGTGTTCCCAACCGGCCTCACGGATGGCCTGTGCCCGGTCAGCCGGCCCCAGGAAAGGCGACAGCAGCACCACGCCGCGCACCGCCATCGGGTGTTCGCGCAGGTACAGCAATGCACCGAAACCACCCAGCGAGGTACCCACCAGCCAGATGTCGGTGTAGCCCTCGCGCTGCGCGCGTTCAATCACATCGGCATGCAGGCGTTCGACCAGTGTGTGGTCTGCGAAATAGCCGTAGTGGCTGTCCACCACCACGGCATCGACTGCCGGCTGCTGCGTACGCAGTTCGGCAATCCAGCCGTGGCGGTCGAAGTCGGAGGCATCACTGGCGATGCCGGGCAGCAGCACCAGCAGGGTTTTCGGTTCCGGTGCATGGCGATAGACATTGGAAACCAGCGGCGCCACCACCGGGCGCGGTGCTTCGGGCGCGTGCGTGATGCCGGCGCAGGCGGCAAGGCACAGCAGTGCGAGCAGCCCTGCGCCGTGGCGCAGGCAACGCTCAGCTTTTCCAGTCAACGAATTTTTCACTGATGCGCCACAGGCGATCGGAATGGCGCGGGTTCAGCGCGTATTCGTAGTAGCCGTGGGCGTGCTCGCCCGGCTCGACCTGCACACCGATGCTGCAGTCTTCCAGGTACAGGCCGCCCTTGCCCCTGAGCTCGGGGGCGGTCGCTGCCCACACGGTGGTGGCCGCGCCCTGCTCGACGGTCTTGATCTTCAGTTCACCGTGCTTGCTGCCGGAGCTGAAGGCCTCGATGTCTTCCTTGCCGAGGTGGCGCGCCAAATCGGTGATAATCATGCCCGGATGCACGGCAAAGGCACGCACGCCCTGGTCACGGTAGCGGCGATCCACGCCGAGTGCATGCAAGGCATTGGCGGTCTTCGACTGGCCATAGGCCTGCCACTTCTCGTAGGGGCGCGTCTCCCAGTTGATGTCATCGAAATCGACCGCGCTGAACTTGTGCCCACCGGAGCTCAGGCACACCACGCGCCCGGCGCGGCCGGCAGTCACGACCGGCAGCAGCAGGCCGGTGAGCAGGAAATGGCCCAGGTGGTTGGTGCCGAATTGCATTTCGAAACCATCCGCCGTGCGCGTCAACGGGCAGGCCATGATGCCGGCATTGTTGACCAGGATCTGCAGGTTGCGGTATTTGGCAGTGAACTGCGCGGCGAAATCGCGGATCGAGGCAAAACTCGACAAATCGACCACCATGCCATGCACGGCATGGCTGCCGCTCTTCTCGCGCAGGGTGTGCACGGCTTCCTGCACCTTGGCCGCATCGCGCGCGGCGATGATCACCTCGGCACCGGCCTTCGCCAGTGCGCGCGCCGTTTCATAACCGAGGCCGGCCGAACCGCCGGTCACCAGCGCACGCTTGCCTTTCAGGGAAATGCCCTGCAGGACATCGTCGGCGGTGGATTGGGCAGTGAATTGGCGGCTCGTGTCAGTCATCGTGCTCCCCCGGTGGGCGGTCGGTCCAAACGAAGTGACAAAATATGGTCCAGATCGGCCGGCGTGTCCATATCCCGCCAGGGATTCGGTCGTCACCCGCTGGCGCACCAACCGTCGCCTGCACGCCCTTTGCTACAATCGGCAGCCTGCGCATCACCGGGATTTGCCCATGCCCTTGCAGGCCCATCGCCGCATATCCCTGACGGCCTTCGCCGGCATGGCCGTGTACGCGGCCTTGCTCACGGCTGCCTTCCTGCTCGGCAGTGACGCCGGCCGGATCGACCTGAAATCGAACTACTGGGCGGTGCAACTGGCGTTCCGGCAACAGGCCTCACCCTACGGCCCCGATGCCTTTGCAACGCACGGCCTGGACCTCGATCCCTGGCTGTATCCCCCACTCACGCTCACGCTGCTCTGGCCACTGGCGAACCTCACCTGGGAACACACCTGGCAGCTGGTGCGCCTGCTGGCCATCGGCTGCAGCCTGGCCACGGCCCTGGCCCTGTACCGGCAGGCACGGCCCGTTTTGGGAAGCCTCCCGCGTACGGCAGCGTACTGGGCCTTGCTCGTGGGCTTCCTGCCCGTCTGGCTTGGCCTCGGCATGGGGCAAAGCGACAGCCTCCTGCTGGCACTGTTCCTGCTCGGCACCCACGGTTGGCGACGGGGTTGGCTGTGGCTGCCCGCGCTCCTGTTTGCCGTGTGCATCGGCATCCGGATCTATTTCGTGCTCCTGCTGCCCTGGATGCTGGTGCGCCGCGACTGGGCCATGCTGGGCAGCACGCTGGCCTGCCTGGCTGCGCTGCTGGCCACCAACCTTGCCACCCTGGGCACCAGCATCTGGGCACACTGGTTTGCCACCATGATGCCGGTCAGTGGCTACGGCAATGACATCCCGGGACTGGTCACCGAAATACGGCTCAACCAAAGCCTCAATGGTTTCTGGGTCCGTACCCTGCTGGAGCAGGGCATCACGCAGCCGGCCAGCGCACTGCGCCTGCTGCCCTACGCCAGCAGCCTCCTGCTGGTTGGCCTGACCCTGGCCCGGCTGCGTTCTGCCCGTGCGCACCCGCCATTGCAGCAAGACGCGCTGTTGCTGCTGGCAATGTGCCTGGTGTCCCCGCTGCTGTGGGGCAGCCATTTCGTGCTGGCCTTGCCGGCAGCGGCCTGCTGCCTCGTGCAGGCCTGCCAATCGCGGGCCTGGCGCCGGGCGGGGTATGCCCTGCTGGCCCTGCTGCTGGCCAGCAACCCGATGCTGTCGGGGCTGTTCTGGACACACCCGCTGGCCCTGGCCTGGCCGTGGTCGCTGCTGGCCTCCGGCCCGCTGTACACCCTGCTCGCGGCATGGTGCCTGCTGCTGCCCCATCGTCGCGATAATTAGCTAGAATCAGCCATTCGCCCCACTGGCCAAGGAAGATTGCCATGCTCCGCCTGCATTTCCGCAACGGCAGCCAGATGCCGACCTGGATCAACAAACCCGCGATGCAGCTGGGCAGTGCCGCCGATGCCGACATCCGCCTGCCCGATGACCAGCCGCCCGCCCTGGCCGTGCTGGAAACCACGGACGAGGGCACCCGCATCCGGCCGGCCACCCCTGCCGTTGCCATCGTCCTCAACGGCCAGCCGGTGCCGGCAGCCGGCAGCCTGCTCAAAGCCGGCGATACCCTGCGCTGCGGTTCGCTGGAACTCGACGTGGCCGATCCGCTGGCCTCGGTCACGGCAATGAAAACCTCGGTGGAAAAACTGACCGGCAAACCGCTGGCCGCCAAGCCGCGCGGACAGGCCGCGCGTTCCCCGTGGAAACTGGTCGGTGTGGGCGGCCTGCTCGACGGCAAGGAATACCCGCTGGCCGGCACCCTCGTGCTGGGACGCGATACCGAGGCCGACATCGTGATTGCCGGCACCCACCTGTCACGCAGGCACGTGCAGCTCACCGTCACCGACGGGGCACTGCAGGCCCGAGATCTCGGCTCCTCCAACGGCACCTTCATCAACGGCAAGCGCACCAGCGAAGGCTTCCTGAAGAATGGCGACGAACTGCGCATCGACACCTTCCACTTCCGCGTGGCCGGCCCGTCGGATGACCGCGACAAGACCGTGGTAGCCCAGGCCATCGACATCCCGAACCCGGTACGCAACCCCGACGACATCCACTGGAAGACCAAGCCGACCTCGCGCGGCAACAACTACAGGACCGGCGTCACCGACTCGGTGGATGCCACAGCAGGACCCAGCCCGCTGCCGTGGGTGATGGCAGCAGTGGTGGTGATTGCCGCCAGCGCGGCCGCGTGGTTCATGCTGGCCTGAGCGCCCACAGGGCACCCCTAGAAAATCCCCAGCACCAGCCCGGCCGCCACCGCCTGCCCCAGCTCACGGCAGGCCTGCAGGGCGGCGGTGTCCGGCTCGCCACGCACGACCAGCGGCTCGGCGACTTTCTTCATGGCACAGCCGGTGAGGATGCGGTCCATCTGGCGCACGGCCCCGCTGCCGTCATTGCCGGCACTGATGAACTGCGCATACGGCATGCCGGCACAGCGGTCCAGCACGGCGTAGTAACTGCGGTCGAAGTAATCCTTCATACCACCGGAGAGGCTGCCGAAGTTTTCCGGACTGCCGAAAACGACGGCATCGGCTGCCAGCCATTCGGCCGCCCCGGCCTCCAGTGCACGGCGGGCCGTCACGGCAATGCCGTCCTCCCGGCAGGCGCCCTCCACCACGGCCTGCGCCAGCCGTGCCGTACGGCCGGATTGCGAGTGGTACAGCACCAGCAGGTGTTTCGGCGTCATGCGTGCTCCGTACCGGGTACCGGCGCCCCCGCGGGACGCGCTGCTATACTCCCGGCTCCGGGGAGGATACCGCATGCCGGGCCATGACACCGCCACTGCCACCATGCACGCCGGCATCGCCATCGTGCAGCGCCAGACGCTCGACTGGGATGGCATGACGGAAGCCCGCTACCGCGAGCTCTCGGTGCCGTTCTGCCGGCTGTGGGAGCGTCCCGACGACTACATGCTGCGCTTCGTCACGCTGTGGAACCGCAGCTTCGGCCTGGATTATTTCCAGGTCCGCGCCCGCCAGAAACAACTGGCCAGCCACCACAATGCCGCGATTGCCGGCACGACCTACATCCCCTACGCGGGCTACGGCAACCTGCCGGCCGATGCCGCTGCCTATGTGTTTGTCGATGACGACGACTGGCTGTCGCCCGGGTTGGCCACGGCGCTCGGCAGCAGCGACCTGCAGGCCCATGAGGCGGCCATCTGGAAGTGCTGCACCCTGGGTGGCCCGACGTCGGAGTACCCGCTGTTCTTCTGGGGCCTGAACGGCCGCTGCATGACCAACAACTACGCGGTCTGCGGCCACTGGCTGCAGCAGCTGCGGCGCCTGCCCGAGGTCTGCCAGCACGGCCAGGCCTGCCGCACCCTGCCCGGGATGGATGTGCTGCTGCTCGATGCCTGGCTCAGCGTCACCAACAAATCACCGTGCTCCAGCGTGTCACTGGAGCAAACCCTGAAGGATGACTGCAGCAGTGCCTGCCTGGCGACGGCAATCGACCAGTACAACGCCCGGCTGGCCACCCTGCAGGAAAGCGATTTCGAACGCGCCGCCTGGGCCTGGCCCCTGTTCCAGGCCACCCGTGCGCTGTTTGCCGCCGTCGCCGCCAGCCGTCAGGCCTGAGGCCGGCTGGCCGGTGCTGCAGCCGGTGGCAGGTACTTGGGGTCCACCGCCCGCCGCAACACGCGCTGCAGCAATGCGCGGTCTGCCGCCTGCAGCGGTCGCCGTCCCGTGTAGGCATGGAAAAACTGCAGGCGCTGGCGGGCACTGAGCCAGCGGCGCCCCATCTTGTCGAGGTGGGTGAGATCCTTCGCCACATGGAAGCCCAGCAACGGCGGCCACCAGCGACGGCCATTCGGACAATCGAACAACCAGGCCTGTGGTGACGGATCGGGCGCGACCAGCACATTGCGCCAGTTGAGGTCGTTGTGGGCAAACCCCGCAGCATGCATGCGCCGCACCTGGGTGCCCAGGGCCTGGCAGAGGGCACGGAACCAGGCCGCATCGGCAAAGTAGTCCGGGTTGTTGCGCAGCAGGCTGGCCATATCGACCGCACCGGGCACGCCGGCCGTGACCAGTACGACTTCGCGCCGGCCTGCTGCATGGTGCACCCCGTAGGCCAGCAGGGGCGGCACCGCCACCCCCCACTGCGCGAGGGCCTGCAGGTTGTGCCATTCGCGGCGGCCCCGCGAACGCCCGACCCGTGCCCCCAGTGCCGACTCGGGATACACCTTGGCAAAAGCGCGGGCATCGCCCTGCTGCAGGCGGTACACGCAGCATTTGGCGCCGGGTTTGCCGCTGACCACCGTCGAAGGCTGCGCCAGCAGGCCGGTGGCCGAACCCAGCACCGCTGCAAACGGGCTGTCACGCCCCGCTGCCGTCACCACCCAGGATTCCTTGCCCCGCATCCGGCCTGCTCCCTGCCCGCATCCCGCCGTGCAGGATAATCAGGCACTCCCGCCGCCTCAAGCCCTGCACGGCACGAATCCTGCGTTTTGTCCCCGGGATTCATTCATTTGGCAGGCGTAATCCCCTACAATACGCGCCCCGCCCGGAGGGTGGGACCGCCAGTCAACCCAGGGAGCCCGCCATGGCACGCTACAAGTACGACCGCCTCAGCGCACAAGACACCTCGTTCCTCATTTTCGAGAAACCGAATGTCAACATGCACGTGGCCTCGACGGCCATCTACAAGGCCGGGCACCTGAAAACCACGACCGGCGGCATCGATTTCGAGCAGGTCAAGACCGCCGTCGGCAACATCCTGCACCGCATCCCGCGCTACCGGCAGAAGCTGATGTGGATCCACGAAGGCAAGACTGCCGCCTGGGTGGATGATCACCAGTTCAAGCTCGACTACCACGTGCGCCACACCAGCCTGCCGCGCCCCGGCACCGTGGAGCAGCTGAAGACCCTGGCCTCGCGCATCACCGAGCAACAGCTCGACCGCAGCCGCCCGCTGTGGGAAATGTGGGTCGTCGAAGGCCTGCAGGGTGACCGCTTCGCACTGATCAACAAGATCCACCACGCGATGATCGACGGCACCTCCGGCGTCGAGCTGTCGCAGGTATTGATGTCGCCGGACCCGGACTACCGCCCGGCAGAGCCGCCGGTGTACTACCCGCGCCCGATTCCCTCGCTGCAGGAATTGCTGAAGGACGAGTACGAGCGCTTCCTGACCCTGCCGCTCAAGGCCATGCGCGACTTCCGCCATTACTGGGAAGACACGCATGACCTCTACGGCGAAATGTCGAGCCGCGCCAAGGCACTGGTGGAAACCTTCTCGCAGATCGGCACACCGTCGGAAAACCCACTCAACGGCCCGCTCGGGCCGCACCGCATCCTCGACTGGACGGTGATGCCGCTGGAAGACATCAAGGCCGTGCGGCGCGGGCTCGGCTGCACCGTCAACGATGTGGTACTCGCCACCGTTACCGGCGCCGTACGGCAGTTCCTGCTGAACCGCCAGGTCAACCCGGCGGACATCGAATACCGCGTGGCGGCCCCGGTCAGCGTGCGCCGTGACAGCGAGCAGGGGCACACCTCCGGCAACCGCGTTTCCAGCTGGAGCGTGCGCCTGCCGATCGAGGAAGCCGACCCGTTGCTGCAGATGCAGAAACTGCACGAGATCACCACCCAGCTGAAGGAATCCAACCAGGCCATCGGCGTCGAGATGATGATGGCGCTGGCCGAGTGGACGCCCAGCCTGCTGACCCTGGGCGCGCGCGCCGGTGGTGCCAGCAACAACACCATCGTCACCAATGTACCGGGGCCGCAGTTCCCGCTGTACCTGATCGGCGCCGAGATGGAGGAAATCTATCCCTGCGTGCCGCTGATGGAAAACATGGGCATCGGCATTGCCTTGATGAGCTACAACGGCAAGCTGTGCTGGGGCTTCAATGCCGACTACGGCCAGGTGTCGGATCTCATGAGCTTCGTGCGCTACATCCGCGAAAGCTTTGCACGCATTGCGGCCGCCGTGGATGTGCCGCTGTCGGATGCCTTCACCCGCTACACCCAGGACTGGACGCGCCAGCAGCCGGCCCTGCCGAAACCCGCTGCACCGGTGGCCACCGCGGCCGAGAAGAAAGCCGAGCTCAGGAAAACCACGCGCCGGCGCAAGGCCGCGGCCGGCAGCCAGGACAGCACCGCCTCCTGATGCCCCGGCCCTGGCCACCCGGCCGGGGCTTGCCGCCTGCACCGGGCACGGCCAGGCCGTGCATGGCCGGCTGGCAGCGCCCGGCCGGCTCCGGTGGCAGCTGCTATCATCCAGCCTGCCCGCTACCACCAGGACCGCCTGCATGCTGAAGTGCCCGCACATCGACCTCGCCAATCCCGACAGCTTCCGGGACGGTGTCCCCAACCACTGGCTGCAGCAACTGCGCCGGCAGCAACCGGTGTACTGGCATGAAGACCCGGTCAGTGGCGTCGGCTTCTGGGTGGTAACCCGCTACGCGGACCTCGCCTTCGTCTCCAAGCACCCCGGGCTGTTTTCGTCCTGGGAAAAAAGCTGCCTGTTCACCGAACAGCCGGCGGACAAGCTGGAAGGCCTGCGCCTGATGATGCTGAACATGGACCCGCCGCAGCACATCGCCTACCGCCGCATCGTCAACAAGGCCTTCCAGCCCAAGGTGATTGAGCAACGCCTGCAACACCTGGTGGATGTGGCCCGCCGCATCATCGATGGCGTGGCCGCACGCGGCGAGTGCGAATTCGTCACCGAGGTGGCCGCCCCGCTGCCGCTGCAGGTCATCTGCGACCTGATGGGCGTCGCCCCGGAAGACCAGGCGATGATTTTCCACCACACCAACACGATGGTGTTTGCCGACGACCCGGACATGCAGACCACGCCGGACGAAGGCCTGCTCGCGGCCGCCGAAATCTACGCCTACGGCATGAAGCTGCTGGAACGCCACAAGCAGCACCCCACCGATTCGCTGACCGGCTGGCTGGTCGACGGCAAGGTGGACGGCGAATCACTGACCGAAGGCGAGTTCTGCTCGTTCTTCCTGCTGTTGCTGGTGGCCGGCAATGAAACCACCCGCACCGTCACCGCCAACGGCATGAAGCTGCTGATGGAACACCCGGACCAACTGCAGGCGCTGGTGGATGAGCCGGCACTGATTCCCAATGCCATTGAGGAAATGCTGCGTTTCGAGCCGGCCGTCATCCAGTTCCGCCGCACCGCCACCCAGGACACGGCCATCGGCGGGCAGCCCATCCGCAAGGGCGACAAGGTGGTGATGTATTACCCGTCGGCCAACCGCGACGAAGCCGTGTTCGGGCAGCCCGACCGTTTTGACATCCGCCGTCACAACGCCGGCGATCACCTTGCCTTCGGCATCGGCGAGCATTACTGCCTGGGCGCCCACCTCGCCCGGCTTGAGCTCAAGGTCATCTTCAGCGCGATCATCCCGCGCCTGCGCAACCCGCGCTTTACTGCCCCGCCCAAACGCCTGCGCTCGAATTTCATCAACGGCGTGAAGGAGATGCACATCCGCTTTGATCGCGAAGCCGGTTGAGGTGCAATGAAAAAGGCGCCCGCAGGCGCCTTTTTCATCATCGCGGCAACGGACTAGCGCAGGCCGGCATTGATCACATCCAGCGCTTTCTGGCCCGGGCACAGCTCGGCTTCGGTCAGCGAACGCAGCGGCTTCTGCGACGTCTGGATCAGCTCATGCAGGTCACGGCTGGAGGCATTCATGTACAGCAGGCCGGTAAGGATCTGGTCCTTTTCCTTCGCCTGCTGCAGCGCACGGTGCACCGCATTGCGATCGGACGGATCGTAGTTCTCGGCCACCTTGCGGAAGCGCACCACCGAACCGTCGTGCATGGTGACTTCCTGGGCACTGCCCGGGTCGTACTCGGTGGTGATTTCCTCTTTCATCGGCACGAAATCCACCTTGCCGGTGGCTTCGATGTGATCGCGCACGAAGTCGTAGCTCTTGGTCGAGGCAGCCGTGTTGTTGAAGGTCACGCACGGTGACACCACATCGATGAAGGCAAACCCGCGGTGGGCAATCGCTGCCTTGATCAGCGGCACCAGCTGTGCCTTGTCACCGGAGAAGCTGCGCGCCACGAAGGTCGCACCGAGATCCAGCGCCAGGGTCACGAGGTCAATCGGCTCGTACAGGTTCGGCTGGCCACCCTTGGTCTGCGAACCCACATCCGCCGTGGCAGAATCCTGCCCCTTGGTGAGGCCGTAGCAGCCGTTGTTCTCGACGATGTACAGCATGTTGAGGTTGCGGCGCACGGCATGCACGAACTGCCCCATGCCGATGGAGGCGGTGTCGCCGTCACCCGACACGCCCAGGTAGATCATGTCGCGGTTGGCCAGGTTGGCACCGGTGGCAACCGATGGCATGCGCCCGTGCACCGAGTTGAAGCCGTGCGAGTTGCCGAGGAAATAGGTTGGCGTTTTCGACGAGCAGCCGATACCCGATAGCTTGGCGACGCGGTGCGGCTCGATCGACAGCTCGAAACAGGCCTGGATGATGGCGCCGCTGATGGAGTCATGGCCACAGCCGGCACAGAGGGTGGAAATCGCGCCCTCATAGGCTTTTTTGGTGTAGCCGAGTTCGTTGGTCGGCAACTCGGGATGGCGGAAATTGGGCCGGATGTATGTCATGTGCCTTACTCCCCTGCCGTACGCTTCAGCGTGGCGACATTGTGGCCGGGGAAGCGTTCGCGCACCCGGCTCATTACCCATTTGGCGGTGATCGGCATGCCGTCGTAACTCAGCACCGGCACCAGCCGATCCGGCGATACGCCCAGCTCGTTGACCAGCAGCGAGCGCATCTGCCCGTCGCGGTTTTGCTCCACCACGAATACGGCCTCGTGCTGCTCGATGAAGTCGCGCACGTCCTCGTTGAACGGGAAGGCACGGATGCGCAGGGCATCGAGTGCAATCCCTTCGGCCAGCAGGCCTTCACAGGCCTCCAGTACGGAATGGGTCGTGGTGCCAAAGAAAATCACGCCGTAACGCCCGGCATTGGCATCCTGGTAAAACTCGGGTGCCGGCACCAGGGTCTTGGCGGTATTCCATTTCTTCAGCAGGCGGTCCATGTTGCGGGCATACACCGTGCCGTCTTCCGTATAGGCCGCATATTCGTCACGCGAGGTGCCACGGGTGAAGAACGAACCCTTGGTCGGGTGCGTGCCCGGGTAGGTGCGGTACGGGATGCCGTCGCCGTCGCTGTCGAGGTAACGGCCGAAACGGCCAATCTTTTCCAGGTCATCGGCCGAATACACCTTGCCACGGTCATAGCGGCGGCTGTCATCCCAGACCAGCGGCTCGGACATGTGGTCGTTCATGCCAAGGTCGAGGTCGGTCAGCACGATCACCGGGGTCTGCAGGCGCTCGGCGAGATCGAAGGCTTCGGCGCTGAGCTCGAAACACTCCTTCGGCGTGCTGGGGAACAGCAGCACGTGCTTGGTGTCACCGTGCGAGGCATAGGCCGCCAGCAACACATCGGACTGCTGGGTGCGGGTCGGCATGCCGGTCGAAGGACCGGTACGCTGCACATCGAACAGCACCGTCGGCACTTCGGCAAAATAGGCCAGGCCAAGGAATTCGTTCATCAGCGACACACCCGGGCCGCTGGTGGCCGTGAAGGACCGCGCACCGTTCCAGGCCGCGCCAATCACCATGCCGATGGCAGCCAGCTCGTCCTCGGCCTGCACGATGGCAAAGTTCTTGCGCCCGGTAGCCGGGTCGATCCGCAACCGGTTGGCGTATTTGTCGAAGGCGTCCACCACCGACGTCGACGGCGTGATCGGGTACCAGGCCGCCACGGTAGCACCGGCATACACGGCACCCAGGCCGAGTGCGGTGTTGCCGTCGAGCAGGATGCGGTCGCCGACATTGTCGCGGGTCTGCACGGAAATGCCGCAGGCGCCGTCGTAATGCTGCTTGGCATGCTGGTAGCCCAGTTCCAGCGCATGGATGTTCGGGGCGATCAGTTTTTCCTTGCCGCCGAACTGGTCGCTGACTAGGTTCTTCAGCACGCTGAAATCCATGTCCAGCAACGCTGCCAGCGCACCGACATAGATGATGTTCTTGAACAGCTGGCGCTTGCGCGGGTCGTCATACTCGCGCAGGCAGATGTCGGTGAGCGGGATGCCGAAATAGTGGATGTCCTGCCGCACATAACGCAGGTCCAGCGGCTTGGTGCTGTCATACAGGAAGTAGCCGCCCGGCAGCACATCCTGCACGTCGCGGGCCATGCTCTGCGGATTGACGCAGACCATGAAATCCACGCCATCGCGCCGCCCCAGGTAACCCTTCTCGTTCACCCGCACTTCGTACCAGGTCGGCAGGCCCTGGATGTTCGACGGGAAAATGTTTTTCGGGCTGACCGGCACACCCATGCGGAACACGGCCTTGGCAAACATGTTGTTGGCACTGGCCGATCCGGTGCCGTTCACGTTGGCAAACCGGATGACAAAATCGTTGACGGCTTCTATACGGCGCATGCTCATTACCCTGCTTTCAGCACTTGGCTGGCCTTGGTCACGCTGTAGAAAAACTTCTGCATGTCCCACGCTGCCGTCGGGCAACGCTCGGCACACAGCCCGCAATGCAGGCACACGTTCTCATCCTTGACCATGACACGGCCGGTAGCCACCGTGTCGGAAACATAAATGGCCTGCTCCAGGTGCTTTGCCGGCACCTTCAGTTTGTTGCGCAGGACCTGTTCATCGTCTTCGTTGGCGACGAAGTTGATGCAGTCGGTCGGGCAGATGTCCACGCAGGCATCACACTCGATGCACAGTTTTTCGGTGAACACGGTCTGCACATCGCAGTTCAGGCAGCGCTCGGCTTCCTTGTAGGCCGTGGCCTCGTCAAAACCGAGCTCCACTTCCAGCTTGCGGTCCTTCAGCGCGCTTTCCTTCGGCGCATGCGGCACGGCAAAACGGCGGTCATCCGCCACCTGGTTGTCGTAATTCCACTCGTGGATGCCCATCTTGGTGCTGACCAGGGTAGTGCCGGGCGCCGGGCGCTGGCGTACATCCTGGCCACGGCAGAACAGGTCGATCGATACTGCGGCCTGGTGGCCGTGTGCCACTGCCGTGATGATGTTGGCCGGGCCGAATGCGGCATCACCGCCGAAGAACACCTTCGGGTTGCTGGACTGGAAGGTCAGCTTGTCGACAACCGGCACTTCCCATTTGTCGAATTCGATGCCGAGGTCACGCTCGATCCACGGGAAGCTGTTTTCCTGGCCCACGGCACACAGCACGTCATCGGCCTCGATGAACACCAGGTCCTCGCCGGTCGACACCAGCGAGCGCTTGCCCTGGTTGTCGTACACGGCCTTGACCTTCTCGAAGCGCACGCCCTTGAGGCGGCCGTTCTCGACCACGTATTCCTTCGGCACATGGTTGTCGAGGATGGGGATGTCTTCCGCCATCGCGTCCTCGATTTCCCACGGCGAGGCCTTCATGTCGGCAAACGGGCTGCGCACCACCACCCGCACTTCCTCGCCACCGAGGCGGCGTGCCGTGCGGCAGCAGTCCATGGCCGTGTTGCCACCGCCGAGCACAATGACCTTGCGGCCGATCCTGGTGGTGTGGCCGAACGCCACACTGGCCAGCCACTCGATGCCGAGGTGGATGTTGGCGGCGGCTTCGTCACGGCCGGGGATTTTCAGGTCGCGGCCGCGCGGTGCACCGGAGCCGACGAACACGGCATCGTAACCCTTGGCCAGCAGGCCCTTGAGGCTGTCGACGTAATGGTCGAAATGCGCATCGATACCGAGGTCGAGCACATAGCCGACTTCCTCGTCGAGCACGGCCTCCGGCAGGCGGAACGAGGGAATCTGGCTGCGCATGAAACCGCCACCCTTGACCTGCGCGTCGTAGAGGTGGACTTCATACCCTTGCGGCGCAAGGTCGCGTGCCACGGTCAGCGAGGCAGGGCCGGCACCGACCAGGGCGACCTTCCTGCCGTTTTTCGCAAACGGGGCCGACGGCATGCGCGACTGGACCTCGCCCTTGTAGTCGGCAGCAACGCGCTTCAGGCGGCAGATGGCAACCGGTTCTTCCTCGACGCGGCCACGCCGGCAGGCCGGTTCGCAAGGACGGTCACAGGTACGGCCCAGCACGCCGGGGAATACGTTCGATTCCCAGTTGATGAGGTAGGCATCCGAGTAGCGGCCGGCCGCAATCAGGCGGATGTATTCCGGTACCGGCGTGTGTGCCGGGCAGGCATGCTGGCAGTCCACAACCTTGTGGAAATATTCCGGGTCAGCAACATTGGTTGGTTTCAAGTGAAACAGCCCCGATTCAGAGGGTTGGACGGTCGGTTCGGTGACAGGCTGCGTGCACTGGCAAGACACACCACCGCAGCGCCCGCGCAAGCCCTGCAAGGGCCGCAAAAAAGCGGCGCCATTAAAGCATATCGGGCCAAAAGAATCAGCCACCGCGGGGGGAAATTCCCGTGTTGTTTCAGGCAATAAGCCTGCCCGCAGGCCGGGATTGCGTCAGTCGCGAAATGCCTGCGGATCGGCCAGCAGGGCCGTGAAGGCGGCTTCGTCGAGGATGCGCAGGCCGAGGCTTTCCGCCTTGGCCCGCTTGGAGCCGGCACCCGGCCCGGCAATCACGAAATCGGTGCGCGCCGACACGCTGCCGGCAACGCTGGCGCCCAGGGCCTGCAGGCGCTCTTTCGCCTCGTCGCGGCTCATCGATTGCAGGGTGCCGGTCAGCACGCAGGTCTTGCCGTCCAGCGGCCGGCCCTGCGCCCGCCCGACCGCCGGCCACTGCACGCCCAGCGCCAGCAGTTCCTTGATAATCAACCGGTTACGCTCGTTGGCGAAAAACCCGGCAACATGCCGGGCCACCACCGGGCCGACATCCGGCACCGCCTGCAGGGCCGCTTCATCGGCCGCCTGCAGGGCATCCAGCGAGCCGAAATGCAGGGCCAGGCTGCGCGCCGTGGCCTCACCCACCTCGCGGATGCCCAGTGCGAACAGGAAGCGCGGCAAGGTGGTGTGCCGGCTGGCAGCGATCGCCGCCAGCAGCTTGCCGGCGGATTTCTCGCCCATGCGCTCGAGTGCCGCCAGGGCATCCGGCTGCAGGCGGTACAGGTCCGGCACGGCATGCACCAGGCCGGCATCCACCAGCTGGTCGACCAGCTTGTCGCCCAGCCCCCCGATGTCCATCGCGCGGCGCGCGGCGAAATGCTTGATGGCCTCCTTGCGCTGCGCCGGGCACACCAGGCCGCCGCTGCAGCGTGCCACCGCCTCGCCCGGGTCGCGGCTGACGGCCGAGCCGCAGACCGGGCACTGTGCCGGCAGGCGGATGCCGGGCGCGCCTGCCGGCCGCCGCTCCGGCACCACCCCGGCCACCTGCGGGATCACATCACCGGCACGGCGCACGATGACGGTGTCGCCGATCCGCACGCCCAGCCGTTCCACCTCGTCCATGTTGTGCAGCGTCGCATTGCTGACCGTGACGCCGCCGACGAACACCGGCTCCAGCCGCGCCACCGGGGTCAACGCCCCGGTGCGGCCCACCTGGAATTCCACCCCCAGCAGGCAGGTCATTTCCTCCTGCGCGGGGAACTTGTGCGCCACGGCCCAGCGCGGTGCCCGCGAGACGAAGCCCAGGCGCTGCTGCAGGTCGAGGCGGTTGACCTTGAACACGATGCCGTCGATGTCGTACGGCAGGGCCGCGCGCCGCTGCTGCAGGGCCTGGTAATACGCCAGGCAGGCCTCCACCCCCTGCACCACGCGGGTTTCCGGGTTGACCGGGCACCCCCAGCCCTTCAGGGCCTGCAGGATCTCGCTGTGGCGATCCGGCAGGCGGCCGCCGTCCACGCTGCCGATGCCGTAGGCATACCACTGCAGCGGGCGCTGGGCGGTGATGCGCGGGTCGAGCTGGCGCAGGCTGCCGGCCGCGGCATTGCGCGGGTTCACGAAGGGTTTTTCGCCGGCCGCGCGGGCACGGGCATTGAAGGCCTCGAAACCGGCATGCGGCATGAAAACCTCACCACGCACATCCAGCACCGCCGGCCAGCCGCTGCCGTGCAGGCACAGCGGCACCGAGGCCAGGGTGCGGATGTTGGCCGTGATGTCCTCGCCGGTGCTGCCGTCCCCCCGCGTCGCTGCCGAGACCAGCCGGCCCTGTTCATAGCGGAGGTTGACGGCAATGCCATCGAGCTTGGGTTCGCAGGCATACTCGATGGCCGCATCGGGCTGTGCCAGCCGCTCGCGCACGCGGCGGTCGAAATCACGCAGGTCCTGCTCGCTGAAGGCATTGTCCAGCGACAGCATCGGCAGTTCGTGGCGCACGCTGGCGAAGGCGCCCTGCACCACGGCGCCGACACGCTGCGTCGGGGAGTCCGGGACCACCAACTCGGGGTGCGCCCGCTCGAGTTCCTGCAGACGGCGCAGCAGCCGGTCGTACTCGGCGTCGGTGATCAGCGGGTCGTCGAGTACGTGATAGCGCCGGTTGTGCTCGATGATCTCCTCGCGCAGCCGCGCGATCTCGCGCGCGGCGTCCGCGGCACTCATGAGGGCCGGCGTGGACGGGCGCTGCGGTGAACGAACTCGCGGATGCGCTCGCGGCAATGCTCGACGGGGTGGCGGTCAGCCTGCTGTACGAGGACGGCGCCTTGCGGCGCGCGGCGACCCGCGGCGACGGCAGCAGCG
>LAHR01001315.1_pt1 | contig 23340 bp, 23 predicted proteins | sample 329641 | NCBI WGS metagenome assembly LAHR01 (sample SAMN03275701, study PRJNA271635) | activated sludge metagenome | isolation source: Sample C-3 Sludge from acetogenic chamber (third chamber) of Anaerobic...
CCTCCGGCACCACCGGCAAACCCAAGGGGGTGATGCTCTCGCACCGGAACATGGTCAGCAACTTCATCTCGGCAGCATCGGTGTTCAACCTGAAACCGACAGACAAATACCTCAGCATACTGCCCCTGTGCCACGTCGGCGGACGACTCGGCAATTACCAGACGCAATTCAGCGGAACAAGCATCTACTATGCAGAAAGCATGGGGACTATCTCCATCAACATGAAGGAGATAAAGCCCGACGGCTTTGATGCCGTACCCCGCGTACTGGAGAAATTCTACGATGTGATCATCTCCAAAGGCAAGAGCCTCACTGGAATAAAGAAATCCCTCTTCTTCCGGGCAGTGAACCTGGGCCTGAATTACCAGCCATTCGGCGAAAACGGCTGGCTCTACGAAAGAAAGCTCAGAATCGCCGACAAGCTCATCTTCAGCAAATGGCGCGAGGCGCTTGGCGGAAACGTCCGCATAGTAGGATGCGGCGGCGCCAGCCTCCAGCCACGCCTCGAAAGGGTATTCTGGGCAGCCGGGATAAAGATCATAAACATGTACGGCCTGACGGAAACTTCACCCATCATCACAATCAACCGGACAGAAAAGGGAAAGGTGAAACTGGGGTCGGTAGGCATGACCATCGAAGGGGTTGAGGTGAAGATTACTGACGACGGCGAGATACTCTGCAAGGGACCCAACGTGATGCTCGGATATTACAATGATCCCGAACTGACCGCCTCGGTATTCGATGAGGAGGGATGGTTTCACACCGGCGATATAGGCCATATCGAAGAGGGAAAATTCCTGATGGTCACAGACAGGAAGAAGGAAATATTCAAACTCTCAAACGGAAAGTTCATCGCACCACAGAGAGTGGAGAACATCTTTAAGGAATCACCCGCCATTGACCAGATTATGGTTATCGGTGAACATGAAAAATTCGCCAGTGCCCTTATCTCTCCAAACTTCAAATACTTCGAAGACTGGAAGACGTCACGGAAAGTAAACTATTCGAGTAATGACGAACTTATCACCCTCCCGGAAGTGCTGCAATTCTTCTCTTCCGAAGTCAATAAGATGAATAAGCGACTCAGCCCGCCGGAAAGGATAAACCGGTTCAGGCTTGTAAAAGATGAATGGAGCCCTGCCACAGGCGAGCTCTCTCCGACACTGAAGCTTCGCAGAAAATTCATCCACGAAAAATACAGCGAGGTGGTTGAACAGGTTTATAACAAGTAACCGGACCGGCAACAAAAATCACACACATGAAGCTCATCGAGGTCACTGACAGGAAAACGGAAAGGATGTTCCTTGACACCGCAAGGGTCATTTACAGGAATGATGATACGTGGGTCTGTCCGCTCGACAGGCACATAAACGGCGTCTTCGATCCCGCTGTAAATCCCTATTTCAAACACGGCACCGCCACCAGATGGGTGCTCACCGGCGATGACAACAGCCTCATCGGACGCATAGCAGCCTTTATCGACTTCAACATTGCAAAAACCTATGACCAGCCTACCGGCGGCACAGGATTCTTTGAGTGCATTGATGATGACGCGGCGGCCGGCATGCTCTTCGATACCGCCAGGGAATGGCTCCGCGAACGAGGGATGGAGGCAATGGACGGCCCCATAAACTTTGGTGAGACAGATAAATACTGGGGTCTGCTTGTAGAGGGATTTACACATCCCTCGTTCGAGATATCCTATAACCCGCCATATTACCAGGGGCTGTTTGAAAGATACGGTTTCCGGACATGGTTCAGGCAGGAGGGTTTCCATTATGACCTTACCAAACCGCTCGACACGCGGTTCCGTAAGATTGCACAGTGGGTGGCCGAAAAGCCGGGGTATGAATTCAGGCACTTTACCTGGAAGGAACAGGACAGGTACGTCGCCGACTTCGCGGAGGTGTTCAATGAGGCATGGGCCTCTTTCAAGGCCAACTTCGAACCCCTCGAGCCGGACTATATAAAAGGCACCCTCAAAAAAGCCAAAGCCATCCTCGATGAGGAGTTCATCTGGCTGGCCTATTTCGAGGGGAAACCCATCGCCATATACCTTATGTTCCCTGACCTGAACCAGATTCTCAGGCACCTTAACGGGAAGCTCAACCTGGTTTCAATGATCAAATTCCTCTGGCTGAAAAAGCGGAATACAATGACAAGGGCGCGGGGCATGCTCATGGGGGTGATCCCGAAATTTCAGAAACTCGGGATCGAGTCGGCATTTATTCTCAAGGTAAGGGAGGCAATCGAACATAAGCCTCATTATAAGGAGGTTGAGTTCTCCTGGGTGGGCGATTTCAACCCCAAGATGCGCAAGATTTTTATATCGGTCGGAAGTGTTTCAGTGAAACACTACATTACATACAGGTACCTGTTTGACAGGACAAAAGAGTTCAAACGCTATCCAATTCCTGATATCAAATGAAGTATGACGTCATCATTATAGGAGCTGGCCTCGGCGGCCTTACCGCAGGCGCGAAGCTGGCCCGCGAGGGGATGAAGGTGCTGGTCATTGAACAGCATAGCCAGCCCGGTGGATGCGCAACTTCCTTCAGGCGCGGTGATTTCACCCTCGAGGTGGGGCTGCACGAGATGGACGGCCCGGGCAGTCGTGACATGAAGAACCGCATCTTCAGTGAGCTGGATGTCACGGGCAATGTTGAATTTATTCATGTACCTGAGTTCTACCGGTTCATCAGGGGTGACCTTGCCGTGACAATACCCCATGATCCGCAACTGGCCGCTGCACGTCTGACAGAGATGTTCCCGGAAGAAAAGGAGGGGATAGCGAAATACTTTGACCAGCTGCTCAGTCCGAAAAAGAAGCCGGCAGGGGAGACCGAACCTGATAAAAGCCTCGGATCGTTTCTTGACTCCATTATCAGCAATGATGACCTGAAACTAATCCTGCTGGGTAACCTGGGCTATTTCCATGATGATCCGTATTCGCTTTCGCTGATATATTACTCAGTCGCCGAAGGGAGCTATTATACCAACGGTGCAAGTTTCATAAAGGGAGGCTCACAGCGGCTCTCTGACCACCTGGCCGGATACATAAGGAGCCACGGGGGAGAGGTGCTGCTGAACCACGTGGTCACCGGGGTGACGGTAGAGGCTGGCAGGGCGACAGGGGTCACCTTCCGGAAACGTGGAGGTAAGTCACAGAACCCCGAGGAGGCCACAGCTGATGAGATAGTTGCAAACTGCTCCATCCCGGCGCTTGCTGATATGCTGCCACCGGAACAGGGAGCACTGCTTCGTGAAGAATACAGCGGGCTGAACACAGGCGCCTCGCTGCTGACGGTCTATTTCGGGTTTGACAGGCCACTGAAGGAGCTGGGTCACAGCTACTATTCGGCATTTATCTATGACCGGTCAGTCAGATCTCAGGCTGACATTGCCGCCAATAACAGGGATGATTTTTCAAGACGCAGCTTCACGTTTGTCGATTACGGCCAGGTCGACTCCGGCCTGGCGCCTGAAGGAAAGAGTGTAGGGGCCATCTGCTGCATTGACTACCTGGCCGATTGGGAGGATCTCGGCAGTGAGGAGTATAAACTCAAAAAGGAATATGTTGCGCAGACGTTTATTGACCGCCTTGGCGAGGTGATTCCGGGCATCCGCGACATCATCGGTTATTATGAAGTCGGCACCCCTGTCACGGTGAAGAGGTACACCCTCAATCCCGGCGGGGCCGTTTACGGATTTGCACAGAATCCCGGCAGGAAGGTGCTCGATTCCTTCGCTCCGGTTGAGAACCTCCACTTCGCGTCAGCCTGGGGAAGAACCGGCGGCGGCTTCTCCGGAGCAATCTGCGGCGGTTATCTAAGCGCTTTCAACCTGCTGAGGAAAAGGGCCAGACACTGAGATTGTCAGTCATTTGTGAGAGTGATCGCCTTATTCAGGACATCTGTGATCATTATCTCCAGGAACCTCTCCGGCTCCTCGAACATCGGGCTGTGGGCTGAATTTTTAAAGGTGTAAAATCTTTTCAGCGGACTCTCCAGCTTATTGCAGTACTCCTCAGACAGGTCATGGCTAACAGTAAGGTCATGCCTGCCGCTGATGAAATATGCGGGAATCCCAAGCTCAGGAACCGCTACTGACATATCGAGTTTCAGCACCTCTGCCCTCAGCCCTGATTTTTTCACAAACGAAAACTTCGAACGCCAGATATTGAACTTTTCCCTGATGGTATATGCCCTGCAGAGCCAGACCGGATAAAAAACCCCGGTCATTATTGAGTTCATGTTTCTCATGGTTCCTATACCCAGTTCGTGCATCGATTTGTCACGTAACACGGAATTAAAAAAGGGCAGGAGATATGCTTCATCTTCAATAATCGGGTATTCCCGGAATTTTGCTGCCATCTTTCTGTTTCCCGAAGAGGAATAGCTATCAACCATATATCTGTACGCCAGCTTTTCAGATTCAGCCTGTCTGGTTATCTGTGCCATCCCGATATAGGCATGGTACAGTTCAGGATTTTCGGCAACTGCCCTGAGGGCGAAAGCCGTACCTCCCGAATGAGCCAGAATATATATCCTTTCCTTGCCGAAACGGCTGCGGAGGTAGTTCGTCACCTCAATCATATCCGCGGCAAGCTGCCCGAGGTTCAGGCTCTCCATTGTAACTTCGCGGGTAGCGGAGAGCCCTCCGCCCCGCTGATCCCAGTAACAGACAGTGAAATGATCCTCCAGCCCTGTCGGGTATTTTTCTGCAAGGAAATACTCGGAGAAGGAGGGACCGCCGTGCACAAACAGCAGTACCGGGTTGGCTGTGTCTGCGCCCTTTATAAACATCCCCTGGCGGACGCCGCCGATCTCTTCGAATCTCTTTTCACAGATGCTGCTGCCTGAACCCGCAGCGGGGCAGGAGCGGGTTTTCCCGGGACTTACCAGGACCAGCATCAGCAGCGGCATGGCAACAATAATCAATAAAGCAGTAATGACAAGTATCAGCATATGGTGGGTTTTTGCTTTTAATCTGTTCATGACATAAAGATCATAATAAATTCTGTCTGCACCGGATGCTGCACAACCTTAAATATTGCAAAAGATGAAGCAGTTTCTCCGGGCTCCTGCAAACAAACACAAATCCTCATTGTTATTGCTATTGAAGTACCATTGTTTCTAAAACACCATTGTTATGACACCGCACGCTGAAAAACTGGTTATTACCGTATCAGATACGGTAAACGCCCCGCTCCAGCGGGTATGGGAACTGTTCACTGACCCGCTGCATATAATACACTGGAACCACGCATCGGACGACTGGCAGACGAGTTATGCAGAGAATGATCTTCGCCCCGGAGGGGCATTCCTCTCAAGGATGGAAGCCCGGGACGGTTCTGAGGGATTTGACTTTACCGGCACATACAGCGAAATCGTACCGGGTAAGTCAATTGCATCCACCCTTGACGACGGGAGGAACGTTCACACAAGCTTCAGCGAGAAGGCAGGAGTGACGCTCGTTACTGAGTCGTTTGAGGCTGAGGATCAGAACAGCGCCGAGCTGCAGAGAGCCGGATGGCAGGCAATCCTCGATAGTTTCAAAAGGTATGTGGAAGGCTATGGCCCCATTGAAAAGCTCCATTTTGAAATACTCATTAACAACTCCCCTGAAAATATATTCCGGATCATGACAGGCAGCGATACATACAACAAGTGGACCACTGAATTCAATCCCACATCCCGGTTCTATGGATCATGGAATAAAGGGGAGAAGATCACATTCCTTGGTACGGACGCCGACGGTAAGACCGGGGGAATGGTCTGCAGGATCAGGGAGAACATCCCGGGGAAATTCCTCAGCATCGAAAGCCTCAGGGAGTTCGTCGACGGCAGCGAGGACGCCGGCACCGGGAAAGAAAACAGCTGGAGCGGGGCTCTGGAAAACTATACGCTGAAACCGGCAGGAAGCAAAACACTGCTGTGCATCGATACCGATGTCCCGGCAGAACACAGACCGTTTTTACTGGAGGCCTGGCCAAAAGCTTTGGAGACGCTGAAGGAGCTTTGCGAATAAATAAATGTGACGAAGACTCTTCTCAGCCTTCTCAGGATCGATGTCCCTGTCAGGGACTGAAACAATACATTACTTCAGTTGTTATTACAATTGCATTCTGGCAATTTTCTTCGAAATTTCTGATGCAGGATGTTCCGCTTTTTTTTATTCTGCCCACGTGATCTGAATTAAACCGAAAGGAGTAAACCATATGAACGCACTCAGAAAAACCTCTTTGATCTTCGGTCTCTTCTTCGCAGGTACTTTTGTGTTCTCGATACCGGCACTATTCTTTTATGACCCGTTGCTGCACGACTCCGGCTACATTCATGGCGGGGGGTTTGACAGGCGTGCTTCAATGGGCGCCCTTTTCGAGATACTGACTGCCATCTGCAACATCGCGACCGCCATCGTCATCTTCCCTGTTGTAAAAAGGGTCAGTGAATCCGCCGCAGTCGGTTACATCACATCACGCACCGTGGAGTCGGTAATGATTCTCTCAGGTGTTGTCAGCCTCATGGCTATTGTCACATTACGGGCCGGCTTCGAGCCTGGCGGTGACACCGTGGCCCTCACCATGACAGGTCAGGGCCTCCTTGCATTTCATGGCTGGACCTTTCTGCTTGGACCACAATTCGGTTCAGGATTCGGTAACGGAATTCTGCTTGGATACCTTATGTACCGGTCGGGGCTCGTCCCCCGGCGTATGGCCTTGTTAGGCCTCATTGGCGGACCACTCGCCTTTGCCGGTGGCGTGCTGGTCCTGTTTGATCTCCTTAAGCCTATGAGTGCCGGACTGTTTGCTCTTACAGGAATGGAAATCGCCTGGGAGCTTTCGATTACATTCTATTCACTTTTCGTTGGCTTCAGACCGACACAGGAAAAATGAAACAAGATGGAAAAAATGAAAGCCGTGGTGTATGAAAAATACGGACCACCAGATGTCTTGAAACTCACTCAGGTTGAGAAACCAGTCCCCGGGGACGAAGAGGTTCTGATAAAAATCAATGCCACAACAGTGACAGCTGCAGACTGGAGACTGCGGAAGGCTGATCCCTTTCTTGCCCGTATTTTCAATGGACTGTTCAAACCCGGAAAGATAAAAATATTAGGGTTTGAATTGGCCGGTGAGATCGAGGAGACCGGAAAGGATGTCAGGCTGTTTAAAAAAGGGGATCAGGTGTTTGCCGCCACCGGATTTACATTTGGCGCCTATGCTGAGTATAAATGCATCCCGGAAGGGGGAACTATTGCCTTAAAACCTGTCAATATGACTTTTGAAGAGGCTGCCGCTATTCCTGTCGGAGGACTTACTGCATTGCACTTTCTCAGAGATAAAGGACATATCAGGGGCAGATCCAAAGTGTTGATCTATGGTGCTTCCGGCAGTGTGGGAACTTATGCCGTTCAGCTTGCAAAGTATTTTGGGGCTGAAGTCACTGCCGTATGCAGCACCCCGAATGTTGAGCTTGTTAAATCCCTTAAAGCTGATAAGGTCATCGATTATACAAAAAATGACGTCAGCAGGGAAGGTGAATTATACGATCTCATTTTTGACGCGGTGGGAAAGATTTCATTGTCTGCCTGCAGAAAAATCATGAAACCCGGGGGAAAGTACATATCTGTGAGAAGAGGTACCGCAAAAAGCAGGGAAGGAGACCTGGCATTTCTGAAAAAGCTTGTTGAATCAGGCACTGTTAAACCAGTAATAGACAGACTGTATGACCTTGCCCAGATTGCGGAAGCACATGCCTATGTTGAACAGCAGCATAAGAAAGGGAATGTTGTGGTTACTGTAAAATGAGCAATCGCAGGCAATTACAGTTCTTTTGAAACCAATGCTGCCAGGATGCCTGAAAGTCTGACAGTCTGTGCACACCTTTATTTCCTTACAGGTTTAGGCCGGATTCCGATAATATTCGGCAAAGGCAGCATCAGGTCAGGATCCTCCGAAAGGATCAGCTCCGTGCTGCCGGCCTTCAGGTATACCTGTGCCGGGGCATTGCCCTCGAGATGCTGCGCGGCCACAATTTCCATATCAGAGTAAAGGAGAATCTTGTTGAAATCATGCATCGAGACCGGCGAAGGACAGTAAAGGAATAGTATCCGTCCCTGCTTGTCTTCCGCGATGGCAGCTTCACTCCACCTGTTGCCCTGATCAGGCCAGACACTGATACCCAGCCGCTTGATCAGCCGCAGGTTCTGGATGACAGTGGAGTAATCCTTAAGAACGCTGTCGATTGTCACCCCTGGCTGATCGAGGTCAAAGATCCTCGCCGGGGGCACCTGCTTTCCTTTCGCGGGATTGAAGGCAAGGAGCGATTTATAATTGTTCCTGTGAAGACTGCTGCGGTGTTCTCCGTCGCGCACATATCCGGTGTGGGTCTGATAATCATCGTTGTACATACCCGCGTTGATGGCAGCGGTCAGGCTGTACTTTTCGCACCACTCCTTAGGAGTCTTCAACGGCCCGTCAGCCTCCTGGCTGATTCCCCTGAAAACCAGGTCCCATTTCTGCAGATCAATCCTGATTGCATTGATCTCAATAGGGTAGCTGTACTCCGGCAGTGTCACGGACTGTGCCCGGTATTCAAGTCCAGGGGATAATTCTTTCCACTGGGCCTGAACCAGGGACGGGATAAGCAGTGCCAGAAGGCAGATAATATATCGCATGGATCTCTTTCAGTCTTTAGATTAAGAACGTTATTATGTGCAAATCGTTGTGCAAGAGATATGCAATATCTCGCCTTACCGGAAGGTAACTTACCAAGATGTAACTTACAAAATTGTAAGTTATCATATTTCCTTTGCATTTATAAAAAATCATGGAAACACAATTTGTTTCCGGCACAGTTGCCCCTGTTATGAATTTCTCCGAGAGGAGGCAGGAGACAGCAATGAGGAGAGATTAAATGCCGGCGTGGAACGTTGGCGCAAACTGAGACACCAGTTATCTCCTGTTCCCTGTTAATGAAATTTGGCTCATCAACTGCTATTCCATACCTGAATGGATTATTCATTTTTTTCCTGTGGATTGTTATACAATACAGAAACACGCAGCTTGGCATAACGCACTATTGCGTAATTGATTTTTATGTCGTGAAGACATGAAAAACCCGGAATCACCTGATGCAGCTCACCGGACCAGTCAGGCCCCTACTTCAATTCCACATCCAGGTACACCGAGTGCCTCCCGTAAGTGTCAAAGAATGGCTTGTATACAACACCATCAATCATGAACTCCAGCTTCGAGGGATCACCGGTAATTGACTTGCTGATGTCTGAAGCATCCAGCGTCACCTTGCGCCACTCGGTGCGCGGAGCAGGCTCCTGCGCTGCCAGCAGCACCGGCCCGTAAAACAGGCTCGCAATGTTCTGCTGATCCATCACCGGCTCAAGGTAAAATTTGAACGGCATCCGCAGCTCAACAGTATCGCCTTTCTTCCACTTGCGACTGATAGTCAGATAGCTTCCCGGCACAGCCGGAACCTTCATCTCCCTGCCGTTGATCTTCACGAAGAATCCTTTCGTTGCCCAGTGCGGCACCCGCACGTTCAGGTCAAACCTGCCCTTGCCGCCAATAACCAGCTGAGTGCGGTCTTCCTTCGGGTAAGCCGTGGCTTGCGTAACAGTGATCTTCCTCTCGGTCCATGTCAGCGTCGAGGGTACATACAGGTTCACATACAGCGCCCTGTTATCGGCACTCCTGAAGTAAATCGAGTTCTGCAGCTTCGTGCTGCTCTCCAGCGCCGTCCCGTTGCAGCACGAGAACCCGTCCATATCCTCGTTCCCGAACTGCTTCATCGAGCCCGGCCTCAGTGGCACGTGATAGGTGTTCCCGGCATTGTGCTCCGCCACCGAGGCAAGGATGTGATTGTACAGCCCGCGCTCATAGTAATCCATCAGCGCCGCATCCTGGTTGAAGAGGAAGAGGCTCCCGGTCAGCTTGAGCATGTTGTAGGTGGCGCAGGTCTCGTTCTGTCCGCCTGCGGCGAAACCGTTCTCATACAACGATGCCGGCTGCGCGGTGAAGCACTCAGCATTATTCGGATTGCGTGCACCTGCAACACCACCGATGCTGTACATGTAGTCATGGGTGACCATGTCCCAGAAGTTGTCAGCGATGTGATAATACTCAGGCGATTCGGTATCACGGTAAATCTCTATCGCCCCGATGATCTGCGGAATATGCTGGTTGGCATGCAGCCCTCGGAACATATCCACATTCTTCGCCAGCCCGTGCGTATGATCAGCATTGCCATAGAACAGCCTGATGTTGTCAAACAGCTGAGCAGCCTTCATGTAGCTGGTATCACCGGTGATACGCGACAACCGTGCAAGCGCCTCGTTCATCCCGCCGAACTCCCCGGCGATGTACCTGTTCCACATGCTTATCAGCGTCTCCTCCGGCAGCTGGCTCAGACGGGCATATACCCATGTGCCCATCCCCTTTGCTGTCTCCAGCGCCTTCTCGTTGCCGCTCACCTCGTAAATATCCATCAGCCCGGCCATGATCTTGTGAAGGGTATAGTACGGCGCCCATACCTGGGCATTTGAGCCGCCATAGGTGGCTCCCTTCTCCAGCATGATGAACTGATCAGGCGGATAGGCGCTGATAAAACCCTTGCCCCAGTTCTGGTAATCGGTGCGTATCCCTGCCTCGCTCAGGTCAGAGTCGTAGCCTGTTTTTCCCGCCGCAGGCGGAACGGCTGTCGGATCGGCCGAAAACTCTCCGCCGGCCGTCCGGGGCTGGCCCGACATCTGCGACAGCTCATAAAGCGTATTCACCATATACTCCATCTTGCCGGCGAACTTTGCCCGGAGCTCCGCATTATAACCGGTGCTTGCATAGGCCTGGGCGATGGCGCTGAGGTAATGCCCGGTTGCGTGACCGCGTAGCTTGGTCTGCTGGCTGTCCCACCCGCCGAGCGGCTGCGCACCCTCTGGCTGCTTCTGCCCGAAGGCATTGCGGAACATGTAAAGAAAATTATCCGGATTGGTGGCCTCGAGGCCCTTTAAAAACTTGTCACGGTTCTCGATGAACTTCGTCTCGTGATTGTGGATGTCAGCATCCAGCGTAACCTGGTCAAGCCTGAACGCTTCGAGGGTGCGGTGCGGTGCAACAGGCGCCACGGCTGCCCTGACAGTCACCACTGCCTTCGGCTGCAGGCTCGTTCCGGAAACCTTTCCTGTCACCGTGTATGTCCCGGGGACAAGCGCCTGGCTGTTATCCTCCGGGACCGGCCAGATCACTCTCACGTCGGGACCATCCACACCATTGCCGTAAACACCTTTCACAAAACGGGGCAGCCTGGGGAGGTTTCCTGCAGTGGTCTCAACCTGCGTGTCAGGAACACTTACCAGGAACGCATTGTACAGCTGCGGCGTTGTTACCGGAAAAACCTGCAGGGTCTGTTCAGGCTGGCCCCTGCGCCCTGCCTGCGGATTGCCGCCTCTGAGAGCGGTGAAATAGATCCTGCCGATCTGCCTCGGTGTCAATGGAATACGGTAAATCCGGAAGTCGGAGAGCTTTGCGTTCAGGAAAGTCTTTTCACCGTCGATTGATTTGCCAACATAGAGCTGGTTATTCTTTTCCGAATCATTGTCGAACAGCTGTGAAAGGTCCAGTGCCGCATCCTTAACCTCAACGACCAGCATGCCATTGAGGTATGTGCTCATGGTCTTCGCCGGGATGTCAAGAACCACTGCCAGGTGGCTCCATTTGTTCAGGGGCACTGCATCAAAGGAAGTGGTGTATGTCTTTGATCCGGCCACAAACGCAGTCTGCAGTCCGGGCTTTTCCTTCGTTCCTGCAGGGGCAGCAAAGAAGTGCGAGTTGCTGTCCTTCCCGAAATCAAAAAACAGCTGTCCCGGTTTTGCATCGCGAAGCCAGATCCATCCGGTGATGGTGAGCGATTCCTCGCCTGACACCGCCTCGCCAGGGATGGAAACATATGTCTCGCTTTCGCCCGAAAGGGCAAGAACATTACCAAAGAGGCTGTCGGGTATGAATCTGAAGTCGGTTCCCCGGGTGATGGCATGGAGGTTGTTGCGCGACCAGTCCCTGTCATTTCCCTTGAACTGGTAGCGCGATATCAGGCCGGTTTCACCTATTCCGTCGAGGAACTGATCACCGTCCTGCGCAAGAGCAGGGGATGTTGTCAACGCGCATAAAATCAATACAATACCAACGAGCAGCCTGTCAATTTTCATGTTCAGTATCTTTTGTTCTGGTTTATCCGCCAATGCATCAGCAAGTTTAACAAATTCTCATGACGAAAATGAGAGAATTGTTAATGCTCCGCCAAACGAACATACCATTAGCAGGCTATAAATATATAAAATTGGTCAGTTCCAGCTTTCCCAGCAAGCTGATCTCTGTCAGGTTACGGACATCGTTGTCAGTAAATTCCGATAACGCACCTTCTTTCTTCCAGGCGCCTGAGACAAAATATACGAAGTCCTCCTTCTGCATCCAAACCCTGGCATTCGGGAAAAGGAGAATTCCCCCGATATGATCCGGATGAGGATGCGTAATTATTACATCTGTTATGCAGGAAGGGGATACGTTGAGCCTTTTCAGCACACTGTCGGGTCGTTCATACTTACTGTCGCCGGCACCGGTTGTATCAATGAATCCTGCATCAACGATTATATTCCGGCCATTTGAACCCCTCAGGTACCAGAACATATTGCATACCGACACGCTGTCTGTTGACGATGTTCCGGCTGCAATATCACGGACCGGCACAGAACCCGGCTCGTTGAATTTAAGAGCATAAACCTGGTACTCATCAACCACCTGGCCGGAGGAGGTGAAACCTGTAATAAGAAGGATTAATGCGGAGATACTCTTTTTAATCATTCAGAGGCTATTTAGTCAGCGACCAATGGCTGTGGATAATTTTCCATTCATTGTTTTCTTCAAGCCTGTACACTTCGGTGCAGTTCTCTTTCCAGAGTGTATCACCTGAGCTTGTTTGCAGATTGTAGGTCAGGACGGCCATCGTTCCGGCCTGCTGCACAACGGGATTAATAATTTCGAACCTGTCCATCTTTACTGTTCCGCGCATGGTCTCATACAACTCCTTAATCCTGTCCCAGCCGTCAAGCCGCCTTTCCTGGACAGGATCGAAATAGGTGAAGTCTTTCGAATAAAGCTCGAGATAGGGAGTGGGGTTGCCATCAAGCCAGGCGTCGAGGGCAGCTGTTTCAAGTGCAATGATTTTGTCTGTAACAGTAAGCTTATCCATGATGTTTAATATTTAATTGATAACCAGTATTTGTTTGCGGTTAATAGTATCACCTGCCAGCTTTTTCCGGCCTGTGATTCAGCACAACTTCCTTGATTGTGTTGAAGTATTCTTTAAGTGAAAAGTTGCTGTGTGACGAGTCGTCATTTACCTGGAAAGCCAGGGCAATATTATATTCGGGGAGATATTGAACATATGTGATGTAACCTGGCGAAAATCCGGTATGACCGTAATAGGTAACCCCGTCCGTTTCGCCTATGAAACTGCCCAGCCCGTATCCCGCACCTTCGAACAATGTGGTTTCGAATGGTGCGGGAGTCAGCATCAGCTTCAGTGTTTCCGGTTTAAGGACACTTCCACCGTATAACTGGCTGGCCCACATGGTCAGGTCAGATACAGTGGAGGCCAGCCCGCCGCCGGTCCACTCCATCTGGGGATTAAAGGCATAACTGTTGTCATTTACTACCTTATGGGGAAGCAGAAATTCCTCCGTGAGATTTGTATAGCCAGGAATCAGACCGGGAATTGATCTCCTGTCTGAATGAAATGTGTGCTTCAGGTTGCAGGGACCGAGGATCAGCTCATCAAGCACCTCGTAGTAGGTTCTGCCGGTAACTTTCTCAATGATCAAACCCAGTATCAGGTAATGCGAATCGGCATAGGCCCAACCTTCTCCGGGAGCGCTAGAGGGTGGATCATCGAAAATTAGAGAGAGTCGTTCCTCAACGCTCCACTCTTGGTCCGGATCCTCTTTTATGGTCTCCCAGAGTTCTTTATGGTAAACATACTCGGGTATTCCGGCAGTGTGGTTCAACAGCATCTCAACCGTAATCTCAGACGCACCCGGGATCTTCTGAAACCAGTCTGCGTCCTGCAGGTATGAGATAGCTTTGCCTTTCAGGTCGATTAGCCCCTGTTCGTAAAGCCTGAGAATAACAGCTGCGACATAAGTTTTGCCCACACTGCCTGAAAGCATGATATCATCAGGCTTCATGGGAATTTTCTCCTCAACATCTGCCAGTCCGGAAGCAAGGGAAATTTCTGTTCCGTCACTTAACCTGACAGAGAGAGTGGCACCCGGTATTATCTGATTGTCTGTGAGTGAATCCAGTCTGGCCTGCAGCAGCCGGGTCATTTCCGCCTTTGAAGCGTATTTTGTCTGCCTGCTGCGGTTGCACGAAAACAGCAGTATGGGAAGAGCCGTTGCCAGTATTAACACCGGTATCATGACTTTTTGACTTATCATATGCAATAAGAATTCATTGTATTTAAAAGATGAACAACACTGCTCAGAACGTTGCATTCTCCCTGAGTTTCTCAATCACCGTGGTACTGATCCAGTAAATATCCGGGTTGCCGTTCTGCGGGGAGTTATGGAACTCCTGCAGTGTCTTTGTACTCAGTCTTCCGGGGCTCCCACGGCCCATCCGGTCCGACATAAAGAACAGGTACTTCCCATCTGTGGATACTGATGCTGACCACTCCCCGGGAGAGGCAGAATTGACTTCGGGACCCATATTGACCGGCTGACTCCAGTTGTCGAGGCTGTCGCGAAAGGATATGTAATAATCAGTGGCGCCAAAACTGTCGGGCATGCCGTATGCCGGTACAATGATATAACTTTCATCATCCGCAACAAACGCATTGTATCTGGCACTCCCTGTGTTTACGTTTGGCCCAAGCTTTTCAGGCTCCTGAAAAACCCCGTTAACCAGTTTGGAGCGATAGATGAACTCTTCGCCGGAGACAGGATCCAGGTGGGTGTAATAGATTGTACCGTCAACCGTCACTGACGGGAAAAACTCCTTGCTTGCAGTATTTACGGGTGCACCAAGGTTCCGTGGCTCCGACCATCTGCCATCTGTTTTTGTGCATACCCAGATATCTTCATTTGCTTCTGACGCGGAGTCAGCCGGCATTGTGGATATGAAATACAACCTTGTCCCGTCAGGAGATATGTGCGGCTCAACATACTTGTATGCGGGATCGGTACAAAACTCAAATACCTCAGGGATTGACCACACACCGTCACTCCTCCGGGAGTAAAAAATGGTGACATACCTGAAATTGCCTGCCTCGCGGCAGAAGAAGATCTCATTGCCATCAGGAGTGATGGCGAAATCGCGCTCAGTCATACCCGTTGAGATGATGCCAGATGCAAAGAGCCTGGCACTGTCACCGGGAGCTGCCTGCCCGAGGTAATCACCGCTGACCACAGCCGCATCACCGGATCCCCGGCGGTTTGATGTGCAGGAAGTTATTGAAACGGCGAGAACCAGTAACAGGGAGTACGAAAGTTTTTTCATTTTATTATAAATCATTGTTTTATCCGGTGATCACCACCTTGCATTATTGAATTCCGACGGAATAAATGTCTGTGCAGGAACTCTGCAACCGGGCATGACATTAAAATACTTCTCAACCATGTTCAGGACTCCGTCTTTGTCATAGAACCTGATTTCCGTTGCAACGGGAAAACCATTGATGTCCTCATACCTGGCAAACTCAACCTCTCTTGAGTTAGCGCCTGACCGGCGCCTCATCTTCAGGAACAGCAAAGACTCCATGTCTGCCCAAAAGCAGGTACTCAGGGTATCACCTGCTATCCAGGCATCACGTCCCATGCACTTTCCCTCTGCCAGAAGATCGAGGTTATATCCGCATTTCACAGCCCGTTCAGCAGTAATTTCCGGTGGGATATTATTTATGTCCAGTCCAAGTACAACCAGGTCATGTATCCGGTACCGGACAGATTCGAGTGTGTCTTCCCTGAAGCTGTAGATGGTGTCATTTGTAAACAGCATTCCGTTGCCGCTGTTCCAGTCGTTGAATCTGATGATGAGATTGCCGGGCGACTGGTATGCCTCGTACCAGACTTCGGAAGATGTGATGCTGTCATTCCAGTAATGGAGAACCTCCTGCGTGAAGCAAAGAGTCTCATACCAGTTCGATTTGTTTGCTTTGTACATCTGCTCAATTAATTCATACCCGTTTTCAGGTTTCTGAGAGCATGATGAGCCTGTGACAAGCAGGATCATGGCAATTATTATATTCTTCATTATCTTGATTTTTTCGTTGAAGCGCTCAGGGTTCTCTATCCCGGAGCAATTGATTTATGACGATTTTTGTATGGCCTGTTCAAGTTCCCTGATCCGGCCACTGTTGATTATCTTCTGAAAGTAATCATCCGTGACCGGGATTTTTCTGTCGCGGATTAATCGCAGGTTCTCCAGGTTGTGTTTCCAGCGTTTCAGGACGGCATCGGGTACCTTATGGTTCCCTGACGGGATAAACAAACGGTCCGGAACCTGCGGTTCGAATCCCAGGATTTGTAACTGTCTCCTTATCTGTGGAATGTGATCACTTCCGAAAACAAAGACTATTCTTTGCGCATCCCCGGCAGCATTCATCCCGTTCTCTGCAATCCGCCGGTTGCGCTCGTGCCAGTTGCCATGGGCTGTTTCGGCAATCGGGTCTGCGCCAATGATCTGTTCAAATACAGAATCAATAATCGCGATGTTTGATTCGCAGTGTACTGCATCATACATAGACTGGCTGGCTGATTCATTCATCCTGGCGAAATAGGTGCTTCCGAAAGGTGCCAGTTTCTCCTTCACCGATTCCGGATAAATGCTGTCCGCTTTCGACTGGGTGGCATAATCCAGCCGCCAGTCGACCGGGACGAACCGGTAATGAAGCTCAGGTGCCATCTCTGCCAGCAAGGCTGCCTCGGGTGGGAAGTAGCCTTCAGTTATATGTTCAAATGCCTCAGGGGCGATCTCCCCGCAAACCACGTCAGGCTTCAAGGCAATGATCTGCTCCAGCAGGTCATTAATTGAATAATGGTAGTCAGGGTTATAATGCATGGAATGAATGGATCCGACTATGAAGACCTCCGGCCGGGGGACAGGTTTTTCCGTCCTGATATCTGCGAGGATTCCTGTAGTGCCCGGTACAGGAGACGTCCAGAACACCCATGACAGGCCAAACGTAGCCAGGAAAATCAGGACAGGGGAATCTGCAATTCTATTCATGGATCAAGCAATTTATAAAAACTTCTCCTGAATGAGTATGGCATTGGTCCCGAATAACCAAACCGGATTAGCAGCAACGGCGTCAGGTCTTTCAGCTGCAAGTGGTTAATAAGTTTATCACGTACCTCCATCTCCTCACAGGGCATATCCAGATGAGAATGACTGACCTGGTATTTTGCCGCCTTAAGGCCGAAGCGCTGAAAAGCCTGGCCCAGTCTTATCCAGTGGTACGGGTCGTTCTTCTCTGCCATGAAGAGAGCGAATCCTGAAGAAGCCCGGGCCAGCTCCTCCATACGCCTGGCCTCAATTTCGGCAGAGATAAAATACTTCATTATTATCTTTCCGATAAGCCTTCCCGTATTTGGTAAACCCATCGCGCCTGCCCGGATACCATCACCTTTCAGCATTGCCTCCTTCTCACTGAACCGTACCCAGCCAACCAACTCGTCGACAAATGCCTTGTTGCTGAATTGCAGCCTGGTGCCTTCAGAAATGTAAGGGATCATCTCCCTCATCTCATTTCCCGAGAGAAACAGCTTTGTCGAGACACCTTCATCATCAGGATCATTAAAAAGTTCACTTATCAGGTTGTCAGGCACTTTATCATTTCTGTATTTATTCCTTCTTGCCTGCCGTTTTAAAATATAATCGAACAACTCCGGTTTGACCCCCTCGGGTTCATCATGAAGCGCAACAATGATTTGCGGATTATTTCCATTGCCCGTGATTTCAACCTCTGTATCATAACCGAATTCATGCGCCGCAAGAATCATGTTTTCCAGGGCGCACCCCATGCTTATATATAAAGAATGATTATCGTTATCGGCAACAGGCAACGCCCTGGTGAAGTCAGGCAACAGGCATATTGTGTCATTCCTGATCTTGAATCTCCATGGTTGTGCATTATGACATGAAGGAGCCTTCACAGCATACTTGACAATCCTTAACATGGTCTCTTCATGTATCATTTCAATGCGCTTGATTAAACCAGGTATCCATATTTTACTGGCCATAAATTAAATGCCTGACTACCAGCAGGAGGTTACTCGCCTGGATTGATATAACTCTGATAAGAATAATTGCTGCTCTGTCCATCTTCGGTAATTGAAATTGTTCGCGACAAAAGTACCGTACTGGCATTAGGCCGTAGTCTCACCGGTTATCCTGGAAGTACCACTTTTTGGAAAAAGGAGTCCCACTTTTTATGAGACTTTCCCGATATATTCACTTGGGGACATCCCTTCGAACTTCCTGAAAGCCCTGTAAAATGAAGCTTTTGAGTTAAATCCGCAGTTATAGGCGATGCCCATTATGGAGAGATGGCTGTTTGCCTTTAAAACGCACTGCTCTTTAAATTCACCTACCCTGTACCTGTTGATGAAATCGAAAAAATTCTGGTTAAGCCGGGCGTTGAGCACCTCTGAAAGGAACTCGACTTTGACATTCAGCATCTCGCTCAGCCTGGAGATTGTAATATCCGGATCAAGGTATGGCTGCTTCTCCTCCATATCCCGGGTGAGAGTTTTTATAAAGGCATCGTCTGTGTTTTTGACGGGAGATGAAGCCTCAGTTAAAGCTGATTTAACGCCTGATTTCTGTATTTCTTTCGATTGGTTTATAAAGATATTACCCTGCCGTATCCCGAAGTAACCCAGGAAAAGGATGTATACCGATGCAAAACCATTCGTTAAGATTATCAGGAAATTGTAGGTCGCGAAATGGAAGATCATGTCAAGGTTGAAGAGGGTCACGTTGACTGAGTAGCTTATCAGCGTGGCAATTGTGAGTGCGCTGAGCCAACCGAGGTCGATGTCTTCAATTTTCGAGTAATGCTGCATTAATCTGTCCCGCCTTCTCCTGATCAGGTTGAGAGCCCATATATTGTAACTGATGGTGGACACCCCAATCAGCATAACTGTTATCTTATAAGAGACCGATTCCTTGAACAGGTCATTTTCAAGGAACCTGATCTTTTCAGGAACAGTGAGATTGATGAAATTGAAATAGTGGAAGACCGAAAAGAAGATGAAAGGTACGAAGTGAAGCAGGTACAGGGGTTTGAATCTGAATTCGTGATCGGATAAGCTCCTGATGTAAAACCACAGCGCCGGACCATGAAGGAAGAGGAATACCCAGCTTGTACTGATTATTGCGGAATATGTGAAATTGTGGCTGAAGTTTTGTAATTCGAGATAAACGCCCCCGATGCTGATAGCGTATAACACGAAGATTGCCGCAAGAAAATAATCCGGAAGTGATTTGTTCTTTTTCCCGAGCAGCAGCAGAAGCAGAAACAGGGCTTCGAAAGTTCCTATAATAAGGATGTATTCCATTTCTTCCTGGCCTTGATTTCCATCTGGAGAATGCAGTTGTAGACAATCCTGTTGACAGGGATTTTCACGCCATTTGAAAATGTCTTACAAAGTTACCTGACCCAGTTGACAATCTCCTCTTTTGACTTGCGGGGAGATGCACCGGTGACGGCGTCAGTGCCTTTCTCTATGTTACCCACACGGAGCATTATGACAGGGGTGAATCCTTCCGGTATCTGCAGTGCCTCCCGTTTTTCCCTGGCTGCGGCAATGGGACCGCCATAAATCCTTGCCCCGAGGCCCATGGAGGTGGCAGCCACGAACATGTTCTGTGTTGCCAGCCCGCAGTCGAAGTCGGGTGTGGAGCCCGACTGTGACACTTTGCCTGAGATGATTATGATCACATTGCCGGGTGTTATATTGGAGATGATCTCCTTTATCATTGCTTCATTCTTAAGCACCGTGAAGTGCCATGGTTGTCCGTTGCGCGAGCTGGGCGCCTTGATCCCGCACTGCAGAATCATATCAATCTGCTGGTCGGTAACGGCCACCTCGGTGTAATTGCGTGGCGACCATGCAGAGAGGAGGAGATCAGTGACAGAATTGCCTGCCGTTTGTGACATGGCGCTGCCGGTGGCAAGGACGAGAAGTCCGAATACTAATGATAATCTTCTGGTTTTCATGACTTGAGGGCTTTTTATTTGTTCCATAAACCCATGGCTGAAGATAGTCAAAAAAATAGGCTGCAAGAATATGTATTCAGGCAGCTGTTCTTCTTGAAGAGGGAGATTGGAGTGAAAATGCACCTCTTCGGAATTACCTGACCATGCCGCTAAATCTTCCTCCCTATGTAAAACACATAGCCGTAATACTCCTTGTACTTGTCATATAGCTGAACTTCATGCCTTTGGAAAGCAACAAGATCTTCGGCAGCTTTATTCCCCGGATACTTTTTCAGGAATGCTTCCTGTATCGAAGCCTGGGGTTCATGGTAGTTAACCGTCCAGCACTCTTCCGGCAGGATAAAAGCAGCAACCGGAACATACCCGGCTTTCTGCATCTGGTCAACCTTCCTCGGTATTGTGTCAATCTCAGCATATGCATCCATCCAGAACCTGTTTATCTCTTCCGGCCGTTCTTCGGTGAACCATGAACTCTCGGAAACTGCAATATATCCTCCCTTTTTCAGAAATTTTCTCCATTCCTTCAGGCCCCGCTCAAACCCGATATTATAGATTGCCCCCTCAGACCAGACCAGATCCAGCTCCTCATCCCCGAAAGGAAGTTTGTCCATCGAACCTGTAATCCCTTTAACCCTGTCCTGAAGATTCAGTTTCCCGGCATTGGCATTAAACAGCTCGATGAATTTCGGGAACAGATCGATCCCTGTAATCCTTCCCCGTGCATTCTGCGCCAGAACCATCGTCTGCCCGCCTGTGCCACAGCCGATATCGGCAATCACCGAGTCATTCGTGAGATTGTCGATAAAACTCAAAGCCTTTTTAGTCACCTCCGGACTGCCGGGCCCCTGTCTTTCAAAATTTGAGAAATACTCACAGATCAGACCGTAGTCGATTTCGTGGATTGACTGATTTTCACTGCTCATGATTATTGAATTTGTTAAGCAGCAAGTTATGAAACTTCCGGAAAATGCCGCGATTGTCATCCCGAAAAAATGAAGACGAATGTCTCTCACTGAGGCATTTCAGCCATTGGCCGGCTTAAAATGGCTCTTCAATTGAAAATAATTTTTCTGCACTTGTTTACATGGCGTAACTTTGTTCATCTGACAGGGGGAACCAATTAGTATACAGACCTATAAGAAGTACCAGATTATGAAAGTTACAGCATTTATCGGAAGCGGAAGAAAGCGGCATTCATACAATGCCTGCGAAAAATTCCTGCAGAACCTGCAGACGATGGGCAATGTGGAGTATGAGATGGTTCGGTTAAGCGAGTACAACATCGGAACCTGCAGGGGTTGCAGGATCTGCTTCGACAAGGGGGAGGAATTCTGTCCCCATAAGGATGACCGGGATAAGTTGATTGAAAAGATGAAGGATTCTGACGGGGTGATTTTTGCATCACCCAACTATTCCTTTCAGGTCTCGGGTATGATGAAGGTTTTCCTCGACAGGCTCGGGTTTGGTTTTCACCGTCCCGATTTCTTCGGGAAAACATTTTCAAGCATCGTCGTCCAGGGGATCGGGAAGGGAGAGAAAATAGTAAGATACCTCGACTTCACAGGCAGGGGATTGGGCTTTAATGTCGTCAAAGGGTGTTGTATCAAGACCCTGGAGCCGATGACAGAAAAATCGCAGAAGGCATTTGACAGCATCATAGATGCGCAGAGCAGAAAATTCTATGCACAGCTTGTAAAACATGAATACCCCTCGCCGTCACTGTGGTGGTTAATGATATTCAGGATGGCAAGGACCAGCATAAAGAAGATGCTTGATGACAGCTGCCGCGATTATACTTACTTCCACGATAAGGGTTGGTTTGAGTCGGATTACTTCTACCCGGTGAAGCTGAATCCGCTGAAGAAGTTGTCAGGCAAAGTGTTCGACAGGCTGGCAATTCAGATAATAAGGAGTTAATCTGTGCCACAGTTTTTCATCGATTCCCTGCCTGATATCCCGGGTGCGAGGCGCAGGAACCTGCTGAGGAGCATCGGAATAGACGCCAGTGCTCATGATATCTTCATATGGCTGACACAGCTGAGGGTTGCTCCTTACAGTTACGACTTCATTGATAACGGCAGGCGGAAATCTCCCGCTTTTATAATTGAGAACCTTCCGCCACTTAGGATCAACACCCATTTCCTGCTTGCATTTCATATATCAGAATTTGAAGAGGACTCCTTTATTGCCTGCCGGTACTGCGAGCCGGTCAATCCCCCTTTCAGTCTGTGCCTTCGGAGACTGCACATGGAATACAGGATAGAAGAGAATAGCCACGGGGCCACGTTGTGGTGCAAAATCTCAGGGTACATCAGGCGCAATGCTCTCTCCCGGTTTTTCTTCTCTGCATTTTCCCTCGTAAACAGAATTATGATGAAAAGGCAACTCAGGAACATAAAGAAATATTCCGAGATGGCATTTGCAGGGAAGGCAGGCAGCGGAAGGTTAAACCTGGCAGGTTACTACCCGCGGTCCTGCATTCACTGGTGGATATTCTGCCGCAGGCATAACTGCAGGGAGTTGATTGGCTCATCGGATTCCGGAGCACAATTCCGGGGGTAAAACAGATGAGTAAACCGGTGGAATGATTTTCTGGTCCGCGTTGAACGCAGGCGTTGTTGTCACTAACTTCATTCCCGGAAACACCGGCACCAGGGCATCAAAAACCGCCTTATTGCATTCTGGTTTCCATCAACAGAGATGGATTGTGTTTACTTTCAAACTATCTGATAATTGCATGAGAAATCTGTTTGAGATTGATGGAATATTCATTAAATTTACTTGTCTCTGACCTTAAAGGTCTCGCTGTATTAGTTGTAACAAAAACGTATTGCTATGGTCAAGAAAAGGACTATTTCTGTGAGAAATATTTCTGTAAGCATTATTGAGTATCAGAATGAGGATTATATTTCACTCACTGATATGATAAAAGCCAAGGAAGGTGATTTCTTCATTTCGGATTGGCTCAGGAACAGAAACACGGTCGAGTACCTGGGTATCTGGGAGAGCATAAACAACCCTCTTTTTAATTATGGCGAATTCGCCATAA
>LAHR01000016.1_pt1 | contig 23170 bp, 17 predicted proteins | sample 329641 | NCBI WGS metagenome assembly LAHR01 (sample SAMN03275701, study PRJNA271635) | activated sludge metagenome | isolation source: Sample C-3 Sludge from acetogenic chamber (third chamber) of Anaerobic...
GGCGGCAAGGGTGGAATCTGCAGGAAACTGCCGTATCTATTCAGGAGTCGTTGAAGAGACCGGGGCTGACACACTGAAGAATATCGCTCACCAGATAAGACAGGCTGACAGCAGCAGCATAATCGTGATCGGTTCCGGATACGAAGGCAAGGCTGCACTGGTGGTGGGACTGGGAGACAACGCAACCGGTTCCGGCCGCCTCAACGCTGTCGAAATCATTAAGGCTGTCTCGGGTGAAATAAACGGAGGAGGAGGAGGACAGCCATTCCTGGCAACTGCCGGCGGCAAAAAACCTGAAGGGCTTCCCGGGGCAGTGGCAAGGGCCGTGGAGATGGCAAAAAATATGCTGTAGAAGAGATTTTCTGCCGTTCGAAACAGCCGCTGAAAACTGGTTTCAGTACAAGACTACAGATCAAATTGTTAGACTGTCAGTAATTTGACCGTTCTTATTCTTGTTTTTTTTGTTCGAAATTCATAATCTTGTATCACTAATCCAAATCCTATCCTGATGGAAGTTACCAGAACGTTTGACCTGATAGACCTGGGGTGTAAGGTCTGTCCGAGGGAGGTCATGTTCGGCGGTAAACACGGCAACGGGTGGGTCACCTACTCTACCGAGGCCGTAAGGGAACTGACCGACCTTTTTTCCTGTGGCATGATGGCCATTGGTTACACCAGGGGTGATCACATCGCCACCATCACCCCGAATAAAGCCGAATGGAACATAGTGGACCACGGACTGGCACAGGCCGGTATGATCCATGTACCCGTCTATCCCACTATCGGCCATGAGGAATATGCATACATTCTCGATCACTCCGGGGCAAAGGCAGTGATAATCGGCAACAAACAGATTTACAACAAGATTTCATCGGTAGTTTCAAAGATCCCGGCTGTCAGGGCGCTGTACTCCTTTGACCAGTTCAACGGCCTGATGACATTTGATGATATCATCGAAGAGGGCAGAAAGAACCGGGGAAGATTCATGGATGAACTGTCAGCAATCAGGGACTCCATCAAACCCTCTGACATGGTGACCATTATATATACCTCGGGTACCACCGGGAATCCCAAGGGGGTCATGCTGTCACACAACAACCTGGTCACCAACGCTATAGCAACCAGTACCGCACATGAGTTCGGACTGGGCTACAGGGCGCTCAGTTTCCTGCCTCTCTGTCATGTCTATGAGCGGATGATGAATTACCACTTCCAGTACAAGGGGACAAGCATATACTACCTTGAGAACATGGGCGTCATCGCAGAAACAATGCGTGAGATCAAACCCCATATAGCAAATACGGTCCCAAGGCTGCTGGAAAAGATTTACGACAACATTATAAGTAAGGGGAAAAACCTGCCCTGGCTCAAAAAGCAGATCTTCTTCTGGGCAGTGACCCTGGGACTTAAATTCAGGCTCAGGGGCAACACCCGGTTTTACCGGTTCAGGCTTGGCATAGCCCGCAAACTGGTTTTCAACAAGTGGAAAGAGGCGCTGGGTGGTGAGCTCCGCGTTCTGGTCTCCGGCGGCGCCGCCCTGCAGTCGCGCCTCGAACGCATTTACTGGGCTGCCGGCATACCTGTTCTCCAGGGTTACGGCCTCACGGAGACATCCCCTGTCATCGCTGTCAATCCCCTGCGGATCCCTGACATAAAGTTTGAAACGGTGGGTCCCATTCTTGACGGCGTGCAGGTGAAGATAGCCGATGACGGTGAGATCCTCTGCAAGGGCCCCAATATAATGATGGGCTACTACAGGGAGCCGGAGATGACAGCTGAAGTGATTGATTCAGACGGCTGGTTCCATACCGGCGATATCGGAAGGATTGAGGATGGCAGGTTCCTCCGGATCACTGACCGCAAGAAGGAGATGTTCAAACTTTCGGCCGGAAAATACATCTCTCCCCAGGTGATTGAAAACAGACTGAAGGAATCAATTTTCATCGAACAGGCGATGGTGATAGGTGAAAATGAAAAGTTTGCCAGCGCCCTGTTATCGCCCAACTTCACCTTCCTTCACGACTGGTGCTCGATACACAGGATACAGTATCGTGACAACACCGACCTGGTGGAGATACCCGAGGTGATCGAACGGTTTGCCAGGGAGGTACGGGAGGTGAACAAAAACCTCGGAGAGTTTGAACAGATAAAACGGTTCAGGCTGGTGACCGAAGAGTGGACTCCCCAGACAGGCGAACTCTCACCCACCCTGAAACTCCGGAGAAATATCCTGACCGGCAGGTATCAGAACATCATAAATGAGATTTACTCGGTGAAGGAGAAGGGTAACGTGGTTGAAAAGGTTGTGGAAGTAATCCGCAACGGAGTCAGCGGCATCCTGAAGAACCTGCCGAAATTCTGACAGCCTCCGTCAGCCACTTCAGACCTGCCTGACCGGCCCCGCCAGTCCGGCCCTGCCTGACCGGCACCGTCAATCCGGCACCGTCAATCCGGCCCTGCCTGACCGGCCCCGTCAATCCGGCCATGCCAATTTTCCGGCAGTGTGTGAGGGGATACCATTCAATGGTTACCTCCTTATTATTTTTATACCTTTGTATCCCGTTATGAAGAGACTCTCCGTCATAATCTATATTGCCGTCATCCCGTCCCTGGTCATGGTCATTCCCTCCTGCTCGGTGCAACCATGCTACGAGGAGACGGATCCGGTACTTCACACCGTCCTTCTGGTCAGCGGAACCGGAGAGGCAGCAAAGGCAGACTCACTCAGGGTATATACATACAGGGAAACCGATACACTCAGATTCATCAACCTGAAAGGAGTATCCTCATTCTCCGTGCCTCTTGACCCGGCCAGCGACGAGTCGGAGTTCCTTATTACCCTCAACGGTATCACCGATACGGCTTTGATACGCTACAGCCGGAAGCCGCACCTTGTCTCGCCGGAGTGCGGCTACACCATCATAAGCGAATTGACCGGGCTTAAAACAACGCATAATATAATTGACACGCTCATCATAGAGAACAAATTCGTGAACCTCGATGGCCAGAAGAACCTGCATCTTTTTTATTAGTCTTTTTCTGCTTGCGGAGACTGTTGCCGTGTCACAGGATACGGTTACCGTGCCGCTCCACGTAAGGGCAGGATTCGACATCTCCGGCCCGGTCATGAAACTTGTCACCAAAGACCTTATCAGCTATGGCGTTGCAGCATCGGCTGACATCAACTCATCAATAGCGGCAACTGCAGGCGTCAGGTACTCATCGTACCGTTCATCAGATGTGTTGTACGACTTCATGAGCCGGGGCCTCAGCTTCACCGCCGGAGCAGATTACAACTTCATCAAGGCCAATGTATCACAGGGCAGGTACAGTGCAGGCATAGGCCTCAGATACGGACTCAGTTTCTACAGGGAGGAAGCCCCTATGCTCAGGTATACAAATGAATGGGGAGCCGGAGAAACTTCTGTTCCTGCGGAAAGCCACACAGGTCATTTCATGGAGATCACCCCGGGTGTCCGCGCTGAGCTTTTCCGGGGAGTGACAATCGGCTGGAACCTTTATATGAGGCTCCTGTTAAGCGCCGGAGCTGGAAAGGATCTTAAACCGGTCTGGATGCCGGGCTACGGTCCGGGTACATCAGGCATGACAACCGGTGCAGAATATTATGTATCAATATCAATCCCATACAGGAAAATCAAGGTTTATATCAAACCTAAAGTCCGCGAAACGGAGGAGGAAGAGACCGAGGTAACAAACACCGGCAGCGGAACCGGCACGGGCTTATCAGGCTTCACCAACCGTCTTTGACCCCTTCCTGCTGAATATCAGTAATCCCATAAATGTAAGGAAACCGTTTACCAGCAACATCTCGAAGCCGAACCTATAACCGTTGAAGAGCTCTTCTGAAAAGACATTCAGGAAATAGCATAATACCGGTGAGATGATGGCTATCCACGGGGTAAAGCGGTCGGTAACGGTTCTCCTCGTAAACAGACCGAAGGTGTAAAGCCCGAGCAGCGGGCCGTAGGTGTATCCGGCTATGGTGAAAAGCTTGTCAATTATCGCCCTGTCATTCATCTGCCTGAAGGCCAGTATGCAGATAAAAAAGATGAGGGCAAAGGAAAAGTGCACGGTATACCTGATCCTGGTCTTCCTGGCATTATCCATCTCAGTCTTTTTCTCAAGGCCGAGGAAGTCTATGCTGAAGGAGGTGGTCAGCGATGTCAAAGCCCCGTCTGCACTCGGGAAGGCAGCTGAGATCAGTCCGATAAGGAAGACTATGCCGGCGGCAGGACTGAGATACCTGAATGCAATTGTCGGGAAGAGATCATCAGTCATTGCCACATTGATGCTCTCAGCCCTGGCAAAGAAGACAAGGAATGCGCCGAGGACCAGAAACATGAAAACCACAACAAGATTGATGGTGCTGAAGGTGAACATATTCTTCTGAGCATCCTTCAGACGCCTGATACTGAGGTTCTTCTGCATCATCTCCTGGTCAAGCCCGGTCATGGTAATGGTTATGAACATCCCGCTGAAGAATTGCTTGATGAAATGGCGCGGGTGATCCCAGTCAGTAATCACTATCCGTGACATGTCACTGTCAAACAGGTTCCTCATAAGCTTCTGCACAGGCTCTCCCAGTTCCCGGCTGATGAAAAAGACCGACAACACCACTGCAAGCAGCATAAACGTGGTCTGAAGTGTGTCTGTCCAGATGATGGTCCGGATCCCCCCCTTGAGAGTGTATATTATTATCAGGGCAATGAATATCAGCACGTTCACCCAGAAGGGAATATTCCATGCGTCAAATACAAAAATCTGCAGAACATTTATTACAAGGAACATCCGGAGTGATGCACCAAGAACCCTTGAAAGAATAAAGAATCCGGCCCCGGTCTTGTATGACCAGAAACCGAACCGCTGTTCCAGGTAACCGTATATGGAGGTAAGCTTCAGGCGGTAGTAGAGAGGAAGCAGTACGAGGGCAATCACCACGTATCCGAAAAAGTAACCGAACGCCACCATCATGTATGAGAACTGGGTCTCTCCCACCCATCCGGGCACTGACATGAAGGTAACCCCTGACAGGGAGGCTCCGATCATGCCGTAAGCCACAACATACCAAGGTGATGCTTTATTTCCGATATAGAACGACTGATGATTGGCTCTTCGTGCGGTAATAAAGGTAATGGCAAACAGCAGGAGCGTATAGGCTATGAAAATCAGCAGGATGAGGGTAGGTGTCATAATTCTGCAAACGTATCTGCAAGAATACTAAAAAGATCGCAGATAAAAATTAAAAGCTGTCAGGTTTACGGCAAATATTGAATTATTTTTGTCACAAAGTCGTATTATGTCATCACGTTTCCCTTCAAGACTGCTCGAAGAGGCTGTGAATGAGTTTGCCTCGCTTCCCGGGATAGGCCGCAAGACAGCCTTCAGGCTTGTCATGCACCTGCTCAGGCGTGACAGCGGGGAAGTGCGCCGTTTCGGCGAAACAGTCATCCGCCTGAGGGATGATGTATGTTATTGCAGCGTCTGTCATGGCATCAGTGATACCCCGATGTGCGAAATATGCAGTGATCAGTCGAGGGACATCTCTGCCATCTGCGTGGTCGAAAACGTACAGGATGTGATGGCCGTAGAGAATACCAGGCAGTTCAGGGGCCTGTACCATGTGCTTGGAGGCATCATTTCACCGGTTGACGGCATCGGTCCTTCTGACCTGACCATCAACAGCCTGGAAGAAAGGGTCCGCAGCGGCAGTGTCAGGGAGGTGATACTTGCGCTGAGCACAACCATGGAGGGTGACACCACGAATTTCTATATCTACAAGCGGCTGTCGGGCTATGATGTTCGTATAACTACCCTGGCACGCGGTGTGGCCATCGGAGATGTTCTCGAATATACCGATGAGATCACCCTCGGGCAATCGATAGTCAACCGCCGCCTTTTCTCCCTTCCGTCACAGGGCTGACGGGTATGCTCCCGGGCCGGCCGTGACAGGCACGTCCTATGCAGTGACTTTCCCTGTCTGTCCGGAAACAACCTTCCCTGTCTGTCCGGAAGCAACTTTTTCAGCCTGCCGGCCACTGTCATTTTTTTATTCTGAAAATCTTGCTTAATTTGATACAAATCAATATTAGCATGGCTGACACATTTGACAGGTTCTTTTCAGATGCATCGCATCTGATGAAGAAATCGGCTATCAGGGAGATACTTAAGCTGACGCAGCGACCGGAGATGATCTCCTTTGCCGGAGGTCTCCCCTCGCCTGACTCTTTCCCCATAGAAGACATCCGCAGAGTGACCTCGGAGGTACTTGAACAGGACGGCAAATCAGCTCTCCAGTATGGCACCACCGAGGGTGACAACAAACTCCGGACTCTCCTTGCCGAACGGCACCGGAAAGATGGTCTTGAGATCGGACCGGAGAACATCATAATCACTACCGGCTCACAGCAGGCGCTTGACCTCTGCGGAAAGATTTTCGTCAACCGCGGTGATGTGGTGCTGTGCGGACTGCCTTCATACCTGGGCGGACTCAACGCCTTCGCCAACTACGGGGCCCTGCTGAAGGGGATTCCTCTTGATGACCAGGGGATGCGTCCTGACCTCCTTGAAAAAACCATAACCGACCTGAAAAAGGAAGGAAAGATCATCAAGTTCATCTACATAATCCCTGATTTTCAAAATCCTACAGGCGTCACTCTCCCCAGGTCGCGCCGTCTCGAGATCATTCGCATCGCCGAAAGGCATGATCTCCTGATTGTAGAGGACAGTCCGTACCGCGATGTCCGTTTTGCAGGGACTCCTGAACCGCTGATGTCTTCCCTTGACACGCATGGCAGGGTAATGACCCTCAATACCTTCTCAAAGATACTTGCACCGGGTTTCAGGCTGGCCTGGGTGACAGGTCACAGGGAGGTCATTGACAAGATGGTGACAGCAAAACAGTCAGCCGACCTCTGCACCCCTCCCTTCGTTCAGAAGATAGCAGCCAGGTACATTGAACAGGGGCTGCTTGAAACCAACCTGAAGAAGACGATAACGCTCTACCACCAAAGGCGTGATTTCATGCTGAAATGTTTCCGTGAGCTGATGCCGGAGGGTGTGAAATGGACCGAGCCTGATGGCGGACTTTTCCTCTTCGTGACACTTCCTCCTGCCATGGATGCCGCACGGCTGCTTGAAAAAGCCATTCGCAGGAACGTGGCTTTCGTCTGCGGATCAGTCTTTTACTGCAACAACGAAGGCCATAATACCATGCGTCTTAATTTTTCCTACGCAGATGAAAAGGATACCCTTGAAGGTATTCGCCGGCTGGCGGAAGTGATCAGGGAGGAAATGGCCACCCCATGACCCGATGGAACTCTCTGCAGTAATTGTTTCCTACAATGTCTGCGAGCTGCTCCGCGGTGCGCTGCAGTCGCTCATGGCTGCCGCGAAGGCAACAGAGCACGAAATCATTGTTGTCGACAACAATTCTTCAGACGGCTCTCCAGGAATGGTCAGCCAGGAGTTTCCTTCGGTAAAACTGATCGTTTCTGACAGCAATGAAGGATTTGCTTCAGCATGCAACAGGGGTATCCAGGCTTCGTCCGGAGAGTACGTCCTTATACTGAATCCTGACACTGTCACCAGTCCCGATGCCATCACCAGGGCCCTTGATTTCATGAAAACACATCCTGATGCAGGAGCGGCCGGTGCACACATGACAGATGGCAACGGCAAATTCCTTCCTGAATCAAAAAGGGGCTTCCCATCCCCCCTGACCGCACTATTCAGGTTTACCGGCCTATGCAGGCTCTTTCCGAGTTCTGCCTTATTCAATGCATACTACCTGGGAGATAAGCCTGAGAACGAAACCTGCCGTGCAGACATCCTCACCGGTGCTTTTATGCTCATCCGGAGGGAAGCCCTCGATAAGGCAGGTCTGTTTGACACCTCCTTCTTCATGTACGGTGAGGACATTGACCTCAGCTGGCGTATAAGGAAGGCGGGGTTCAGCAATTATTACCTTCATGATGTCCGCATCACCCATTTCAAGGGGGGCAGTTCAGGTCAGGACAGGCAAACCTCTGTCTGGCATTTCTGGGACGCAATGGCAATCTTCGGGGAGAAGCACCTGCGAAAGGGGTGGCACATGCCCGTCAGGGCGGCCGTGTGTCTTCTCAAATGGATGTCAATTACCCGCCTGCGGGTGGTCCGACTGGTCAAAAAGTGAAATTCCCTGTTAAAAAGGACCTGTTCTACTATAATCTTATAGCAGAATTTGAGTTATATTAGTTACTTAAAGAATATTTATCAACCTGATGAGAAGGGTTAGATATATTATTTGTGTGATCCTTGTAGCTCATGCTGTATCCCTCGCCGGTCAGACGAAAAGCAGCCTGCGCGAACTCTTCGTCTCTGCCGAGGGGGACCTCCTCTTTGAAGATTACGCAGAAGCCCTTCCCAAATACATGAGCCTTCTACAGATTTATCCCGAAAATTATAATCTCTATTACCGCATTGGCCAGTGTTACCTTAATACTCCGGGTGAAAAGGACAAGGCTATCTCCTGGCTTGAGACTGCTGCCGGGCATATAAACCCGGAGTACCGGGGAGGAAGGCTGCGCGAGACCGGGGCACCATATGACGCCCTCTATTTCCTGGCAAACGCATACCGCATCGCTAATGATTTCGACAGGGCACTGGAGACATATGATCTCTTTCTGAAAGATGTTGATTCCGAAAAGTACGACACTGCCCTGGTAAGATTTCAGATGCAGACCTGTCACAACGCCCGGGAGATGATGCGAAAACCGGTGTTCATCACTGACCGTAACCTCGGATCAACGATCAATGACCGATTCTCGGAATCCAACCCGGTAATTTCAAACGATGAAAACACACTGCTGTTCACACGTGAATTGCAGTTCTATGATGCCATATTCTGGTCACGGAATGTTGACGGCCAATGGACAGAACCGGTCAACCTGACTCCGCAACTGGGGATTGACCAGGATTATTACACCTCATCCCTATCCGCTGACGGGCGAACCCTCCTCATGTACCGAACTGACACTTATGACGGAAATATCTACCTGAGCCGGCTGGAGGGGGATACCTGGACCAAGGTTGAAAAACTTAACGGCAATGTGAATACCAGGTACTGGGAGTCACACGCCACAATGAGCAGTGACGGGAAGAAGCTCTTTTTCACAAGTAACCGCCGGGAAAGCATCGGCGGTCTCGATATCTTCGTCTCGGCCCGCGACAGCACTGGCAACTGGGGCCCGGCACTGAATATCGGTCCCGGAATCAATACGGTTTATAACGAGGAAACCCCGTTCCTGGCAAATAATGACAGCACCCTGTTCTTCAGCTCCCGGGGACATTTCAACATGGGAGGATATGATATCTTCAGGTCAGACATGGGGCCTGACGGGCAGTGGAGCGCCCCGGTAAACATAGGTTACCCGCTGAACACCTCTGATGATGACCTGTTCTTCACCCCTGTGAGAAGTGGCGACAAGGGCTATCATGCAAGATTTGCAGATGACGGATTCGGCAGGATGGATCTGTTTTCCTGCAGCTTTTACAGGGAAGCCACTCCACCTGTAATCACAGATGAAGTTATTGAAGCTGAATTGATTACAGACACAACCGGTCTGGAGGCAGTGCCTCAGTTACCGGCTGACCTGCATGCTTACCTGAAGCTCCTCACCGATACCCTGGTGAACGTCAGTTCAGCAGATCCTGTCAGCATTGGCCTCATTGCCGAAACAAACTCCCTGCTTGATATTGAGGTTGTCACACCCGATTCAGAAATCATAACAGAACAGCATACTATAACTGATTCAACATTTACCTTCATGCTCTCACCCGGGAGGGGCTCAAGTCTCGTGGCTCTGAAACTAAGGGACAGTTTCGGGAATGACACTGCAACCTTCATAAGGGTCCTGCGAACAGACAAGCCGGCCCCGCAGGAGATACCGCTCGGCGTTGAGATCTTGAAGAAGCCTGATGAGGCTGACATACCTGCTGACGCTGCCCTTGCTGCCGGCGGCAACAGGAATACTGATGTGATCTCCGCCGGCACACCGGCTGAAAAAGCCCCGGCTGCTCAGAATACCTTATCCGGCACAGAAGCCGGAAAGACCACTGAAGGGGAAGTGAATGCCTCCGGCATAACAGCCGGAGATGCTGCAGAGCCGGAAGTGAATGTTTCAGGCGTATCAGCCGATAACCCTTACATCCCGGAGGAGGCAGAAAGAGGCAAAGGCTGCTCCTGGTGGTGGCTCCTGGTACCGGCAGCTCTGCTGCTATTCTTCCTGTTATGGAGAAGAAGAAAGAAAAACGATGAAGAACAATAACGTAACGACAATGAAGAGACTGGCCCTTTTACTGATCATTCTTTCTGCAACGTTTGTTTGCAGATCGCAGGACAATATCAGGCTGCAGGAGGCCTTCTATGATGCTGAATACTTCCTTATGAGAGGCGATTTCACCGATGCCCTCCCCTATTACCAGGGCATCTATGCTGCAATGCCTGACAATGCAAGCATCGCATTCCGCATAGGTCTCTGCTACCTGAATATCGAGGGGAACAAGAACCTGGCCATTGAATACCTCGAGAAAGCCTCGCAGAACCTGACGGGAAAATACCGCGAAGGCTCCCTCAGACAGACCGAAGCACCATATGAGGCTCTGTTCTTCCTCGGTGATGCATACAGGATCAATTATATGTTTGAAAAAGCAAGGGAAGCATATTCGCGATACCGCCAGACACTTCTTCCCACAGACCTCGAGAACCTGATGTTTATTGACCAGCAGATAGCAACCTGCAACAACGCCCCGGAAATGATGGCCTCACCGGTGAAGTTCACGGTAGAGGAGGTTGATGACATCATCAATGACGCCAATGACAACTTTTTCCCGGTTGTATCACCTGACGGGAAAGCAATTGCGTACATGACCTCAATGAAGTTCTATGATGCAATAATGTTCTCGCGCTTCGCAAGAAACGAATGGAGCACCCCGCTGAATATCACCCCTGAACTTCAGTCTGACGGAGATCATTACGTTTCATGCATCACATCTGACAACAGGGTGATGCTCCTTTCCAAGGATGATAATATCAACAGCGACATCTGGATGAGCAATTATGACGGCACACACTGGGAACCGGCACGAAAACTGAAAAAAGAGATAAATACCAAATATTGGGAGGCTCACGGATTTATTACTGAAGACGGAGCAACCCTGGTCTTTGCAAGCGACAGGCCGGGAGGCTTCGGAGGTCTTGACCTGTATGTCTCAAAACTGGGACCTGACGGCGAATGGGGCATGCCGGAAAATATGGGCCCGGAAATCAATACTCCCTTTAATGAAGACAGGCCTTTCCTGATCAACAACGGGAAAAAACTCTTCTTCGCCTCACAGGGACACCATAATATGGGAGGTTATGACATATTCCGCAGTGACCTTCAATACAACGGTTTATGGAGCACGCCGGAAAACATAGGATACCCTCTGAATAACCCTGATGATAACATCTTTTTCTGCCCTGCAGAGAATGGCAAGGCAGGATATATGTCATTTTCCGGAAGAGACGGCAGTTCCGGAGGGGCTGACATTTACCGCGTCAGGCTTAAATAATACTACCAGGGGATACAGTATGCAGCAAAAGGTTTAATTTTACAGGTAAACTGAGTCATGGGAATTAGGGGAATTGCGTTTCTGATGTTGCTGCTCCTGTTTTTGCCGCTTAACGGGCAGAAGAAAAGTGAGTTGAAGGAGATCTGGGCGGAAGCCGAATCTCACTACCTGTATGGTGAGTATGAACTGGCCAACCCGCTTTATCTCATTCTTAATGAACTCAGACCTGATAACTTCAATATCAAGTACAAGATCGGCAACTGCTACCTCAATATCTTCGATGAGAAGCCGAAAGCCATTCCGTTCCTTGAGGAAGCTGTCAGAAGCACCAGTTACAACTCCAAAACCGGCAAGCTTAAGGAGATGCGTGCTCCCCTTGATGCTTACTTCTCGCTGGCAAATGCCTACCGAATCACCAACAGGCTTGACAGCGCCATGAACACATACAGGTTCTTCAGCCAGCTGATAACTGAAGCATCATCAATGCAGAACGAGGAGTTCATCAACCAGCAGATGCAGGCCTGCAACGTGGCCTCTGACCAGATGAAAAATCCTGTCAGAGTACGAATCCAGCCACTGAAAGAATATATCAACCAGGGCTCAGTGAACGACAGGCCGGTGGTCAGCTTTGACGGCAGCACAATGGCTTACACCGAAAGAAGAGGTCTTGAAAGCGTGGTCTATGTCACCCGCAGGGAGGGAACATCATGGGGAACACCGGATGACATAACCATTGAGGCATCCATGGGAACCGACTGCCACACCACTTCACTGAACAATGACGGCACCGAACTCTACCTGTTCAAGAATGACAACTACGACGGCAATATCTATGTGACCAGGTATACCGACGGCAAATGGTCGCCGATTGAAAAACTTAACAGGAATATCAATACCAGATTCTACGAATCGCACGCTGCCATATCATCAGACGGGAAGAAACTCTACTTCACCTCCAACCGCGAGGGCGGCCTGGGTGAACTTGACCTGTGGGTCTCGGAAAAGGACATCACGGGAGACTGGGGACTCCCTTCCAACCTGGGAAACGTAGTGAATACTCCCTACAACGAAGAGACACCCTTTATTTCAGGAGACGGCAACACACTGACATTCAGCTCAGAAGGACACGGATCGATGGGTGGCTATGACATCTTCCTCGCAAAACTCTCAAACAACCAGTGGACCACCCCTGTCAACATAGGATACCCCGTCAGCACGACCGATGACAACATCGCCTTTCAGCCGTTCGATAACGGCAGGCTGGGCTTCTACTCAATCATGACCGGATACAAGAAGAAGGAGATAGCTCTCGTTGATTTCAATGTTCCGGATGAGGAGGAAAGAGACACTGTCACCATCAGCTTCAATCCTGCAGATCTGCCATATCTGACGGTTGTTGACTCATCAATGCTCATCACTGACCTGATTGTCAGGGATGTAAAGGATACTGATGCGGAGATTGACCCCGATGTGCTCTATTACACGGTGCAGGTAATGGCGCTGTATAATCCGGTTGATCCGGCCTATTTTGAGTATGCGGAGATCTCGGTGTTCTATAACAGGGAAGACCGATTCTACCGCTACACAACCGGCAGGTTTGATACAAAGCCAAGTGCATACGAGGAAAAGGACCGGCTGCTCCGCCTCGGATATCCGGATGATATCTTTGTAAAGAAAGTCTACAGGAATGATTCTGGAAAATGACGGGATCAGACTTCGCGCAATTGAGCCCGAAGACCTGGAACTGTTGTACCGCTGGGAAAACGACGAAACCAACTGGAAACAGGGAAACACCCTTGTACCCTATTCGAGGTATATCCTGAAAAAGTACATTGCCGGATCAGGAAAAAGCATTTTTGAGACCGGTCAGCTCAGGCTCATGATAGACGTTCTGCCCGATGAACGGACAATAGGCACTCTTGACCTATACGACTTTGATCAGTATCACAATCGTGCCGGTGTCGGTATCCTCATTGCTGATGAGTCTGACAGGCAGAAGGGATACGCTTCGGCTGCCCTGGCCTGCATGATAAAATATGCCTTTGAAACCATCGGTCTGCACCAGCTCTGGTGCAACATCCTGGAGAGCAACGCTCCCAGCCTGAATCTTTTCACCCATCACGGCTTCTCTATCTGCGGAAGCAGGAAAGAGTGGGCCAAAGTGAGCGACGGTTACGAAACCGAACACCTTCTCCAGCTTATCAATCCACATAAATAAATACTGCCCAGGGGGATGGGCAGTATTATTGTCTCTTCCGGCAAAAAGAAGTACCATTGTCAGCCGGAGAGAGGAAACGGGGAATCTAAAAAACACTAATCCTTAAACTCCTCTGTAATTCCGCTTGCATAGCAAAACTAATCAGTTCATTTTTTTCGGACAATACCCATTTCAAGGTATTTTTAAATGATGCCGTTTGTTGCTGAATACAGCAACATGTCAACAAGGTTCCGTGTGCCGGTCTTCCTGAAGATATTCTTACGATGTGTATTGACCGTGTGCTCGCTGATATTCAGTTCGTTGGCAATTTTCCTGCTTGAGTATCCCTTTGAAATATAATGGATGATCTCCTGTTCCCTTTTTGAGATCGTGTTCCTCCCGTCGGGAACAATCGCCGGCAGCTCCCCTATCGGCCTACCTCCAAGCAGTGCAAAAGTGACCTTCGTCCCGCACCTCACATGTGAAATGTCCTGGATCACACCCAAATCATATACTCCTCCCTCCGGATCTATGTGCCGCGAGATGGTCAGCGAGATTCTCGTAAACCTTCCGCTCTTCCTGGCACCCCTGTATGATATGAAAAGAACCACATGCCTGTGTGTGTCGCCCGATATATAGGTCATCTCCCTGTTCAGTACCATCTTCGCCACCTCGAATACGGGTTTCCTGTCGTCCGGGTGAATCATTTCAAACAGCGTCCTGAAATTAAATTCATGTGGTTGATAACCGAGCACGTGAAAAATATTCGGGCTGACATACAGCATTTTAAGGCTTGAATAATCAGACAGGTAAAAGAACTGGTTTGCATTGTCAAAAAGTTCGAGCACCTGGTCACAAACGTTAATTGTTCCCCTGAAGGGCTTGCGTGATGACCTGCCAAGTGTTTCCATGAATAGTTTTTCCCACGACTTCGCTCCCGGTGTCTTCGCTTCGTTATTTGATGGTTCCATTACTTTGGATTTTACCAATTGTCTACTCAAAATGAATCAATCAGCTTATTCCTCCCGCCCGCGCAGATCCCGGTATTCGCCCCTGAAATAATTGATTTTCATGAGGTCATATCTCTGTTTTTGCACCTCCAGCCTTGAGAGGAACTCCTCGAAGTCCTTCTTCAGCGCGGGAGTCCATCCCGTCTCGGCTATGGCGAAGGCCCTCGGGAATGCCATATATTCAAGGTGCGATATGGTTGCTATATACTCTGTCCATACATTACCCTGAAAGCCAAGTATGTGTTTTTGTTCATCCGGGGTAAGCTCTGCGGGCACAGGTTCAAAAGAGTATACCTTTTCGAGCGGCACATATCCCCCGATTGACAGGGGCTCACCCGCAGGTTCGCTCTGGTAATAATCAAGGTAGGCAAAACCTGTGGGTGTCATTATTGCATCATGGCCTAATCTGGCGGCTTCTATCCCTCCGTTGACACCCCTCCAGGACATTACTGTTGCCTCAGGTGCAAGCCCTCCTTCAAGGATCTCATCCCAGCCGATAATCTGCCTTCCGTGTGCATTGAGATACTTCTCCATGCGTGTGATGAACCAGCTCTGAAGCTCATGTTCATCTTTAAGTCCCTCATCCTTAATCCTCTTCTGGCAGGCTGAGCAGTTTTCCCATCTCACTTTCGGACATTCATCTCCGCCGACATGGATGTATTCTGATGTAAAAATCTCAATCACCTCGTCCAGAACGTCCTCAAGGAAGGCGAAGACCGTGTCCTTCCCTGCGCAGAAGACATCGTCAAACACCCCCCACCTGGTCTGAACATCGAGTTTGTTTCCCGTGCATGACAGCCATGGATATGACGCAATTGCCGCCACAGCGTGTCCGGGCATCTCAATCTCAGGGATCACGGTTATATACCTGTCTGCTGCATACTTTACAATCTCCCGTGCCTGCTCCTGCGTGTAATAACCACCGTGAGGAATTCCGTCATAAGTAAACGGGGGCCGGCCGCCATGACCGACAAGCGTCTCTTTCCGCTGAGAGCCTGTGACAGTGAGTCCGGGATATTTCTTTATCTCTATCCTCCATCCCTGGTCATCAGTCAGGTGCCAGTGGAAGACATTGAACTTGTGAAGAGCCATGATATCAAGATACCGTTTTACCTCATCAACAGTAAAAAAGTGACGGCAGACGTCAAGGTGCAGCCCCCTGTAGCTGAACCGCGGAGCATCGGTTATGTAACAGGCCGGCACTGCCGCAGCTGTCTCTCCTGCCAGGCCACCCTCCGTCTCAACCTGCGGAGGAAGCAGCTGTCTTATTGTCTGAATGCCCCTGAAAAGTCCTTCCGCCGACGGCGATTTCAGAAAAATGCTCCTGCCTGTCACCGAAAGGATATAACTCTCGGAATTCTCCGAAACAGCAGTATCGATGACCATAACTATACAGTTCCCTGATTCCTTTGATCCCTCCGACACCGGCAACGGCACGGAAGCGCTGCTTCTGATCATCCCGGCAAGAAACTCAGCAACGGATTTTGTCTGGTCATTCAGCGGATGGACTTTCAACTCAGTCTTGTCATCAATGATGAAGCTTCCCCTGGCCATAACCAGTTCAGCCGGCTTCGGGATTAACGAGTATCTCTCCGGCATGTTTTCCTCTTTATTGCTGCATCCTGCCGCTGTCAGTATCAGCGCCAGCGCTGCCAATGCCACTCCTTTCATATCTTTCAGTGTGATCTAATTACTCGTCTTCTTTACCCCGCGCCTGCTCCTTGCAGCAAGCATTCCGCAGGCGGCTGCTATGTCGGCCCCCCTTGACTTCCTCACTGAGGCCCCGATGCCGGATGTCACCAGTTCATGTTTGAACTGCATCATGACAGACATGTCAGTGCTTCTCTCATCATTCTCATCAAGAGGATGATAAGGAAGGAGATTGACCCTTATCCCTGTGCCGGCAAGGAGCCTCTTCAGCTCCTCAAGATGTCTCTGCGAATCATTCCTTCCCTCAATCATCACATATGCCACGGTAAAACGCCTCTTAATTCGGTTATCATACTGTTTCAGCATATCCAGTGTTGCGGCAAACGGCCATCGCGCTTCAGCGGGAATTACCGTAAGCCTTTCTTCCGGAAACGGTGAGTGGAGACTGAGTGTGATGTTGCATTCAGTCTCGTAGAGCAGCCGTCTGACAGAAGGCGTCACCCCCACGGTTGACACCGTCACCCGGCTTCGTCCGGCTGCCAGGCCCCACCCGGCAGTAAGGATGCGGCAGGCCCGGATGACCTCATCAATGTTGTCACCAGGCTCACCCATCCCCATCATCACTATATGTGTTATCTCATGGGGGATGCTGATAACCTGGTTTACTATCTCACCGGCAGTCAGGTTTCCATTCCACCCGTTCTTTCCGGTGGCACAGAAACGGCATCCCATCCGGCAGCCCGATTGCACCGAAACACATACCGTACGGCGTTTGCCGTCAGGCAGAAATACCGTCTCATGGGCCATGCCGTTTTTTGTGGTGAAAAGATACTTTACGGAACCGTCAGAGGAAACCTCTGAAGCAATGGGCAAACTCAGGCCGGGGACTGCATTTTCCGACAAGACGCGCAGAAATTTCAGCGGGATGTCATTGATCTCTTCAAATGACCTGATGCCCCTCCGGTAGACCCAGTAAAGCAGCCTTCGCGAATGACGCCCGTCAATCCCTAGCCCGCCTAGAAACTCCTCAATCTCCTTCAGATCTGATCCTGCAACCGTTTCCTGGTTCATATAGGTTTTTACCCCGATATAAAGATATTAAATAACTTTTTTCAGACATTTTTTTACATCTTTATATTTTAGAAAAGTAACTATACCGGAGTTACAGACCTGCCCTGATGGAAGCAACAGTTGCCAAGCAGAAATTCGGAACGGCCCCTGTCTATTTCACGGCCATATCAACGATACTCGGAGCCATACTGTTCCTGCGCTTCGGCTTTGCCGTAGGGACGCTCGGATTCTGGGGAACACTCCTGCTGATTGTCATGGGACACGCCGTGACCATCCCCACCGCCCTGGCTATCTCGGAGCTTGCCACCAACAAGAGGGTTGAAGGCGGAGGAGAATACTTCATAATCTCCAGGTCGTTCGGACTGAACATCGGTGCCACCATTGGTATTGCACTTTACCTTTCACAGGCAATCAGCGTGGCCTTTTACATCATTGCCTTTACCGAGTCGTTCGAGTTCCTGTTCAATTTCGTTGCACAGCGGTTCTCCTTTGTTTTGCCCAGGCAGGTGGTAAGCCTGCCGGTGACTGTGATTCTCGGACTGATGATTCTCAGGAAGGGATCCAACACCGGTGTGAAGATGCTCTATGCTGTGATTGCCATCCTCTTTGTCAGCCTCCTGCTCTTCTTCCTCGGCAAGCCTGCCCAGGGGAGCCTGGCTACAGGGCAGCTGCCGGTGAGGGATATCCGCAATATGAGCGATTTCTTCATTGTCTTTGCCATCTGCTTCCCCGCTTTCACCGGGATGACTGCCGGAGTGGGGTTGTCAGGCAACCTGAGGAATCCCGCCCGGGCCATCCCTCTTGGCACCATCCTGGCAACAGCGACAGGCATAGTGGTTTACGTACTTGTGATCTGGAAACTGGCCATCTCGGCCTCCCCTGAAGAGATGCTTGAAAACCAGCTGATCATGGGAAAGATAGCCATCGGTGGAACTGTCATTATTCCCCTGGGCCTGGCAGCCTCAACCCTCTCCTCTGCACTGGGCTCTGTTCTGGTGGCACCCAGAACCCTGCAGGCGCTGGCAAAAGACACCTCATTTTCCTCGATGAGACTCAACAGGTGGCTCGCGGCAGCAAGAAACAATGACGGGGAACCGGTGAATGCCACACTGGTGACATTGCTGATAGCATCTGCATTTGTTGCACTGGGAAATGTCAACGCGGTGGCTGAAATAATTTCCATGTTCTTCCTTGTAACATACGGTTCACTATGCCTGATATCATTCCTTAACCACTTCGGCTCGTCGCCTTCATACAGACCATCATTCAGGTCGAAATGGTACCTGTCACTGACAGGCTTTGTGGTTGCAGTCATTGTGATGTTCAGGATAAATACCCTTTATGCCCTGACCGCTTCCGTGCTCATTGTAATAATCTATTCATACATAAATCATTATCACAAAAACAGAACAGGCCTCGAATCGCTCTTCGCCAACACCCTCTTCCAGATCAACCGTAACCTGCAGGTTTACCTGCAAAAGAGCGGGAGCAGGCGAAAGGAGAAGGAATGGAGGCCCGGGGTGATTTGCATCTCAAAGGACTCTTTCAGGCGGGAAAGGGCTTTCCGGCTTCTGAACTGGCTCTCGTACAGCTATGGTTTCGGCACCTACCTTCACCGGATTGACGGATACTATTCCCGGTCCACGAGTCAGCAGGCCACGGAGGAGCTGGCAAAACTGATAGAATTGTATGAGACCTCACATAACCACGTCTACGTTGACACAATCATATCTCCCTCATATACCTCGGCAATTGTCCAGGCCATACAGGTGCCGGGCATCTCCGGCATGGAGAACAATATGGTTGTCTTTGAATATGACAAGGAGAATCCCGAGAATCTGCCTGAGATCATTGACAATATCCGTCTCATCAAGGCAGGAGACTTTGACATCTGCCTGCTTGCCTCGGCTTCCAGGGAGATGATCTGCAACAAGGGCATTCACGTATGGATCGACTTCAACGAGCCTGAAAATGCAAGCCTGCTGATACTGTTGAGCTTTATCATCTCAGGTCATCCAGACTGGAAGAAATCATTCATCAAGGTATTCAGCACATGCAAACCGGGTCAGTATGAGGAGACCAGGCGGGAACTGGAGGGGATGATTACCTCGGGCCGGCTTCCGATAACCGAAAAGAATGTGGAGATCATCGAGGTCACTCATGGCAGCTCTGTCAAAAGCCTTATCAATGAAAAGTCATCCACCGCTGCCATGGTAATGACCGGTTTCCGGCCGGAAGCGCTCAGACAGAACGGGGAGACCATCCTGGGAGGTTATGATGCAGCCGGCACTGTCCTGTTCGTCAACTCGCAGTACCAGAAAGAGATTGTATAAATTGAAGAGGCTGCTTCCCGCAGGATGGCAGCCTCCTCAATATCATACTGAACGCTGTTGGTCAGTTCAGTCCCCTGTTCCTGAGCAAAGGTTCGATCTCCGGCTCACGGCCGCGGAAGTTAAGGTACATCTGCTCCGCATCCATAATGCCCATCTTCTCAAGCACATTCTTCCTGAACGAAGTGGCAGTTGCCTGATCAAACAGGCCCTTCTCGTTGAATGCCTCGAAGGCATCATTGTCAAGCACTGCAGCCCAGGTGTACACATAGTAGCCGGCATCGTAGCCGTCAATCATGTGCAGGAAATAGGTGCTCCGGTATCTCGGCTCGATCTCCGGTATCAGACCAATCTTCTTCATAGTCCCCTTCTCGAACTGTTGCGGATCAACCTGCACAGGAGCTTCAAGTGAGTAATACGCCATATCAAGAAGAGAAGCAGCCATGATCTCAACATTGTCAAATCCGGTATTAAAGAAACTGCTGTTCCTGATCTTCTCAACAAGGGCTTCAGGGATTACCTCACCGGTCTCGTAATGCTTCGCGTACATGGCAAGCACTTCGGGCTTCGTAGCCCAGTGCTCCATTATCTGCGATGGCAGTTCAACTATGTCCCATGCCACGGTGGTTGATGAGTAGGTGTTCTCCGAGAAGAGCCCCTGAAGTCCGTGACCGAACTCATGGAAGAGGGTCAGGACGTCATCCATGCTCAGAAGGGCCGGCCTGCCTCCTGTGGGAGGGGTGAAATTGCCCACTATTGTTACAACCGGGGTGATTTCCCTGCCGTCAACTACCTTGTGGTCACGGTAACCTCCGCACCATGCTCCCTGGCGCTTGCTCTCACGCGGATAGAAGTCCATGTAAAGCACCCCTACATGGCTGCCGTCGGCTTCCTTCACCTCAAATGCCTGTGCATCGGGGTGAGGAAGGGGAATGTTCTCTATACGGGTGAACGTGATGCCGTAGAGTTTGTTGGCAACGGCAAAGGCGCCGTCGCGTACGTTGTCAAGACTGAAGTAAGGCCTCAGCTCGTTCTCGTCAAGATCATACTTCGCTTTGCGCAGTTTTTCCGCATAGTACCACCAGTCATGGGGCTCAATCTTAAAATTGCCGCCCCCGACGTCAGCAATCTTCTGCATCTCATCACGCTCACGCTTTGCGACGGGGAGTGACCTCTCAAGAAGGTTATTGAGAAGATTAAGAACGTTATCGGGAGTCTTGGCCATGCGGGTCTCAAGGACAATGTCAGCGTGCGTCCTGTATCCCAGTAGTTTAGCCCTCTCTGCCCTGAGCCTTACAATGTCGGCTATTATCTTGTTATTGTCATTCTCATTTCCGTTGTTGCCGCGGTTGAGGTATGCATCATAGAGCTTCTTGCGCAGATCACGGTTGTCAGCATACTGCAGGAACGGAATCATGCTCGGTTTCTGGGTGGTGAAAACCCATTTACCATCCATGCCATCGCTCTTCGCCATGTCTGCAGCACCGGCTATGACACTCCCGGGAAGACCTTTCAGGTCAGCCTCGTTATCAATGACAAGCCTGAAGCTGTTGGTCTCCTCAAGGACGTTCTGGCTGAATTTGACGGTCAGGACCGACAGTTCCTGGTTTAACTTCTTAAGTTTCTCCTGGTCTTCCGGACCGAGGAGGGCTCCGTTGCGCACAAAGCTCTTATACATGTTTTCGAGCATGAAGAGCTGCTCGTCATTCAGCTGTTCAGCTGACCTGTTCTCCCAAACCGCCTTAATCCGGTTGAAAAGTTCTGCGTTCAGTAAAACCTCATCACTGAAAGCAGACACTTTGGGAGCTATCTCCATCTGCAGCGCCTCAAGAGTATCATTGGTATTTGCGCTGGTCTGCGAGTAGAATACATAGGCCACCTTCGACATCAGTTCACCTGCCCTGTCATATCTGGCAACAGTGTTGGCAAATGTCGGTGCCTCTGCATTTGCGGTGATCTCAGCTATCTGCAGCCTGGCAAGGACGATGCCCGAGTCGATGGCAGGAAGATAGTGCTCGTTCTTGATCTGGTCAAAGGGCGGAACGCTGAACGGGGTCTTCCATTCAGCGAAAAAGGGATTGCCCTGCTCCTTCTTCTGTGTGTTGCATGAAACAGCTGCAAGGACAACTGTCATCATTACTATAAATGCTCTTTTCACGTTAAGTTTTTTTGTGATTATAATTCAGGGCCCAAAGGTAATTTTTTTATGCAAAACCTTCTATGACTTATCATGCCTCCCCCGGTTCATGAATTCTGATCCGGGACCTAACGGAGATCCTGTAAAAAAATTTTGTTGATAACTTGTTAAAGTTTGAAACATTTATACCAGATGGGGAGTATAAAGTGCAGTTGCATCAGTTAAATTTGATGCGATGATGACTAACCTCGCAAAAGTATTGACAATTCGCCTATGAAAAGACATTTACCCGGAATTATCTTGTCATCAATCACTTGCTGCCTGCTCATAATGTCGCTGAGCACAGCTGCCGGACAAACAGGTGACGGTCAGCCGGTCCAGGCCAGGTCAGCCGTTACCGATTCCGTGGCACACAATCTCGCTGAAAGAATCAAGATTTATCCCAACCCGGTCAAGAGTGAACTGATTGCCGACCATATTGAAGGCATCACGATGATTGAGATATTTGATGTAACCGGCAATAAATGCCTGAACGAGGTATGCGACAATCACAACCAGATGATCATCGAGGTTTCTCTGCTCAGGAAGGGGATTTATTTCATGCGGTTCATCTCTCCCCGGGCAACCATAATGAAGAGATTTATAAAGGAATAACCGGCACGTTCTTTTTTTATACACTAACCGCCCTGAATCTTCCGGGCGGTTTTTTTTGCTCACCGGTTTCATGAAAGATGTTCCGGGCGGCCTTTGCCAAAACCACCCTGTAATCATTATTCATTGACCCGACATAGGTGGCAAGCCCACAGCCCACAGCGCTGAGCCCGGTCAGGAACAGGGTATTGCAGCAGGAGCCTGAGCCTCAGATGTCAGCGTCAGGCATCCCGGCAGCATCATCACCAAAAAAGGCAGAATTCCTGTTTTCATTTGCACAACTGATCAGTGTCAGTATAATTAACAAAAACTTGATCCAAATTATCAATCAGTTGTGATATACATGGATGTGATTCACAGCTAAATCATCCGGATAAATTCATTCAGTGCATTTGCTATCTCAACCAGTCGGTGGCAGTCGGTTATCTCAGGTCTGTCCTTCGGGGTATGGGTTACGTCCTGGTTTTCCATGTTGTCAATGAACCACTTCGATGTCACGGCAACGGCAGGCACC
>LAHR01000807.1_pt1 | contig 22941 bp, 27 predicted proteins | sample 329641 | NCBI WGS metagenome assembly LAHR01 (sample SAMN03275701, study PRJNA271635) | activated sludge metagenome | isolation source: Sample C-3 Sludge from acetogenic chamber (third chamber) of Anaerobic...
GCTAGGCAGGCCCGCCGGGGCTGTCAAGAAAAGCGTCCGGGCCGCTTGTGTCGCCCCGGCCTATCCCTTAGAATTGCGCGCCCCAAAAGCGGGAATGTGGTCTCCGGCGGCCAGTACAGTGAAGCGCCCGGGCGGTCCGATGGCTTGAGGAACAGGACATGTATGCGGTTATCGTCAGCGGTGGCAAACAGCATCGCGTGGAACAAGGTGAAGTGTTGCGGGTCGAGAAGCTGGAAGCAGCTACCGGCGACACCGTGGAATTCGATCGGGTGCTGATGGTCGGTGAAGGCGCCCAGGTCAAGGTGGGTGCCCCGCTGGTGAGTGGCAGCAAGGTCACGGCTGAAGTGGTCAGCCACGGCCGTGCCGACAAGATCACCATCGTGAAGATGCGTCGTCGCAAGCACTACCGCAAGACGCAAGGGCATCGCCAGTGGTTTACCGAAGTCCGCATCACCGGTATCTCGGCAGGTTGAGGAGACAGTTTCATGGCACACAAGAAAGCAGGCGGCAGTACCCGCAACGGTCGTGATTCCGAAGCAAAACGACTCGGCGTGAAGCGCTTCGGTGGCCAGGGCGTGCTGGCAGGCAACATCCTGGTGCGGCAGCGCGGCACCCGTTTCCACCCCGGCGTGAACGTGGGTTGCGGCAGGGATCACACCTTGTTTGCCACCGCCGACGGTGTGGTCGAGTTTGTTGTCAAAGGCCCGGAAAACCGCAAGTATGTGAACGTGGTGGCGGTCGAGGCCTGAGGCACGACCCCGGGTCCGCAAGGCTCCGCAAGCCCCGCCACTGGCGGGGCTTTTTGCATGTGGGGCCTACCCGCCGGACAGAAGGAACATTCCAATGCGTTTCGTCGATGAAGCAATCATCCAGGTGGATGCCGGCAATGGTGGCAATGGCTGCCTGAGCTTCCATCGCGAAAAATTCGTGCCCTTCGGTGGGCCCGACGGTGGCGACGGCGGTACGGGCGGCAGCGTCTGGCTGGAGGCCGACCCGGCCCTCAACACGATGATCGACTACCGCTACACGCGACGGTTCCGCGCCGAAAACGGCGAGCCCGGCCGCGGCCGCAATTGCACCGGGCACGATGGTGCCGACCTGGTGCTGCAGGTGCCGGTGGGCACGACCGTGATCGACGAAGACAGCGGTGAGGTCCTCGGCGACCTGGCCGCAGCCGGTGATCGCCTGCTGGTGGCCCGCGGCGGCCGCCGCGGCCTGGGCAACACCCATTTCAAGTCCAGCGTCAACCGTGCCCCGCGCAAGACCATCCCCGGCGAACCCGGCGAGACCCGCCACCTGCGCCTGGAGCTGAAGCTGCTGGCCGATGTGGGCCTGCTGGGCCTGCCCAATGCCGGCAAGTCGACCTTCATCCGGGCGGTATCGGCCGCGCGGCCGAAAGTGGCCGATTACCCGTTCACCACGCTGGTGCCGAACCTGGGCGTGGTCAGCATCGAGGCGCACCGCAGTTTCGTGATGGCGGACATTCCCGGCCTGATTGCCGGTGCGGCCGAGGGTGCCGGGCTGGGCATCCGTTTCCTCAAGCACCTGACCCGCACGCGGGTGTTGCTGCACCTGCTGGACGTGCTGCCGCCGGACGGTTCCGACCCGGCCGTGGCGTTTGCGGAAATCGATGCCGAGCTGGCCCGTTTCAGCCCCACCCTGGCGACCCGCGAGCGCTGGCTGGTGCTGAACAAGATGGACCTGGTGCCGCTGGCGGAACGCGAGGCGCTGCAGCAGCGCATCCTCGCCGCCATCGAGTGGCAGGGCCCGGTGTTCTGCGTGTCGGCCGCGACCGGCGAGGGCACCCGCGCCGTCTGTGAGGCCATCATGGCCTACCTCGATGCGCAGCGCCTGCGCGGGCTGGAGGATCCGCAGTGGCTGGCCGACGAGAATCGCCGCCAGCTGCAGATGCAGCAGGAGGCGCGTGAGCGCATCCAGGCCTTGGCCAGCCGGCGCAAGGGTGGCGCCGTGACGGCCGACGGTGATGATGACGGCGATGACGATGCCGACGAGGATGGCCCGGAGGTGATTTATGTCCGCGACTGAAGGCAGCCCTGCCCGCGCCGGCTTCGCGCAATTCCGCCGTGTGGTGGTCAAGATCGGCAGCGCCTTGCTGACGGCAGACGGGCGCGGCCTCAACCGTGACGGCATCGCGCAGTGGGTGGCGCAGGTGGCTGCCCTCCGGCAGGGCGGCGCCGAGGTCGTGATCGTGTCGTCCGGCGCGGTAGCCGAAGGCATGGCGCGGCTGGGCTGGAAGGCGCGCCCCAAGGCCGTGCACGAACTGCAGGCGGCCGCGGCCGTCGGGCAGATGGGGTTGGTGCAGGCCTGGGAGACGGCCTGCCAGTCACACGGCCTGCACACCGCGCAGGTCTTGCTGGTGCACGAGGATGTGTCGGACCGCCAGCGTTACCTCAACGCACGCTCGACCCTCAATACCCTGGTCGGCCTGGGCGTCATCCCGGTGATCAACGAGAACGATACCGTGGCCACCGACGAGATCCGTTTCGGTGACAACGACACCCTCGCAGGGCTGGTGGCCAACCTCATCGATGCCGACCTGCTGGTCATCCTCACCGACCAGGCCGGCCTGTGCGACAGCGATCCGCGCGAGAACCCGGCGGCCCGGCTGCTGCACGAGGTCATGGCCGGCGATCCCGCCCTGGAGGCCATGGCGAGCCCGCGCTCGGGAGCGCTCGGGCGCGGCGGCATGGTAACCAAGCTGCGGGCAGCGCGGCTGGCGGCACGCTCCGGCGCCCATACGGTGATTGCCAGTGGCCGTGAGCCGGGGGTGCTGAACCGCATCCTCGCCGGCGAGGTCATCGGCACCTGGCTGAAGGCTGGGCAGAAGCCGATGGCGGCCCGCAAGCAGTGGTTGGCGGGGCAGGTGCAGGTGTCCGGTACCCTGGTGCTGGATGCCGGCGCCGTGCGGGTGCTGCGTGAATCGGGCAAGAGCCTGCTGCCGGTCGGCGTGCGTGATGTGCAGGGGCAGTTCGAGCGCGGCGCACTGGTGCTGTGCCGGGATGAGGGCGGCGCCGAGGTGGCCCGCGGCCTCATCAATTACAGTGCTGCGGAAACCCGCCGCATCATGGGCCTGCAGTCCGGGCGCGTGGCCGCCGAGCTGGCCTATGCCGGCGAGCCGGAGCTGATCCACCGCGACAACCTGGTCCTGCTGTAACCGGGCCATGCCGCGCAGGCAATAAAAAAGCCGGCCAGTGGCCGGCTTTTTTCATGGGCGGGTATCGCCTCAGGCCATGGCCTTGATGCGCGCGCTCAGGCGGCTCTTGTGGCGGGCGGCCTTGTTGCGGTGGATGATGCCCTTGTTGACCATGCTGTCGACAACCGGGGTGGCGCTCTGCAGGGCCGCGCGGGCCTGTTCCTTGTTGCCGCCGTTGATGGCCGCAATCACTTTCTTCACGGAGGTGCGCATGCGTGAACGCAGGCTGGCATTGTGCTGGCGGCTGCTTTCGTTCTGGCGGGCGCGTTTTCTGGCCTGTGCGGAGTTTGCCACGGACGGTTACCTCAATAGCTGCAATGGGAAAACACGGGTGACCCGGTTTCAGGGACGCGGATTATTCCGGTTCCGGCCGGGGCTGTCAAGACGCCGGCGGCAGGCTGCCCAGCCAGCCCGGCAGGCCGGGCGGGGCCTCGCCCAGCCGCCGCTGGGCGTAGTCGAACACCAGCATGGCGGTCTTGGCGGTGGCCACCAGGCGGCCGTCGGCGGCGGTGACCCGGTACACGTAGTTGCAGCCGCGGCGGTGGAAACCGGTGGGCGCGATGGCGATGGTGAGGCGCTCGCCGTGGCGGACCTCGGACTTGTAGCAGATGGCCAGGTCGGCGTTGATCCACTGGATGCCGGCCAGTTCCGGGTGCAGGCGGCGGCGCTCGGCCACGAAGCGCACCCGGGCCTCGTTCAGCAGGCTGAGCAGGGCTTCGTTGGCCAGGTGGTTGCCGGAATTGATGTGGCCGATGTAGACATCCAGGCCGGTCTCGAACGGGAACTGTTCGGGCAGGGTGATTTCGACGCGTGACATGGTGCCTCCTTCAGGCAAAGCGCTGCCAGGCCACGCAGGACCAGGCCAGCAACACGAGCAGCATGGCCAGCAGCACGGCAGCCGAGCCCATGTCCTTGGCCTGGCCGATCAGCGGGTCGTGGTCGGTACTGACGCGGTCGGCGATGGCCTCCAGCGCGGAATTGAGCAGTTCGGTGAGCAGCACCAGCAGCAGGCTGCCGAACAGCAGGGCGTACTGCAGCGCGTCCTGCCCCAGCCAGAGGCCGGCCGGCAGCAGCACCGGCAGCAGGGCCAGTTCCAGCCGGAAGGCGGTCTCCTTCTGCACGGCGTGCCGCAGGCCGTGGTACGAATAGCGGCTGGCATCGGCGATATGGGTCAGCCCCTGGCGTGAGGGCTTGTTCTGCGGTGCGTTCATGGCAGCGGGAACAGCAGGTGCTGGGACAGGTCGCCGTGCAGTTCGGGCTGCATTTCGCGCACGCTGAACTGCCATGCGCCGTCCTGGCAACGGAAACGGTCGTGGTAGCGGCCGGCAATGATGGCCTGCAGCGGCAGTGCCTCGGTGGCCTGCAGCACGACGAAGGTCGAGCGGGCCTGGGCGCCGAGGCCGTCGGGGTCGATGTCGATGACCGGATTGCAGACCAGGTGGCGGGTGCGTGGGGTGCCGTCGGCGTGGCGCCGGGTGCTCTGGCGGTAGAGGGCGGCCACCGCCTCCCGCCCCCGCACCGGTTGCGGCAAGGCCTGCGCGCGGATCTCGGCCTGGGCGAACAGGTCGGCAACGCCGTCGAAATCGCCGGCATCGATGCGCTCGGCATACAGGTAGAGCAGGCGCAGGATGGCGTAATGGGGGTCCATGGCAGGGGCCGGGCCGTGGCGGGGTACCCATGGTAGCCCGTTGGCGGGGGACTTGCCCAGATGACATCCGGGGTTGGCTTGGTACAATGCCGGTCGTCCCGCGAGGGGCATCGCTGCAGCCCGAGGGCTGCCCAACCAGTGTATTGACGTCGGTTCAACGGAAGGACCCGGCAGGGCGGGGGAACGGTCAGGCCGGAGGGCGTCATCCCTGATGGGGGTACGCCAGGCATACCTTCTGTACATGGCAAGCAAAGAACCCAAAAAACCCTTCCTGGGGCTCAAGCTCAAGGCGCTGTACCTGACCAGCGGCCTGTTCGTGGCCGTGGCCGGCCTGTTCATCATCCTCGGCTATGCCTTCCTGGACCGCCAGTTCGAAAGCCAGCGCGAGCAGGCGGTCGACCTCTACCGCAACCAGTTGTCGGTGCTGCTGGAGCGTTCGGTGGAACGCCTGCAGCAGCTGCAGGACACCGTGGTCTACCTCGACGGCGTATCGGCCTCGATGCTGCGGGAGGACATGGAAGGCCTGCAGGAAAGTTTCAATGAGTACTGGTGGAAGTTCCGCATCGACAACCGCCTGCAGTCGGCGACGTTCGTGCACCTGAAGGACCGGCGCACCGTCCGCTGGGGCGAGGATGTCGATGTCGCGCCGCTGGTGGCCATGCTGGGCCCCGAACGCGCGACCGCCTGGGAAATCACCTGCGACGAGTCCTGTTACCTGCTGGCGGCCACGCGGGTCAAGGTGGGCGACGCCAGCTATGCGGTGGTGTTCAGCACCCTGCTGGACCCGGCACTGGATGCCTTTACCCGCATCACCAAGTCGGGGGTGGTCGTGGTGTCGGCCGCTTCCGGGGCGGGTGACCCGGCCCGCAGCCTGGATGCCTGGCAACGGGTGATGATGGTGGCCAGCCAGCCGGAGCTGGATTTCCCGCGCCTGCGCGAGGCCGCGCACCGCTTCGTGATGGACCAGCTGGTGGACGCCCCGCAGTACGTGGCCGGTGCTGACCAGCAGTTCGAGTACCTGCGGCTGGACACCGGGCGTTCCCGCACCGGGGAAGACAATGCCTTCCTGGTGATTACCGATGTCACCCACGAGATGGGCAGCATCCAGCGCATCTTCCGTGAAATCCTCCTGGTGTCCGTGTTCGGCCTCATCATCACCGAGATGATCCTGCTGGCGGTGTTGTGGAAGCCGACCACGCAGCTGCGCCGCATTACCGATGCCTTGCCGCTGTTTGCGGCCAATGAATTCGATGCGCTGCGCAAGAAATTCCTGCGGCAGGAATATGTGGCCCTGGTCGAGGATGAAAGTGATGTGCTGCGCAAGTCGGCCATCAACCTGTCCTACCAGCTGGAGGCCCTGCACTCCCTGCTGAGCAATCGTGCCGAGCAGCTGGAAGCGCGCGGCCTGGAGCTGGAGGCCGAGCGCAATTTCGTGCTGGGCCTGCTCAATACCGCCCATGCGGTCATCCTGACCCAGGATGCGCACGGTGAAATCCTGATGATCAACCGGTTCGGTGCCGACCTGATCGGGCTGGATCCGGACGACATCGGCGGCCGGCGTTTCTCCAGCCTGCTGTCGGCCTCGGATGAAACGACCCGCGTGATCGACAGCCTGGTGCGGCTGGCTCATGGCGAGGTCCGTGACTGCCACCATGAATCCATCGTGTTGTGCCCTGACGGGTCGCGCAAGTATGTCTCCTGGTATCACACCCCGCTGCCTGACCGCAGCCACGGCGGGCACCAGATACTGACGATCGGCATGGACATCAGCGAGAAGGTGCAGGCCGAGGAAAACCTCGACTGGCTGGCCGGGCATGACCCGCTGACCGGCCTGATGAACCGCGTCCGCTTTGAAGAGGAACTGGACCAGGTGCTGGCGGCATCGCAGCGCTATGACCACTCCGGTGCGCTGCTGATGATCAACCTGGACCAGTTCAAGGACATCAACGACAGCAGCGGCCACCAGGTGGGCGATGAAATGCTGCGGCTGGTGGCGGCCAAGTTGCTGGAGTCCGCGCGCAATGCCGACATCGTGGCCCGCCTGGGAGGCGATGAATTCGCCGTGCTGATCCAGGAGGCCGATGAAGTGACGGCCGGCGAGGCAGCCGATCGCCTCTGCCGTGCGCTGATGCAGATCGCCTTGCCGGGCGAGCAGCGCATCCACCGCATTTCGGCCAGCATCGGTGTGGCACTGTTCCCAGCCCACGGCGTCCGCAAGGCCGATGTCCTCACGTCGGTGGGGCTGGCGATGCGCAACGCCAAGGAAGCCGGCCGCAACTGCTGGAGCATCTTCAACGAGAACGAACTCGGCAAGCAGCGCATCGGTGAGCGCGTGTACTGGAACGAGAAGGTCAAGCAAGTGCTGACCGAGAACAGCTTTGACATGGTCTACCAGCCGATTTCCGATATTGCCTCCGGCCAGGTCACGCATTACGAGGCATTGCTGCGCCTGTTTGATGAGCGGGGCCAGATGCTGCCGCCGGACCGCTTCATTGCCGCAGCCGAGCGCAGCAGCCTGATGCAGACGGTGGATGAGCGCGTCATCGACCGCGTGATGCAGCACCAGGCGCAACTGGTTGCGCAGGGTGTGCAGACCCGCCTGTCGATCAACCTGTCCGGCCTGTCCTTCAAGAGCAGCAACCTGCTGTCGCACATCCGCCAGTGCGTGGAACGCCACGGCATCGATCCCGGGTCGATCATTTTCGAAATCACGGAAACCTCCGCCGTGGCCGATATCGCCGTGGCCTGCAGCGTGGTCGAGTCGATCCGTGCACTGGGTTTCCGTTTTGCACTGGACGATTTCGGTGTCGGGTTCTCGTCACTGCACTACCTGAAGCGCCTGCCGGTGGATTACGTGAAGATCGACGGCTCGTTCATCCGCAACCTGCACCAGGAGGAGGATGACCGCGTGCTGGTGCGGGCACTGGTGGAGATTTCGCGCGTGTTCGGCCAGGCCACCGTGGCCGAGTTTGTCGACAGCCAGGCCGTGCTGGATATCCTGCGCGATTTGGGTGTGAACTATGCCCAGGGCTATTTCATCTCCAAGCCGCGTACCTATGCCGAACTGTGGGGCAACCCCGCCACCTGATTTGGTTATCATTTTCCCTGCCGGGCCTTGCCCGGGCATCGCCGGATAGGACTTGCGCCACACAGGAGCTTGCATGGATACCGCACGCTGGGTGAGTGGGCTGGGCCAGCTGGGCATGGACTATGGGTCACGCCTGCTGGTCGCCCTGCTGATATTGCTGCTGGGATACTACGGCGTGCGCCTGCTGGCACGCCTGGCCGAGCGGGCACTGGTGCGGCGCCAGGTCGACCTGACGGTCAGCCGCTTCCTCGGCAACCTGGCCTACGCTGCCGGTTTCGTGGTGGTCGTCATTGCCGTGCTGGGGCAGCTGGGCGTGCAAACGGCCTCGCTGGTGGCGGTGATTGGTGCGGCCGGCCTGGCCGTCGGGCTGGCCCTGCAGGGTTCGCTGTCGAACTTTGCCGCCGGTGTGCTGATGGTGATGCTGCGGCCGTGCAAGGTGGGTGACTTCATCGAAGGTGCGGGTGCAGCCGGCATCGTGCATGAGATCAGCCTGTTTACCACCACCATCAAGACCGGTGACAACAAGACGGTGATCATTCCCAATGCCGACCTGCTGAACGGCAACATCACCAATTACACGCGGGAAGACAAGCGCCGTATCGACCTGGTGATTGGCGTCGGCTATGGTGCGGACACCGCTGCGGTGAAGCAGGTGCTGCGCGAGGCGGTGGAGGCCGATGCACGCGTCCTGCAGGATATGGGTGTGGAGATTGCCGTGCGGGAATTGGCGGCGTCATCCGTCAATTACATCGTGCGCCCGTGGGTCCGGACGGCCGATTACTGGGCGGTACACGGTGCGTTGCTGGAAGCCATCAAGCAGCGCCTGGAGGATCAGGGAATGGCCATACCATTCCCGCAAGTGGATGTGCATGTGCGCAGGACCAATCAATGACAAGGGGGATGATCATGAACAAGGGAATCGTTGCCATCATGGCACTGGTGGCCATGCCGGCCCTGGGGCAGGAAACGGCAGCCGCCGCCGGCTGGACCGGCGATGTGGCGCTGGGGTACACGCGCAAATCCGGCAATACGCAGTCTTCGGCGGCCAGTGTGGATGTGAAGGCCCTGCTCGACCAGGGTGAGTGGAAGCATACTGCCACGGCCGAATACGATTTCGAGTCGCAGGACAAGCAGACCACCGAAGACGATTTCTATGCTTCCTGGAAAAGCGATTACCGCATCGATGCGCGCGCCTACCTCTACGGGTTCGGTGCCTTCAAGGACGACCGGTACTCCGGTGTGGACGGTGAAGTGGCGCTGTCGGCCGGGTATGGCCGCGTGCTGCTCGATGACGGCGTGTTCCAGCTGGCGGTGGAAGGCGGTCCTGGTTACCGCATCACCAACCCGACACAGGGTGATGTCCGCCATGATGCGATAGCCCGGTTTGGCGAGCAGTTTTCCTGGAAGCTGAGCGACACGGCAACATTCCGCCAGGAGCTGGCCGTGGAAAGCGGCGGCGGCAACACCAGCAGCAAGTTCATGGCAGCACTGGAAACGGCCGTTGTCGAGAACATTGCCTTGCGCCTTGCCTACCATGCCGAGCATATCCACCGCGTCCCGGACGATCGCCACCGCACCGATACCAAGGTGGTGGTGTCGCTCGTCTACAAATTTGACTGAGGGGTCGCATGAGCGTGAATTTTGATGACATCCGGCCGTACCGCGATGACGAGGTACGGCCGGTGCTGGAGCGTGTGCTGGCCAACCCGGAGCTGATGCTGGCGGTGGCCCGGCTGCGTTTCCCGGCCTGGCCGCTTGCTGCCCGCCGCCTGCTGGCGCCGTTGGTCCGCTGGTTCCTGCGCCGGCAGGTGGCGGATGTCAGGACCGTGATGGATTTCCAGGCGGTGGTCGAGCGCCACATGCACCACATGATCGAAACCACGACCCGCTCATTCACGGTCAGCGGCATCGACCACCTGCAGCCCGGGCAGGCCTGCCTGTTCATCAGCAATCACCGTGACATTGCGCTCGACCCGGCATTCGTCAATTACGCACTGTTCCACCACCACGGCAGCACGGTGCGCATCGCCATCGGCGACAACCTGCTGACCAAGGACTATGCATCGGACCTGATGCGGCTCAACAAGAGCTTCATCGTGAAGCGGTCCGTGACCGGCATGAAGGAACTGCTGAAGGCCAGCAAGCACCTGGCGGCCTACATGCGTTTCTCGGTGCAGCAGGAAAACCACTCGGTGTGGATTGCCCAGCGTGAGGGTCGTGCCAAGGACGGCTGTGACCGTACCGAGGCGGCTGTCATCAAGATGATTGCGCTGGCGCAGGATCGCCAGCAGGAAAGCCTGGCGGATTTCATCGCCGGCATGCACATCGTGCCGGTATCGATTTCCTATGAATTCGACCCGTGCGACCAGATGAAGGCGCGCGAGCTGCTGGAAAAGGCGCGCACCGGGCAGTACCGCAAGGCCGAACACGAGGATGTGGCGAGCATTGCGCAGGGCATCGCCGGCCGCAAGGGCGCGGTGCACCTGGCGTTTGGCACGCCACTGGCAGGAGGGTTTGCCGGCATCGAGGCGGTGGTGGCCGAAATCGACCGCCAGGTCATCGGCAACTACTGCCTGCATGCCAGCAACCGCGTGGCCTGGGAGCGCCTGCACGGCAGCCTGCCGGCCGGCATCCGCGTGGATGCCACGCCGGATGAGCTGCGTGCAGCGGAAGCGTACCTGGACGAGCGCCTGGCCGGTTGCGAACCCGACGCGCGTCCCTACCTGCTGGCGATGTATGCCAACAGCATCCAGGGCAAGCTGGACCTGGATGCCGGCACCCTGTAGTTCAGGTGCCGTAGCGTGCGATGAGGGTTTCCAGGCCCTGCAGGGCCTCGGGCGAAGCATCGATGATCTGGAAGCCGGCCCAATGGCCGCGGAAATGGTCAGCGGGGCGTGCCCACAGGCAGTCGAGGCCCAGCCGCAGCGACGACTGGCCTGCCAGCGGTTCGGGCAGGTGCAGGTCCAGCACATACAGCATCTGGCGGTCGAACGGCCTGTCGGCCTCCAGCATGACCCCTTCGGTGGTGATGTCCACCACATGCCCTGCCGGCTCGCCGGTCAAGGCATTGGTGAAGCAGGTCTTCTGTGACAGTTGCTTGCGTTCCAGGCGCCGTTTCATCGGTGGGCTCCCTGCGGTCCGCCCAGAGTATAGCAAGTCACTCCGGCTGTTCTTCCGAGGCACACTGGAACAGGTAGTGCAGGTGGAAATCGCGTTCCACCGGCACACCCCACTCGCGCACCAGCAGCCAGCCGTCCGGGCAATGGGCGGCCATCTGCCGGTGCAGGTCATTGCTGGCCGCAGCCGCCGTCGGGCCGCTGGTGCTGCCGGGGGTGTAGCGTGCACGGATCATGAAGCGCTGGCCGTTGTAGCCCTTGCCCTTCGACAGGGCGTCCGGCGTTGCTGCAGTTGCCGGGCGTGTGCCTGCCGGGACGGCCGCGCCCGTGCGGGGCGCCGGTGTCGCTGCGGCAGGCTGGCCGACAGCGTCGTAGGTCACCTGGGTGTTCTTTTCGCGGAAGCCACCCGGTTCACCCTTGTCCGAATCCCAGACGGTGATGGCACCTTCCTTGTCCTGGTGGAAGTCGCCGAAACGCAGGCTGTCGGCATCATCGGCATCACCGGGGGCGGCCATGGCCAGCGGGGTGAGCAGGGCGAGCAGCAGGGGCAGCAGGCGGGCATGACGGGGACGCATGGGCATGTTCCTTGGTGGGTTGCGTTGGGGATTATAAAAAAAGGGGCGCTACGGCGCCCCTTTTGCCGGGTGTGGGCGGCCACTCAGAAGTTCACTTCCAGGCCGACACCGAAGGTTTGCCATTCGTCATCCTGGATGACGGATTTGGCAATGGCGTGGTCCGGATTGGCTTCGAGGTGGGCGTAGTAGGCAAAGACCGTGCTGTACTTGCTGAGCTTGTAGTCCACGCCGAAGGCCAGTTGTTCGACTTCGAAGTCGCCCATGCCCAGCGGGTCGATGCGGCTGTCGGTGCTGGTTTCGCTCTTGCCGATTTGGCCCTTGATCCTGAAATCACCCACCTTGACGGCTGCGGAAACCAGCATGGCGCTTTGCTCGTCCCACAGGCCCACACCGGTGGCGCTGGCAATGTCATAGGCGCCGTTGCCGGTGGCCAGGTGCCGGGCGATGCCGTCCAGCTTGCCAAGGCCCTGGGTGGGCAGGCCGGTAGCGCTGTAATCGTCATGCACTTCGGCTTCCTGGGCCAGCACGCCGAGGGTCACCGGGCCGAGGAATACTTCACCCACGACGCGGACGATGTCGGTGTTCTGCACGTTGTTGTCCATGGCGACCGTGACCGCGAAGGTGTCCTTCATGGCATAGCCTACCGAGGCGGAGAGCTGGTCGGCAAAGCCGCTGTCGTCCTTGCCATAGCCCTTGCAGGCCAGCGGGTTGGTCGGGTCGTCGCAGCCGGCGTCTTCACCGGGCATGAAGGCCAGCGTGGCGGAGAAACCGCCCAGGGACGGGGTGCTGTACATCACGATATTGTCTTCGCGGTTTTCACCGACCATGAAGTTCTTGATGTCGCCGTATTCCAGGTCATTGAACTGATCGACCTTGCCCTGTGCCAGTTTGACCGGGGTGTCGTGTTTGCCGGCGATGAGCGTGCCGAGGGTCTTGTGCTGCAGGCCGATGTACAGGTTGCGGGCTTTCAGTTCGTCGCTGTCGGACAGGCCATCGGCATTGTCGTATTCGTATTCCAGCTTGTAGATGCCTTTCAGGTTGTCGGAAATGTCGTGGCTGCCCTTGATGCCGATGCGCGAGGCGTTGCTCAGCATTTCCCAGTTGTCACGGCCGGTCCAGTCCAGGCCGGCACCGGTGTAGGAATCCTCGAATTGCTGGAAGGTGATGTTGGCCTTGCCGTAGACCGAGACATCGGCCAGGGCGGCGGGTGCGGCCACCAGGCCGGCGATGGCGACAGACAACAGAGTGCGTTTCATGCGTGTTCCCCTTGGGTGGTTTGCAGTATCCGGGCCGGTCGCTCTGCCTGCCCATGGCGCGCCATTGTGGGCAGGGGATGTTGCAGCCCGATGACAGCCGGGCGGGTGCTGCCGGGACGCTTGCAGGTACCTTCCGGCTAAGCAGGCCATGGCTTGATAACCAGACGGTCTAACCGGGTGATGGCGGGGCGGTTTTCCCCGGCTACACTGGAGAGGGTAACAAAATGTGAATGGGTTCACATTCCTGCAAGGGCCGGATGCCCGCAGGATGATCAGGGATGATCCGTATGCGCCTGTCGGGAAGCCTGTCTGTCCGCTTTGCCCTGGCCGTGCTGGTGGGCGGCCTGCTGCTGGGCCTCGCGGCGGCGGCCCTGATGATCGTGGCCGATTACCGCGCCCAGGTGCGTGACACGCGCATGGTGATCGATGACTTCATGCGCCAGTCGGTATTGCCGCTGAGCCAGCTGGTGCGCCAGGACCGTACCGGCAATGCCCTGTTCCTGGTGGAAAGCCTGACCGGCAGCCCCTGGATCGAGCGCTGCAGCGTCGAGACGATGGACGGCACGCTTGTGCTCGACCGCCGGGAATACAACACCGAGACCCTGCCGTGGTGGTTGCCGGATCCGTTCCCCGGGCCGTTGCGCCTGCCCCTGGATGCAACGGTCGCCGGGGCGCCGCTGGTGCTGGCGGTGCAGGTCGACCGCGTGCGGGTGATGGCGCCGTTCATCGAGCGCGCCGGCAGCATCCTGCAGGCCTGCCTGCTGGCCGGGCTGGTGGCGCCCTTGCTGGTGGTGGCCCTGATGCGGGCCTTCGTGACCGGCTACCTGCGCCGCCTGATCCGGACCTTCGATGCCATCAACCCGGCACAACTGGCTGCAGTCCGGCTGCCGGTGCACCCGGCACACCGGTACGACGAACTGGGCGAGCTGGAGCGGGTGGGCAATCGCCTGCTGCACGAAATGCATGAGCTGATGGAATCGCGCAAGGTGATGGCCGATGCCTTGTTCGACAGCGAACGCCGGCTGCGCCAGCTGATGGATGCCTTGCCGCACATGGTGTTTGCCCGCGATGCCGACGGCCGCTTCGTGTATGCCAACCACTGCTATGCGATGTCGCTGGGCAAAACGGTGGCGCAGGTCGAGGGCCGCACGCTGGCCGAGTAGTACCCGCAGTTGCCGCCGGCCGAGGCCGAGGCACGCCTGGCCGCGGACCGTCGGGTGATTGCCAGCGGCCAGGAGGACATCACGCCCGAGGAGACCGTCGTCGATCATTTCGGTGTGGAGCGTACCTGCCGCACCATCCGCATCCCGCTGCATTACCCCGACCGTACCATCGCGCTGGTGGTGTCGATGGACATCACCGACCAGAAGATGGCCGAAACCCGCCTGCGCCACATGGCATTCCACGATGCCCTGACCGGCCTGCCCAACCGCATCGGGCTGATGCAGGCCGTGGACCGTGAGCTGGCGCGCGCACGCCGCAGCGGCCAGTACGGCGCGCTGCTGTTCATCGACCTCGATGGCTTCAAGGCCGTGAACGACCGCATGGGCCACCAGCAGGGCGATGTGCTGCTGCAGCAGTTGGCGCAACGCCTCACCGCGCAGGTGCGCGAGGGCGACCTGGCGGCCCGGCTGGCCGGTGACGAGTTCGTGATCCTGGTGCCGGAGCTGGGCGTGACGCGCCGGCAGGCCCTGCTGGCCGCGACGCGCATTGCCGAAACCCTGCGCGACGGCCTGGCGCAGCCGTTCCGGATCGAGGGCGAGACCGCCAAGGTCACGGCCAGCATCGGTGTCGTGCTGTTTCCGGATGCGGCACAGGACGGCCACGGCCTGGTCAGCCGTGCCGACAGCGCCATGTACCGCGCCAAGCTGGGCGGCAAGAATGCCGTGGCCGTCTTCGGCGAGGAGGAAGCGGCCGCCGGGCGCCGGCTGGCACGCCTGCGCGAAGACCTGCCGCTGGCACTCGAGCGCGGGCAGCTGGCCCTGCTGTTCGTGCCGCAGGTGGACCTGCAGGGGCGCATCACCGGGGCCGAGGCGCTGCTGCGCTGGCAACACCCGCAGGAAGGGCTGGTACTGCCGCGTACCTTCCTGCCGCTGATGGAGTCCACGGGCGTGATCCTGCCGGTGGGGGGACTGGGTCTGGCGTACCGCCTGTGCCGGCCTGCAGGGTTGGCGGCAGCAGGGGTTGTGGCGTGATGGCCTGTCACTGGGCATCAACGTGTCGGCCCGCGAACTGATGCGCAGCCACCTGGCGCAGCGCCTGCAGGCCCTGGTGGAGGACTACGGCTTGCCGCCGCAGTGCCTGGCCGTGGAAGTGCACGAGGGGGCCCTGCTCGAGCACGGTGACGAGCTGCTGCTGCCGATGCAGTTGTTGCGGCAGGCCGGCTTCCGCCTCGTGCTGGACAACTTCGGTGCCGGTTACTTTTCACTGGGGGACCTGGCACGGCTGCCGATCGACAGCCTCAAGGCCGACCCCCGCCTGATCCGGCATCCGGAGGACGAACGCCCGCGGGCCCTGTTTCGCGGCCTGGTCTCGCTGACGCGCCAGCTGGGGCTGGACATGGTGGCCGAGGGCGTCGAGCACCGTGCGCAGCTGGATTTCCTCGACAGCGTGGATTGCCGCCAGTGCCAGGGGTATTACTTCGGGGTGCCGATGCCGGCAGCGGATTTCGCGGTATTGCTGGGCGAGGGCCGCGTGATCGTGCGGCATTGACGGTACGGCTCATTCGGGCAGGTATTTCTCCGCAGCCCGCAGCCACTTGCGCACCTGGGCGGCGTCACCGGCAGCCGGGTCCAGGCGCAGGCTGGCCAGCTGTTGCAGGGTATCGGCCGACAACTGCCAGCCTTGTGCGTGCACGCTGAAGCAGTTGCGTCCCTGCGGCAGTGCGGCCAGTGCGGCCAGCCAGGCTTCCAGCAACTGGCGCTCGCCATCACGGCCGGTGACCTGCATGTCGGGGCCGGGAATGCCGAGCTGGGCATGCAGGGCAGCCAGGGTGTCGGCCAGGGCCTGCAGCCTGGTTTCGCCGATGAGGGCAGCCAGTTCCTGTTCCAGGGCCTGCATGGCCAGCACGGCATCGCGGATCAGCAGCTTGCCGCGGGGGGTGAACACCAGCCGGCGTGAGCGGCGGTCGGTGGGGTCTTCCTCGCGGGCCAGGTAGCCGGCGCGCTCGATGGTCTGTGCGATCTGGCTGATGGCCTGCTTGGACACGCCCTGGATGCGGGCGATGTCGATGATGCGGGTGCCGGATTCGCCGAGGAAGGGCAGTACCAGGCCGAAGGAGCGCTTCAGGGCACGGTGGCCGCGGGCGAGGCCCGCTGCCATCAGGCGTTGCTCGCAGACGGCCGCGAGGCTGTGCAGGCGCATGGCCAGCCGGCTGGCCTGGCCGGTGCGCAGGCCTCCGGCGGCGGGGTATTGCAGCTGCAGGCCGTGGAAGAGGGTGGCGAGGTCGCGGTCCAAGGCCTGCCAGGCGGCGGGGCCGACGATGGCGGCGAACTCCTGCTCCACCAGGCTGCTGGCCTCGGCGGCCTCGGCCAGCAGGGCCAGGCCGCGCGGCGACAGCACCACCCGCCGCGAGCGCTGGTCGTGGCGGTCGGCGGCGCGTTGCAGGTAGCCCAGCGATTCGATTTCGCTGACCAGCTGGCCGACGGCCTGCTTCGAGATGCCCTGCTCGCGCGCGAGGTCGACGATGCGGGTGCCTTCCGCGTGGATGTAGGGCATCACCTGCACCCAGGTCGGGCGCAGGTGGTGGTAGCCGCGGTGGGCCATCAGGCGCATCAGGCGCTGCTCGAAGGTGCGCGCGACATCGTTCAGGTGACGGCACAGGTTGTGGCAGTAGTGCCGGTAGATGTCGGGCCAGTCGGTGGGATGGCTCATCGGGTGCTCGTCCGGGTGGTTGGCCGCCGGCCAGGGCCGGTGATCGGCATAAGGTAAATTTTATTGACCAAATAGGCAACCATTCTTTACTATCTGTGTCGGTATCGCCCCCGCAGGGCGCCTGCAGCAGGAGAACGCGCATGAACCCCAACCGCAGTCCGGTCGAGTTTGATCCCTATTCGCACGCCGTGCACGACGATCCCTATCCCTGGTACAAGGCGTTGCGCGACAACGAGCCGGTCTACTGGAATGCGAAATACGGCTTCTGGGTGCTGTCGCGCTTCGAGGACGTGCAGGCGGCCCTGCGCGACTTCAAGACTTTCAGCAACTGCCAGGGCGTGGCACTGGAGGCGCAGGCCACCGAGGGTTCGCTGCCGATGATCCTCAACATGGATCCGCCGAAGCACACCCGCACGCGCAAGGTCATCAGCACCCTGCTGACCCCGGAGCGCATTGCCCGCATCGAGCCCTACATCCGGCAGAAGACCCTGTCCCTGCTGGAGCCGTTCCGCCGCACCGGCCGCATCGACATCCTCGCGGATTTTGCCGTCTACCTGCCGATGGCGGTGATTGCCCGCATGATCAAGGTGCCGGAAGACAAGGAAGACTACGTACGCGAGCTCACCGACACGCTGATCCACCGCGATGAGGGCCAGTTCGAGGTGCCGAAGGCGGCCATCGAGGCCTACTTTGCGCTGGCCGTCTACATGGATGGCCTGGTCAAGGAGCATTGGGACGATGCCCCGGACGACAGCCTGATCAGTGTGGTGATCGAAGCCGAAAAACGCGGCGAGCTGACACACGACGAGGTGCTGGCGTTCATGATGGTGCTCGGCATTGCCGGCAACGAAACTACCACCAAGATGATCGGCAACCTGATGTACCGCCTGTGGCAGCACAAGGACGAGCGGCAGAAGCTGCTGGACAACCCGGCGCTGATCCCGCTGGCGATCGAGGAAATCATGCGTTTCGACGGCTCCTCGCAGCTGATCGGCCGCACCGTGATGGAAGACATCACCCTGCACGGCAAGCAGCTGAAGAAGGGGGACCGCGTCGCGTTGCTGCTGATCTCGGCCAATCGTGACGAGCGCAAGTACGCGGACCCGGAGACTTTCAATGCCACCCGTGGCGCACGCGACCACATCGGCTTCGGTTTTGGCGTGCACTCCTGCGTGGGGGCGGCGCTGGCGCGGCTGGAGGGCCGGGTGGCGTTTGAGGAAATCCTCAAGGTGATGCCCGATTACGAGATCGACGAAGCCGGGCTCGAGCGCATGCATTCGCCCAATGTGCGCGGTTTTACGCAAGTGCCGGTGCGCTTTACGCCACAGGCCTGAGCCGCCCGGGCGGGGTGCTACAATCGCCCGGTTTTTTTCCGGGGAGGATGTCCGTGGACAAGGCTGAAAGCCGTTTTGTCGCGCTGCTGGACGGTTTCATCGGCCACCACTACGACACGGATGTCAACCAGCTGTACCGTGCGCGCCTGTTGGCCGGCATGCTGCTCGTGCTCGGCATGACGATGGCGCTGTATGTCCCCTACATGCTGTTTCTCGCACCGGTGGGGCCGGCCACCCACACCGTGACCCTGCAGTTTGCCGCCCCGCTGGTGGCCGTGTATGCGCTGCTGCTGGGCCTGATCCGCTGGCGCGGCATGCTGGCGTTCTGCAGCCACAGCCTGCTTTTCGTCTACCTGACGGTGCTGCTGGGTGCGGTCTACTACACCGGCGGGCCGGCGGTGTAGCCGGCGAGTTCCATGCTGCTGGTGCCGGTCATCCTCGCCTACAGCCTCACGGGGCTGGCGGGCGGCCTGTTCTGGACGGCCGCCATGCTGATCGTGCAGGGCGTGTTTTTCTACCTGATGCTGGGCGGCTACGCCTTTCCCTACCGCGGCGACCGGGTTTCCGACGGCTATACCCTGGCTTTCAACTGGATCATGGCGGTGGGCAACAGTGCGGCCGTCATGGTGGTGTACGAACGCATCAGCCACCGCTTGGGCGACCAGCTCGAGCGTGAGCGTGCCGCCTTTGCGCACCAGGCCCACCACGATGCACTCACCGGCCTGTACAACCGGGCCCGCTTCGACGACGAGCTGGAGCGTGCCCTGCTGCGCGCCGAGCGCAGCGGCACCCAGGTCGGCCTGTTGTACATGGATCTCGACGGCTTCAAGCCGGTCAACGATGCCCTCGGGCATGCCGCCGGTGACGTGGTGCTGCAGGCCGTTGCCGAGCGCCTGAAGCTGCGCGTGCGCCGTGCCGATGCGGTGGCCCGGCTGGGCGGTGACGAGTTTGCCGTGATCGTGGAGCAGCTGCATGATCCGGCCGACCTGGGCCCGCTGGCCGATGGCATCCTGGCCAGCGTCGCCGAGCCGGTCAGCAGCCTGCCGGGTGCACCACGGGTCAGCGGCAGCATCGGCGTGGCGGTGTATCCGCGGCATGCGACCGATGCCGGCAGCCTGTTGCGGCAGGCCGACCAGGCCATGTACCAGGCCAAGCGCCGCCACGGCGTGTGGGTGATGGCCGGCAGCCCGGCGGCAGATCAGAGTTCCGTGTCGCCCTGAATCCGTTCGTCCACCTTGTCGGCCAGCCGGATGGCGAGGTCGATCGCCTTGTCCATGGCGGCATCGGCATTGTCATCGCTGATCTTGCCGCCCTGCAGCCAGGCCGCGAAGATGCGCGAGGCCGCAGCGAGGATGCTGCGCTCGGAAGCATCGAGGTCCTGGAAGGAGCGGGGGTCGTTGGCGTGGATGCCCATCTGGGGTGTCTCCCGTGGTTGGCAGTGCATGGGATGGCCGGGTTGCCGTCCCGTCAGGCTTCGATGCCCGGTTCCACGGCCGCAGGGTTGCGGGCGTGCCGCAGCAGCAGCCTTGGCAGGGGCAGCATCAGCGCCACCCCGGCGGCCAGCAGGACCCAGCCGTGGTACGGGAACTGCCAGCGTTCCGGCAGCAGGGCCATCCCGCCCAGCTGTGCGGCCAGGCCGAGGCCGGCCAGGGCCATGCCGGCCAGGTCCAGCACCAGCAGGGGCAGCAGGACCCGCAACGGCGGTGGCCTACGGGGCATCCTTCCGGCCCTGTTCCTTGCGGTGCTGCGTGAGGGCCTGTTCCAGGGCGGCGCGGATGCGGCCGACGCGCGGGTAGCCCGCATAGTGGGCCGCCTGGATGACCAGCTCGCGCAACTGGGTTTCGTTCAGTTCACCGTTGCGCAGTGCGCTGGCGGCCTGGATGCCGAAAATGTCCGCTTCGCCCATCGCGGCGATGATGCCCATGGTGAACAGGCGACGGTCGCGCAGGGCCAGCTGCTCTTCCCGCGACCAGACCTCCGAGAACAGGGTTTCCAGCATCAGGTCGAAAAATTCGTCCTGGCCTTCGGGCGGCGGGTCCATCAGGCTGTTGGCGTAGTTCTTGCGGAAATACTCGATGCCGCGGGTACGGCGACGGGCCTTGTCGGTCATGGCATTCTCCGTGGGGGGGTTGCCGGCATCTTAGCCCCGCCCGGCCGTTAAAGACAATCTTTCTTGACCAAAAAGACAAGTAAATTTACCATGACGTCCTTCCTGGACGGCTGTGGCTTGATGAGGAGTGCCTGCATGAAAACCGGATTCATTGGCCTGGGCAACATCGGCAAGCCGATGGCGAAGCGCCTGGCCGGCAGCGACCATGCGCTCACCGTGTACGACATCAATCCGGCTGCCTGTGCCGAGCTCGTCAAGCTCGGTGCCACGGTAGCGGCCACGCCGGCCGATGTGGCGCGCGCGGCGGAGGTGATCGGCATCTGCGTGCGTGACGACGCCGATGTGGAGGCCGTGCTGCTGGGCGGGCAGGGCCTGTTGGCCGTTGCACAACCGGGCACCGTGATTGCCATCCACAGTACCGTGACCCAGGCCACGGTACTGGCCATGGCCGAGGCCGGCCGTGCCCGCGGCGTGGTGGTGATCGATGCGCCGATCACCGGTGGCGCCAGCGGCGCCGAGAACGGCACCCTGTGCTACATGGTCGGTGGCGAGGCAGCGACCGTGGAAACGGTACGGCCGGTGTTCATGACCTCGGCGCAGAAGATCGTGCACGCAGGCCCGCTGGGTGCCGGCATTGCACTCAAGCTGTGCAACAACCTGATGACCTATGCGGCCTTCACCGCCATTCACGAGGCGGCCAAACTGGCGGAAGCCGGCGGCCTGTCGCTGCAGGTGTTGAAGGAAGTCGGCCAGGCCAACGGTGTGGTGACGCCACAGATGCTGCAGTTCATCGAGAACCGCAATGCCCTGCACAAGGGCTGCAGCGAAGCGGATTTCCGCGCCATCTTCGGCGGGTTTGCCGCCCTGGGCGTGAAGGACCTGCAGGCGGCACTGGCCTCGGCGGAACAGCTCGGCATCAGCCTGCCGGCCACCGCCTGCAATGCAGGCCTGATTGAACAAGTGTTTTTCAACGCGTATTGAAGCGGAGGCCACCACCATGGCAGTGCAGGGCGAAGGGCGTTTGTTCATTGATGGCACGCTGTGCTGGGCACAATCCGGCCGTACCTATGCCAACATCAACCCGGCGACGGAAGCCGAGATCGGGCAGGTGGCCGATGCCGGCCCCGAAGACATGGAGCGTGCCATTGCAGCCGCCCGGCGTGCCTTCGACAGCACTGACTGGCCGACCAACCCCGCCCTGCGCGTGAAGTGCCTGCGCCAGTTCGAAGCCGGCCTGAAGGCCGTGCGCGATGAATTGCGCGAGCAGGTGATTGCCGAGGTCGGTGCACCGCGCGGCATCGTCGAAGGCCCGCAGTGCGACGGCCCGCTGGAGATGATCGACTGGACCATCCGCTTCCTGGAGAACTTTTCGTGGGAGCGCGAATCGGGGCAATACACGGTGCTGGGCACCACCAGCCGCCACCTGGTGTGGAAGGAAGCCGCCGGCGTGGTGGCAGCAATCACCCCGTGGAACTTCCCGGTGCAGATCAATCTCGCCAAGGTCATTCCGGCACTGGCGGCCGGCTGTACGGTGGTGCTGAAGCCGGCACCCGATACGCCGTGGTGCGCCACCATCCTCGGCCGCGTGGTGGCCGAACACACCGACATCCCGGCCGGCGTGTTCAATGTCGTCACCGCCAGTGACCCGGCGCAGGTCGGCGAGATGCTGTGCACCGACCCGCGTGTCGATGTGGTGTCCTTCACCGGCTCCACCGGGGTTGGCCGCCGCATCATGGCGATGGCGGCCGGTACCGTGAAAAAAGTATTCCTGGAGCTGGGCGGCAAGTCGGCCAACATCGTGCTCGACGATGCCGATTTCGGCGGCGCGCTGCTGAGCAACCTCGCCGTGTGCTTCCATGCCGGCCAGGGCTGCGCCATTGCCACCCGACTGTTGCTGCCGCGTGCACGCTACGAAGAAGGCGTGGAGATGGTGCGGCAGTACCTCGGCTTCATCACCTACGGCGACCCGCAGTCGAAGGACCAGATCATGGGGCCGCTGATCAACCGCCGGCAGCAGGAGCGTGTGCTGGGCTACATTGCCAAAGGCAAGGCCGAAGGCGCGCGCCTGGTTTGCGGTGGCGGTGTGCCGGCAGCGCTGCAGAAAGGCTTCTATGTCGAGCCGACCCTGTTTGCCGATGTCAACAACGGCATGACCATCGCGCGCGAGGAGATCTTCGGGCCGGTGCTGGTGGCCATCCCGCACGACGGCGACGACGATGCCGTGCGCATTGCCAACGATTCGATCTTCGGCCTGTCGGCGATGGTGTGGTCCGGCTCGCAGGAGCGCGCCCTGGCGGTCGCACGCCGGCTGCGCACCGGCACCGTCAATGTGAACGGTGGCAATTTCCTCGGTCCGGATGCCCCCTTCGGCGGTTACAAGCAAAGCGGTGTCGGTCGCGAGATGGGCATCGAGGGCTTTGAGGAATACCTGGAAACCAAGACCGTGGCGGTGCCGGCATGAGTACGCTCAAGGACAGTGTGGTCGCCATCACCGGCGGTTCGCGCGGCTATGGCCTGGCGATTGCCCAGGCGCTGGTGGCGCGCGGTGCGCGTGTGGCCTTGCTGGCGCGCCGGCCCGCCGAGCTGGAGCAGGCCGTGGCATTGCTGGGCAGCGACCAGGCGGCCGGGTTTGCCTGTGATGTGGCCGATCGCGCGGCCGTGCAGGCAGCCTTTGCCGCTATCACGGCCTGTTTCGGCCGCCTCGACGGCCTGGTCAACAATGCCGGC